>FWPV01000317.1_pt1 | contig 158745 bp, 150 predicted proteins | sample 2228371 | NCBI WGS metagenome assembly FWPV01 (sample SAMEA103939776, study PRJEB20133) | metagenome
TGCGCGGCGGAGGGCGGTGCGAACCGCGCCAGCAGGTCCGGCGCGAAGGGATCGTGGCCGAGCCATCCAGCGACCAGCGGGGCGGCGGCGGCCGCCGCCGCCAGCATGGCGAGCAGGCCGAGGCCGAGGGCGAGGCGAATCATCGCTCCCGCAGCCTGGGGTCGAGCATGAAGCGGAGGCTCTTCTCGTCCCAGCGGTGGGGCTGCAGGATGCGCGGATACCTCAGGAGCGGATCCTTCTCGTCCAAGTACGCCAGGTCGGCGCGATCCGCACCGATGCCCCGTGCGTTCATCTCCATGTAGTGCTCGCAGAAGTCCTCTGCCTCGGCCTTGGAGAACAGCCCGCGAACGACGAGGTAGCCCTTCTGCTCGTAGCCGATTCGATCCGATTGGTTCAACGCCACGGGCCGATTGTGCCGAGAGGACGGGTCGCCCTCGGGCCTTTGTCCCTCAGTCGAACTGGATCGCCCGAACCACGAGGATCGCGTCTCTCGCCGCCAGCTCGAACTCTCCCCCGGGCTGACGGACCCGAACCTTGGACCGCGCTCCCGAGTCGAGGTTGTGAACCTCAACCTCGGCCTCCTCTCCCGCCACGATCCTCGGGAGATGCAGCCGCAGCTTCGCGGAGTCCTCGTCGTTCCGTTGAACGCGCAAGAGCGCCAGCCGTTGGTTGCCGATCCCCATCGCGCTGGCCCGCTCCGCGATGCCCGTGATCACGATCGATCCTATCTGGACCCAATCAGGGCCGTCGTTGTCCAAGACAACCTCCACCGACCCCGAGGGGAACCTGGCCACCAGCTCCTCGGTCAAGTCCGCTCTGCGGCGGTAGGCTCGCTGCGCGGCCACTCGGCCGTTCACCATCACCGTGAGGTCGCCGCCGCTGTTGGACAGCCCGATCGTGCGGATGCGGACCTCGCCCGGATTCTGTGCCTCGAACCTCAGACGCACGGGCTCTCTCCGCATCTCGGGGTGGGCGCGCCCCTGGAAGTAGCTGCTGAACCTCCCCACGTCAGCCGCCTGCCGAGGCAGCACGAAATCGAACTGCCGCGTGGGCTCCCATCCTGCACCGGGCCGCAAGGCGAGATCCCCGCCTTGGCCCGCTCCCAGATCGGGCTTGAGCGGGCTCAGCCCGGTTTGTCCGAGGATTCCCGAGCTTCGCAGAATCTCCGCGGCCCGCCGGAACTCCGGCATCAGCCGATCGCGATACACGTGGTCCCACGTCCAGTACTGACCGGCCCCCGCATGCCTGGCGAACAGGGCGCTCCAGATTCCGCCCCGTACGGCGTCCACCTGCGTCAATCGATCGCCGCCGAGGTCTCCCGGACCCACCTCGCCGAAGAAGAGCGGCTTGTCGCCCGGTTGGACCGCCGACAGCACCATCGCCGAAACGCTGGGCGGGTATCCGTGCGGCTGGTAGTAGTCCGCCTTTCGGTAGATCGGCAGGTCCATGTGCGAGCTGGTCGTGACCAGATGCCGGTACGGATCGATCGAGCGGATGTACTCCGACATCTCATCCATCCAACGACCAACCTCCTCTCTCTGCCCGTCCACGATCGCGTCCACCCACTCGACCTCGTTGAACAGCTCCCAGGACAGAACCGCTGGAGAGTGCCCGTAACGGGCCACGGCGTAGCGCAGCCAAGCCTTGGCTCGTCTCTTCGCCTCGGGATCGGTGAAGAAGTCGTTGGGGCGGTCCAGGAAGCCTCCGTTGGCCTTGCTCCACGGGTTCTCGTTCCAGTTCGGGTTGGTCCGCGTGGACCACTGGCCGTGGTGGAAGAGCACCATCTGGAACCGCACCCCGGCCTCCTCCGCGGCGCTGACCAACTGGTCCCAACGATCCAGCGCTTTCGGCCAGAACTCGCCGGAAGGCAGCTTCACCGACGGGTCGTTGGGCCACCAGGGGTTCTTCCCATCCCAGTGGCAGGCCCAGATGCGGCTCCAGTTGAGCCCGTTGCGCCCCATCTCCTCGAGCGTCTCCGTCATGTCCGGCAATCCGGGAGACTGCCACCCGAGGTTGAACCCGATCGGCCAATACAGAGATCCGTCGTCGTGCAGGAACCCCCAAGGACCACCGCGACGAACGAACCCCTTGGGCAAAGACCGCTCGAGCCGCAACGTGACGATAGGCGCCTCCGCCTTCTTGCCGTTCCTCCAGACTTCACCGCGGTACTCGCCCGGCGCCTTGGCGACGAGTCTCACACGCCAGCGGCTGCCGTCGTAGAAGGCATGGCGCTCCTCGCTCGCCCCGTTCGGGCCTCGGAACCGCACCCGAACGTCGTTCTCTTCGGGATCCCACGGGTTGCCGGAGAACCGCACATCCAGGGTGCCTTCCGCGGGACCGAACCACGATCCGACTCCCCCAACGATCGTCGCGAACAGCATCGCCCACATCTCTCCCTGCTCCGCCGGTTCCTGATCGAGGTTCACGGGTGAACCTTCCTCGGCGGTCTAGGATACACTCTGCGGCACCCCCGATGTTGCGCGCCGAGGATCGCCCTCAGTCCCAGAATCCCCCAACGCATTGGTCAGCGTCCCTCCGCGACCGCTGGTTCCGCTGGAACAGCACCGCGCTGGCGCTGGATGGCGGGTTCTTCGGAGCCGCGATGAGCGTCGTCTCCGCGGAGAGCGTCCAAACGACTCTGGTTCGCCAGCTGGGCGGCCCGAACTGGCTCGTCAGCCTGATGCCGTCCATGATGATGATCGGCTTCATGTGGTCGCCGATGCTCACGGTCCGTTGGGTCGAGCGCCTGCGCCTGTACAAGAAGCCCGTTGCTCTCGTCAGCATCGCCCAGCGTCTTCCGTCGCTCCTCGCGGCTGTGGCTCTGTTTCTCTGGGCCGAGTCTCAGCCAACCGCGGCCTTGATCGCGGTAGCCTTGGCGCCTTGGGTCAGCGGTTTCGTCGGTGGTCTCACGCTGTCTGCTTTCTGGCAGCTCGTCGCCAAGATCCTGCCGGAACGCAGAAGGAGCTCCAGCCTCGCCTTCCGCAACCTGGTCGCTACGATCCTGGGCTTCCTCGGCGGGCTGACGGTGAAAGCCGTGTTGTCCCGGTGGCCGGGGTTCGAGGGCTACGCCGTCCTCTACCTGCTCCAGTTCGTTCTTCTGATGGCCTCGTTCGCCTCCTTCGTCGCCATTCGCGAGCAACCGAGCCCGCAGCAGCAGGCTCCCCACCCCGAGGAACCCTTGCATCCTTGGCGGCGCCTGCCGACCCTCTGGCGGTCCTCCGCCTTTCTTCGCACGATGGTGTGGGCGCGAGTGTTCGGCCTCGGCACGCTGGTCGCCACGCCGTTCCTCGCCATTCACGCTCGGATGGTGACCGGGGCACCCCTCGATGTGGTGGGAAGCTTCGTGAGCGCCCAAATGCTCGGTGCGGTTGCCGGCAATCTCCTCGGCGGACCGATCGGCGACCGGGCAGGCGGGAGATTCCTCGCCATGCTCGCCTGCGGGCTTCTGGCAGGCTCGATGCTCCTCGCCGCGTTCTCAGCCAGCGTTGCCCTCTTCCTGCTCTGCTTCGCGCTGATCGGGGCCGGGAACACCCTCCTGATGAACGGCGCCAACACGCTACAGCTCGCTGCCTTCTCAGAGAGGGAGAGACCGATCGTGCTCGCCGTGATCTCGGCCTTCGTGTTCCCCGGATACCTTCTCGCGGCGGCTGCGGCGACCGCCTTCCGGGACCTCGGCTTGGGGTTCCCCGTTGCCAGTCTGACGGCAACCGTTCTGCTCACCCTCGCCCTCTGGCAGTACGCGCGCCTTCGGAAAGCGGGTCTGGCCGCCAGCGAGCCGCCGCTCTAGAGCATCGCTGCCAGGAGCCTGGCAATGGGCACTCGGGCGAACCGCGTGGCCGTGTCGGACACCGCGTACGGCAGGATGAGCCAAGGCCCGTGCAACAGCGCCCCGCACGTGTAGAGCACGTTCGGCACATAGCCCTCCCGCTCGTCGGCTTCGGGGGCGAGCAGAGGCTCCCTCAGTCTGCCGATCACCTTGGACGGATCCTTCCGATCCAACAGAACCGCTCCGATGCAATACCGGCGCATGGGACCCACGCCGTGCGTGAGCACCAACCACCCCGCCTCGGTCTCTAGGGGCGACCCGCAGTTGCCCAGCTGCACCACCTCCCAAGACTCCCGAGGCTCCACAATCGGAGCCGATTCGTACCAGAAGTGCGGGTTGTCCGACCACATCAGCCGGATCGTCTCCCCGTCTTGGCGGCTCAGCATCGCATACAGCCCGTTGATCCTCCGCGGAAACAGGGCCATCCCTTTGTCCCTCACCGCCGGCCCGTTCAGCGTGCACAGATCGAACCGCACAAAATCGTCGGTTTCCAGAAGCTGTGGAACGATCACCCGACCGTCGTATGCGGTGAAGGTGGCGTAATACCGACGGGCACCGTCGTCATCCTGAAACAGGACGAAGCGAGCATCCTCGATGCCGTTCCTCTGGCTGGGGAAGACCGGAAAGAGCACCCTCTCCGAGATCGGGGTGTCGGCGTCGAAAGTCAGCCTGCAGTTCGAGTGAGCCAGAGTCAGCACAGCCTCCGCGCGCCGCTCCCGTTCCTCGTCCGACCACGGCTGCTCCGCTTCGATGGCCGCAGCGAGCTGGTCGTCCGTGAAAAGATCCGGTAGACGCTTCAGCACCCGCTCAGAGAACTCGTCTCTCAGGCCGAGCTCCTGCAGCTTCCTGCCGAAAAGCTCCTTGTGGAACGGGCACGCCGGACTCAGCCTGCCCTCCGAAACATAGCGCGTTGGCTTGTCGATGCGAAGGTTCCCGCTGAGATCCACGATGCCGGAGCGAAAGACGATCGAGGAGATGTGACCCTCCCCGGTCGCCCTCAGGCTCAGAACGAAACGAAGCTCGCCCTCCCCCAGCCCGCTCTGATCGGGGTGGGGAACGATGCTCGGGTTGAACAGGGCCGAGGCCTCCAGAGAGTACTCGCTGGTGAACGCCGCTCCGAGCAGGAGTCTCTTGGTCTCGGACGGCTCCTCCCGGAGGCCCAGCAGAGCCCGCAGCTGTTCGAAGCGGCTTGCGAACACGTCCAGAATCTGCCGGTGCCGGCCCGCGAACAGGCTCAGAACGTCGTCCAACGCCCGTTGCGCGGTCGACTCTTCCAAGGCGAGCACCCTCTGTGCGATGTGACGCAACCTTGCAGGGTCGCCCTTCAGTCCGAGCACATCCATGTGGATCCCCGGGGTGAAGGGCCGCACCAAAACCCGGAGCGGATTCGGGTGCAGCACGAGCTTGAGCCTCTCCACTCCCAAGCGCTCGCTCATCGACTCCATGGCGGCAACTCGACTCTCCAAGCTGGAATTACCCCATCGTTCGCATCCGTTGCAGAGCAGGTTGACCCCTGCAAACCGAACACTGAGGTTGCCCATGAGATTGCACCCTTCCTGTACGGCGGAGCCGTGTCAAGCAGCTTGCTACGGGGACTTCCGTTCGGGCACCCAGCGGCGCGTCAGTCCCCGCAAGTCACCTGCTCTGGCCGCCAGAAGGTTGGTTGCCGACATCGGCAACCTCGCGCACCTGGTCTGCGACGAGCAGCGTGCCGTTGAACCGGCCGGCCACCCGCACGCGCCGAGGACTTCCCTCTGCGGATGCCTGGAGGAACTGCTCGCGCGTGATCGGCTTGCTCTCGGAACTGAAGAAGCGGCAAGACTCCGCCAGTCGGACAACGAGCCGGTCATCGGCCTTGGCCGCGAAGCCGTCCCAAGCGGTCAGCCTGAGCTCCCAATCGCCGTCCTCCCGCACCGAAACAGCCCCCTCGGCCGACACGAGCGGAGGACCCGATGGCCCCAAGATCCCAATCGCGGTCGCGGCTATGGATGCGCCGTCCGCTACGCCCTCCACACGCACCGACTCGGCACTGGCAAGGGCCTCCCAAAACTGCGCAGGCTCCTGCCTCTCGCCGCCCGCACCACGGAGCATGGTGCCGTCGCCAACCGTTACGCGAATCGTCCGCCCGGCGGGCATCGTCCCACCGACCGACCGCCAGTCGACTTCCAGCTTCCCCTGAGCGGAGTCGATGCTGCGCGGCTTGCCCACCACCCAGGAGCCGCCCGCTCCGGCCCCGTCACCCAGAGACACGGAATCCGCGATCAGTTGTCCGCTCTGCGGGTCGAACTTCCCTGCGATCCGAGCCCGCGCCCCAGACTTCAACACCGGGCTCGCCGTTCCGTCGGCTTGCGCCACGTGGGTGGATCCGCTCAACCGCACCCGGATGGTGCCCCCGGAGGTACGTAGGTCGAACGCGCCCTCGGAACCCCTCCCGCCAACGGAGCCGATCGTTCCGTAGTAAGCGTGCTCCACGTAGCGGGCCAGATCGGCCGGGGGCCGTTCCGACAGCGGTTTCACAACCGGAAGCACTTTGCCGCCGTTCTCCGTCCAAGACGACAGATCAAAGTCCAGAACGAGGTCCGAGCGTCCGACTCCCACCTGAAGCGCCGCCTCCAGCGGTATACGAAGCCGAACAACCCCCTTGCCAGCGTCGAGAGAGTCGTCGAACTCCTTTTCCACGGCGTTCGCCGCCTCCCGCTCGAACGTCTGAAGCGTCTTTCCCAGAGTCAACGCGACGGACGTGTACTGCCCCCTCGGGACCGCGTCGCTCGCGAGCAGCAGGAACTTCTGGCCGCTCTCGTCGCGGAGAGACCGGACGTCGACCACGGCGCCGGCCGGATCGTCGAAGACCACCGTGGAGTCGGAACCGGCCACCAGCTCGATGCGGTGGAGCCGCACGAACACGTGATCGCTCCCGTCCATACCGTCCGTCAAGAACACGGCCACGGTTCCCGTGCTTGCTGACGAGGAGGACGACCCTTCGCCGGACCCGCCGCAACCGACGACCCAAAGAACCAGTGCGAGAAGAGCAACGACCCGGAATCTCATCCTGTGCCTCGGGGGCGAGCCGACTCGCTGAACCTACCTCGCGGGCAGATCCACGCGGAGCGTCTTCCCCCGCTCCACGCGAACGAGCCAACTCCCCACCAACTCTAGGACGCTCGACGAGCCGCTCTCGGTTCTCACGACGTTTTTCCGCCCAAACAGCGCCGCGCGGTACCACCCCGGCTCGAGGTCGTCGAAGAGGACGGCGCCTCCCGCGGCTCGCCCCTCCACATGCCAGGCGTCAAGGCTGAGACCCGGCAGCAGCGGACGGCCGTCCTCTCGGCACGGTTGGAGCCAGACCTCGCTCTCATCGCGCGACGGTACCAGAATTCGCAGCGCGCCCCTCTCGGAGAGCCGGATGCTGAGATCCACCGTCGCATCCGTGCTTGTGCCGACCCGCAGAACCTTCCACGCGAGCCTGCTTCCTCCGACTTGGGCGTAGAACACGTACTGCCCCGCCGGAAGGCCTCGGTGCTCGAAAACGAAGCGGCCTGAAACGTCCGATCGGATTTCCGTCGTGCGTGGCCGGAACGTGTCGGAACGGGCGCTGCGAGATCCGGAACCAATCGTGAAGCCCGCGTGATTCGTCACGAACGCGCCGTCCGCGGTTCGGCCGAGATACCCGGCCCGAACCATCGTCCCATCTGCGTAGTCCGGAGCAAGCAGTCCGCCCCGCACCGTGGCGGCGACGCCGGCAATCGGAAGAGCGAGCCATGCCAACCAGCCCATAGAGCAGTATCGGTTGGTTGACACCCGAAAAACGGTGCGCGGGCGGCCGGGGCCGCCCGCGCGGACCACCCCGAACCAGCTCAGTCCGCCGGAGCGACCTTGACTTGGTACTCCTTCCCGTTGAAGGTGATGGCGTACTGCAGCTCCCGGGTGAGCACGCCCATGTTCTCGTCGCCGGGCTGAGGCTGCGGCTTCGGCTTCTTGTTCGGGTCCGACGCAACGGACTTCGGGCCCTGAGAGCGCTCCTGGAAGAACTTTGGCGCGACCTGAGGGAACATCGCGTACGTCAGGACGTCCTCGTCCGATCCGTTGTTGCCCTCCAGCTTCAAAGTCTCCTCGCGGAGCTTGTCCCATTCGTTCGGAATCAAATCCGCTGGACGGCAGGTGATGGGCGGCTTCTGCCCCTTGTAGTGCTCGACGGCGCGCTGCACCACCTCCGGGTTCTTCTCGGCGATGGAGGCCCCGTAGTAACCGAGCATCAGGTCGGCGAACTCGCCGGTCATCACCTTGTAGTCACCCATCAGAACGTTGAAAACCGCCTGCGTTCCGACGATCTGGCTGGTGGGGGTAACCAGCGGCGGGTAGCCGGCGTCCTTCTTCACCCGCGGAACCTCGGCCAGCACCGCGTCCATCTTGTCCTCGTGCCCCTGCTGGCGCAGCTGGCTCTCCATGTTGCTGAGCATGCCGCCGGGGATCTGGCTCTTGAAGATCTCCGTCTCGACGTCGAAGTTGGACTGAAACTCCCAGTACCGCTTCCGGACCTCTTTGAAGTACCGCTTCACCTTCAGCACGCGGTCCAGGTCGATCCTCGTGGTGTAGCCTGTCCCCTCCAGCATCTCCACCAGCGCCTCGGTGGGGTTGTGGCCCGGTCCCAGGCTCATGCTGCTGACGGCGGTGTCGACGATGTCGCACCCGGCCTCGATGGCCTTCATCAGGCTGACGAGCGTGACCCCCGTGGTGGCGTGCACGTGCACATGAACCTTGACGTGCTCGCCGTAGGTGTCTTTGATGCCCTTCACGATGTCGTAGGCCGGCTGCGGCTTCAGCAGGGCGGCCATATCCTTCAGGCAGATGGAGTCGGCGCCCATGTCCAGCAGCTGACCCGCCATCCGAACGAATCCCTCGACCGTGTGCGCAGGAGAGATCGTGTAGCAGATCGTTCCCTGGGCGTGCTTGCCGTTGTCCTTCACCGCCTTCATCGCCACTTCCAGGTTCCTGGGATCGTTCATGGCGTCGAACACGCGGAAAACGTCCATGCCGTTTTCGGCGGCTTTGTCCACAAATCGGCGCACCACGTCGTCGGCGTAGTGGCGATAGCCGAGGAGGTTCTGGCCGCGCAGCAGCATCTGCAGCGGCGTCTTCGGCATCATCTTCTTAAAGGTCCGAAGACGCTCCCAAGGATCCTCGTTCAGAAACCGGATGCAGGAGTCGTAGGTTGCGCCGCCCCAGCACTCCAGAGACCAGTAGCCGGCGTTGTCGAGGTCTTCGCACACAGGCAGCATGTCCTCCAACGCCATCCGCGTCGCGATCAGGCTCTGGTGCGCGTCTCGCAACGCCAATTCGGTGACTTCGACCAATCGCGGCATGACCAAACTCCTTGATCCGCCGGGAGCAGGGCCCGCGGATTCCGTGATTCAGTCTACCTTGCGGCCCCCCGACCCCGCTGGAGGCAGCCCGGGCTCCGGAAGGACCTTCCACCTGCCAACATTACGGGTGAGGCGAACCGCATGCCCAGGCCACTCGTGTTCGGCAACGGCAACGTGCTCGTTGGAATCGACGAGCGTTACTGCATCCGCGACTTCTTCTATCCACAGGTCGGCCTCTACAACCACCTGAGTGGCCACCGGATCGGCTTCGGCGTTTGGGTCGACGGTCGCTTTGCATGGACCGAGGACGAGGGGTGGGCGCGCACGCTCTCCTATCTCCCCGACACGCTGGTTGGGGAGACGACGCTGAGGAACGACGCGCTCGGCGTGTCGCTCAGGGTCGTCGAGGCCGTGTTGCCCCGCAGCGACGACTTCGTCCGTCGCATCGAGGTGCGGAACCTCCGACCAGGAAGGGCGGAGGTTCGACTCTTCTTCACCCACGATCTCCGGATCAACGAGAGCGACATCGGCGACACGGCGTTCTACAACCCCTTTCTCGACGGGGTGGTGCACTACAAGGGGCAGGTGTACCTTCTGTTCGGTGGCACGACCGCCAAGGGGGGACTGTTTCAGTACGCGACGGGGATCAAAGGGTTCGGAGGGCTCGAGGGCACCTGGCGGGACGCGGAGGACGGCACGCTCTCCATGAACCCGATCAGCCAGGGGTCGGTCGACTCCACCATCTGCCTCCGGCTCGAACTCGACCCAGGTCAGACCTCGGTGGCCTACTACTGGGCTCTGTGCGCCCAGAACTTGGAGCAAGTCGCCTCCTCCCACCGCCGACTGCTCGAGGCAGGCTTGGATGACTCGCTGGACGACGCCGAGAGGTACTGGAAGGCCTATTGCTCCCGACCGCGCGCGAAGCTGGCCGACCTCCCGCCGGAGCTAAGCGATCTGGCCGCGCGCGGCCTGTTGACGATCCGCACCCAAACCGACAACGGCGGCGCGATCCTAGCGGCCAACGACTCGGACATCATGAAGACGAACCGGGCCAACTACAGCTTCGTCTGGCCACGCGACGGCGCCTTCGTCTCCACCGTCTACGACGGTCTGGGTTTCCATCAGCCGTCGCGTCGCTTCTTCGAGTTCTGCCGGCGCATCCTGCCCCACGACCGACCCGCTTGGCTCCAGAAGTACATGGCGGACGGTTCGTTGGGCGCCTCCTGGCATCCGTGGATCGTGGATGGCAGGCCCGAGATTCCGTTCCAAGAGGATGAGACAGCCCTGACCCTGTACGCGCTCTGGCGCCACTTCGACTCCTGCGGCGACCTCGAGTTCCTCGACGATCTTTTCGAGCCGATGGTGCTTCCCACCGCCGAGTTTCTGGAGCGATACCGCGATCCCGGGACGGGCCTTCCGTTGCCCAGCTACGACCTCTGGGAGGAGCGGCGCGGCATCCACACGTTCACCGCGGCGTCCGTGGTATCCGGGCTGCGCGCCGCGGCGAGCATCTGCCGAGCCCTCGGCAGCCGACACGCCGACCGCTTCGACGAGGCGGCCGAGCAGACGCGCGAGGCCGTTCTAAAACGACTGTTCGACGCCGACCGAGGAGTGTTCCTTCGACGCCTTGCCGTCGAGCCCAGCGGCGAACTGACCCCGGACGCAACGATCGACTCTTCGGTTCTGCACACCATCCTGCTGGGAGTGGTCCATCCGCGGTCCGAGGAGGCTCGCGCCACGATGGACGCCGTCCGAGAGCGTCTGTGGGTTCGCACCGAAATCGGAGGGCTGGCCCGCTACGACGGAGACTACTACTTCCGTGTCCTCAACGACCAGCCGGGCAACCCTTGGATCATCTGCACGCTATGGCTCGCTCAGGCGCTGTGCATGGCTGCTCAGGATCCGGAGGACCTCGCGGAGCCGCTCAGACTCCTTCACTGGACCATCGAGCGGTCCAAGCCGACCGGCATCCTCCCGGAGCAGGTCCACCCCCTCACTGGGGAGCCACTGAGCGTCAGTCCGCTGACTTGGTCCCACTCCGAGGCGGTGGCAACGGTGCTGACCTACGCCAGAAAGCTGCGGGAGCTCACATGGGCCGACTGAGCCCGCCTACTCGTGGCGCAGGGCCACGATCGGGTCGAGCTTGGCAGCGTTGAGGGCCGGATACAGTCCGAACACCATCCCGATCAGAGCGGAGAAGGCTGCGGCCAAGATCGCAGAGAGCAGAGGAAACGGCGTGGACAATCCCTCTTCGTTCGGCCACTGGTAGAACACCGTCACCAGGTTCACGATGTTCCCCAGGGACCAAGCGATGAACATCCCGATCAGTCCACCAACCAGACTGAGCGTTCCAGCCTCCACCAAGAATTGGGTCAGAAGGGCGACCTTGGTCGCGCCCACGGCCTTCCTCAGGCCGATCTCCCGCGTCCGCTCGGTGACCGACACGAGCATGATGTTCATGATGCCGATGCCGCCGACGAGCAGCGACAGCGCCGCGATCGCGGCCAGGATCGCTCCGGCCACGCCGATCACCTGCTGGAACACCTTCAGGATGCTCTCGTTCGAGTCGACCCGGTAGATCGGCTTGTTGCCGGACTTCGCCATCAGAATCTGCCACACGTCCTCGACGGCCTCGGCTACCGGTTCGCCGGGTTTGGCGCGCAGCAGGATCAGATCGAGGTTCTTGCCTCCGATCCATTTCTTCTGGGCGGTGCTCAGGGGAAGCACCAGCGTCTTCGGGTTGTCCGGCCCGAAGCTCGCCTTCGGTTTGGCGGACACCCCCACCACCTCCAGGGTGATGCCCGGAAGCTGGACGAGCTTCCCCAACGCCGATCCGCTTGGGAAAAGCCTCGTCTTGACGTCCTCGCTGATCACGCACACGTTGGCCATCGACTGCTGGTCGTCGTCGCTGAGCCAGCGGCCCTCCTTCATCTCGATCCGCTCGATCTCAGCGTGGCTGCGACCAACTGCCCGCACCGCCACCCCCTTCAACTCCTGATCCCCGGAGCGGACGGTTTGGCTCCCGGCCTCCTTCATTCCGGAGGCGACGTCGATCCTCGAGGTCCGGGCGAGGATGAAGTCGATGTCGTCCAGCGTCAGACCCTCGGTGGCGCCGAGCGTCTGCCCACGCCTCATCCGGGTGAAGGGGTCGAAGAACACGAAGATCGTGTCGGACCCGAGACTGGCAAATTGCCCGCTGATGAACGCCTTGAAGCCAGTCGAGATCATCACGATCATCGTCACGCTCATCACGCCGATGATCACGCCCAGCATCGTCAGCGCCGCCCGCAGCTTGTTGCGCTGCAGCATCTCGAGCGCGATGAGGAACGATTGGAGGACGATCATTCCTGCCCTTCTTCCGGACCGGTCATGATGGCCCCTTGGCGCTTGGGACCGGTGAACGGCGGCTTTTCAAGCTTCGTTCCCTCCTCCACGCCACCCAGGATCTCGACGAACGCGCCCGTAGAGGCACCGGTCTGGACAGCCCGCTTGGTCGCCTTAGCCCCCGGCTCCTTGGCGGCCACCATGACGAACGACCCGCTGTCGTCCTTGCCCACGTACTCGATGGGAACCCTAAGGACGTCCTTCTTCCGAAGAACGATCATGGTGCACTTGGCGGACATTCCCGACTTGAGGGCCGGGTCGCTCCCGGAGACTTCGACCTCGACGCTGTACTTCACGACCGCCTCGCCGGCGCCCTGCGCCTGGCCGACCGCCGCGGAGGCCATGGCGGTGCTGGAAGGAGCGATCTTCGACACCCGCCCCTGGAACACCTTGCCGGGCAATGCATCCACCGACACTTCCGCAGGCATCCCCAGCCGGAGCCGAGCCACGTCGATCTCATTGATCGCCAGCTTGACCCTCATGCGGGTTCGGTCCTCGATTCGCACGATCGGAGTGCCCGAGCTGAACGAGCTGAGGCTCGCGACGAGCTCGCCCTCTTGGATGAGCTTCTGCGTCACGACGCCCGAGATGGGCGCCCGGATCTCCGTCTCGCCGAGCTGCCTCAGGCTGTCGTTCAGCGTGGACTGCACCTGATCGACCGAGGCCCTGCTCTGGTTCAGGCTCTGGGCCAGCGCATCGACGTCCCTCAAGCCTGCCTTGGCCACCTCCAACGCCGCAAGCGCGGATTCATACTCCTTGCGCTTCACCTCATCGGCGACCCGGTTCGCCTTGGCCCGCTCCAGCTCGGCTCTCGCGCGCAGGATGTCTTGGTCCACCCTGTCCAGCTCGAGCCTCTGGTCCCGATCCAATCTCTCCAGCGTCTCGTTCGCGGATCGCATGCGCGCCTTGGCCAGCTCGAGGGACAGCCTCGCGTTGTCCAGGGCCTTCTGCGGGGCGTAGCCTCTTTCCACCAGCCCCCGCTGACGCTCGAACTCGCGGGTGGCGTTCTCCAGATTGGCCTGAGCCTCGGCTACGGCCGTTTCCGCGGCGGTCCTTTGGTTTGGGTGCGCCGTGTCCACCAAGCGCTGCCGCTCCTTGAGTGCCGAAGCGAGGGCGGCCTCGGCCTGCTCCACGGAGGTCCGCGTAAGGATCGGCTGAATGCCCAGCTCCTTCTGCACCTGGGCGACGCGCGCCTCCGCCTGGCGCAGGGATGCGAGAGCCGTCCTCCGCCGCTGCTCCAGCTCGATCCTGGTGCGCTCCACTCCGCTCTGGGCGCCGCGCAGCTGCGCCCGATCCATTTCGACTCGGAACTGCGTCTCCTTAGGGTCGATGACAGCGATCAGTTGCCCCGCCGTCACCGTGTCCCCCTCGTCCACCAGCAGGCGTGCCAACCGGCCTGCGACGCGGCTCTTGACCTCCACAGACCTCACCGCGTCGACCGTCCCCGTCTCCACGACCTTGACTTCGAGTTCGCCGCGCTCGATGCGCACCCCGTTCGACTGCTCCGGCTGCTTTCGAGCCGCCAGGAAGAGCCTCACGCCGTAGCCTCCGAAGGCGCACACCACCAGCACGAGCACGAAGCCGAGGATCAGCACCTTTCGAAGCACAGCCGCGGAGTCCCTCCGCGGACGGATAATCGGCCACATATTGTCTATCTTGAAGCCTGCCCGCAAGAAAGGTCAACCAAGTTCGACCGTCAGCATCCGGTGCCCGTGGGCCTGCATAGTGCATGGGAATCTGGGAAGCGGTATAATGCCTGCTTGGCTGAGTCTGGTCCGCTCCGGATCAGCTAGAACTGAGGAAAGCTCCACGCATGGCGACCTACCGAGGAAGAAAGACGGACATCTGCCGCATCGTCGGCTTCAACATCTGGGGCAAGAGCAAGTACCCCAAGCCCAACCGCATGTTCCCGCCGGGCCAGCACGGCCCGAACAAGCAGCAGCCCAGGCGGTCGGAGTATGCCGAGCAGCTGCTCGCTAAGCAGGTCATTCGGCGGTACTACCACGTCTTGGAGCGCCAGTTCCGCAACACCTTCGACAAGGCCGCGAACATGCACGGCGACACCGGCCTCAACTTCCTGAGGCTGTTGGAGCTCCGGTTGGCCACGATCGTCTGGCGGCTGGGCTACGCCCGCAGCATCTTCCAGGCCCGCCAGATGGTGAGCCACGGGCATATCACGGTGAACGGCCGCGTGGTGAACATCCCCAGCTACACCGTGAAGGTCGGTGACACGGTGGCCGTGCGCGATCGGGAGTCCAGCCGTTCCCTCGCTCGGAACAACCACTATGAGGCGGCCGCAGTCCCGCCGTATCTGGACGTGGACCTCCACAACATGTCCGGACGCGTGGTGAGTCTGCCTGAGCGCGAGGACCTGCCGAACTTCTTCGAGATCCAGAAGGTCGTCGAGTTCTACGCCCGCTGATTCTTCGGTCGCGGTCGCCTTGGCGCGCGGTCTCCACGAGGACCGCGCGCCATTTGGCTTCTCAGGGCCTGGTGGCTGCTTTGAGCTCGCCGACCAAGGCCGCGAGCGAATGCGTCCAATCCGGGTCGTCCTGGGTACGGTGGAGGTGCTCCACGAGCCGGCTGCCTACGATCGCACCGTCCGCGAACGAGCAGATCTGGCGCACGTGGCTCGGTCGCGAGACTCCGAATCCTACGCAGATCGGAGTGTCCGTACGTCCCCGAAGCTCGCGCACGAGCCGCTGGGCCTCCTCCGGCACGTCGTCCCTCTCCCCCGTCACTCCAGTTCGGGAGACCGCGTAGACGAACCCGGTGCCGCGCTCGGCGATCCTATCGAGCCGGCTTGAGTCGCTGGTTGGAGCAGCCAGCAGAACGTTCGCGAGCCCGGCCTCCTCGCTCAGCCGGAACCAGTCCTCCATCTCCTCCGGAATCAGGTCGCAGACGATGGTTCCGCACACTCCCACCTCGGCGGACCTGCGCGCGAATTCTCTGGGACCGTAACGGAGGATCGTGTTCCAGTAGCCCATCAGAACGATCGGGACGCTCGGGCGGCAGTCCGCCAGGGCGTCGAGGATCGCTGTCGGAGTCGTGCCGCGTTGGAGCGCCCGAAAGCTGCTCGCCTGGATCGCGGGACCATCGGCGATCGGGTCGCTGAACGGCACGCCGACTTCGATCACATCCGCTCCACCGGACACGAGCGCGTTCAGAACCTCGGGCAATCGGTCCAAGCTGGGGTCGCCCGCGGTCACGAACGTCACCAGCGCGCCTTCGCCCTTTTCCCGAAGGCCACGGAGCGCTGCTTCGAGCTTCTCCCGGCCACTCATGGCTCCACCCTCTCTCGCAGAGCAAGGCATAGCCGCTCCAGTGCACCGGGTTGCTCAACGCCCATGACCGCCTCGAGGATCGCCTCGGCGCGGGTTCGCCCGATGACCTCCTCTGCCAGCCCTTGGAACTTCGCGGCGACCTGCGCCTCTCCCATCGGAGTCAGCGCGTGACCGATGGGAGTGTCGACGCGCTCCACGAACTCCCTTCCGTCCACGAGCCTCACGACAACGCGATTCGGGATGCCGTGCTTCGGGTAGAGCGCATCCAAGTCCGGGTCCACTCTGACCCGAAGCCTCTCCATCACGCCTTGCACCGCCGAGCGCCGCCAAGACTCCTCTCTGTAGCTCTGCAGAGTGGGAGGGCCGCTCACGAGCGTCTGGGCCACGAGGTAGGCCATCGAGTGGTCCGCGGTCTCCCTGGTCGTTGGCCTCCACTGGCTCGCATCGCTCCCGATGATCTGCTCGGCGGCGGAGAACGTCTCCACCAAGACCGCCTGGATCTCGCCGGGGTGGAATCGGCTCCCCCGCCGCTTCACGATCCTCTCGCACGCTTCGATCGCGCTCTGTGCGTGGTACTCGGCCGGGTGCGCCTTGATGAACACGTCGTGGACGCGTCGGGCGACGCCTTCGCGAAGCCCCCTAGGCTCGAACGATGCCGAACAGACGACCTTGCAGAATCCCATCGGTCCCTCGAAGGCGGCATCCGGGCCGGTGATTCCAGCCTCAGCCGCCTCGCAGGCTTGCACAGCGTTCCGAGCGCAGTGAGCGAAGGCGCACCCCTTCCACATGGAGAGCGAGCCCGCCCTCGTCTGCCTCAAAACCGGACTCGTCACAATCGCGATCGACAGGGCGTGACGCAACCTTTCTTGGTCGAGTCCGTACAGCTTGCCGCAGCCCGCGGCGACGGAGAAAGACCCGTAGGTGGGATGGTCCCACCCCTTGTCCCTCAGGCTCATGCCGTCGCACAGCGAGCATTGGACATCGTAGGCCACTGCTGCAGCCGCCAGCAGCTCCCTGCCGGTTTTCGAGCGCGCCTCGGCGGCGGCGATCAGGGCGGCCCAGTTGTCGCTCGGGTGCGCCGGCTCCAACGAGAGGTAGGTGTCGTTGAAGTCCAGGGACCGGACCGCCACCCCGTTGGCGAACGCGGCTCCACCCACCGTCGAGGTTCGACCAGCCAGCCAAACCGTAGCCCCCGCGGCCTCGGGCACGCAGGCGGCGGCCGCGCGCACCGCCGGCTCGTTCACGGCCGCGATCGCGCAACCGATGGAGTCCAGCAGATGGAGCTTCAGACGATGGACGGTCTCCCTCGCCAGCCCCTCGTAGGTCACTGAGAGGGCGTAAGAGGCGAGGCTCGATGCGAGCTCGCTCACGGTTTCGTCCCCGGACGCCTAAACTTCGGGCCGAGCATCTGGTCCCACTTCTTCCGCTGGGTCGGGGTCAAGACGGCCAGAGAGGCCTGCTCCGTCTCCCTGCTCCAGGCCTGGATCTGCTTCTGGTCCGCGGCCGCGAAAGACTGGATCTCGGCCTGAAGGCGCTGGTTGTAGTCCTGCACCTCCTTCTGCCCCGCGCCCTGCTTCGGCTTGGGAACGGCGTCCAGCTGCGAGCGACGCCTCATTTCGAGCTCCCTCACCTTCGCCTCCGCCTTCTCGCGGATCTCCTTCAGCTTGGTGATCTGAGCCGATGTCAAGCCGAGCTCCTTCACGACCTCCGGGTGAAGGATCAACAGAACGCTCTGAGACTGCAGAGTCAACTGTCGGAGACGCAGCCTCTGGGCTGGAGTCAGCTTGGCGAGAATCCTCGCGGCCGTGCCGTCCTGAACCTTCCTCAGCTCGGCCAAGGCGGCCTGTTGCTCGGCCTGCGTGTTCTTCCCGCGAAACAGCGATTGCGCCTTCTCGACGTACGCTTTGAACTCCGCCTCCACCTGCGCCGAAACCTCTTTCGAGAGCTTCAGCTCCCGTCGGATGTCCGCGCTAGTGAGGAGGGTGAGCCCGATCCGCTCCAGCGACGGAGGAGCGTTCTGCCCCCGCAGCAACGGAGCGGCGAGAGCGAGCAACAGCGCTAGGAGAAGGCGCGGGCGCATGGCCTAAGGATACACGCTAGCCCGCGATGTCGACGGGCTCCTCGTACGGCTCCTCCCCATATTCGACCGCGAACTCCGCTCCCGGAAGCGCCCGACGCGCCTCCTCCAGAAACTCCTTGCACGGGTTCACGTTCACACCCAGGAAGATCGGCAGGTACGAGTCGGACGGAAGAACCTGGATGACGACCTCGTGCAGCCCCGGATGAGCCTCCATGACGCGACGGAACTCTCGCAATTGGCTCTCCGTCGCCCGCTCCATGGTGACCAGTACCCGGTTGGGATTGTCCGCCTCGGACGCTTCGTTGACCACCCGCTCCAGCGACTCCAAGGAGTCCAATCGCAGATCGCGGCGCTCCTCGCCACCGATCTGGTAGACGCGCACCCTGCCCGTGGCGACCACCACGGCGTCACGACGGATGAGATCCCGGCACTGTTCCTGACGGTAATCCGGAACGGTCCAACGGGTCTGGCCCGAGAAGTCCTCCAACAGGAAAGAGAGCCCCTTCTCCCCGCTCTTGAAGGTTCTGGTCTCCACCTTGGCGATGATCCCGGCCATCCGAACGGTCTGCTGGTCCTCGAGTTCGGCGAGCGCGGAGCAAGGTGCGTCCGCCCGGCTCTCGAGCAGCCTCTCCAATCCGCGGAGCGGGTGGTCGCTGACGTAGATGCCGAGCACCTCCTTCTCCAGCGTGAGCGCTTCGGTTCTGGGTAGCGGCTCCACTGCCGGCAGGTCCGGCAGCGGCTCGGTCGAGTCTCCGTCGCCCTCTCCGAACAGCGACCCCTGCCCCCGCTGGCGATCCTTGACGTAGGCATCGGCGTCCGCCAGAGCGGATTCGACGGACGCCAGCACGCTCGCACGGTTGGGGTGGAGCGAATCGAAGGCGCCCGCCTTCGCCAGCGACTCCAGAGCGGTTCGGTTCAAACCGTACTGCTTCGTCCTACGGCAGAAATCGAAGAGATGCGCGAACGGGCCGTTCTGCTGCCGCTCCGCCAGAACCGCCTCAACAAACCCGGTGCCCACGTTCTTGATGCCGGCCAGTCCGAACCGAATCTTGTCGCCGACGGTGGTGAAGTCGAGCAGCGACTCGTTGACGTCTGGGGACAGAACGCGGATCCCCTTTCTGCGCGCCTCTTCGATGAAGCTGACGATCTTGTCAGCGTTGTCCGCATACGAGGCCATCAGAGCGGCGAGGTACTCCACCGGATAGTTGGCCTTCAGGTAGGCCGTTCGATACGCCACCATGGCGTAGCACACGGCGTGCGCCTTGTTGAAGGCGTAGCGCGAGAACGGAATGAGGTGCCCCCAGATGGCTTCGGCTGTTTCCTCGCTGATTCCGTTCGCGCTGGTGCCCCTTAGGAACTCGGTCCTCATGGCCTCGAGCTCGCTCGCCTTCTTCTTGCTCATGGCGCGGCGCAGGATGTCGCTCTTCCCGAGGCTGAAGCCCGCCAACGCCTGCACCAGCTTCAGCACCTGGTCCTGATAAACGATCACCCCGTAGGTCTCGCGCAGGATCGGCTCCATCCGTGGATCGAGGTAGTGCGGCTTGGTCCTCCCCCACTTGTTGTCGATGTACGTTGGGATGTGGTCGATCGGGCCCGGCCGATAGAGGGCGACCATCGCGGCGAGCTCCCGCACGCTCCTCGGCTTGAGCTGCGAGATGTAGCGACGCATGCCGCTGCTCTCCAACTGGAACACCCCGGTGGTGTCGCCGTTCCCGAGCAGCTCGTAGGTCTTGGCGTCGTCCAAGGGGATGTTCTGCAGATCGATCTCCACCCCGCGGGACTGCCGCACGTTCTCGACGCACTTGCTCAGGACGGTGAGGTTCTTCAACCCCAGAAAGTCCATCTTGAGCATCTGCATCTTCTCGAGCATCCCCATCTCGAAGGCGGTCACTGGCTGACCGTCCCGCGTGCGGTAAAGGGGAATGTGCTCCACCAGCGGGCGCTTGGTGATGACGATGCCCGCGGCGTGCGTGCCGACCCCGCGGATCGTTCCCTCCAGCTTCATCGCCTCGTCAACCAGCTCCCGAACCTTCGGATCGCGATCGTAGATGTCGCGAAAGTCCGGCGACTCCTCGAGAGCCGCCTTGAGAGTGATGTGCGGCTTGTTCGGGATCGTCTTGGTGATGCGGTCCGTCTCCCTCGGATCCCAACCTCGCACCCTGCCGACGTCCTTGATGGCTGCCTTGGCTCCCATCGTCTGGTACGTCACGATCTGGGCCACGTGGTCCTGACCGTACTTGCGGGTGACCCACTCGATCATCTCGTGGCGCCGGGCGTCCTCGAAGTCGAGGTCGATGTCTGGCATCGAGATCCTTTCGGGATTCAGGAACCGCTCGAACGTGAGATCGTATTCCAGCGGATCCAGGTCGGTGATCCCGAGGCAGTACGACACCAGGGAGGCGGCGGCGGATCCACGGACTCCCATCGAGATGCCGCTGCGCCGAGCGAACTGGGTGAACTCGCGAACCAGCAGGAAGTAGCTCTCAAACCCGGTGCTCGCGATCACCGACAGCTCGTGCTCCAAGCGCTCCTCGGCCCTCTTGTCCGCGCGGGGCAGTCGCTCCCTCAAGCCCTCCCATGCGAGTTTCTGCAGATACGATCGGCTGGTCTCTCCCTCCGGCAGCTCGGGATCGGGCGGCTCGGGCCTCCCCTCCTCCAGCCGGACTTCGCACAGGTCCGCGACGTACTTCGTGTTGGAGAGGGCCTCCGGAACGTCGCGGAACAGCTGGTACATCTCCTCCTGCGTCTTTAGGAAGAACTGGTCGCTGTCGAAGCGGAATCGGTCCTCGTCCTTGACCAGCCTGTTCGTCTGGATGCAAAGAAGGACGTCGTGCAGAGAGTCGTCCCCGCGGCACAGGTAGTGGGCGTCGTTCGTGGCGATGAGGGGCAGGTCCAACTCCTTGGCGATCCGCAGCAGCGGTTCGCGAATCTGCCTCTGCTCCGGTAGGCCGTGGTCCTGCAGCTCGATGAAGAAGTTCCCGTGGCCGAAGATCTCGTCGTACATCCCCGCCAGGTACTGGGCTCGGTCGTATCGGCCTTGGACCAGTTCCTGGCAGATTTCGCTTCCCAGGCAGGCGCTGGTCCCAATCAGCCCTTCCGAGTACTGGCGGAGCAGATCGTGGTCCACGCGCGGCCTCCGGTAGAACCCCTCCAAGGCCGCGATCGAAGTCAGCTTGCAGAGGTTGCGATAGCCTGTGAGGTTCTTCGCGAGCAGTAGAAGGTGGAAGCTGTCCTTCTCCTCCAGCCTCGAGCGGTTCTGGATTCCGTTGGGAGCGACGTATGTCTCCACCCCGAGGATCGGCTTGACCCCCGCTTCCTTGCAGGCGTAATAGAACTCCATCACACCGAGCATCGCCCCGTGGTCGCTGATGGCGACCGCGGGCATACCCAGCTCCTTCGCCCGGCCCACCATGTCTTTGACCCTCGTGGCGCCGTCCAAGAGGCTGTACTGGGTGTGGTTGTGCAGGTGGACGAAGTCTTGGAACATGGACTCCTTGGGGATCGGAGCGGCGCCAGCCGCCCCATCAGTTTACGACGTGCGAGGCGGTCCGGAAGACGCCGGGATCGCGAGCTACCGGACGAAGTCCCGCCCGTACACCCTCAGCCTCCGACCGTCCTCCGAGAGGGTTCCCGTGGACCGGAATGATCGAACAGCGGGCTTGCCGTCTGCGGCGATCGTCTGTTCGGTTCCGACGAGCGTCACGGAGCCATGGGCCATCGTCCATCTGCCCTCCGCCTGGAGGAGTCGGCCGGGCGCCTGCTGCACGCGCATCTCGAACCCGCCGCCGGGCATCACCCGCAGGCTGCCTGTCGGAGGAAGCTCTCCCGAATGGCGCGCCATCGCGATCATGTCGGGCGGCACGTACAGAGACCACGTCCCCGTCGGATCGGTGGAGCGGCCGCCCCTGCAACCCACGCTGGACAGCAGCAGACATCCTGCCAGGGCAATGGCTTGCAGCTTCAGGAGCCGCATGCCGACTCCTCGGTGCAGATTCGAAGCAGCTCGCCGACGCTCCATGCCTGCCATGGGCACCCACCTGGATTCTGTGGCTCGTCGCCGTCGTACACCTCAGCCACCCCGCCGAGTCCGTAGTCGTGGACCAGGTCGCGAGCAACCCGAAGCACCCGCCGAACCTCGTGCCGATCGCCGAGCACCTTGCTGAGCGCGGTGCAGTAGGGGCCGAGCAACCATGGCCAGGCCGTCCCTTGGTGATAGGCGGCGTCCAGCTCGTGGATCGGCCCTTGGAACCGTCCGCGGTATCCGGGCTCGTTGGGCCCGAGGGTTCTCAGGCCTGCGGGCGTGTAGAGCTCCGCCATCACCTTGCGGAGAGCCCGCTGGGCGTTCTCACCCTTGGCAGGTCCGAAGGGCAGCGCCATGGGGATCACTTGGTTTGGGCGTAGCGAGGCGTCGATGGGATCCACGGTGTCGAGATAGTGGCCCAGATGCTCGTGGAAGAATTTCGATTCGAAGGACTTCTCCGCCCGATCGGCCGCCGCCAAGTACTCCGACCCGGACTCACCCAGCCGCTCGGCGATCCACGCCGTCGCACGAAGCGCGTTGATCCAGAGCCCGTTCACCTCCACGGGCTTGCCGTGCCGGGGCGTCACCACCCAGTCGCCGACCTTGGCGTCCATCCAAGTTAGCTGGACGCCCGGCTCTCCCTGCGTCAGCAAACCGTCGCTCGGGTCGACGCCGATGCCGTACTTGGTGCCCTTCTGGTGGTGCCGGATCACGTCCCTCAGTGCCGCCAGGCTCTCGCGAGCGAACTCCGGGTCCCAATCCGCCTCGAGGGTTCGGAAGGCGGCGTTCGCGAACCACAGCGTGGCGTCGACGGTGTTGTACTCAGCCTCGTCCACGTTCTCGACGAAGCGGTTCGGGATCAGCCCATCCCTCATTTGCGAGATGAAGCTCCGAAGAACCTCCCGCGCGAACTCCGTCCGTCCGGTGCACAGGCAGAGTCCTGGAAGAGCGATCATCGTGTCCCTGCCCCAATCCCCGAACCACGGGTAGCCGGCGATGACCGTCTTGCGGCCGGGCGCGTCAACCAGGAACCTCTCGGCGGTCTTGCGGAGCGTCGGCCCGAGAACGCGCCCGAACTCGGAGTCGGCCGGCATGGGTGGCAGGTAAGGCTCGTCGTTGTCTCCCGCGAGAGACGCCACCAAGAGCGCCGACTCGCCCGGCAGCAGCTCATACTCCAGCTCGCAGGGGCAGAAGAGATCGTCTCTCGGGTTCAGGCCCCGCTCCGTCTCCCGGAAATGCTCGAACCGGTAGTACCAGCCCTGAACCGGGGATCGCCGGGCTCCGTCGTGCCGAAGATGGAGACCCACGCCGTCGTGCTCCACCACGGTCAGGTCTCTGGGGAAGGCCACGGCGGCCGGATAGCTCGGATTCTCTAGGAAATTCCCGTGATACCGCTTGTGGCACACCAGCGGCTTGAGGATCAGCCCCAGGGGCCGATCCCCAACGTTGCGATAGCGCAGCGTGGTGCTGTTGCTTCCAGGGCGCATCGCGACCGTCTGCTCCAGCTCTGCTCCCAGACACCGGTAGATCCAGCGCACGCTGTCCTCGTACTCGAACGACTCGATGTGCTGGTATCCCTCCGGATGGATCGTTCCGAAGTACTGGTTCGTGGAGATGCCGCCGTGATGACCTTCGACCCGTACGAAAGCCTCCACCTTCGCTAGAAGAACCATGCGGTCGACCGGTGGCCGCACCGCCGCAACCAGCAACCCGTGGTATCGCCGCGTGTTGACGCCGGCCACGGTGCCCATGGCGTATCCTCCGAGTCCGTTCGTTAGAAGCCACTCCCGCCGTACAGCGAACTCGAAGTTGCGGCACTTGGAGCCGTCGAGGTGGTAAGGCATTCTGGCTCTAGTATGCCCCCAAACCTGCGCCGCTCAAGGCTGTGCCGGAATTCCTGCCAGGTTTGCCTCCGACCAGGGCAATTGCGGGGTATCCAGGACCAACGATGCTGGAAAGCATTCCTTGGGTGGAGAGCGTCCACCGAGTTCCAAGGGGAGCGTGGCACGTGAGTATCGCAGAAGCACGCAGCATCGTAGGAAAGAAGGTCTGGCTGACCTGGCTGGACCGGAAGGGCATGGAGGTGACGAGGGCGGTGATGGTGATGGAAGCCACTTTCGTTCCCCTCTACGGTCCGTGTCTCATCACGAGCGAGGGCGACGTGGCCCTGAACAAGATCGTGCGCTTCGAGGACTATCAGGAGGTCAGCGCGGCTTGACGGGCTCCGCGCCCCTGCTCCTCCTTCGAATCCAGTTCGTCAGATCGTCCAGGCGCAAGTTCACCCCGATCGTCAGATCGTCGGGGAACTTGCGCCAACTCACAAACGGCTCCACGCACCCGGCCACCTGCCGCAGTTGGAAGCCGTAGTCGTACCAAGAGCGGCGGTCCCAATCGTACTTCCCCAGCAGCGCCAGCTTGCTCGGGCCGCCGTGCCAGTCCAGCCTCAGATGGACCGCCGAGGACGAGTACAGCCGATCGAAGGCGAAGTCCTCCTCTCCGACCTGGCCGCCCTCCACGAACGCCACGCCCACGTCGAGGCCCTCCATCGGGCGGTAAACCAAACCCGTCTGCAGCTGCGCCCAAGCCATGCCGCCGCCACCGCCGTAGGCCCCCAAGTCCAGGCGGTTGACCCAAGAAGCCCGCCGGCCCAGGCAAACCGCCGGAGCGGCGAGCGTCCCTTGGAGCACGGCCCTCGAGACGCCCTTCCCGCCGATCTGCTCCAGACGCTGGCCGCGGAGCTGCAGCCAGCCCGCCCCCCTGCCGACCGGTCCACCGAACTCCAGGATCGCCTCCAAGGGCTTGTCCAAATCTGGGTCCTCCGCGCGCCCGGACGGCCGCACGCTCCATTGCGTCGAAAGGTGGAAGGAGGCGCGCCTCGCCGCCAACAGCGAGCGCTCCTGCTCCGGGCTTGCGACCGTGAGCTGGTCGAAGAAGCCGAACGGAAAGCGGTTGCCCAGGTCGCCATACGGCGATGCCGGAAGGTCCCCCAACAGGGACCACCCAAGACGGGCCTCGTATCCCGGCCTGCGCCCCTTCTCGAGGGACGTTCCGAGGTTGAGCAGCGAGGCGCTCCCAAGTGCGAAGCTCTGACCCCAGGTGGCCGAGGTGACCCCTTCCTCCGTGAGGGCGAAGCGGGGCATCCTCAACTCCGCCTCGCCTGGCCGGAGGGCGAGACGATAGCTCGGCAGGCCAACGAGGCGACCGCCGAACAGGAAGAGCTCTGCCCTCTCCAGCTTCGCGCGTCGCCCGTTCTCGACCGTAGCCTTGTGCGTGCGAAGGGCGTACGGGGCAAGTCCCTCTGCGCAAGGCTGCACCTTGACCCCGTAGAGGGTCCAGGTGCCGCCGGCGACGTCAACCCGCTCAGCCCGCAAGACCGACTTGCCCACCGTCAAGCGCACGCCGGACCCGAAGCCGACGCGGCGGGACCAGTTCCACGAGAAGGTCTCCGCCTCGAGCCTCGCCTCCCCGTCCTCCACTACGACGTCGCCGGAGGCCTCCGCCTTGGTCTCGTCCGGCCTGTCCCACACAACGAGCCGCGAGGCCGTCAGGACGATCCCGGCCGCCTCCGCACGGACCCCACCCTCATACACCGCTGCGCCGCTGGCCAGATCGTAGGTCTGCTTCGGTGCGGAGACTCGAAGAGTGTCCCCCTGAGCCTCGACGCTCCCTTGGGCGAGGGCGCCCGCCAAAGCGACCGCCAAGGGCGTCCAGAACGGCACCATGGGCCGTCATTCTACCGCCGCCGACCGGCGTCCTCGGTTCCCGCGCCCAACTGGCGCGAGCAACCCCCAAAAGCAGAAATCCGCGGTAAAGTGAATCAGCGAACGATTCCGCCGCGGTTGCGCGTCCTTGCACCGAGGCGGTCTGGGGCGATCATGTTCAGGATCGGCAGAGGAGTGCGCTCGGCAGAGATGGTCCTCGACGAGGCCCAGTGGGTGCTCCGAGCCCGGGACGGCGAGGAGCACTCGATGAGCCTTCTGATCGAGCGCCACCGCGGTCGGCTGGTTCGAACTGCGTCGAACATCCTGCGAGACGCCAACGAGGCCGAGGACGTCGCCCAAGAGGCCTTCCTGAAAGCGTTTCGCGAGCTGGACCGCCTGCGCGACGATCAGGCGTTCTCGGGGTACATCTATCGCATCTGTGTGCGGCTGTGCATGGACCGGTTGCGGGCCCGCCGAGCTGAGCCTGCCGAGTTCGAGTCCGCAACCGCCGACCAGGGAGAGGCGATCGAGAACCGAGTGATGATCGAGCGCCTTCTGGACCGACTGCCCCACGATCTCCGCGTCACGCTGGTCCTTCGGGAAGTGGAGCAGCTCAGCTACGACGAGATCGCGGAGGTGCTGCGGGTGCCGGTCGGCACCGTGCGGTCCCGGTTGCACGCCGCGCGCGAGAAGTTCCGCGCCCTCTGGACGGAGGCGGTCGGGTGAGGAACCCTCTGATCTGCCGCAAGTTCCGGCGCTTGGCACAGGAGGCCCGGGACAGGAGCCTCACGCCGGCGGAGGGCGCCTTCCTCGAGCATCACGCCCGTTCGTGCCCGCCTTGCAGAGAGTACGAGCGCCAGACGAGGGACTCGCTTTCGGCGCTCTCCGGACTAGGCTTCCTGGCCGAGCCGTCTCCGTCGCGCTTCACCCGCAGCGTTCTGAGGCGTTATCGCCTGCAGACGGCCAGGGAGAGCCTGCGGTACTGGTCGCCTGCGCTCCTCGCCGCGGCGGTCGCGGCCTCGCTCGTCCTGGCCGCGTTGCAGATCGCCACCGCCAACAGAGCCTCGGAGCCGTTCCGGCCGGGGACGTCGCAAGCCCGCCGCATCACGAACGAGCCGGTCCTGCCCGACCTCACGACGACGAACCAAGCAGCCCAGACTCAATGAGCCCAGCAGGACGAGCAGCGCTCGGCGCCCTTCTGGGGGCCTGGTGCGTAGTTCTGCTCCACCCGACCTCCAGAGCTTGGGTGCTGGGAGCCCGCATGCGGCAGGAACCCTGCCTGGCGTTCACCGACGCGTGGACTCCGCAGGAGCGGACGCTGGAGACGGCCGGTCTGCTTCGCATGCGCGCCGCAGAGCTCCGAAATCCTGAGGCGCGGACCCGGCGCCGGCTGCGCGAGGCCCTCCGAGCAGCCCAGGAGGCGGGGCGCCGAGAGTCCGGCAACGCGTTCTGGCCTCAGATGCAGGCCGTGTTCCATCAGGCCCTCGGCGAGGCTCGTCCGGCCCGGACGGCCTGGGAAACGGCCGCCCGATCCCGGCGCTGGAACGACCTGCAAACCGAGGAGCTGCTCAAGAGGGCCGAAGACGCGGCCGCCGCACACGGGATTCGCCAGGCATGGGTGCTCATGGCCGCCTATCCGCTTCGATCCACCGACGCCGTGGCGGCCCTGAAGTCGTTCGCCAGGATCGTTCAGCGTCAGTACCCCATACGCGGCGAATCGAACCTCCGGCTCCGCATCGCAACCGTAGCGAACGGCAGGTTGGTGCGGGACGGCAGCCGATCGCTCAAGCTGGCCGCGCTCGGGTCCGACATCCTCGAGACGGCCACGTATCCGCCTACGATGGCCTCCTTCCCCAGTCAGCGGGCCCTGCTCATCGCCCGTTACGACCTGATCAACGCCGCCCGCGAGGCAGGCCTTCAGGAGGAGTCGCTGTGGCTGCTGCGGTCCTTCCAGGAGAACGACGGCTGGAACACGCTTCTCGCGTCCGTCGACCCCATCGCCAAGGCGCAGCAGATCGCTCTGGCGTCTCTCCTCACGTCCGTTCTGCCTGGGTCCCTCGCGATGCTGGCCGTCACGGGCCTGCTCCTTTGGCTGGTGGGATGGCTTCTGGTGCACCGTGTCGGAGCCCGCAGGGTCGTCTCGCCGCCTTGGGTGTACGTGATGGGCGTCCTGGCAGGAGTCGCCGTGTACCATCAGCTGCGGCTCTGGGTTCCAGCGGTTGCGGTGGCGGCGGCGTTCGGCTTTCTCGGGTTCGGTCCGACGAGGACGCGAAAGGCGCAGGATGAGGACCTCGGGCCGCTCTTCGGATTCACGGTCCTGCTCTTCGCCACCGTGTTCGCCGTTTTCCACTCGCTGATGATCGCCGGAAAGGCCTGGCCTGGCTGGCACCTGCTGCCGTTCTTGCAGCTGGATGCCGAGTTTGTGGGCGGCGCCGGAGCCTGGGCCTCTCTCGCCGGCCTGTGCCTCTCGGCCCTGCTGGTGGTGGCCCCAACGTGGGCGATCGCGGAGCGACAGTCCACACCGTTCGTTCTGGGGGTTGCGCTCCGCACGGCCGGACGCTTTCTGACCTTCGCAGGGGCTCTTCTTGGCCTCCTGGCTCTTTTGGTGGCGATCCCGATCGATCGCAGGCTGTACAATCTTGGGCGCGAGCTGGTCCAGAACGAGCCGCTCCACTACTACGTGCAGAACCCATGACCCCAAAGACACGCCAAGCCGTCCAAGAGCTGGCCGCCAAGAGGTCCGACCTGCTCCGCGAACTGCCGTCCAAACCCTCGGGCTTGGACTGGTGCTTGCGGCACACGCGCCTGGTTGATGAGGTCGTGCGGTTGATCTTCGAGGACGTGGCCTCCCAAGTCGAGCGTATGCCCGCTCTCGCCGTCATCGCGACAGGGGGCTACGGACGGATGGAGATGGCGCCCTTCTCGGATGTGGACCTGACCGTTGTGCCGTCGGACGAGTCCGATCCGGCGATCGACGACGCCGTCCGCATGCTCTTCCGAGACCTGCACACGGCCTTCGGAACCGAGCTGCGGCTGGAGGTCGGCTACAACTTCCTGCTGGTCAACGACACCCCCGGGCTCGACGTCAAGACACGCACGGGCCTTCTGGACGCGCGGCTGGTGGTGGGCAATCCGGACGCCTTCAATCGGTTGACGCGCCAGTTCTGGGACTCCTTCTCCGTGGGGGAGTTCCTGCTCGCAAAGGTGCGCGAGAGGCAAGAGGCCGAAACGAAGTACAACGACTCGCCGCTGGCCGTGGAACCCCACGTCAAAGAGGGTGCGGGGGGTCTCCGCAGCTTCCAGTGCGCGAACTGGCTTCGAACGGTGATCGGCGAGAGGCCGTCGCGCCCGAGCCGCGCCTACGACACCGTGCTGATGATGAGGAACCTGCTGCACGCCGTGGCGAGGAAGCGGCTCGACATCCTCAGCAGAACGCGCCAAGGGGAGATCGCCGAGACCACCGGCGCCGACCTTTACCAGATGATGCGGCGGCACGTGGAGGCGGCGGCGGAGCTGCACAGCGAGTACGCCACGGCGCGGGAGAGGCTCCACGAGGCACGGTTCCCGCTCACCGAGGGCGTGCTCGCCTTCCGTGGAGAGGCCAGGATCAGCGGCAACACGGGCATCGGCGAGGCCGCCGTGGGCATCTCTCTGGCCACCCAGCTAGGGCTCAGCGTCGCCGAGATCAAGGCCTATGCCCTGCCGGGCATCGCCGCGCCCGAGGCGCTGTACGCCGTCGGAGCAGGAGAAACCGCCCTGCGCAACCTCGATCGTTGCGGCCTGCTCGAGCGGCTTCTTCCCGAGCTGGCGCAAACGCGGTTCCTCATTCCTGTGGACGCGAACCACGCCTTCACAGTGTTCGAGCACACCCTCCGAGTAGTGCGGAACCTGGATTCCCTGCAGCCGGGCTCCTTCTTGGGAGACCTGAAGGCGGGCCTGCAGAACAGAGAGGCCCTCTACCTGGCGGCGCTCCTGCACGACGTGGGCAAAGTCGATCCGGCCTGCGACCACTCGCTGCAGGGAGAACAGGTGGCGCGTCAGGTCTGTCGGCGGTGGGGCTTGGCGGGCGAGATCACCGAGCTGGTGGCTTGGCTGGTCCGCGAGCACCTCACCATGTCCAAGTTCATTCGCATGCGCGACGTGATGAACCCCTCGACCGTGGCGGAGTTCGCGCACCTCGTGGGCAACCAAGAGCGGCTGGACATGCTGACGCTGCTGACTTGGGCCGACACCGCCGCCGTGACCGATGGAGCTTGGACCGGAGTGCACGAAACGTTCCAGCGGGAGCTGTACTCCCGCGCCACCTCCATCCTGAGTCAGGACAGCCCCGAGGAGGCGGACGCCGGCATCTACCGCCAGCGCATCCTGCGCGAGTTGAGGCGGGTGGAAACGAGCGAGCAGGAGGTGGAGGAGTTCCTGAACAGCCTCCCCGCCCATTACGTCCTGTCCACGCCTTCCGACGTCGTCAAGCTGCACATCGGTTTCGCCCGCAAGGCGCGAGAGGGCAAGCCTTCGGTCGAGTTCTTCCACCAGCCGGAGATGGGGACGTCCGACGTCACCATCTGCTGCCTGGATTCGCACGGCCTGCTGAGCAAGGTCCTCGGCGTGCTCTACGCGCTGGACCTGACCGTGCATGCCATCCGGGCGTCCACCACCACATCCGACCCGCCGGTAGCCATCGACGTGTTCAGCGTGAGCTACACCGGAAGGCCGCTGCCCCCGGCCACCTGCCGCCATCTGTCCCAAGCGCTCCTCAAGGTCCTTGCGGGAGAGGCGACCGTCGAGGATGTCCTGCGCTCAAGGGGCAAAGACCCCGATCGGCGGCAACAGGTGTTCACCTTCGACTTCCTCCCCGGCAACCCCGGAATCTTGGAGTTCCGCGTCCCGCGCGGAAGGGGCATGGCGTACCGGCTGTCGCGCCTCATCGCCGAGCAGGGCTGGAACATCCTCACCGCCCGGGTTGGTCAGTGGGCCGGGAAGGGGGCCGCTGCCTTCTATGTGCAGGGACCGGGCGGGCGGCCGCTGACCGAGGACGAGGTGCGGGCCGCTCTGGAGCCCAAGGTATAGTCGCCAAGGCCCTATGAAAGCGATCGTGTTCGGTTGTGGCCGTACGGGAACGATGCTCAGCCTCCAGCTTGCAGCGGAGGGCCACGAGGTGACCGTGATCGAGATGAACCCCAGTGCGTTGCGCCGGCTGGGCAGAGACCACGGCTGCCACACCGTGATCGGCAGCGGCCTAGACACGGACGTTTTGGAGAGCGCCGGGATCCAAGAGGCCGATGCGTTCTTCGCCCTCACGCGGGGAGACAACACCAACCTGATGTCGGCGCAGATCGCGAGGCTCCGCTACAAGGTTCCCAACGTGTGCGTCAAGGTGGCCGACCCGTTGCGGGCCGAGGCCTACCGCAAGCTGGGCTACTTCTGCATCACCCCTTCCGCCCTGACCGCCGGCATGATGCGCGATTGGATCCTGAAGCGCCCGTTCCAGCGCATCGACGCCTACAACCAGCTGAGCGAGGAGCTGAAGATCTAGCCATGTACATGATCATCGTGGGTGGCGGCAACGTCGGCCTCCAGCTGGCCAAGCGCCTGCTGTCCGTGGGTCACGAGGTGCTCGTCGTCGAGAGGGACGCCCAAACCGCAGACCGAATCGCGACCCAGATCGGCGAGGAGAACGTCACCGTGGGCGACGGCTGTGAGATGGCCACCCAGCGGGACTGCGGCTTCGGGCGTGCGGACGTGGTCATCGCCGTGACCGGAGAGGACGAGGACAACCTGATCGTCTGCCAGATGGCCAAGACGGTCTGGTCGGTGGACCGTGCCTTGGCGCGCGTGAACGATCCCAACCACGAAGAGATTTTCCAGCAGGTGGGCATCGACGAGACGGTCAGCGCAACCGGCATCATCTACTCGATGCTGGAGCAACAGATCCAACCGGACGTGCTGATGCCGGTCGGAACTCTGGGAAGGGGCGACCACGAGGTCGTCGAGGTAGAACTCAGCCCCCGCAGCCCGGCTGTGGGCAAGGCGCGGAGGGACCTCAATCTTCCGGACGGAACCCACATCGTTTGGGTCTTCCGCGAGGAGTCCGGTGGCCACCAGGTGGATGACCACATGGTCTTCTCCGCGGGCGACACGCTCGTGGCCATTGTCCCAAGGGCCTCGGCGGAAGCGCTCCGCAGAGCGTTGGCGCCGCCGGCGGTCGGTTGACGATGTTCCGCGCCCTGCTCGCCAAGGAGCTGCTCGAGCTGGCGCGCGACCGCAGGGTGGTGGTGTCGGCCGTCGTTCTGCCGGTTTTCCTGATCGCCCTGTTCGTCTACCTCTTCGCAAGCCTCCAATCGGGATTGCAGAGACCCAGATCGCAGTCGGTCGCCCTCGTCGGACCTGCAGACCACCCCCTTCGCCGGCCGATCCTGGCCGCAGAGCTGTTGTCCGCAGTGCCGGCGGACAGTCGGTCCGCCGCGGAGAACCTGGTGAGGCGGGGCGAGGCCAAGGCTGCGGTGATCCTGCATCCGTTTGACCGCGAGGCCCTCGCCTCCGGCAGCAGGTGGAAAGTCGAGGTCCTGTTCGATCCCAACGAGCCTCTGGCGGCGGTGGTGAGCCGGGTGGTCAGGGAAGTCGCATCGCGCTACAACTCGGCCGTGTCGTCGGCCGTCCTTCAGAGGGCCGGAATCGACCGCACGTGGCTCGAGCCGATCTCGGTGGAGGAGAGGCCGCTGGACCCGGACCAAGGGTTCAGCGAGGCGATGATCCTGTCCATCCTTCCCTACTTGGTCGTGCTCTGGGCGTTCTACGCGGGCATGTCCGTCGCAGCGGACATCGTCGCCGGTGAGAAGGAGCGCCAGACACTCGAGACGCTATTGGTCAGCCCCGCGACGCGGCGGGAGATCGCGCTGGCGAAGTTCGCGGCCCTCGCCGTCGTGTGTTTTCTGGGCAGCGCGGCCACGCTCGCGGCCGTGGGGCTGGTCTCGGTCGTCCGCCTCCCCGGGTTTTCGGCGAATCTTCCCAGCGGGGCGGGCCTGACGCTCAGCGGCACCTTGGCGGTTCTGCTCGTGGTCGCTCCGCTGGCGGCGTTCTTCGCTTCGGTCCTGCTGGCCGTCAGCGCCATCGCCCGCAACGTGCGGGAGGCGCAGACCCACCTGACGCTGCTGAGCTTCCTGGTTGTGGCGCCGGCGATCTACTCCCAGTTTCTCGGTATGATGGGCACCGAGAACGCAACTTGGGTGCGCTGGATGCCGATCCTGAACGCCGCGGTCTGCATCCGCGAGGCCCTGCTCCACCGCCTGGAGATCGCCGACCTGGCGGCGACCTTCTGCGTGAGCCTAGCCATTGCTGGAGCCGGACTCTGGCTCTCCGTCCGCCTGATGAACCGAGAGGCTATTCTGAGGAGAACTTAGGCAGACCCTTGATCATCGAGGCGAGGCGCGTCTGCTGAGCCGTGAGCTCCGCGATGACCGACTCCATCTTCGCAAAGCGCTGGCGCAGGCTCTGCTCCCGCAGGCTGATCTGGCTCTGGAGGTCTGCGATCTGCTCGTCGATGGCGTCGGACTGCGCCTGGAGGGCGTCGTTCGTGGCCTTGAACACCCCGTTGGCGACGTCGGTGAAGGCCGACAACAGGTCGTTCAGAGTGGCTGCGATCCCTTTGCTGTAGTACACGACCCCGACCGATCCAGTCGAAGCCCCGGTGTACATCACCTGGAGGCCGGCCACGTTCGGAGCGGAGCTGTCTCCCGTGAGAAACTGCCCGGAGCCGACTGCCGCCTCGCCGTTGATCGTTCCGACAATGTCCAATCCTGCAGTCGTCTCGGCCACTGGCCCGACGACCAACCACTCGGTACCGATTCCGGTGGACACCGAACCGGCTGCCACGTCGCTCGAAACGGTGAACGCGCCCGACGCCCCTTGGGTCTTCGGCGTGAACTTGAGGCGCCCGCCCTCGTTCGACGCAGTCAGGACGGCGGAAAGCGTGGAATCCGCGTTGAGGGCGGCGACCACCTGATCCAGGGTCAACCCGGCATCCAGGACGAAGGAGTACGGCGTGAATCCGAAGGCCGCTCCGTCGAACGTTAAGGTCTCCTCCGTGGCCAGGGGCGAAGTCTGCGCAACGGAAGCCGAGACCCCCGAGGTGCCGATGCCGGAGGACTGGTTCGTAGCGGCCCGGTCGCTGGCCACCGTGAAGGCGCCCGGCGTGCCGTACCGCTTGCTCTCGATCTTCAGTCGGCCGTCGTCGATCGACGCCTGCACCAAGTCCCGCAGGCGCGCGTCCGTGTTGATCCTGTCGACGATCGTGCTCAGCGTCACCCCGGCTTCCAGCACCAGGTTGACGCTGCCACCGCCGAACAGCGTTCCGCCGAAGGTCAGAGTCTCCGTTTCCGTCGAGGGTCCGGTCATGGCGACGGCGGCCAGCACGAACCCCTTCGTGGCCGGCTGCGTGACGGTCACCTCATAGCCCGCGGAACCGCTCGGCTTGGTTCCCGAGGTGCTGGTGACATAAGCCAGCTGGCTGGAGCTCGTCCTGCCGATGGCCGCGAACAGCCCGGCGACGTTGGTCGGGTTGGCGGCCAGAGCGGCGTCCAAGGCCGACTCATCCAAGGAGATCTTTCCCTCGGAGTCGATGCGGACGCCGACTTGGGTCAGGTTGCTGTAGGGTCCGAGCAACCCTTCGACGGTTCTGAACAGCGCTTCCGAGAGCTGCGACTCCACCTGGAGCGCCGTCGCGTCGCCCAGCAGCGGGCCGGCTTGGAACGTCTCCTTGTCGAACTGGCTGTTCGACCGAATGAAGTCGATGAGGTCGTTGAACGCTTGGACGAAGTCCTTGACCTTGCCCTTCGTTGCGGAGTTGTCCGAGCGAATCTGAACCGTGGTGGTCTTGGGGGTCGTCTCGTCGGCCTGCTTCAGCGTGATGGTCACGCCGGACACCACGTTCGACAGCTCGTTCGTCGACGACGTCATCGCGATGCCGTCGATCGCAAACGACGCGTCTTGGGCGGCCAGAATCTCGTTGCCATAGCCCCGCTGCAGGAAGCCCAGCGCCTCGAGCGCGCCGTTCGGGTCGCTGTGGGAAGTCAGACCAGTCAGGTCCAGCTTGTAGACGGTCCTTCCCTGCTCGGTTGCCGTCCGCACGGTTGCGGTGACCCCGGCCCCTGCCGCATTGATCGCGGTGGCGACATCCTGCAGCGACATCGAGTCCAGATCCAGCGAGACGGACACTCCGTTCAGCAAGATCTCCCTCGTGCCGGCTCCCGCAAACCCGAGGTTCGTGGCGATCGCCTCGGTGCTGCTGGAGAAGCCCGCGCTGGTCATGCCGCCCGAGATGGCTTCCCGCACGCTCGTCGCGCCCGAGATCAGGCCAAGCGTCTGCGCCGCGTTGCCGCTGAGGTCGCTGATCTGAATCTGCGACTGCGCTCCGGTGGAGGATGCCGTGAGCGTCAGGTAGGCGTTGCCCGTGCCACCGTTGATCACCGTGGCCACGACGCCGGCATCCGCCTGGTTGATCTTTCCGGCCAGCGTGGTGAGAGAGTCCGACGCCTCGATCCGGATGCCGCGCCCGTTGATCACCATCAAGCCTTCGCTCAGCCCTAGGGCGGACGTCGCGTCGGCCTGGGCCGCCGAGGCGATCTTGTGGGACTGGGCCAGGCGGCTGACGGACAGGTTGAAGGTCCCCCTCGTGGCACCGATTCCCACCCGCACGTCCGCAACCTCGGAGTTGGACACCGTGGCGGTGAAGTTCTCGAACGCCCCAGCCGACCGCAACCCGGACGCCGCGGTGGACAGCGACACCACCTTGCCCTTGAACTGGTTCATCAAGGACAAGCGGTTCGCAAGCTCCGCCTGACGAGCCTGCAGACGCCGGATGGGCACCTGCTCGAGCTCCACCAGCCGCGAGATGATCGACTCGGTGTCGATGCCGCTACCGAGCCCGCTGAAGCTGATGCCGGAACTACTCAGCGTGCCAGACATGGTGCCTTCGGTCCCGTTGCATCACGGGACTTCCCCTCTTGGTTTATCGGCTTGGCCCACGAGGGACTGGATACCGGGTTCCTAGGCGGCGAGCCCGCAGTACTCCGCCATGGCCCGCACCCTCATCTCCATCTCCCTTCGGAGCCACTCGAGCTCCGAGGGGCCGAGAGCCACGGCCTCGATGGAGGGATCGGAGAGCGCGCCCGCCTCCTCCGGAGTCTCGCAACCCGCCAGCAGCGACGCGACCCGGATGGCGTGGTAGTCCTCGCAGAGCATGGAGTCCGTAGGCGGCGCCTCGGCACGGATCAGCGCGGTGAGGTCGCTCGGCAGCTTCCAGTGCTCCGCAAGCATTCCGCCGATCTCCTTGTGCGTCACACCGAGCAGCGGACGCTCCGCCTCGACGGCCTCGACGCCCTTGAACTTCGCCATCTCGCTCACCTGCCGGAACAGGTCTGGGAAGTAGGCGAGCAGGAACAGCTTCCCGATGTTCGCCAGCAGCCCGCCGACGAACAGGAGCTCGAGCTGAACCTCTCCGAAGCCGCGGAGCTTGCCGATCGCGCGCGCGGCGATCGCCGTGGAGAAGCTCTGGCGCCACAGCGCCCTCAGTCCCTCGGCGTCCGCAGGGTTCTTGGCCTCGATCAACCCCATGGCGCTCACGCCGATCACCAGGTTCCTCACCTGTTGCATCCCGAGGATCACCACCGCCTGGCTCACGCTGCGAACCTGGCCCGCCAGGCCGTAGTAGGAGGAGTTCACGATCCTCAGCACCTTGGCGACCAGAGCCTGGTCCGAGCTCAGGATCCTCTCGATCTGCGTCGCCGAAACCTCCTCCTTCTCGGTCTCCTCAAGGATGCGCGTCACAACAGCCGGCAACGGCGGCAGTCCCTTGACGGCCGCCTCCATGCACTTGGCGTCTAGCAACGATCGGTTGTCCAACCCAATCCTCCCAATTCATCAGGCGGCTCGGCCGCAAGAAATGATGCCGTTCACATCGGCGATGAGAGCCACGTTCCCGTCGCCGAGAATCGTAGCGCCGCTCACGCCGGGGACGTCGCCAACGAACCCGCCCAGGGACTTGATGACGACCTCCTGCTCGCCGATCAGCTTGTCGACCACCAGGCCGATCCGCTGCTCCGCGATGCCGACGATCACGACGAAGAACTCCTCCTCGTCCTTCCTTTCCCATCGGTTGGTGATGCCCAAGACCTCACCCATCCTCACGAGAGGAGTGGTCACACCTCGGATCAGGATGACCTCGCGGGCGTGCACCGTCTGGATCTCCTTCCGATGCACGAGGAGGGTCTCCACCACGCTGCCCAGCGGGATCACGTACACCACCCCGCCCACCGACACCAGAAGGCCGCGGATGATCGCCAGCGTCAGCGGCAGCCTCAGGCTGAACCTTGTGCCCTTGCCGGGTGCCGACTCGACGTCGATGATGCCGCCCAGCTTCTGGATGTTCGAGCGGACGATGTCCATGCCGACGCCGCGCCCGCTCACCTCGCTGACCTGTTCCGCGGTGCTCAGGCCGCTGGCGAAGATGAACTGCAGCGCGTCCTTGTCGGTCAGCCGCTCGGCCGCCTCCGGGGAAACCAGGCCGTTCGCGATCGCCTTTTGTTTCACCTTGGCGACATCGATCCCCCGCCCGTCGTCCTCGATGTCGATGACGATGTGGTTCTCTTGATGCCGCGCGGAGACCACGATTCGGCCTGTGCGCGGCTTGCCGCACTTCTCTCTGTCCTCGGGCGGCTCGATGCCGTGGTCGACGGAGTTCCGGAGGATGTGCAGCAGAGGGTCGCCGATCGCCTCGATCACGCTCCGATCCAGCTCTGTGTCGCCCCCAACCAGGTCGAGCTGAATCTCCTTGCCGACCTTGTTCGCCAGGTCCCGCACCATACGCGGGAACCGGTTGAACACCGTTTCGATCGGCAGCATGCGGGCCTTCATGATCTGGTCCTGAAGGTCGCTGGTGATGCGGGCGATGTGGCTGACCGTCTCCGCCAAGGCTTCGACGTTCTCCTCGTTGTCGTACTTCGCGGCCAGCACGGCGCCGATCTGGGCCACCCTCGTGCGGTCGATCACCAGTTCGCCGACCAAGTTCATGAGCTCGTCGAGCCTCGCGACGTCCACGCGGACGGTCTGACCCGTGTCGGCCTTCCGCCCCGCCGCTCCTCCGCCCGGCTTCCCCGCAGAAACCGGCTCCGACGGTTCCGTTGCCGGTCTTGGGCCGGTCTCGCGACGGGCAGCCGGTGTGTCCGCCGCCGGCTGCCAAGGACCGACGGATGCGTCCGCCACCTCGCCGATCGCCCGGAAGGCTCTCTCCCAGTCTTCGGCCGACCGCTCCGATCGGAAGAACAGCTCGAACGTGTCCCCGAACTTCTCCTCCTCGAGCGTCTCTCCATCGGGATGGGTGGCCACCAAGGTTCCGCCCTCGTTCACGGCGTTGATGGCCATGAACGCACGCACGAACTTCATCAGACAATCCGGTGCGAGCCGGATGCGCGCTCGAAGGATCGGCCCTTGCCGCGACCTCTCGTTGAGCTTCTGAACGAGCTCCGCGGGCAGGTCCTCCGCGCCAACGCCATCCTTGGGCGCCGGCGCGCTGCTGGCGGATCCGCTGGCCAACGTCCGCAGGTTCTCGACGAGCTCGGCGGTCTCGAAGGCGTCCCCCCTGCCCTCGGCGATCTGCGCCTTGATGCCCGACAGGGTGTCCAGACAGGCAAGCAGCGCGTCCGCGATCTCGGTGGTCACCTGAAGCTGGCCGCTCCGGAGCAGGTCCAGAAGGTTCTCCATCTCATGGGTGACCTCGGCGAAGTTGAGGAACCCCATGGCCCGGCTGCTGCCCTTGAGCGTGTGCGCCGCGCGGAAGATCTTCTGGAGACGCTCCGGAGTGGGATCCTTCTCCAGCTTGAGCGTCTCCTGTTCCAGAACCTCCAGCTGCTCGTCGGCCTCTTGCAGGAAGAGGTCGAGGTATTGGGACATGTCCAGTTCGGCCATGGCAGTCCGGGAACGGAGGCTAGGCGGCGATCGCCTGGTCCAGGTTCAGAAGCGTGATCAGCTGCGCCTCTTGCTTGGCGATGCCTCGAACGAACTCTGCGGTAACGTTCGCAACCAGCGGCGGCGTGGCGTCCACTTGGTCCGGCTCCACGGTGACGACCTCGGTGACGGCGTCCACCACGATCCCCACGTTTCCGCGGTCGCTCTCCACCACGATGATCCGCGTCGAGTCGGAATCCTCAGCAGGGGGCAGACCGAACTTGGTGCGGAGGTCCACCACGGGGATGGTCTTTCCGCGAAGGTTCACGAGACCGCGGATGTGGGGCTCCGAGCCGGGGATCGGGGTAATCTCCCTCAGCCGGATGATCTCGTGCACCCGGAAGATGTCGATGCCGTAGGACTCCTCGCCCAGGCGGAAGATGACGTTCTGCTCGCGATGGTTCAAAACCGGTGCCGTCGACATGCGGGCTTCTCCTCGGGACGAACCCATCAACGATTTTCGGACGACGAGCCCGGCAACTTTACCGTGGAAACACCAAACGGCAACAACCTAGCCCCGCGAGTGCGTCTGCTGGCCGTCGATCTGGACGGCACCCTCTTGGATGCGAGCCGCAACCCACATCCGCGCAGCGCCGAGGCCCTGCGCCGCTGTAGGGACGCAGGGGTGAAGGTGGTTCTGGCCAGCGGCCGAGTGGCGCTCACCATGGCGCCGTTCGCGGAGCGGATCGGTCTGGAGCCGACGTTCGTGTGCTGCAACGGCGCTCACGTGGTTGATTCCGAGGCGGGAGAGGTGCTCCACACCCCTCTGCCGGCCAGCGCCGCCTTGGCGATCTTGGACTTCGGGCGCAGGCGCCGGCTGCAGACCAACCTTTACTTCCGGGACCGGATCGCGTTCGGCTTCCGGTCGCCGTTTGGGGACGTGTACCTCTCGCGGGTTCGCTTCCCCGTCGCCGAGCATGTCACCAAGGAGGAGATCCTGCGCGACTCGCCGACGAAGATGATGGTCCTGGCCGAGCCGGACGAGCTAGCCCGGCACCAACCGGAGGCGGAATCGCTCGCCCGGAGTCTCGGGCTGCGCACCGTCTTGAGCGAGCCGGACTACTTGGAGTTCCTCGTTCCGAGCGCGGACAAGGGATCCGGCCTTCGCGCCCTCTGTAGGCGGCTCGGTGTGCCAAGAGAACTCACAGCGGCGGTTGGAGACTACTCGAACGACGTCGAGATGCTCCAATGGGCCGGCCTCTCCGCGGCGATGGCGAACGCCAACGAGGAGGCCAAGGCGGCCGCCGATCTGGTGGTCGGCAGCAACGACGAAGGCGGCGTGGCCGAGTTCGTCGAACGGTTCGTCCTAGACAGGACGGCGTCTTCCGAGTAGTGTAGTATTCATGGGTCGTGGCCCGATGCGGTCACGCCGACGGATTCCATGCGAATCGGAGAAATGGGAACGGAAACGGTGCTGATCTTCCGGGCTCTCGCCGGAGACTGCGCCGATCGGTACGCCAGCGAGATGTTGCTCGGCCCGCTGGGCCGCATTCTGGGAGCTGGCCCCCACAACATCGCGGACGTCCGCGACGCCCTTCTCGACCCCTACCTTTGCCTGCGGGCCTTCTTCGGCCACTACGCCTTCTCCCGAAGAGGCAAGGACCGCGCGACGCTCTCGGAGCTCGCGATGGACGCTCTGGAGGAGGTGGCGGGAGGCGACCGGATCGGTCAGTTCCTCGCGCTCGATTCCGGCATCCGGCTGTGGGAGGCGTTCGAGGACCGTTGCCGGGAGAACCGAATCAAGTCGAACGAGCAGCAGAATCGGGGAGTCGTCCAAGGCACGGCGGAGCTGGCGCAGGAGGTGTCTCAGATCGGACTGCGGAGCATCGCCGATTGGGTTCGCAAGGGCGTGCTGGAGACCGACCGGATGGAGCCCCAGTTCCTCCGCGTGGTCGACATCCGCGGCGTAGGTCCCAAGATCACGTCCCAGTTCCTGCGCGACCTCACCTACCTCTTCAGCCTCGAGGAGCGCATCGAGCGGGCCGATCGCATCTACATCCAGCCGATCGACAAGTGGATCCGGGCCTTGGCGCCCTTCGTCGTTCCCGAGCCCAACGCGGAGGGCATGGCCGACTGGGTGTTGGCGGGCAAGCTCAACAAGTACTCCCGTTGGGCCGGAGTGAGCCCCGTGCGCTTCAACATGGGCGCCACCTACTTTGGCATCCGGCACGTGCACTCGGTGGAGAACATCGAGCCGGCCGTCGCCGAGCTGGTCGCCGGAGCTACGCTCGCCCCGTGACCCTCTCGTAGGCCAAGCGGAGGCCGTCCAGAGTCAGGTTCGGCTCGTACACCTGCAGCGTCTCGCAGAGCCCGAGGAACAGCCCCCCGAGTCCGCCGGTGGCGATGGCGAGCACCTCGCCGCCGAGCTCGCTGGAAATCCGCCGTACGATTCCGTCGATCGCGCTGGCGTACCCGAACATCAATCCGGACTGGATCGACTCGGCCGTGTTTCGTCCAATGGTCCGATGAGGCGCGACGAACTCGACCTGAGGCAGCTTCGCCGTGTGGCTGGCTAGGGCCTGACTGCTCACGAGGATGCCCGGCAGGATGGCTCCCCCGACGTACACCCCATCTCTCGAGATGGCATCGAACGTCGTGGCCGTGCCCAAATCCACCACCACCATCGGCGGCTCGTGCTTGGATAGGGCGGCCAGCGCATTGACGAGGCGGTCCGCCCCCACCGAGGACGGCGGCTCATAGTCCACGGGCACACCGACGTTCGCCGCCTGCACGAACAGTGGGTCGATCCGGAACCAGCGCTGAGCCAGCCTCTCGATCGCCTCGTTGGCGGCCGGCACGACCGACCCGCACACGACGCCGTCCACCTCGTACGGCACTCCCGCAAGGTCGAACGCGCCCTTCAGCCACACGGCGATCTGGTCCTCCGTTCGGTCCGGGTTGGTGGCGCGGCGCCACACGGCGACCCATGTCTTGCCGTCCCACACGCCGAACACCGTGTGCGTGTTTCCTACGTCAATCGCCAAGAGCATGGGTCAAGTCCACCTCGCTGTACAAGCGTCCCCCGGCCTCTTCAAGCAAAGCCCGGACGATCCCATCCAAAGCTCGATCCCTCAGCTCGGCGCTGCGCGCCTCCACCATCACGCGAACCATGGGCTGGGTGCCGCTGGCCCGAACAAGGACGCGGCCCTGTCCAGCGAGCAGAGCGTTCGCCTCCTCGATCGCTCGCCGTACCTCGGGTCCATCAGCCCAGGTCTCCCTGTCGCGGACCTGCACGTTCGCCAGCTTCTGAGGCCACGGCTCATAGTCGGCCACAACCTCACGCAACGTTCTGCCTTCTCTCTTCAGAATCCGCAGAACCTGGAGCATCGTCGCCAGCCCGTCGCCGGTCGGGCCAAGCTCCGGAAAGATGATGTGACCGCTCTGCTCCCCGCCGATCGGCGCACCGAACCTCTCGATCCAATCGGAGACGTGCTTGTCCCCGACGGGCGCTCGCTCGAGGCGCACCCCCAAGCGGCCGAGAAACTCGTCCAGACCGCCGTTGCTCATCACGGTGCCGATCGCCACGCGGTTGATCGGCTTGCCCGCTTGCAGCCAGTGGCGCATCCACAGTCCGATCGTACGATCCCCATTGACGAGGGTGCCGTCCGAGTCGCTGAAAACCGCGCGGTCGGCGTCCCCATCGAACGCCACCCCGGCGTCGGCTCCGGTCTCGCGTGCCAGCGCGCAGATCGTCTGAGGCTTGGTTGCCCCTCCCTCGGCGTTGATGTTCATGCCGTCGGGGCGATCGCCGACCACCGTCGCCTCCGCCCCGAGGGCGCGCAGAACGCGGGGAGCCAGATGGTAAGCCGCGCCGTGCGCCGCGTCGACGGCGACCCGCATGCCGTCCAGCCGCTCCGGAACGGTCGACTGAAGGAACTCGAGGTAGGACTCCACCGGCCCCGGATCGCTCTGGAGGAAGCCCACGTCGCCGCCCCTAGGCCGCGGGCCGCCGGAGTCCGCGAGTCGCCCCTCGATTTCGGCCTCTAGATCGTCGGGCGTCTTCCGGCCGTCATGGAGCACGAACTTGATGCCGTTGTCCGAAGCGGGGTTGTGGCTGGCGGACACGACGGCCCCCATGCCGAACTCCCCCGTCCGCGCAACGTAACTGACGGTCGGCGTGGGCACGACCCCTAGGGCGACCACATCCACACCCACCGAGCAGAAGCCGCTGGCCAGCGAGGCGCCCAGCATCGGCCCGCTTCTTCGGGTATCCCGGCCCAGCACGACCCTAGGCACGAGGCCATGCGCCTTCAGGGTCCTTCCAGCCGCCTGTCCCAGCTGGAACGCGAACTCGGGAGTGAGTCCGACGTTGGCGACGCCGCGCACGCCGTCCGTGCCGAAGTGCTTCCTGCTCACGGCGCCTTGGCCACCCGCACCTTGGCCGGCCGGATCACCTTCTCGCCGAGACGGTAGCCCGGTTCCAGCTCGTCGGTGATCGTTCCGTCCGGAACCTCGTCCGTAGGGTGCAGCACAACGGCCTCGTGAACGGACTCGTCGAACGTCGCTCCCACGGAAGGAATGCGGACGAGGTGACGGGCTTCGAGAACCGTCCGCAGCTGCCGATCGACGGCTCGAATCCCTTCCACAATGCTCTCGACGCTCGCGCCGGATTCGATCGCGGACAACGTCCGCTCGAAGTTGTCCAGCACAGGCAACAAGGCCACGATCAGATCCTCGGCGGCGAGCTTCTGCAAGGCCTGCTTCTCTTGAGCGTGCCGCTTGCGCACGTTCTGCAGATCGGCCATCGTGCGCAGGAGCTGGTCTTTCAGTTCCTGGTTCTCCTGCCGGGCGCGCGCCAGCTCCTCCTCCAGATTCGCGCTCTGCTCGGCGCCCTCGGCCGGAACGGGAGTCTCGTCCGCCGCGACCTCGGTCTCTGGCGCCGTCTTCACTTCTTCGGTCTGCGATTCGTGCTTATGCTTTCGCAAGGATGCTCACCCCTAGATCCAACAAACAGAATTCTACCTATGGTTCCTGCTGTTCCCCCGGCGGCGCCGGCGACGCCCGGCTTCGAAGAGCCCAGCTCAGGCCCGCGTAGGTCAGCGCCATCCCTGCAAGTTGGGTGGGCTGAACCGGTTGGCCCAGAATCCCCCAAGCCAGCAACGCGGCCGCGGGTGGCACGGCGTACTGGTAAAGCATCGCGCCGGTAGGTCCGACCTGCCTGACCCCCAAGTAGAACAGGGAGAACGCCACGCCCCCAGCGAAAACGGCGACGTAGGCCACCATCGCCAGGGTGAGGGGCTGCAGAGCCGCCCAATCCGTCCGGAAGGTCGCCGTCCACCCGTAGGGCACGATCGCCGCAAACGCGCCGGGAAGGCTCAGAAGGAGCACCCGGTACGGCGAGTGGCTCTCTGACAGCGGCTTTGCCAGCATCACCCCGACGGCCCACAGCGCCGATCCGAGAAGCACCAGTCCGTTGCCCAACCAATGCGAGCCGCCCGCCCCCGGCTCCGGGGCCGCGACCAGACCGACCCCAAGCAACGCAACCAACGCGCCCGCCACCGTTCCTTGACGGAGCCTCTCGAAGCCGAACCAAGCGGAGAGCAGCATCACGAACAACGGCGATGTGGACAGAAGGATCGCGGCCTCGGCCGCGCTGGTGCGGCCCATCCCCTCGAGAAAGGCCACCATGTACAGTCCGGAGGCCACGAAGCCCATCGAGAGGAACCGCCAGGCGGTGCCGGGCGGGTATCGGAGCGACTCCCCCCGAACCAAGCAGAAGGCGGCCATCAGCAGGTACGTCGCGACCGTCCTCACCAGCCCGAGAGCCGCTGGCGACACCTCCCGATAGGCGAGCTTCACTGCGACGAAGTTGAACGCCCACAGCAGCATGGTGGTCGCCAGCGGGAGGTTGAACGCGGACCGTCGGGACGGCACGGTCGCCCAGTATGGCATCATCGTGAACGATCCTTCGGGGCGACATCGTCCAAGCTGCGGGGCGCCATGAATCTGCGCGACTACTCTCAAACCAACTTCGGGGCGGCCAAGCGGTTCCGACTGATCCTGCGCGAGCAGGGCGTGATGCGCGAAATGGGCGGCCAAGAGATGTCGCTCGCCGTCGGCATCGTGGACAACATCCTGATCAACGCGCTCGAGTCGTCGAGCAGCGACGTCCACCTCCAGCCGGAGCGCGAGCAGCTGCGGATCCGGTACCGGCAGGATGGCGTGCTGGTCGACGCGGGACAGCTGCCGCCCGAGCAGGCCGCGAACGTCCTGGCGCGCCTCAAGCTCGCAGCAGGCATGCGCATCGACGAGACCCGCGAGCCCCAGGACGGCCGGATCGACATGGAGTTCATGGGGCGGCGGCTGAGCGCCCGGGCGTCGTGCATCCCGTGCCTGAACGGCGAGAAGTTCGTGATGCGGCTGCTCGACCCCGCCGCGATGCGCGTCGATCTCGACCGTCTGGGCATGCCGGAGGACGTGCTCGCCCGCTGGAAGCGGGCGATCCAGGTGCCGTACGGCCTCATCCTCGTCACCGGACCGACCGGTTCGGGCAAGTCCTCCACCCTGTACGCCAGTCTGCACCAACTCGACAGCAAATCCCGCAACATCGTGACCGTCGAGGATCCGATCGAGTACGAGTACGAGAAGAACATCGTGCAGGTGCAGGTCACCGAGAAGATGACTTTCCCCAAGGTGATGCGGACCTTCCTGAGGCAGGATCCCGACGTGATGCTCGTCGGCGAAATGAGGGACCCGGAGTCGCTCGCCATCGGCATCCAAGCGGGATTGACCGGCCACCTGGTGCTGACCACCCTTCACACGAACAACGCCGTCGAATCCATCGGCCGGATGATCGACATGCAGGCCGAGCCCTACCTGATCGCAGGCGTGCTCGTCGCGATCATGGCGCAGCGGCTGGTGCGCCTCAATTGCCCGAAGTGCAGGAAGCCCTGCCGCCCCTCGGAGGAGGAGATCCTCGCCCTGAACCTGACCGAGGAGGAACTCACTCGGGCTACCTTCTACAAGGGTGAGGGTTGCGCCGAGTGCCGGGGCACGGGCTACAAGGGCCGCATCGGCGTCTTCGAGTTGGTTCTGGGCACCCAGGAGTTCCGCGCCGCCATCGCTCGGCGCGCCGGCCTCCAAGAGCTCCAGCAGCTCGCCCGAAACCAAGGGTATCGAACCATGCTGGAGGATGGCCGCGACAAGGCGATGAAAGGGTGGACCACCCCCGAGGAGGTCCTGAGGGCGGTCTACACCCAAACGCTGGACGACTGACGCGGCTACTTCAGGTTGGCTTTGGCGGCCTCCTCGTCGGTCACCCCCGGAGGATGCCGGTCCGAGGCCTTCGGGCCGCCCGCAGGCGGCGGCGCGTCCACCTCGCCCGGAATCTTCGAGGAACACCCGGCGGCCACGAAGGCGGCCAGCAGAACCAGGATCAAGAGGAGGCTACTTCGTCGCATCCCCGTAGCCACCCCAGAACTTGTCGAGTCCCCTCTGCACGAGCAGGGTGCAGTAGGTCGCACGATCCGGAGCCTCGTCCCAAGTAATGAACTTGTTCGGCCCCACCTTGCCCGCGTGGCTGTCGCCGTACACGGTCGGGATCTGCCTTCCGGCGTGCGCCAGCCTGGTCTGCCACACCTGGTTGTACCAGGACCAAGACGTGTACTCTTGGCTCGTGTCCACCCAGCTCGCTTGGTAGTGCCGGAAGTAGTACCAGCCGACGTTCGTCCCGGCCCACATGTTCGGCATGAACGCGGCCCTCTCGGCAAGTCCTTCGATGCCGGTCATGCTGCGGCCGTAGTTGTACGCCGTGTAGGACTGGCAGGTGCCGCTCCACCAACCCGAGAACCCGCCGTCGTTGATGGCGATCGTGGGAACCACGTCCCAGTAGTAGCCGTACACGACCTCGCCCTGAGGAACCGACCGCGCGGGGTCCCAATTGATGTCGCGGTTCTTCGTTTAGGGCAGAAGCAGGTAGGCCCAGGTGGGGCGATCCCAGGTGGTCGGCTCGTGGTCGGTCAGGACCGTCATGTCGTCATAGTCCGCCGAATACATGTGCACGGCGGTTCCGATCTGCTTCAGGTTCGAGAGGCACGCGGCGGACTTGGCGCTGTCCTTGGCCTGCGCGAACACGGGGAACAGGATCGCCGCCAGGATGGCGATGATCGCGATAACGACCAGAAGCTCGATGAGTGTGAAGCCGGAAGAGGCTTTCCGGTGCAACATTGCATGACCTCCAACTACCCCATCATCGGGGTGTTGCCTACTGTACACCCTGGCGGCCAACGATGCAAGCGGAGAGGGACCCTATCGAAAGAAGTCGAACGTCTCGAGCCTCTGCCGAACCGACGCGAGGAACCGGCCCGCCAGCAGACCGTCCACCAGGCGGTGGTCGTAGGTGAGAACCAGATGCATGATCGATCGGATGCCGATCATGTCGTCGACCACTACGGGCACCTTGCGGATGGCGTAGGCGCCGAGGATGCCGGCCTGCGGGGCGTTGATCATCGGCGTGCCGAACAGCGCACCGTAGGTTCCCGGGTTTGTGAGCGTGAAGGTGCCGCCTTGAACGTCCTCGAGGGTCAGAGAGTTCGAGCGCGCCTTGCGTGCCAGCCGGTCCACCTCTTTCGCCAGCTCGACGAGCGTCTTCCTCTCGCACTCGCGGATCACGGGAACGATCAGCCCCTCGTCTCCCTTGGGACCGAGAGCCACCGCGACGCCGATGTTCACGCTGGGATGGCGCGTGAGCTGGAAGTCCTGCGATAGGCTGGAGTTCAGCAGCGGAAACTCCACCAGCGCCTCCGTGAGCGCCTTGAGGAAGAACGGCGTGTAGGTGAGTTTGACGCCGTGCTCCGCCTGGAACGCGTCCTTGTTCCTCTCGCGGAACTGCACCATGCGGGTGACGTCCACCTCGGTCACGGTGCTGACCGTAGGAACCTGCGAGCTGCGGACCATCGCCTCGGCGATCATCCTGCGGAGCCCCGTGAGGGCCTCCACCGTAGGCCCCGTCGGTGACGGCTGGACCGCCGCGGGCTGAGGAGGCGGTACGGCCGCTGCTCGGGTCTCAACCGAAGCACCGCCCGCCGCGGGGACCGAGGCCTCTGTCCGACGCTCCAGATACGCCTCCACGTCGGCCTTGGTGACCCGTCCGCCCTGGCCGCTTCCCTGGATCGTGGAGAGCTCCGATTCGGACAGGCCATGCCGCTTGGCCATGGCCCGGACAACGGGGGTGAGGAAGGTCTTCTCCTTGGCTGCAGGCGCGGGTGGCTCCTCTGCCCTCGGCTCGGCAACGGGCGCCGGCGCGGTTTCGACGGGAGCCTCCGACGAGGCCGCGTCCGCCTCCTCGATCACGCCGAGCGCGGAGAACACGGCCACCGGGCTGCCCTCGGGAATCAGGATCTCCTTCAGCACGCCGGTGGCGGGAGACGGCAGCTCCGTGTTGACCTTGTCGGTCATGATCTCCACGATCGGCTCGTCCTCCCGAACAAACTCGCCGACCTTCTTGAGCCACCTCGAGACCGTGCCCTCGTGCACGGACTCGCCCAGCTCGGGCATCAGAATCTCCACCGGCATGGGGCTATTTTAGCCTCAGACCAAGGTGGCAGGACCCTCGAAGCAGGGACCTTCACCACCGGCGGCGCTTAGACCGCATGTAGGCGGCATACGAGGCGAGCACGGCCGCGCCAATCAGCGGCATCGCCACCGTGGCCCAGAGCGCGTACGTCACTTTCCGGCCGGGATACGTCAGCTGGAACGCGGTGTCCGTCACGAGGCCGTAGGCCCACGTGCTCTTCCAGAAAGCCAGGACCACGAGCGGAACCAAAGCCAGCCACTTCCATCGAACCGGCTTGGGAGAGTCGTCCGGCTTCGCCGCGGTCGCCGAACCGAGGCGGAACACTCCTCCACCCAACGCCTGCTTCGCTTCCTTGCCGAGCGCGAAGTACCAGATGGCCGCCGAGATCAGGACGAGAATCACCGGCCACAGGAGCACGTCGACCGGTGTCTGCGGGAGATTCTCCATAGCTGCCCCCTATCCGACGGCCCGCAACGACGGATCAGAGTTCGATCCTCTTGCCTCCCGAGCCTCCATCGGAGCTCTGGGCGATGCGCTTCACGAAGGTCACCAGCTCCATCGGGTTGAACGGCTTGGTGAGGTACATGTCCGCGCCGTAGTGATAGCCCTCGAACACGTCCTTATCCTGCGCCTTGGCGGTCAGCATGATGACCGGCAGGTTCTCCGTTTCCGGCTCGCGACGGATCGACTTCAGCACCTCGAAGCCGTCCATGTAGGGCATCATGACGTCCAGCACCACGATGTCCGGCTTCTCGGAGCGGACCTTCTCCAAGCCCTCCTTGCCATCGAACGCCGTGACCACCTGGAATCCTTGGCGCTCCAAGTTGACTTGGATCAATCGAACGATGTGCCTCTCATCGTCGCAAACGAGAACTTTCAGCGGCATTCCTCACTCCTGACTCGGCGCGCAGAAGCCCGGGCTGCGGCTCTCCCGATGGCGCCCATTCCGGATGATGCTACCTGATCGCCCGGATCAAGTCAACCGCGCCGTGGGCCAGCGACGACGGGTCAGGTAACATCGTCTGTCGTGAAGCTGTGCCGTTTCGAGCTGTCCTCCCAGCCCGGCGTGGTTCGGTCGGGCATCGTGTACGGAGGAAAGGTCTACGAGACGGACGGCGCCCAGCCGATCGCCGTGTACGACTGGAACCAGGCCCGCCTGCTCAGTCCGCTCGGCGCACCCCCCAGCGTAAGGCTCTTCGACCTCACCCAAGCCGGGGCCTTCTCCGGCGGCGAGGGCAGCCTGCCGTTCCAGTACCTGAACCCCGCGTCGTGCATCGAGCCCTTTGGGGTGGCGCAGCTCCCGTCGTTCTCGTCGAAGCTCAAAGTGTGGCCGTGCCTCGCGTTCGCCGTGGCCACGGAGGCGTATCAGGCCGACGTCGACGCCGCCGCGGAGGTCCCCCTCGGACTGACGCTGGGCGTGGCCCTGCACCACGCCGCTCCCGCTCAAGCCGGCCCGGTGAGCGGCCGCCTGCTGGACGCCGGCTTCGGGTTCGGACCCGTCCTCACCACCCTGGACGAGCTCGAGGAGACTATCGTGGGGGACGCCGATGGACCGATCTACAAGCTCACCATCGTGGCCCGGGTGAACGGCCAGACCGAGCAGACCTGGGTCACGGACGATCTGCCCGCCACGGTGGCGCAGATGATCGCCTACGCATCCCACTCCGCGCGCCTGAAACCGGGAGACCTGTTCCTGGCAACCATGGGCCCCCTGCCGAACGCGGTAGAGCACGGCGACGAGATCCAGATCGCCTGCGACCGTCTGGGCGCGCTCCACATCGCTGTCAGCTGAACCGCCATGCCCCACCCCCAGTCCATCACCCTTCCGAACGGCGTTCGCGTGTTCGCCGAGCGCATCGACCACGTTCGCTCCGTGGCCGTCGGAGTCTGGTGCCACACAGGAAGCCAGGACGAAGCGCCCGGCGAGTTCGGGAGCGCCCACCTGTTCGAGCATATGGCCTTCAAAGGAACCCCGGCGAGGACCGCGAAGGACATCGTGGACTCGATCGAAGGCCGAGGGGGATCTCTGAACGCGATGACGGACAAGGAGGCCACGTGCTTCTTCGCGCGCGTGCTGCCGGACGACCTGACCAACGCCCTCGAGGTCTTGTCCGACATGGTTTTCCACGCGAAGCTCGACGAGCAGGACCTCGAGCTGGAGAAGGGCGTGGTGGTGGAGGAGATCCGCCAGATCCACGACGAGCCGAGCGATCGCGTCCACGAGGTTCACTGCGAGCGATGCTGGCCGGATCACCCGCTCGGTCGCCCGGTGAGCGGCACGGCCGAATCGGTCCTGGCCACTTCTCGAGAAGGGCTCCGCGGGTTCGTTCAGAAGCGGTACACCGGCCCCAACCTCCTGCTCAGCGTGGCCGGCTACTGCGATCCGGAGGCGGTGTTCCGGGATGCGGAGAGGCTGCTGGGAGAGGCGCCGAGCCGCCCCTCTGACCCGAGGCCGCCTGCCCCGATCTATGTACGCCACAGGACGGTGCTCCACGACGACACCGAACAGGTGCACTTCTGCATCGGCGGCCCCGGCGTCTCCGTCCATGACGACGACCTGCACGCCGTGGGCGTGTTCGATGCGATCCTAGGCGGCGGAATGAGCAGCCGCCTGTTCCAAGAGGTGCGGGAGAAGCGGGGACTCGCCTACACCATCGGCAGCTACTCGGCCTCCCTCAGCTCCGGCGGACTCACCGTGGTGTACGGCGACACGAGCCCTGAAAAGTGGCCGGAGGTTCAGAAGGTCGTGTGGGACGTGCTCGGAGAACTGACCTCCATCGGTCCGTCGGAGGAGGAGCTGGAGCGAGCCAAGCGCCAAATCTACGGGCACATGGTGATCAGCCTCGAAGGCATGAACCAGCGCATGTCGCGCATCGCCCGCAACAACCTGTTGTTCGGACGGACGATCCCAGTGGACGAGACTCTGGAGAAGGTTCGTGCGGTGACTCTGCAGGACGTATTGAGAGCAGCCCGGCGGGTCTTCCCGCTGGAGGAGCTCTCGGTGACCGCCATCGGTCCCATCGGCGAGGAGTAGGGCGATGGGCGACCGCCGAACGAAGACGGACCGCTTGCTGGCTCTCGCGGAGGGCCTTCTCAAGTCGCTCGGGCGGTGCGAGTCCGAGGAGGAGCTGCTCTCCGAGGCGATGTGGGCGCTCAGAGCCGCCGTCGACGCGGACACCTGCGAGATCTTGCTCGAGTACGAGCCCGGCAGGCTGGTTCTTCGCGCCAGCACGTGCGCCCCGGAGCTGGTCGGACACCTCCGCCTCGGCCCGGGGGTCGGCCTTTCCGGCAAGGCGTTCGAGATCCAGCAACCGATCTTCGTTTCCAGGAACATCGGCCGACATCCTTGGTACGCCAAGTACCCCGGCATGGACGACCAACCCTGGGAGAGCGGAGCCGCCCTGCCGATCCAGGTCGCCGGCAAGCCGGAGGGCGTGGTGCTCGTGCGAAGACTATCGCCGTGGTCGTTCCACTCCGACCAGCGCGAGTTCATCGGGCGCTCCGTGACGCTCGTCGAGACCGCCCTCGCCGGTTTCCGGAACCCTTACCAAGCCGGCGCCAAGTTCAACCGCCTGGGCGCCCTCAGCGAAGTCGCGAAGACCATCACCACCAGCCCCTACGTCGACGAGATCTTACAGCTGCTGGTGAACCTCACGGCCCAGCAGTTCAACTACCGGGTCTGCACGGTGCGCCTGCTGGACGAGCGCACCAACGAGCTCGTCCTGCGGGCGACGCAGGCTCCGGCAAAGGCCTATCAGCGCAAGCGCGCCATCAAACTGGGAGAAAGCATCGCGGGGCGGGCCATCGCCGAGAATCGGCCCGTCATCGTGCCGAACGTGCTGGACGACGAGGAGTACATCGGCCACGATCTGGCCAAGGAGCAGGGGCTGATGTCGATGATCTGCGTGCCGCTCACCATCCAGGATCGGGCGGTCGGGGTGCTGAGCTGCTACACCAGCGAGATCCGCGACTTCACCGAGGACGAGGTGAAGGCGCTGGAAACCCTAGCCAAGCAGGCCGCCGTCAGCATCGAGCACGCGAAGCTGCAGGTGCGGTCTACCCTGATGCAAGAGATGCACCATCGGGTGAAGAACAACCTGCAGCAGGTCGCGAGCCTGTTGCGGCTCCAGATGCGCACGTCCGACTACAAATCCCTGGAGGACGCGCTCAACGACTCGCTTTCCCGCGTGCTCGCCATCGCATCCGTGCACGACCTGCTCAGCCGAGAGGACCTGGACCGCGTCGGGGTCCGATCGATCGCCGAGACGCTGGTCATGCACCAGCAGCATTCGTTCGTGCTTCCCGACCGTGTCATCCGCTTCCAAGTGAGGGGGGACGACGTCCGGCTAAACATGACGCAGGCCACGCAGGTCGCCTTGGTGCTGAACGAGCTGATCCAGAACGCGATCGAGCACGGGTTCAAGGTCTCCACGGAGGGCGAGATCCACGTCACGATCGAGGAGAAGGACGACATGGTCTCGGTATGGGTCGCCAACAGCGGAGACGCCCTGGCGGAGGGCTTCGACGTGACCCAGGCTCGCCACTTGGGCCTGCAGCTGGTGGACAGCATGACCCGCGCGCTGGGCGGCCGGTTCAAGCTGTCGAACATCCTAGGCTGGACGGTGGCCGAGGTCACTTTCCCCCGTGTGGGGGAGTGAAACCCCCGTTCAGTCCACCACTTCGACCGGCACGTTCGGCACAAGCCCGTGACGCGCGCCCTCGGAGAGCAGCAAGCGGATCGCCCGCACGCCCTCCTCGCCCATGTCTCGCGTCCTCTCGTTCACGTACATGCCCACGAACCGGTCGCTGGTGCCCAGATCCATGCCCCTCGCGAACTGCAGAGCGTATTGGAGAGCCTCTTCGCGGTGCTTCAACCCCGCCTCGATGCTCTCCCGCATGCAGCGGCTGATCTCCTGCATCAGCTCCGGCCCAAGGTCTTTGCGGACAACGTTCACCCCGAGTGGCAGCGGAAGGCCCGTCTTCTCCTTCCACCATGCACCGAGGTCCACCACCAGGCTCAGGCCCTCTCGGGAGTAGGTCAGCTGACCCTCATGGATGATCAGGCCGGCGTCGAACCGGCCCGCCTTCACCGCCGGCAGGATCTCGTCGAACGGCACCACGACGTGCTGCGGAGAGGCGTCTGGACCGAACGTCTTCTTCCACAAGAGATTCAGCTCCAGGAAGGCCGAGGTGAGCTCTCCCGGCACAGCGATCGTCGTCGACTCGAGGTCCCTCAAGTGGAGCGCCTCCCTGGCGATCACCATCGGGCCGTAGCCGTCTCCGAACGACCCGCCGTGCCTCAGCAGCGCGTAGCGATCCGTGACATGCGCGAAGGCGTGCACCGATACGGCGGTCGTCTCGAGCCGGCCCTCCATGGCCCACTCGTTCAGGGTCTGGATGTCCCGCAGGATGTGCTCGAACTCGAGGCGCGTGGCGACCCGTCCGCTCGCCAAACCCCAGAACATGAACGCGTCGTCGCTGTCGGGGCTATGGCCGAGTCGGATCTTCATGCTTCAAGGTTACCTGCCGTCCGCCGGACCGATGGATAATAGGGCCGCATGGCGCGCAAGCCCTCCCTGAGCCCGACGAAGATCTCAACCTACCTTGCCTGCCCATCCAAGTACCGATGGACCTATGTGGACGAACGCGGCAGGTGGTATGTCCGGGCGAAGAGCTACTTCAGTTTCGGAACCACGCTGCACAAGGTGCTGCAACGGTTCCATGATTCCAACGATGCGGGGGTCCAGACCGTCGGGCAGGCGCTGGCGGCCTACGAGGAGAGCTGGATCGATGCAGGGTTCGAGTCGCCGGAGGCCATGGCGCAGGCGTTCGCGGAGGGCAAGGAGATTGTGGAGCAACACGTCCGCCGGGCGATCAAGCGGGCGGCCGAGGTCCGCACGATCGCCGTGGAGAAGCTCCTTCGAGCCGACCTCGGCGACTTCGTGCTGATCGGTAGGGTCGACCGGATCGACGAACACCCCGACGGAACGCTGGAGATCGTCGACTACAAGTCTGGCCGGGAGACGACCTCCGACGAGGAGGTGGCCACGGACCTCGCCATGGCCTGCTACCAGCTGCTGGTCAGAGAGCAGTACCCCGGCAGACCGGTCCGAGCGACGATTCTGGCCCTGCGGTCCGGCACCACGGGATCGGCCTCGCTGTCGAATGAAGAGATGCAGAGCTTTCGGGACGACCTGCTCGTCGTCGGCAAGGAGATCCTCCAGCGCGATTACGAGAACCTGGTTCCCGTTTGGAAACCGCTCTGCGCCGACTGCGACTTTCTACCGCTTTGTCGCCGTCACCCGGAGTTCGAGGAGCCGACCGATCCCTCCATCTGAGCCTCGGACAGCAACCGAAGCGCCAACGACCGCATCTCCTCTAGGGGCATCGCCCTGGCCTCCCGCAGCCACGCTCCCAAGTCGAGCGGCCTGCCGGTCTTGGCGGCCCAATAGGCCGCCAGCCCCGCCTGATCGAGCGGATCCGGACTCGCGGGGTCCGGTCCCAGAAACCCAAGGACGCCGTCGGGGTACGGCCCGGAGCTGCGCCGACCCATCATGGCAAGCGCGCGAAGCCGATCTCCCTCCGTCCAAGCCTCTACGGCGGCACGGAGCTTCCTCCAAGCCTCGGTCAGGCCGCCCTCATCCCGGGCTTTGGCCACCAGCACCCGCAGCGAGACGCCCTCCGGCGCGCCCTCGATCCTGCATTCCTGACGGTACGAGAACCCGTCCTCCACGCGCCAAGCGCGGAACAGCGTTCCTCCCTTGCCCGATCCGAGGGCCGAGGCCACCAGCCACACCTGGCCCATGCCCCGGTCGGAGAGGTCGCTCCAAGGCACGGTCCACCGAACCACCAGCGGACCGCCCGATCTCTGGACGGAAGGCGAGGCACCGAGCAGCTCCCTCGGCTCTGGAATCCCGGGTGTTCCCTTCCAGTCCTCGAGCCGCACCTCCAACGCCTTCCTCCCCTCACCAGGCAGGAACGGCCCGCTGATGGCCACCGCCACCCGTTCCGGTCGCGGAAGCCACCGCGCGAAATGCGACAAGACCCTCGCATCCAGGCCCTGCCACTCCTCACGGCGGGGATCCAAGCCCTGCTCCCAAGAGGTTCGATGGTCCTCCCGCGCTCTCTCGATCGCTCGCATGGCGGCCTCCTGCGAGGCCGCTGGGGATCGCAGCAGGTCGGCCAAGAGGCTGGCCACCACGCGATGGCGCCGTGGCGCCGACGCAAGACGCACCACGATCGCATCGGAAGACAGCTCGACGCTCGGCAGCACTCCAACGAGGGCGCCCTCGCCCACCCAGCGGCTTCGGCCGTACGCGGCGGAGCCGTCCCGGAGCTCCTCCACCAAGGCCCTCGCGGCGGCAACACCCTTGGGAGACAGACTGGGCAGGCGAACGACGGCCGAGACGCACACGGTCTTTTGCTGAGGGTCGGAAAACTCGGCGATCCGGAGACCGGAACCCAGAATGAACAGGCTCCAAGCGGCGATCACTTCCCCTCCCCGGTCAGGCAGAAAGCCGCGTCGTCGGCGAACCGCAGGAGCCCTCTTCGGACGGAGGTGGGATCGATCGAGCGAAGCCGCTCCAAAAGGTTGTCGGGCGCCGCGGCGCGGCCTTGTACGGCCGCGACGCCGTACCACAGGCCCGATCGGAACGGATCTCTCAGCTGCGCCTCGAGCCAGGATGCGGCCCACCGACCGGCAGCCGCGCCATCAGCGGGTTGCCAGCGCTCCGCCAGCCGCCTCCACGCTTCCGACAGCCGGTGCTTGGATCGGGATTCCCCCACGATCAGCAGGGAGGGCAGGTCGCTGGGGGTGTACAGCACCCGACTTCCTTCCACCTTGGAGGCCAGCAGCAGCGCTCCGGCGAGAGCCTCGGCCGTCTCCTCCGAGTCCATTCCCCGGACTGGGACGGCGCGGTAGACCCCGTTAATCCGGTCGCTTGCCGCGGACGCCCTCGGTCTCGCCGACCGCACCGAAGCCGCTGAGCGAGCGTCGCCCCTTGGCCAAACAACCGCCCGACGGATTTCGTCCGCCCAAGTTCGCGCCTGGTCCGGCACGCACGCGATCAGCGCCATGTTGCCGCCCACGAACAGCCCAGACCAGAGTCCTTGGAGCTGCTGCGGAGTGGCTCTGGACATGGCGTCCAGATCGCCGAACGGGTCGAGACCGGCGTCGCCGAACGCCATCCGCCATAGCTCCGCGCCCGCCAGGCTGTCCGAGTCCCTGAGTGCCTCCTCCTCGCGCAGAATCGCCAGCTCCCGCTGCAGAAGCGCCTCTTCGATCCTCGGCGGGCGAAGAACCTCCTTCAGGGCTGCCACCAACGTTCGAAGCTCACCCGGTGGACCCCAGATTCGAAAGTGCGTGGCATCGCGGTAGGTGTCGGCCGTGAGGCCGCCCCCCGCCGCCTCGAGCTTCAGATCGAGGTCTCGGCTCGGACCGAGCGCGACGAGATGCTCGAGCAGATGACGAAATCCGTGTCGCTCGGGGGTCTCGGCCCATCCGCCGGTACCCACGACAAGATGAAGCACGGCGGCCTTCGAGCTCGGGAAGGTCCGGACCTGGATTCGGGCGCCAGAGCGGTCTTGCCAGCCGTAAACGGCCTCGCCCGGATCCTGAACAAGCGCCAGCGCCAACGCGACCCAGACCATCAGTGGAAGTAGCTCGCTCCGTTGATGTCAATGGTCTGCCCGGACAGGTAGTCGGCCTCGCCGGAAAGCAGGAATCGGGCGACGTTTGCGCAATCCTCCGGTGTGGCCATTCGACCGAGGGGAATCGTCTCGAGGATCGAAGGGAGGCGCTCCTGCATTCCCGTGCGCGCCATCGCGGTGTCCACCCACCCGGGGGCCAGCCCGAAGAGCAGGACTCCTCTGGGAGCGAGCTCCACAGCCAACGAGCGGGTGAGGTTGATTAGGGCCGCCTTGGAGGCTGCGTACGCCGCCGCTCCGGCCTCGCCCCGGAACCCAACCCGGCTCGCGACGTTGACGATCCGACCTCCGCCCTGGGCCACGAAGCGCTTCGCCGCAAGCCTGGTGAGCACCATCGGCGCCCTCAGGTTCAGCGCCATGGTGTCCTCCCACACGCGTAGCCACTCCTCGTCGGACGACTCCAGCAACGGGCACGGCGTGTAGGCACCCGCGTTGTTCACGAGGGCGTGGAGCTCGCCGTCCCGCACCGCCTCGTCCCAGAGCCGCTCGGCCTCGCCGGGCACCGACAGATCGGCGCGGTACACGCCGCACACAGCGGAGCCGAGCCGGTCCGCGATTTCCGCGATGGCTGTGGGAGACCCCCGATGATGCAGCGCGACCGACCAGCCCTCCTCCGCCAGCCGAACCGCGATCGCCCGTCCGATCCCCCGGCTGGCACCGGTCACCAGAACCCTGCGCATGCCACGGATTGTGGCATCGGAGCGGCGTGGCAGGGGGACATCTTGGAATCCAAGGCAGGATGGCGCCGGCTCTCCACAGAATAGGGAGAGCAGGACCAGCCGATCGATGCGGCTCGGCGAGGCCCATCCCGCAAGGAGGGAGACCCAATCGATGGACGCCGAAACCCTGGCTCGAATCCAGTTCGGCCTTACCGCTGCGTTTCACTTCATCTTCCCGCCGATCAGCATCGGGCTGGGTGTGATCCTGGTCCTGCTGGAGGCGGCTTACCTCAAGACGAAGGATCGCACCTGGGAGCTCGCAACGAAGTTCTGGGTGAAGATCTTCGCGATCGTGTTCGCCGTCGGTGTTGCGACGGGAATCGTCATGGAGTTCCAGTTCGGCACGAACTGGTCGGTGTACAGCCGCTTCGTCGGCGACATCTTCGGCAGCGCGCTCGCTGCGGAGGGGATCTTCGCCTTCTTCCTGGAGTCCGGGTTCCTGGCCGTGCTCGTGTTCGGTTGGAACCGCGTCTCGCCGAAGGTGCACTTCCTCTCCACCATCATGGTGATGCTCGGGTCGCACTTCAGCGCGATCTGGATCATCGTCGCCAACAGCTGGCAGCAGACTCCCAGCGCCTACAAGATCGTCGGTGAGGGGGTCTTCCGACGCGCCGAGATCACGGACTTCTGGGGTCTCGTGTTCAACCCCTCCTCGATGGATCGGCTCATTCACACGGTGGTTGCGTCGTGGGCCACAGGCGCGTTCTTCGTGCTCAGCGTGAGTGCCTACTACCTCCTGAAGAGGAAGCACGTGGACGTCGCCAACGCCTCCCTGCGCGTGGCCATTCCGTTCGCGCTGGTGGCCGCCCTGCTGCAGCCGATCACCGGCCACAGCAGCGTGGCGGGGGTGGCGAAGAACCAGCCGGCGAAGCTGGCCGCGTTCGAGGGCCATTACGACTCCAGCAAGCCGATGGACCTCGTGCTGTTCGGATGGACCAATCCGGACACGGGCCAGACGACCGCCCTGCGGATTCCAGGCATGGCTAGCTGGCTGCTCTACCAAGACGCTTCTCGCCCTGTGACCGGGCTGGACCGTTTCCCCAAAGAGGACCGCCCGCCGGTCGCGTGGGTGTTCCAGACCTACCACCTCATGGTCGGCGTCGGGATGCTGATGATCGCTTTGGCGGCTCTCGCGGCGTTCCGGTACCGCACCGGGAAGCTGCCCGACTGCACCCTGCTGCTGAAGGCTCTCGTGGTCGCCGTTGCGCTGCCGCACATCGCCAACCAGATGGGGTGGCTGTCTGCGGAGCTCGGCCGGCAACCTTGGATCGTCTACGGTCTCCTTCGAACCTCCGAGGGGCTCTCGAAGGTTGTGCCGGCGTCGATGGTCCTCACTTCCCTGATCCTCTTCTCGACGATCTATCTGATGCTGTTCGCGCTGTTCCTCTTCCTGCTGGATCGCAAGATCAAGGAGGGTCCGACGCTCGAGATGGCGTCGAAGCGCAGCGACAGGGGGCTGATTCCATGAACTATCCGTTCGATCTGCAAACCGTCTGGTTCCTCTTGGTGGGCGTGCTGCTGACCGGATACGCGATCCTGGATGGCTTCGACCTCGGGATCGGCACCGTGTACCTGCTGGCGAAGGGAGACACGAACCGGAGGACGCTGCTCAACGCGATCGGTCCGGTCTGGGACGGCAACGAGGTGTGGCTGATCACCGGCGGCGGCGCTCTGTTCGCAGCCTTCCCGCACGTGTACGCGACGGTGTTCAGCGGCTTCTACCTGCCGTTCGTGCTCCTGCTGTTCGGCTTGATCTTCCGAGCCGTGGCCATCGAGTTCCGGAGCAAGCTGGAGTCCGCGACTTGGCGCAAAGCCTGGGACGTGAGCTTCAGCGTCGCGTCGGTTCTGATCGCCCTGCTGGCGGGGGTGGCCCTTGGAAACATGATCGTCGGTGTTCCCCTGAACACCGAGATGGAGTATACGGGCACGTTCTTCACGCTGCTCAACCCCTACTCGCTGCTGGTCGGCGTCACCACCGTGGCTCTGTTCACCATGCACGGGTCGATCTACGCGGTGCTGAAGACCGAAGGGGAGCTGCAGGAGCAGGCGCGAAAGTGGGTGTTCGGCTCGATCATCTTCTTCGCGCTGTGCTACGTGCTGACCACCATGGCCACGCTGCTGTTCTTCCCGCACATGGCCGAGAAGTTCCGCACGCAGCCTCTGCTGCTCGCGGTGCCCATGATCAACGTTCTCGCGTTGTTCAACATCCCGCGGGAGATCTACCGCCGCAACGAGACGATGGCGTTTCTCTCGTCTTGCGTCGCGGTGGCCACGCTCATGGCGCTGTTCGGCATCGGCCTGTACCCGAACATCGTTCTCTCGACGCCGAACCCGGAGTACAGCCTCACGATCCGCAACGCGTCTTCGTCCGAGGCTTCGCTGACGATCATGCTCACCATCGCGATCTTGGGAATGCCGTTCGTGCTCGCCTACACCTCGGCCATCTACTGGGTCTTCCGGGGCAAGGTCAACACGGAGGCGCTCCACTACTGATCGCTCGCAGTTCGGGACCCATCGGTAAAATGGCCGCATGGGTCCCGCCCGTTTCTCTTGGATCACCGGCTTCGTCGACGAGGCCGCCGGCTCCTCAGCGGAGCAGATCGCCTTCGCCAAGCGGATCGGGTTGCGCGGCGTGGACGTCCGCACGGTGGACGGAAAGAACGTTCTGCAACTGTCCGACGACGAGGCAAAGGCCTACCGGGACCTAGCAGAGGCCGAGGGCCTCGTCATCCAGACGGTCAGCTCCCCGGTCAACAAGGTCCCCCTCACGGCCGACAACCGGGTAGAGGAGAACCGCAAGCTCCGCCGAGCGATCGAGCTCTGCGGGATGCTCGGGACCCGCCGCATCCGGATCTTCTCCCCCACCGTCGGCGACCTGTGCCGCCAAGAGGATTGGCCGGCCGTCCGGGAGTGGATGGCCGAGCAGGTGTCGATGGCAAAGGACGCGGACGTGGTGCTGCTGCACGAGAACGACGCGCGATTCTACGGCGCCTTTCCGGAGGGATCCCGCATGCTCTTCGAGGAGTTCGGCAGCCCGAACTTCCGGGCGGCGTTCGACTTCGCGAACACCGTGCTCATCGGGTTTCGACCGCTGAAGCACTGGTTCCCATGGCTGCTCGCGCACCTCGATACCCTGCACATCAAGGATGCCGTCGAGTCGGAGGGCAAGGTGGTTCCCGCCGGTCGTGGCGACGGCCAGATGGTGGAGACGCTCCGCTGGCTGGCCACCATGGGATGGGACGGGCCGCTGACGCTGGAGCCGCACCTTTCCGTGGCAGGGGAGTTCGGGGGGTTCAGCGGACCGGAGCTTTTCCAGGCTGCTGCCGACGCGCTGCACAACGTCATCTCCGAGGCGCTGGGGAAGGAGTGAACGCCCACGGCGTTGTGGGCCTCGCCGGAATCAGCCTTCCAGCTCGGTCGGGACCGTCAGTCGAACCAAGTGGTCGACAAGGTCCTCGATGAACGCGACGAACCGCATTCTCTCACCTCCTGTCTGGGTTTCTCGAACCCACCATCGGGCGGCGGTTCCGCTGTGAACGTCCTATTGTGGCACGGCCGGACTCACGTCGTCTGGGCCTGCTCCAGGTAGTGCCGCTCCGGCAGCTCCCGTAGACGCTCCGCCGCGGTCTCGGGCGTGATGTCGCGCTGCGCTTCGGCGAGCATCTCGTAGCCCACCATGAACTTCCGCACCGTCGCCGAGCGCAGGAGCGGCGGGTAGAGGTGCGCGTGGAGCGTCCAGTGTTGGCATTCCTCTGTCTGGTAGGGAGCGCCGTGCCAGCCGCAAGAGTAGGGGAAGCTGGTCTCGAAGAGGTTGTCGTACCGCACCAGCAGCGCCTTCAGGCATCGGGCGAGGTTGTCGCGTTCGGAGTCCCCCAGCTCCTCCATTCGGGCGCACGGGAACTTGGGTAGCAACAGGGTCTCGAAGGGCCACACGGCCCAGAAGGGCACGACGGCCAACCAGCGCTCCGTCTCCACCACGACGCGCGATCGCTCCGCCAGCTCCCGTTCCGCCACCTCGAGGAGCAAGGCCCTCCCCCGCCGGGAGAACCACTCCCTCTGCCGGTGGTCCTCCTTCAGAGCGATTTCAGGCAGGTGGTTGCTGGCCCAAATCTGGCCATGGGGGTGCGGATTGCTGCAGCCCATCGCCGCGCCCTTGTTCTCGAAGATCTGGACCCACTCGTAGGTTCGCCCCAGCTCCGAAGCCTCCTCCGCCCAGAGGTCGATGACCCTCCGGATGCCGGGAGGATCCATCTGTGCCAGCGTCAGATCGTGGCGCGGCGAGAAGCAGATCACCCTGCACGTTCCCGTTGCGGTCTCCCACCGATACAGCTCGTCACCGCCGGAGCCTTCCGGGGTGTCTGGGAGCAGAGCGGCGAAGTCGTTGGTGAAGGCGAAGGTGGATCGGTAATCAGGGTTCCTCTCACCGTTCGCCCGGAGGTTGCCCGGGCACAGATAGCATCCCGGGTCGTAGGACGGGCGCGAGTCGGGAGCCGTCGCCTCGCGCTGCCCCTGCCAAGGCCTCTGGGTTCGGTGCGGCGACACCAGGAGCCACTCGCCGGTGAGCGGATTGAACCGCCTGTGGGGACGCTGCTGAAGGTCGGACACGGCCCATTTTGGCCCACGCCCCGCTTCTCCGGCTCGCAGGACGGCTGGGTAACCTTCCCGCGTGCGAGCCCCACGTTGGACCCTTCCCGCGATCGTCCTTCTGCTGGTTGCCGCCTGCGCCCGGGTGGACCGCGACAAGGGTCGAGTGGTGGGAGTCACCGACGGGGACACCGTCACGGTCCTCGTTCAGGATCCCGGCCGAAGAGAGCTGCGCGTTCGGTTGCACGGGATCGACGCGCCAGAGCGCAACCAGCCGTTCGGCACCCGCGCCAAGCAGGAGCTCTCCGCTCTGGTCTTCAACAAGACGGTCCGGATACGGCGCGTGGACACCGACCGCTACGGGCGCACGGTGGCGCGCCTCTTCGTTGATGGCTTGGAGGTCAACGCGGAGATGGTCCGGCGGGGCTACGCATGGTGGTACGAGCGCTACGCTCCGGACGACCCCGCGCTCCGAGCCGCCCAAGACGAGGCCCGTTCGAAGAAGCTCGGACTGTGGCGCGACCCGAAACCGCTGCCGCCCTGGGAGTTCCGAGCGCGGGAGCGCGAGCGCTAACCTCCTTCGCTCCTCCCGTGGGTATGCTCAAGCTGTGAAGCTCCACGAGTACCAGTCCAAGGCCGTTCTGGCGAAGGCGGGTGTGCCCGTGCCCCGCGGAGAGGTTGCCGACAACTCCGAAGACGCCCGCCGCATCGCCCGCGAGCTGGGCGGCAAGGTCGTCGTCAAGGCCCAGGTGCTGATGGGTGGCAGAGGCAAGGCTGGCGGCGTCAAGCTGTTCGACGATGCCGACTCCGCCGCCGAGTTCACGCGCGAGCTGATCGGCAAGAGACTGGTGAGCGTCCAGAACCCCCAAGGAATGGTGGTCGAGCGGGTTCTGGTGGCCGAGCAGGTGGACATCGCCGAGGAGTACTACCTGTCGGTGCTGCTCGACCGCGACGTCCAGAAGCTAGTCGTGATGGTATCCGCGAAGGGCGGCATGGACATCGAGGAGGTCGCCGCCACCGATCCCGGCGCGATCGCCCGGCTGCACGTGGACCCCGCGTGGGGGCTGTGCGACTACCAGATCCGCCACGCCTTGGAGCAGGCGGCCATCCCGAAGCACGCCCGATCGCAGATGGTCGCCATGATCAAGAAGCTCGTGCGAGCCTACATCGACTCGGACGCGGACCTCGTGGAGATCAACCCGTGCGCGTGGACCACGGACGGCAAGCTGGTCGCCGCCGATGCCAAGGTGTCGATCGACGACAACGCCCTGTTCCGGCATCCGGAGTACCAAGGGACGGCAGAGGACTCCGCCGAAGACCCGATCGAGGCCGAAGCGGCAAGGCGAGGCATCGCCTACGTCCGGCTCAAGGGGGACATCGGCATCATCGGCAACGGCGCGGGGCTGGTGATGTGCTCCATCGACGAGGTCGCCGCCGCCGGAGGCAGGCCGGCCAACTTCTTGGATGTCGGCGGAGGCGCCAAAGCGGACCGGGTGAAAACCTGCGTGGAGCTGGTGATGATGGACCCGGGAATCAAGGGGCTGCTCATCAACATCTTCGGCGGCATCACCCGGTGCGACGAGGTGGCCAAGGGCATCCTGGAGGCCTTGGAGGCCTTGAACCTGAGCATCCCCGTGGTCGCCCGCATCGAGGGCACCGCGGCCGAAGAGGGTCGGAAGCTGCTGGAGGGCAGCCCGCTCGTGCCCGCGACCACCATGCGGGAGGCGGCCCACAAGATTGTCGAGCTGTCGTACTCGAGTCGATAGAACCAGTGGAGAGGGTAAATTGGGGTTGAGCGCTCCTGCGCGAGGAGCGTTGTTACTTTGATGCCATGTCCACGGGCGAGACCATCGAGTTCAACACGCATCCCGGCCGCAACGACCCGGTTATTCGCGTACTCGACGACTTTCAGGCGAAGTGGAGCCTGCACATCCTTTGGGCGATCCACCGCGGGGTCTGCAGGTTCAACGACCTTCTGCGCATTCTGGTGATCAGCCCGACGCTGCTGCGCGACCGGCTTCGGGACTTGGAGCAAGGCGGTTACGTGCTACGTCACGGCCGCTCGTACGGCCTCACGCGCAAGGGAATCGCCGTGGCGCGGGTTTTGGCGCACCTCGAAGCCGTTGCCGAGCTCTGAAAGCAGGAGCACCCTACGGGTATCCTGTTGATCCCAAATGAGCTTCCCCCAACGCACCATCGGATGCGGCGAAGCCCGCCCTGAACTCGCCGGACAGGAGGTCGTCCTGAACGGCTGGGCCCACCGGGTTCGCGATCTGGGAGGCTTGTTCTTCGTCGACTTGAGGGACCGCTCCGGAATCGTTCAGCTTTTCTTGGATCCGTCGCGCTTCAACAACCTTCAGGAGATCCGGCCGGAGACCTGCCTGGCGGTTCGCGGGCGTCTCGAGCGTCGATCGCCGGACACGGTCAACCCGAAGATCCCAACCGGCGAGGTCGAGGTGCTGGTTGACGAGTACACAGTGCTCGGGCCCTCCAAGCCGCTTCCCTTCCCCCTGAGCGACGAGGAGCAGATGGCGCAGGTCAACGAGGAGCTTCGCATCAAGCACCGGTACCTCGACCTGCGGCGACCCTCCATGTTGCGCAAGCTGCAGATCCGCGCCTCTGCGGTTCGGCGCATCCGCGCCTACCTCGACGCCAGAGGGTTCCTCGAGGTCGAGACGCCGATCATCACGAAGAGCACGCCGGAGGGAGCGCGGGACTATCTCGTACCTTATCGCCTGGACCCGGGCAAGTTCTACGCCCTGCCGCAGAGCCCCCAGCAGTACAAGCAGCTGCTGATGGTGGCCGGGGTGGAGCGCTATTACCAGATCGCCAAGTGCTTCCGCGACGAGAGCCAGCGGAGCGACCGTCAGCCGGAGTTCACGCAGCTGGATCTTGAGATGTCCTTCGTCGTGCAGGAGGACGTGCTGACGCTGATGGAAGACCTCACGCGCGAGGTCGTGAACGGGCTGATCGAAGAGTTCGGACTGGACAAGCAACCCGTGGCACCCTTCCCCCGCATCTCGTACGACGAGGCGATGAGGCTGTACGGTTGCGACAAGCCCGACCTGCGCTTCGGGTTGCCCATCTTCGACGTGACCGAAGCCCTCCGTGGCTGCTCGTTCGGGGTGTTCCGGTCCACTATCGACGGCGGGGGACGGATCCGGGGGCTCCGATACCCGGGCGGGGCTCACCTCAGCAGGAAGGACGTGTCGCAGCTCGAGGCCTTCGCGAAAACGTTCGGGGCGAAAGGACTGGCCACGCTGGCGGTCGTTCCCCCCGGCACCCCAGACGCCACCTCTGTGGGCGAGTTGGCTGTTAGGGGGTCCATTGCGAAGTTCTTCACGGAATCCGAGCTGCGATCCGTGTTGCACGAAGCCGCGGCCGAGACGGACGATCTGCTGTGCTTCGCCGCAGACACCTTCCAAGCGGGCAACAACGTGCTCTACCGCCTTCGAAACGAGATCGCAGACCGGTGCGGACTGCGCGATCGGCGGGTGCTGAACTTCTGCTGGGTGCTGGATTTCCCGCTGGTGGAGTGGGACGACGAAGCGGGGCGTTGGAGTCCGACGCACCACCCGTTCACGTCCCCCAAAGTGGAGGACCTCGCGTTCCTCGAGTCGGATCCGGGTCGCGTGCGGGCGGACTGCTACGACATCGTGTGCAACGGCGTCGAATGGGCCTCTGGCTCCATCCGAATCCACAGACCGGATGTGCAGGCGCGCGTGTTCTCGCTGCTCGGCATCGATGAAGCCACGCAGACGGAGCGTTTCGGCCACATGTTGGAGGCGTTCCAATACGGCGCCCCGCCGCACGGAGGCATCGCTCCCGGCATCGACCGACTGATCATGTTCCTGACGGACGACGACAACATCCGCGAGGTGATCGCCTTCCCGAAGGTCGGCAACGGCTACGATCCTCTGATGGACGCCCCGAGCGCGATCGACGCCCAACAGTGGGAGGAGATCGGGCTGAGGCTGGCCGACCCGGGCTAGCCGCTCGTCGCCAGCCTCAGCGATCGGCCGCTCACTCGCTCTGGTGGCAGGTGGAGCAGCTTTCGCCGGTCTCGTCGTTCACCGACGAGGAGGCTTTCTTCCCGTCGTGGCAGGTGCCGCAGGCCTTGTGCCAATCCTCCCCGCTCAGGCGCGGACTGTGCGCAAAGCCCATTCCGAACGTCTTTTCGTGGCACTCCCTGCAGGAGACCGTCTCTTGCATGGCGATGTGGTTCGCGTGGCTGAACACCACCTTGCCCGGACTGTTCCCGCTGCTTTGGATCGTGAGGTCCTGCGGAAGGTTCTCGTTCGGATCGCCAAGAGGCTCGACGTTCAGGGCCGCGTGCGACTCCACGGGCTTGAGCTTGGCCTCCAGCTCAGCCCTCGAGGGCGCAGCGCGCACCAACAGCACGAGGGCGACGAAGAAACCCGCCACAGCCAAAACGGCGCCCCTGGGGAACCAGCCGGTTCGGGGGGTCGTGCCTGGCTCCACGTACTCCGACTTCGCGAACACGTCGAACTGGCGAACCGCCAGCCCGAAGAGCACCACGCCGGCGGTCACGAAGAACAGCGTGATGGCTACCTCGGACCACCGCGGGAAGTACGTCTCGATGTTCCGCATGCCCGTCATGCTCACGTTCACGCGGTTCAGCACGAAGCCGCCCACAACGAGCAGAGCGTAGAAGAACAGGTTCCGCTCCTTGATCCGATCCCCCGAGAGGAGCATCAGCAGCAGCGGAAGCAACGCACCGAAACCGATCTCCGCCCAAAACAGCACCGACTGCTGCGAATAGGTGAAGGCGAGGTGCAGCATTCCACGGGTCGTCAGGTCGGCGAACCGCCACGTCACGTAGATGCCGAGGATCACCACCGTCGCGCGCGCCAAGCCGAGCAGCACGTCGTGCTCCAAGCGCCTGGAGAACACGCGGGAGCTGATGAACGACTCGACGATGCTCATCGACAGACCCGCGGCCACCGCGCTCACGAAGAAGAACGCCGGCAACACGGGCGAGTACCACAGCCCGTGCAGCTTCTCCGGCACGATGAGGAACAGCGTGCCCAAAGACGACTGGTGCAAGGTCGAGAGGAGCACGCCAGCGATGACCAGAGGCAGATAGATGGCGCGGATCGCCTTCAGAGGCCAGTGCCAGCCCAGCTTCTCGAAGACCAGCGGGCTGAACTCCAAGGCGAGCACCGTGGTGTACAGCGTGACGCACCAGGCCACCTCGAACATGACCGAATGCGGGTTCCACATGATCAGGGGGTGGTACAGCCTCAGCGGCCGGCCGATGTCCACCACCAAGGCGGCGCTCACCAGCAGATAGCCCAAGAACGCCGTGAGCAGCGAGGGGCGGCTCACAGGCTCGTACTTCTTCAGGTTGAGCACGTACACCGTGGCCGCGATGGTGAAGCCTCCGGCGGCCAGACCGACGCCCACCAGAACGTCCATGCCCACCCAGAAGCCCCACGGGAAGCCGTCGTGCAGATTGCTGGCGGCGCCGAGTCCTCGGGTGAACCGGATGAGCATCGCATACGCGCCGACCAACAGAATCAGAGCGGTCAGCGCCCACCACCTCGGAATCGCTGCGAGCCTCTTCACTTCTGCTCCTCCTTGCCGCCTTCAACCTTGCCGGAGGCTTGCTGGGCCCGCTCCTCGGCGAGCTCCATCCTTCGGTGCGTGATCCACCAGAGTCCTGCCAGACCCACGCCGCCTACCGAGACCACGCTGGGCAGCTGTCGTAGGACGTTCCAGGTGAGGTGGGGGTACGTCGTGTCGGTTCGCAGCGTCGGGAAGCCCAGCTGAGCGAACGGCACTGCCGACATATACAGCGCGCACGTGCCGCCGGCCTCGGTCAGTCCATAGATGTGGTCGATGTACCTTCCGGGATTCTCCTCGATCCGTTTCTTGGCCTCCTCGATCAGCTCCTCTCGCTTGCCGTACTTTGCGGCCCCGGTTGGGCAAGCCGACGTACAGGCCGGTTGCTCGCCGCGCTGCAGCCTCGGGAAGCAGTGGATGCACTTGCGCACGCGCGGCTCGGTGCTGAACCACTCGTACTTCGGCACCGAGAACGGGCACGCCATGATGCAGTAGCGGCACCCGATGCATCGGTTCTCGTCGTAGATCACTGCCTCCAGGTCGCTCTTCTGGAGCGCGGCGACCGGGCACACCGACACACAGGTCGGGTCGACGCAGTGGTTGCACTGCCTCTTCACGTTGACGCCCCCGTGCCTCTCGATCACGGTCCAAGTCACCGCAGAGAGCTTGTCCGTCGAGCCAGGGGGAAGCCCGTTCTCCTGTTTGCAGGCGAGACTGCACGCCTCGCAACCGATGCATTTGGTGAGGTCGATGAGGAAAGCCATCGGTGGTACCCTTTCCACTGTCAATTTGGCAGATTTTTCAAAGGCCTTTGGACCTATTGTGCATCCGCTGTCGAAATTCCAGCAAGAACCCACCCAAAACGGAGTCGCTGCAACCTGATCCCTCCATCCAGCGTGAACCGTCACATGGAGCTGGTTCGGTATCGGCCTGGCGACGTGCTCAAGTGGCTGGAGCTGGGGGCGGAACAGTTTCGCCACGGAGCCCGGGTGCGCAGCAAGGAGATCCTGCGCGGCCGCGAAGGCTCCGCGGTCGCTGAGAATCTGCGAAACGCGGCGGAGGCGGCGCTGGAGTTCGGAAAGGGCGCCCTCGCCGAGCTCGCGCGGCTCAAGGCCGAGCGTACCGAGTACGTGCTCGGACCGACCTCGTTCGAGGCCATCCAGGGTGGGCGTCTGCGCTCGGTCCGCTACGACGCGGTTGCTGAAATCCGCCAGAAGGGGGATGCCTTCCAATTCGTGCTGGGCAACGGCCGCTCTTTCTGGATCCGCCCGCCGGCCCACTTGGTGGTCGGCCGCCTTCGGGTGCCGGTTGGCTGGGTCCGCAACGACATGGAGGTTCCCTATCTCGTGCTGCTGGACGAGCTGTCCGCACGCTGTGGGGTAAACATCCAGCCGTCGTGAGTGCATGGCTGGGCCCTGAGCCTGCGAACTGGTGGGATGTCGTCGACGAGGCGCTGAGAGAGGACATCGGCACCGGAGACCTCACCGCGATCTGCTTCGGCGAGGACGACGAGGTGTCTTGGGTGATCGAGGCCCAGGCCGACGGAGTAGCCTGCGGCGTGGGCATCGCGGAGTACATCTTCGGCTCGTACAACGCCGATTCCGACCCCTCCGACGTGAAGGCGCTGGTGACCGACGGGCAGGAGGTGCGCCGCGGCACCGTGGTTCTGCGCGGCGAGGGTCTCGCCCGCCGGGTCCTCTCCCTCGAGAGGACCGCTCTGAACTTCCTGATGCACCTGAGCGGCGTGGCGACGCTGACGCGCCAGTTCGTCGACCGGGTGCGGGACACCTCGGCGCGCATCGTCGACACGCGCAAGACTCTTCCCGGCCTGCGCGCGTTGCAGAAGTACGCGGTTCGTTGCGGCGGCGGATTCAACCACCGCATGGGGCTGTACGACGCCGCGATGATCAAGGACAATCACATCAAGGCCTGTGGCGACATCGTGGAGGCCGTGCGCAGGGTTCGGTCGGTCTCGTCGCACCTGGCACGCATCGAGGTGGAGTGCGAGGATCTGGAGCAGGTGCGGCAGGCGGTGCAGGCCGGCGCCGACGTCGTCCTGCTGGACAACATGGACCCGTTCATGATGCGCGAGGCCGTGCGCCGGTTCGGCAAGCAGGTCGCGTTCGAGGCGAGCGGCGGCATCTCCCTCGAGACGGTTCACGGAGTGGCCCAAACGGGCGTCTCGTACATCTCCGTCGGAGCGCTCACCCACTCGGCGCCGGCGTTGCCGTTCCACTTGGAGGTTCTATGAGATCGCCGCTGGAGACCGGCCCCTGGGTCGTCCTGGACGAGGTCGACTCCACCCAGTCGTATGCCAAGCAGGCGTTGGTCTCCGACGCTCCCGCCGGTGTCGTTTTCGCGCACCACCAGACGGAAGGCCGCGGCCGGTTCGGTCGCTCGTGGCACAGCGAGAGGGGCGCTTCGCTCACGTTCAGTCTCGTGTTCGGTGCCTACGCGGATCACCCGAAGCCGTGGCTGATCGGGATGGCGGTGGCCGCAGTGGCGGCTGGCGCGCTGCACACCCAGATCCAGTGGCCCAACGACCTCACGATCGAACGCCGCAAGGTGGGCGGAATCCTCACGGAGATGGCCCGGGACCGCCAGCGGCGCAGCGTGCCCGTCGTCGGCATCGGAGTCAACCTCTCGCAGACGGAGTTTCCGGAGGAGATCCGCCAAACGGCGACCAGCCTGGCACTGCACCGAAAGGGACCGTTCGAACCGGAGGCCCTGGCACGCAAGATCGTGGCTCGGCTGGAGGACCTGCCCGAGCCGGACGATTGGAGGTCGCTGGCCCCCATCTGGGAGGTGTTCGACGACACTCCCGGCAAGCCTTACCGTCTGCCGGACGGCTCGTTCGGCACAGCGATCGGCGTGGGCCCGGACGGTGCGCTGATCTGCTCCGTCGACGGCTTGACCCGAACCGTGCTGGCCGCCGAGGCGCTGTTCGGTCCCGGCTAGCCGCCGGCCCACTCGCGCAGGTTCATCGTCCTTGGGTGGCCGAACACGGCCCGGAGGGTCTCCGGCGTGTTCCATTTGGTCTGCATCCCCGCCCAAAGCATGAACCACAGGAACCGGCACTGGCGCTCCAAAACCTCCGGCGTCGGCAATTGCCCTACCTCCCCGATCGCGACGGGACGTCCGTCCGCCAGGGCCACCAGGTCGTCGTGGAACGAGTCGGGAAACTCTCCTCCGTAGATGTCGGTGGCGAGCACGTCCACCACATCGCCGCCGGGATACATGTCCTCGTAGGGCCGAACTCCAGTCCTTGGGGCGTTCGGGTTGTACACCCACACGAGGTTGTCCAGACCATAGTCGCCGGTCAGCTTGGCGAAGAGCATGCGGTACAGCTTGGCCGAGCCCTCCGCTCCCTGCCGTCCACCCCACCAGAACCAAGCGCCGTTCGACTCGTGGTAGGGGCGCCAGACAACCGGTACGCCTGCATCGCGAAGTTGGAGAAGCAGCTTGGCGACGACGTCCACCTGCGCCTCCCAGCGGCGATGCAGCGCCGAACCCGGCGTGAGCAGCTGCGTCCATTCCGAGTCGCTGAGCTTCGACTGGACGCCCTCCTTGAAGGTCACCGGCTCTTCCATCGTGGGGGGCACGGCGTGCCACATGAGCGTCACGAGGGCGCCGCGCCGATGTTGGCGGATCGCCTCCTCCACGATCGCGCTGCGGAATTGCACGCCGTCCTGATCGTCCGCTGAAAACCCAAAGTCCTGACCCCAAACGGCCGGCTCCGATCCGGCGAGCCGAGCGGTCTCCTCCCAGTGCCCCGAGATAGAGCCCGGATAGTTGTGCTGACCGGAGAGAACCCTCTTTCCGCTGAGATCCAGGAGCCTCCGATAAAGCTCCTGGGCGCCGTCGCTCGCCTTGGGATTGGCCAACTTCACCATGGCAGCTAACCTACCCGATTGGTCTAACATCGGCCATGCTGCCGCTGGTGACAGCCCTCGCCGCAACGTCGCAACCCGCCGTAGAGTGGGTGGAGCCACCCACCAAGTCCGGCGTTCCCGCCGTGGGCCGCTTGGTTCGAACTGCCGCTCCAGACGGCTCGAGCCAGCTGCATCCCACCGTGCGCTTCGTGCTGAAGGACTCGAAGGGGCGCTCGTGGCCGGTTGTGCCGTTCGCTTACCAAGAGTTTCGGCGATCGCTGCAATCCAACGGGGACGAAAACCTGGAGCCGGTCGGCAAGCCGCAGTGGCGGGTGCGGTTCACGCCGCTCGAACCGGGCGCTTACAGCCTCGTGAGGGAGGGCTCTGCCGAGGCGGCCGCGAGGTTCAAGGTATCCAAGGGCGAATCCGGCGGCTTCCTGCGCCCCAACCCGAAAAACCCGCGATGGTTGCAGCACCGTTCGGGCGAGCCGTTCCTCGCGATCGGCTGGAACCTATGCTGGCACGGCTCGCGAGGCACCTGCGACTACGACGACTGGCTGCCGCGCTTGGCGCAGGCCGGTGTGAACTTCATCCGCCTCTGGAGCTGCCCGTGGGCCTTCAGCGTGGAGTGCAACCCCGGCACCTTGGGGCGCTATGATCAGCGAGGCTTGTGGACTCTCGAACGGGTGCTGAACCAAGCCAATCGGCTCGGCATCCACGTGATGCTCTGCCTCGACTACCACGGCGTCCTGAACATCGAGAAGGACTTCTGGGGCTCCAACGACTTCTGGTCGAAAAGCCCCTACAACCGCGCCAACGGCGGTCCATGCGCCGAACCGCGGGACTTCTTCACCTCTTCGGCGGCCAAGGAGGCCTATCGGAACCGTCTCCGGTACCTCGTGGCGAGATTCGCCGCCCTCCCGAACTTGGCGGTCTGGGAGTTCTGGAACGAAATCGACAACAACCTCCGCTGGCTGGATGCCACGGCGGTCGTACGCTGGCACGATGAGATGGGATCGTTCCTCCGCAAGATCGATCCCTATGGCCGCATCGTGAGCACCAGCACGGCATGGAGTCCGTGGCCGGAGCTATGGCAGGTGCCGTCGATCGGACTCCAGCAGGTTCACAGCTACGGGCAAACCTCCCCCGGACCGGCGTTTTCCAGGATGGCCCGAAGCAGGTTCGAGCAGCACCGGCGACCGTTCCTCGTTGGAGAGTACGGCGTGGACTTCCGCGGCCCCACCGAAGAGAAGGATCCAAATCGAAGGGGGTTGCGGCAGGCCGTTTGGTCGACTGCCCTCTCGGGCTGCGCTGGAACCGCGATGCCCTGGTGGTGGGAGACGCTTCACGCCCGGAATGCCTACAGCCTCTGGAGCGCGCTGAACACCTTCCTCCAAGGCTCTGGCGTCGCGGGCACCGACTGGAAACCTCTGGAGCTCAAGTTCGAAGAAGCGACGGGCGAGCTGGGACCGCCCGCCAACGGGGCGCCGCCGATCCGCATCCGCCTTTATCCGGCGGATCAGTGGAGCGTCGACGCGGGGGAGACCGTGGCGCTCAGCGGACCAGCGAGCGCGTCGGCCGCCTCTCGCTCGTTCTGCCGCTTCCTGCACGGAACCTCGAAGGCAGACGTTCGACATCCGATCCGCCTGCTCGCCCACCTCGCCGAAGGGGCCGAAATCGCGGTCCACGTGGATAGCGTCTCGAACGGCGCGGTGTTGGCGATCAAGGCCAACGGCCAGCAGCTGCTCCGCCGCGAGCTTCCCAACAAAGACAACGCTTGGCTGGTCAACAAGGAGTACGACGAGACCATCAAGGTGCCCTTGCCGGCGGGTCGAGCGGTGCTCCTCGAGCTGGAGAACCCCGGCGAGGATTGGGTGAACATCGAGTGGATCGAAGTGTCGGGCGTCCATCCCGCCGACGTCGGCTCGGCAGGTCCGCCGGTTTTCTCCACGGGGATCGGCACCCGTTCCAAGGCTCTCGTGTGGATTCTGGACCGCCGCATGGACTGGCCATCGGGAGCCACCGAGCGGACGGCATCAGCATGCAGCGGTGCCAAGGTCACCATTCTCGGTCTCGAGGACGGCGAGTACACCGCCCGCTGGTTCGACACCCGGAAAGGCGCGTTCTTCGCCACGACCTCTCCTCGCTCGCGCCAAGGAACCATGCAGCTGGACGTCCCCGAGTTCCGAGAGGACGTGGCGGTGAGGATCGAGCGCCGAGGCAGGATTCCATCCAGCGGCGGGAGAACCATCAGGTGATGGATCGAGAGAAGCCCCGTTGCATCGTCGTCGGGGCCGGTGGCATCGCCGGCGCGTGGTTCCCACCTCTGCTGGAGGAGGGAGTCGAGGTTGCCGCGATCGTGGACCTGCGCAAGGAGGCCGCGGAGGAGCGAGCCAAACAGTACGGCCTCGACTGCCTCTGTACGGACGACCTGGATCGAGCGCTCCGCACCACCGCTCCGGACTTCGCCGTGGACCTCACCGTGCCGGAGGCGCACGCGGACGTCACCGTAGCCTGCCTGCAGAGCGGCGTGCATGTGATCGGCGAGAAGCCGATGGCGGCCAACATGGATCAGGCGCGGCGCATGGTGGCGGCCGCCGAGCGAAGCGGCAGGCTGTACATGGTGAGCCAGTCGAGGCGTTGGGATCGAAAGCACGACTCCATCCGCCGCACGCTCGCCGGCGGCGCGATCGGGGATCTCACAACAGTCTGCTGCGACTTCTTCATCGGGGCGCACTTCGGGGGATTCCGAGACGAGATGGAGAGCCCGCTGCTGCTCGACATGGCGATCCACCACTTCGACCTCCTCCGGTTTCTGACCGGCCTCGACGCCGAGTGGGTGTACTGCCACGAGTTCAACCCGAAGGGATCGTGGTACCGCGGCGACGTCGCCGCCATGTGCGTGTTCGGCCTGACGGGAGGAGCGGTGTTCAGCTACCGCGGGAGCTGGTGCGCCGAGGGCTTCCACACGAGCTGGAACGGCGACTGGCGCATCGTCGGCACGAGCGGCACGTTGCTTTACGAGGGCGATGCGGAGCCGAGAGTGCAGCGGGTTTCCGGCGACGAGGGTTTTCATCGGCCTTTGGAGGAGGTGGCTCCAGAGCCTTCCGACATTGAGAAGACCGCGATGCACGGGGCGCTCCTCGAGATGCTGCGGTTCCTGCGAGAGGGCGTCCGCCCTCAAACCGAGTGCCACGACAACATCCGCAGCCTAGCGATGGTGTTCGCGGCGCTGGAAAGCTCAAAGGTGGATGGACCGGTGCGGGTGAGAATCTAGACCGGCTTGGCCCGCTCCGAGACCGACGGCTCTTCCACCTCGACGAGAGCGGAATCCAAGCCGCGCTCCAGGAACCGACCGAGATCCTCGGCCGACATCGGTCTGCCGAACGCGTAGCCCTGCGCGACCTTGCATCCCACTCGGCGCAGCGCCCTCAGCTGCCCGACGGTCTCGATGCCTTCCACGACGACGTCGACGCCGAACCGCTCCAGAAGCTCCAGAAGGCCGCCCAACAGCTCGACGAAGCGATCTCCCGACTCGAGCTGGCGCGCGAAGCAACGGTCCACCTTGACCCCGTCCGTCGGCAGGGACAAGAGGTGGGCCAGCGTGGAATGCCCGACACCGAGGTCGTCGAGCACGATCCTGCAACCAGCCGACCGAAGGCAAGACAGCGCCTCGACGGCTTCGTCGAACGGCTCCAGCGACTCCGTCTCGGTAATCTCCACGTCCAGCGAGTTCGCGGGGAAGCCCGTCTCCTCCAGCACCTGGAGGAGCCGCTCTGGGAATCCAGGCGACAGCAACTGCCGAGGACTCACGTTCACCGACAGCCGGAATCCTGGTCGCGCCTTGAGCCAAGGCGCGGCCTGCTCAACGGCCTGCCGAAGGATGGCGAGCCCGATCGGAACGATCAGCCCCGTGCGCTCAGCGATCGGGATGAACTCCGCACCCTGCAACAGCCCTAAGGACGGATGGACCCACCGAGCCAACGACTCGGCACCCACCACCCTGTACGGCTCCAGCGACACCATGGGCTGGAAGTGCGGCACGATCTGCCCCTCGTGGATGGCGCTCCGAAGCTCCGCCTCCAGGGCCATCTCCCTGGTGGCACGTTCGGACAACTCGGCCCGTCGGTAGCCGGATCGGCCCGACGTCTTCGCAAGGTACATGGCCTCGTCCGCCCTAGCCACGAGATCCACTCCGGACGCCTCCCCTCCCGCCCAAACCGAGCCACCGACGCTGCAGCTGCAAACCAGCTCCACCCCGGCCGGATGGAAAGGCTGATCGAACGCCTTCAGGATCTTCTCCGCCACCACGTCCACGTCCGACGGCTCCCGAATGCGGGAGAGAAGGATCACGAACTCGTCTCCGCCCAAGCGGGCGACGGTGTCCGAACGCCGAACGCAGGACCTCAGCCGGCCGGCCACCTCCCGCAACAGCTCGTCGCCCACGTGGTGGCCGTACCTGTCGTTGACCTGCTTGAACAGGTCCAAATCGACGAAAAGAACCCCGACCGTCTCGCCGTATCGTTCGGCGTTCTGCAGCGTGTGGTCGAGCCTGTCTCGGAACATGCCCAAGTTCGGCAGGCCCGTCAATGGGTCCGTGTAGGCCATTCGCTCGAGCTCGTCCTGCAGGTGCTTGAGGCGGGTGATGTCGGTCAGGATGACTTGGTACCGCGCCCCGTCGGGCAGCTCCGTTTCCTCGCGCAACCAGTCGACGACCACCCACCGGTGGTCGTACTCCGCGCGGTTGTACGCGCCAAGGAGCATCGAGCCGGAGCTCTCCCTCGTGTTGTGGAACGGGGGAAGGCGCTCGTCGAGAAGAGGCGTCCGGTCCTCGTCGACGGCCCGAAGCGCCTCGCCCAGCGTGTTGCCCACGATCAGGTCCAGCTGAAGGCCCAAAATCCGGCCCGTGGCTTCGTTGGCTCGGACGATGCGACCATCCTCATCGAGGTACAGAACGCCTTGGCTCATCGTCTCGAAGAGCCTGCGGTGGCGCCGCTCCGAAAGCTCCAAGGCCTCGGTGGCCTCGCGCTCCCGGGTGACGTCCGTCAAGATGAGGTCCACTCGTAGAGGCTCGCCCTCGAGAGATCTGAACTCTCGTCCCCGGGCGTGAACCCATCGGTGCTCTCCATCCGGCCTCCTCAGACGGACCACCGCGGCCGCCTGGCCCGTCGAACGCATCTCCTCGAAGAACCCTGGCGCGGACTCCCGCAGGGCCGAGACCAGCCAGTTCGGTTCCGAAGCGATGACTTCGGACTCCACGCCGAGAAGCGCCTCTGCGGACCGGTTCGTGTGCAGAATCCGGCCGAAGTCTGGCGAGAGGGAGACGACCGCATCGGCCATCGACTCCAAGATGCTCGAAATCCGCTCTCGGCTGGCGCGAAGGGCCTCCTCCTGACGCAACTGGTCCGTCACGTCCTGAATCGACCCCGCCAGGCTGCACACAATCCCGCGGGAGTCGAACTTGGGGCTTCCGCGAATGATCGCTGTGCGCTCTTCTCCGGAGGCGGTTACGAAACCGAACACGGCCTCGAAGCTCGTTCCGGTTGCCGCCGCCTCCGCGATCTTCACCTCGACCGAACTCGCATCGGCAGACTTCATGCGGGACAGCAGCCGCGAAAGCCCTCCTGAATCCTCGACGGCCATGGGGCCCAGCACCCTTTCGGCCCCCGCGGTCCACGTCAGCCTTCGATCCTCCAGCAGATACTCCCAATATCCAAGGTGGGAGATCTCGGCAGCCCGCGCAAGCCTCTGCTCGCTCTCCCGCAGTCTGCGCTCGCTGACCTCTCTGCCAGCGCCGGCCGCCGCCAGCGTCTGAGAAACCAGTCCCACGAGCCCCAGTTCCAAAACCAGCGCCAGCTGGTCCAACCAGTCCGGCGTCGCGGATGCCTCGGTGATCGCCCGAGACACTCCCATCAGGCTCGCCGCGAGCAGAATGCCGAAGAAGGTGAGGGAAACCCCCGGTCCGCCGGCCTTGGCGGCGACGAAAATGCCGATGGGAAGCAGGAGGGTGATCGCCGCCAGGGACAGAGCGGGGGAATGTTGGGCGAGCCAGACCGCCCCGGCGAGCACCGCCGCCGAGAGGGCCAACGCCAGCAGGACCGTTCCGATCAGCGAGGAGCCTTCCAGCGACCGTCTGGAAACCATCGCCAACGGAACGACGGCAAGGATGCCGATGGCGGTGCGCACCGTCTCGAAAGCCAAGCGTTCCCACGGCTGTCCCCAACAGGCCACCAAGGAGAGGAGCGTCGCCGGCGCGGCAACCCAGATCGCTGCGCCGAGGACCTCGTTGGCGCTGAGAAACGGCCGGGTCAGAACCAGACGGCGGGAAAGCGTCCACCGCCCGAGCCACGCGGCCGCGGACTGGAAGGTGGCTGCCAGAAGAACGGCAGGAAGAGCCGAACCTGCCAGAGTGGCCCCAGCCGCGATCCCCAGCCAAGAGACCAACTGTCTTCCCGATGGCCTGGGAGACACGTACACGAGAGCGATCCCGAGCGTGGGGTCAAGCAGAAGGCCGTCGAAGCTCCTCGAGCCGTATGCGGAGACGCATAGGGCTATCAATGCGAGAGCATGCAACCAGCCACGCCTCGCATCCGCCGAGCCTTCCCTCTCCCGTTTCGTGCTCCAACTCACGGCTTCCCGCGACCGCCCTTCTTGTTACGGACGATCCACGATGGCGCTGCGCACTCAAACTTCGAACAAACGCAAGCGGCGATCCGTCTCGCCGGTCCGGAGAAGAACCGCAGACTCGGTCCGAACATCCTCGCCAGCCCCCTCCTCGGGTCGCCACAGCTCCCGCAGCTTCGGCAAAGCATCCACAGCGGCGAGGCCGCCCCAATCCGTGGAGTTGAGTGCGTCCTGGAGGCGCTCCTCCAACTCTTGGCTGCCCGCCAAAGCGACCGCCCGATCTCGGAAGGAGTAATCCCCGTCGAAACCAAGGACCAGCAGGCGGTCTGTGCCTGCGTCCGCTCCCGCCTCGGCGAAGAGCGCCCTCAACACGAACGGAGCCACGGTCAGATCGCCGAAAGCCCGCTTGATCGGCTGACTGAGGGCGGCCGCCACCCTCTCGACCGTCACATCGCTCTCGCTCCGCGCATAGCCCTCCCGGTGGGCGAACTCCACGGCGGCGGAGCGGATCGCCTCCACATCCGACTGCTGGCCGATCGCCGCCATCGCCAATCGATCGTAGATCTCGAACACCTTGCGGGCGTTCCTCCTCCAGGCGACGATGCCAACGCCGTCCTTCAAGCTGGCGGCAACGAGGGGCAAACCTTGGGCGAGCTTGTTCTCGACGTACTCGACCCGGTGCCCGATGCTCTCTTGCCAGTCAAACGGCGTGACCATGAAACTATCCTACGCCAACAGGGCTCATCGGTTCGTGGACGGCCGGAAGGCTGGTTCCTTCAGCAGCCACAGCTCCATCAGCCGACCCACCTTGCCGAGCGATTCCGCCGAGCACTGGTCGGGGGTGTCCCGAACCGTGTGCCACGGAGCGTAGGTGAAGTCGATCAGGTCGATCGTCGGCAAGCCGGCCTCGTTGAGGGGCACGTGGTCGTCAATGATCCACTCCCCCAACACCTTCGGAAACGTTCTTGCCAGGCCGATTCGGGCGGCGAAGTCGTACAGCTCGCTCATCAGCCTCGGGGCCTGCGACCAAGAGTACCGCTCCATGGGAATGCGCAGGTCCTTGTCGCCGACCATATCGAGCAGAATGCCGTAGTCCGGCCTCGGGGAAGGCAGGTTCCTGGAGAAGTGCCTCGCCCCGAGAAGCATCTCGTCGATGCCGGGACCAAGATCCTCTCCGTCGGTCAACAGGTAGAGCACGCCTACGTCCTTGAGCCTGCCCTTCAGGACCCGAGCAAGCTCCAAGACTACCGCCACTCCGCTCGCCCCGTCGTTGGCGCCGAGAACCGGCTTGTGGCGGTTGGCCGGATCAGGGTCTTGGTCGGCGTGCGGACGGGAGTCCCAATGCGCGAGCACAACGACCCGAACCTTGGCGTCCTTCCAGTTCTGCTCCGCCAAAACGTTGGCCATGCGGTAGGTCCGGCCGTCCACGGACCACCGATGCTCGAACGGCTGAAAGCGAACGTTCTCGCAAGACTGCCGGAGCTCGCTCATCATCCACTCGGCGCACTTCTTGTGCGCCTCGGTGCCCGGCACGCGCGGGCCGAAGGAGACCTGCTTCAGCAGAGCCGCCCAAGCCCTCTGCGCGTCGAAGCGGCTCTCAGTGGGACTCTGCGGGCTGGCGAGTCCCGGCAGACCGATCAGCGCTCCTGCCAGCGCGGCTCCGAGGAGCCGACGGGCTTGCCACGCAGCACGTCCTCGATGGTCGCGTTCGGCACGGTGCGAACGATCTTGGACTTGTCCCATACCTTGAAGTATCCCAGACCGCCGCGACCGAGCGACGCCGACATGGCAATCTCGTAGGTCTTCTCGTCTTCCAGCTTCGCGCCGGAAGCCTGAACGGTCACGATCCGTGCGCCCGGGTCCTTGCTCGGGTCGACCGAAACCTCGAAGCCCGCGAGGTACAGGAAGCTGGGGTTGGGCTTGGGGTACAGCGAGGCGGAGCGCTCCAGCGCCTGCCGCACCTGAGATCCCTTGAGCGCAACCACAACCAGCTCGTCCGAGGGATACAGCAGGGCGCCTGCGAGATTATCCTTCTGAAGTGGAACGCGCAACAGACCCTCGGCAACGAACGCGTACGGGGTTCCCGCAGCCGCGGCGATGACGTCCGCAACCGACTGACCGACCCTCATCAGCTCGCCTGGCGCCTCAGCTCGAAGGGTCAGGGCCCCGAGCGCCACCACCGACGCAAGACTCCTGAGCCATCTTCTCATTGCGCTCTGCACGCTCCCATCTTTTGGACTCCTTTCCCACACTACAGTTTCGCCCACATCGGACGATCTTGCAGAGATCGTGCCGAAGGACCCTCAGGACTCTCGCCGATCCGCGAACGCGATCTCCAGAGCCTCGAGAGCGTGCGACACGAAGCGGATCTTCACGGCACGCAGCAGGGACTCTGGCAAGCCTCTCGTCTCCTGTCGGTTCGCCTCGGGAACGACGGCGACCTTCAGTCCGGCCCTCTGGACCGCCAGCAGCTTCTCGCGAAGGCCGCCGACCGCGAGGACCCTTCCGCGAAGCGTGACCTCTCCGGTCAGCGCGACCTCCGACGAGAGCGGTCTGCCGGTCCAGGCGGAAGCCAGCGCGGCGGCGATGGCCAAGCCTGCGCTCGGACCGTCCTTCGGAACGGCGCCTTCGGGAGCGTGGATGTGCACATCTTGGCACAGCGGGCTGGGGACTCCGAGCTGCTTCCGTATCGAGCGAACGAAGGTCATCGCGGTCTGGGCGCTCTCCTGCATCACAACGCCCAGGTTGCCGGTCAGAACGAGCTCCCACCCGTTCCCCGAGGGCTCCACGAGTGCGACCTCGATGGGAAGAACGGCGCCGCCCGCCTCGGAGACCACCAGCGCGTTCGCAGCGCCGACGAGATCCCTTTCCCCGCGGAAGGTCCGAGGCTCGGCCTGCTCGCCGCTGCAGCACCGCACCACCTCCGCATCCACCGTCAAAGGACCCCGACCTTCCACCTTGTGGAGCGCGGCCAAGCGGCACACGGCCGCCAGCCGCCGCGAGAGCGCCCGCACGCCCGGCTCTGGCGGAAAGTCGAGGACCGCCGAGCGGACGGCCTCCTCCGTCCACCGGATGTCGCCGGCCTCGAGGCCTGCCGCCGCCATCGCCTCCGGAATCAGATGGGATCGGGCCATCTCCATCCTCTCCTCCGGCGTGTAGCTCTCGAACTCCACGGCCTCGAGACGATCCCATAGGGCCCGCGGCACTCGCTCCAGGCTGTTGGCGGTGGCAATGAAAAACGCCCGACTCAGATCGAAAGCAAGGTCCAGATAGAGGTCCCGGAACGCCCGATTCTGAGACGGGTCGAGAACCTCCAGCAGGGCTCCCGCGGGATCGCCTCGACCGTCCACACCCAGCTTGTCCAGCTCGTCCAAGAGGATGACGGGATTGCGAACCCCAGCGTGCCGGATGCCTTGGATGATGCGTCCCGGCATCGAACCGACGTAGGTCCTGCGATGGCCCCGGATCTCCGCGTCGTCGCGCACGCCCCCCAGCGAGACGGCGACGAAAGGACGATCGAGCGCCTCCGCCACCGCACGGGCCAAGCTCGTCTTGCCCACGCCCGGCGGTCCCACGAAGCACAGCACCGGGCCGGGAGCGTCCGGACGGAGCAACTGGACCGCGAGCTGCTCCATCACCCTCCGCTTCACCTTCTGCAGACCGAAGTGCCGCTGGTCCAGAACGCGCCGCACCCGTTCAGGCGAGACGTTCCGTTCCGCGGCACGGCTCCAAGGAAGCTCTCGAAGCCACTCGAGGTAGCCGACGATCGAGGCCCCCTCCGGCGTGAACGAACCGCTCAGTTGCAGGCGGGCGATCTCCTCCTCCGCCCGGCGGCGGACAGCCTCCGGGAAGCTCGGATCTTGGAACGCCTCGCGAAGCTCCTCAAGCGGGTCCTTCCTACCCTCGATTTGGCGCAACTGGTCCTGAATCGCTCTCAGCTGCTCGCGGAGCAGAACCTCCCTCTGATGCTCCGCTACCTCGCGGTTCACCGTCTGCACGATCCGTGTCCGGCACTCCAGGACGCTCTGCTCCCTCACGATGAGCCGCAGTACCGTCTCCAGACGATCTTCGATGGCGTCCGCCTCCAGGACGCTCTGTTTGTCGGCGGGACGGAGCGGCAGGTGGTGCGTCACGACCCAGCAGAGTTTGGCGGGATTCTCCTGCACCGAGGCCGCGGCGACCGATTCGGGCGGGATTCGGCGGCCCTCCTCCGCCAGCTGGGAGAAGCGCTCCAGCACCTCGCGCGAGAGAGCCTCGATCTTGGGCTCGTCGAGACCATCGTCTTGCAGGGTCTCAAACCCGCACCAGATGGAAGCCGCCCTCTTGGCAGCGCGGTGGATGCGGCCCCTGGCGATTCCCCGCAGCGCCACCCGGTAGCTCCCGTCCGGAAGCCGGGTCGCGCTGAGAACCTCGCAGAGCGTGCCTACGGGGCACAGGTCTCCGAACGCCGGTTCGTCCTTCTGCGGATCCCGCTGCAGCACGCACGCCAGCCGGCGTCCAGACCCGAGGGCCGCCTCCAGAGCCGCCCGCGAGGGTGGCCGCACCACGTGCAGCGCGTTGATCAGTCCGGGAAAGTACACGGCGTCCCGCAACGGAACGATCGGCACCCTGCATCGTTCCGCGACGGGGATACCCTCCCGAACGGCTCCCACGGCGGCCACAACCTGCTTGATACCACCGAACGGACGAGCGCGAGCCCGGCGAGACCAAAAACCCGCAACGTTGCCATGGGACCTCGGCTCCCAAAGCAAGGCGGGTGGAGCGGCTGCGCTCCACCCGCCTCTACGCACAGAGCAGCCGCTCTACTTCGATTCAGCGGCCTTGCGGCCCTCCTCGGCGTTCCGGTCGATGAACGACTTCCACTGTTCGGGAACGTCGGTGTCCACGAAGATCGCGCTCACGGGGCACTCCGGCTCGCACAATCCGCAGTCGATGCATTCGTCCGGATTGATCACCAGCATCTCGCCCACGTCGTAGATGCAGTCGACCGGGCACACCGCCTGGCAGGCGGTGTCCTTCACACCGATGCACGGCTCCGTGATCACATACGGCACTGGGCTTCACCTCGCATGGAAGTCATTTTGAAGCTGCCGCGGATTCGGTGGCAACGGGTCCCTGATCACAGGGCCGCCGGTCCCTTTTCTCCGGTCCGGATCCGCACGGCTCCGTCCACGGGGATCAGGAACACCTTGCCGTCGCCCACCTCGCCGGTGCGCGCCGCCTCCACGATCGCGTCGGCAACCTCCTCCGCGCGCTCCCGAGGAACCACGATCTCCAGCTTCAGTTTCGGAACGAGGTTCACCGTGTAGGTGGATCCCCGATAGGTGTGCGTCACCCCCCTCTGGTGCCCCATTCCACGGACCTCGGTGACGGTCATTCCGCCAACCGAGAGCTCGCGAAGCGCCTCCTGAACCTCTTCCAGCCGCTGTGGCCGAATCAAAGCCTCGATCTTCACCATTGCTTGCAACTCCAGTCTACAGGTTGTAGCCCGACTCGCCGTGCAGGGCGAGGTCCAGACCGGTGTCCTCCGCCTCGGACTCTGCGCGAAGACCCCTAGACGCCGCGCCGACCACTTTGAGGATCACCAGCGTCATGACGAACGAATAGGCGCATACGGCCAACACCCCGATCGCCTGATTGAGCACCAGACTGGCCCTTCCCTTCGCCAAGGCGTCGTTCACGAGCGGATTGGCGAGCGGCGAGGCGAAGACCCCGGTCAGAATGGCGCCCAGCGCTCCGCCCACTCCGTGCACGCCGACCACGTCCAAGGCATCGTCGTAGCCCAGACGGTTCTTCCACGTGACAGCGATGCAGCACGCGGCCCCCGCCAAAAACCCGATGGCCAACCCGCCGCTGGCGGTCACGAATCCTGCGGCCGGGGTCACGCCAACCAAACCCGCCACCAACCCCGACGCCGCACCGAGAGCCGTCGGCTTCCCCGTTCGGATCTTCTCGCAGATCAGCCACCCCAGCATGCCGGCGGACGCACCGATCTGGGTGGAGGTGAACGCCACCATCGAGATCCCATCGATGGCCAGCGCCGAGCCGGCGTTGAAGCCGATCCAGCCGATCCACAGCAAGCCGGCTCCGAGCAGCGTCATCGTCAGGTTGTTCGGCAGGATCGGCTCGCCGTGCGCCAACGCCCTCCTCCTGCCGAGAGCGATGCTCGCCGCCAGGGCCGCGACCCCGCTGGCCAGATGCACGACAGTGCCGCCCGCGAAATCGAGCGCTCCGAGCCGGAACAGCCAGCCGTCCGAGTTCCAGACCCACCCCGCCACCGGCGAGTACACGAGGATCAGCCACAGCGTGACGAACGCCACGTAGGCGCGTTTCTTCATCCTCTCCGCCACGGCCCCGGAGATCAGCGCCGGGGTGATGACGGCAAACATCATCTGGAACAAGAAGAAGAGCAGCGCGGGAATGGTCTGCGAGCCGTATGGCGAGCTCGGCGACAGGTTCCGGCCGAACAGGTACTCGGTGCCACCGAGCCATCCGTTCGACTTGCCGAAGGCCAGCGTGAACCCAAGGACGAGCCACACCACCGATCCGATCCCCATCAGCATGAAACTGTGGAGCATCGTGCTGAGCACGTTCTGCCTGCGGACCATGCCCGCGTAGAACAGCGCCAGCGCGGGCGTCATCAGCAGAACGAGGATCGTGGAGACGGCGATCCAAGCCGTGTCCGCCTTGTCAATGTTTCCCTGAGCCCAAGCTGGAACCGCGGCGACCAAGCCCGCGAGGGCGAAAAAGAACCGTGTGACAGCCAAACCGAACCTCCTCCCGAGTGTTCCGCTGCCACCGCGCAGCGCTTTGCCCGTCGCTGGGGTTGGTTTCAGTATAAGACAACCCGATGCCGTTTCAGGACCTTACGCCGCGAATCCGTTCAAAAACCGCTTTGCGAACCATTGCGCGGCCTCCTCCGCTGAAACGGCCTCCAGCGAGTGACGGGGGTGCAAGCTCAACGCTCCTAAAACGAAGGCCTGAGCCATCCGAGCGATCGGCTCCGGCCTCAGCTTGCCGCGCTCCACGCCCCGAACCAGCACCGAGCCTAGCGGTTCGATCACGGCTGCCAAGTACAGCTGCAACAGCTTCTCCTGGGCCTTGGGGCTGACCTCGCGCCGCGCGTCGCGCATCAGCACGATCAAATCCACCGAATCGGAATCCAAGAGAGCCCAAGCCACGGCCGCCAGCGACTCGCGGGTGCCGCTCTTCCCGACCAAGGCCTCCCGGATCTTGAAGCTCAACGCGACCATCGCCCGCTCCGCCCACGCGAGGTACAAGCCCTCCTTGTCGCCGAAATGGTGGTACAGCGTAGGGGCCTGCACCCCCGCGGCTTTGGTGAGATCCGCCACGGACACGTCGCAAAACGAGCCGTCGCGGAAGAGCGCGGCGGCGGCCTCCAGCAGGCGCTCCCGGCCGGAGCCCTCGGGCTGGGCCGAAAGGCTGGTCGTTTCCTGCTCCACTTGGCGCTGGTCCTGGTCCCTTGGATCCATCTTCATTCCTCGCCGACGCCGACAGCCTCCACTATGGCAAAATTCTCCGTACACTCCAAGGAGGAGACAGCAATCCAGTGGCGATCATTCTGACCGAAAAGGCCGTTACTCAGTTGAAGGAGCTCATGGCGGAGCAGAACAAGCAGTCTGCCGCCTTGCGTGTGTGGGTGGCGGGAGGCGGCTGTTCCGGGCTCTCGTACGGCATGGCTCTCGACGACGGAGAACCGGAGGCCGGCGACAAGGTCTTCGAGCAGGACGGACTCAAGATCTTCATCGACCCCCTCAGCCTCCAGTACATGGACGGCAGCTCCGTCGACTACATCGAGGACGTGCTGGGCGGAGGATTCAAGATCGATAACCCCAACGCGGTCAGCACGTGCGGTTGCGGCAGCTCGTTCCAGACCGCCGACGGCGCGGGCGGCGGTTGCGGCAGCTGCGGTTGCGGCGGCCACTGATCCTTGAGAGAAGCGTGCACGGAGGCTCGGGAAGGCTCCTTCCCGGGCCTCCTCCTATTTACTTCAGACGCACCAGCCGGATCGTGTCCAAGCCGAGCATGCGGCCGGGCTTGGCGCTCTGGTTGGAGCCGACGCACTTCCATTCGATCGTCGCCTCCGGTCCCGTGAGCTCCCATACGGAGAAGGGAACGGTTCGAACCTCGATGTTCGGCGTGTAGAAGTCGATCGGCCAAGGGTAGGCCTTTCCGTCCACGGAGAGCTGGAACCGTCCGTAGTCCGGCGCGGAGAGGACCCTCGCGTCCAACCGGTAACGGCCCGCTGCGGGAACCGGCACCCGGATCCGGAGGGTGTCCCAGATCTCGGGATAGGTCCACCAGAGGTGAGCACCCCCCGAGGTGTCCCCGATGCCACGCTGCACCTGAACTCGGCCTCCGCTGACGCTCCACGCTAGCCGCTCGGCCTGCCAGGTGCCCTCTGGCTCGGGAGGAGCGGACACCTCGGGCGGCAGCCCCGCGTACGCCTCGGCGGAGACCACCTCTGGGGAGGCAGGGTCGGCGTACCAGTACACCGTCCGAGCCATGGTGAGCGTCGTCTCGGCCCAGTGCCACATCTCCATCTGGAACCGGACACGCTTTGCGAAAGGGATCGGATCGGCGACGAACCACCGACACAGCACCGTGTGCCCTCGGCCTCCCATCGCGTCGTGACGCACCTGGGCGTGGAACGGTCTCTGGAACACCTCCCCGGATCCCCACCCGTAGCCGAAGAAGTCCTCGGTTCCCGTTCCGAAGAACCTAGGGAAGCGGTCGTCATCGACCCAGATCTTCTCGTCCCCCTCGCCCCACCACTGCGCCACCGGGTTGGCCGCGTGCAGCGTGCAGCCCACCAAGACGCCGGGACCCGGGGCATCGAGGAAGGTCAGATCCGAAAAGGGCCGGGTGAACCGGCGGTCGGAGCCCCAGGAGGCGCTGAAGTGCATGGACCGCCGATTCCAGCCCCTCCGGTCGCAGGCCCACGTGCCCTCGACCCTCGCGGTCGTTTCTCCCGCGTTCCGGACGAGGATCTCGGCGCTCCTCTGAAACGGCATGGCAAACCGACAGACCAGAGTCCCGTCGGAGAGAACCTCGAGAGGCAACGTGCGGAAGGGCCGAACACCCGGACCTGACGCGAAGAAGTCGCCGATCGGCACCGAAACCCTCAGCTTGCCGTCGAAGCGCATCTGCAGCCAGAGCCACCGTAGCAGGCGAGGATCGCCCGGTGCAACGCGAAGCTCCAGAACCCGACCGACCCCGGGGCCGCGCAGCGCCCCCAACCGGACCGTGGTCCTAGGCGCCACGTCGGCGCGCAGCGTCTGAACCCGCATCTTGGGTACCGACTCGGCCTGGACCGCCTCCGCCCTGTCGTCGGTCAGCTCCTCCGTCGAAGGCGACCGCACAACGACCTGGTCGATGTAGCGCCGGAAGCCGACGTGATAGTAGAGCCACTTCACGCCGTCGCCCTCGGAGTCATCCACCGTGATCTCCAGCGACTTGGAGAAAGGAATCGGCAGGTAGCTGTTCCAACCTCCCGCGGATCGGTAGGCCCAAGGGTTCCGGGAACGACCGTACGAGCCAGACAGCCAGTCTGCCAAGCGGCACTGCAACCGAGGCTCCTCCTCGCCGTCGAAACGCATCCGCAGCACTCCGACAGGGTTCGCCGACCAGATTCTCGTGACGGCTCCCGGCCCCTGGAGCCTTGCGAGCACGTACTCGGTGCGTCCGTTTCGGCGCACAACGTCGACGAAGTGGCCGGCGTCGCCGTTGGCGAACCAACCGTCACGGTCCGGCGCGACGGACGCCCGATCGTAGCTGCTGGCCTGGCCCGCCTCGTAGCGTGGCTCGGGCCTTTGGGAGAGGCGGTTCAGATCGAACGCCTCGGCGCAAAGTCGATCGATCGTGATCGGGACGCCAAGAAGAAGCAGAAGAACCAAGGCGGCCTCCGGGGTGCGACTCCCCGGCGCCACCTTACCCGCTGAGCCGGAGCAGAGTCAGCTTCAGGAAGTCAGAGCCTCGCCCTGCCTCAGAAAGACCGAGTGCACGTAGTTCGCGATCTGGAGCCGCTCCTCGTGGCTGGCCGCCATGAAGCGCAACCCGACGGCGTTGATGTCCGAGCCCTCGATCGGCACGCAATACCGGACCTCCGCCTTGAGGTGGAGCGGCTGCGCCTCCGACTGACCCACCTTCACCCCAACCTGCTCCCCGACCGGCAGGTGCTCTCGGCAGCGAATCTGGAGGCCGCCGAGGCTGATGTCGACCACCACCGCACGGATCATGTCCGCGTGGCTCGGCGACTGGATCATGGCGTATTCGAAAAGGTCGAAGCGGGCGTAGCGCCTGAGGTCCACGTTCTGATCCTTCACTGTCTCGCCACCTATGCTGCGTCGAGGCCGACAAACCAAACCGGCGAGGACGCCTCATGACAAATATCGGCTAGTTCCGCGAAAACCTCAGCGTCCAAGCGACCAAGGTCCACATCGATCTGAAGGACCGCGAGAGCGCGGGACACGGGCATCGCCACCCGGTAAGGCCTGGCGGACGTGACCGCGTCGAACACGTCGGAGATCGCGACGATCCGGCTGGCGATGTCGATCGCCTCGCCGCGCAGTCCGCGGGGATAGCCCGAGCCGTCGAGACGCTCGTGATGCCTCTCCACCACGTCGGCGAATCGGGCCAAGCCGGGAAAGGAGCGCAGGATCGTCGCCCCCACGGTCGGATGGGTCTTCACCAGCTCGTACTCCCGCTCCGAGAGCCCTCCGGGCCATTGGAGAACCTCCGTCGGAACCACGACCTTGCCGATGTCGTGCACCAGCGCACCCACGACACAGTCGTGCAGCAGCGGTTGCGTAAGGCCGAGGCGCAGACCGATCTGCTCCGAAAGCCGGGCGACCCGCTCGCAATGGATCAGCTCGTCCCGATCCGGGCCGATCGTAGCGACGAGCAGGCGCCGGGCCAGCACCCAAGACGCCCGGATCTCGGGATCCAGTTTCCAGATCGGGTTCGCTTCCACCGGAAAGCATTATGGGAACGTTCCTTTGGAAACTGAAGCCGAACGGGCCGAATCCCGTAAGGGATCCAGCCCGTTTTCGACAAGCCCGATCTGGGCTCAGTTCTTCTTGCTGGTGATCAGAACGTGACCGGTCGAGGGGTCGTACTCCACCTCCACGTTCAGGGAATCGCGGATGAAGCTCAGCGGAACGATGGTCCGACCCCGCTCTAGGAAGGGCGCAACCTCGAGGCTGACGGGCAGGTTGTTCACGCGCGCCGTCTTGTCGCCGATGCGGAGGAAGATGCTTCGGCCGTCCGCCTTCGCGTCCACCGCCTTCTCGACCGCCAGCCAAGCGACCTCGCCGCCAGCCTTCTCGATCAGGTGCCGGAACGGCGTGAGCGGGATGCCCTCCGTCACCCGCGGCGCCACATCGAACTCCACGTACTGGTTGTTCAGAAGCACGGGGAACGTCGGCAGGTTCGGAAGACGCGTGCCCTTGGTGATGGCGAGCATTCCGGCGGTGCTGGTGATCTGCTGGACGACCTGGCCGCCACCGGCCTTGGTCGTGGTCGCGACCGGCTTGGGTGCCGCTCCGCGATCAACGACCTGAGGGGTCAGGTGCCGCAACCCGGCCGCTTGGCTGGCCCCGCCCGCGACGGGCTTGGTCCCCGCCTCGGCGCCGAGAGGAGCGGAGACGCCGTTCCCAACCGGCACGCCGGAGGTGGCCGGAGCCTTCGGCGCCGAGCCGGAATCCACCGCCTTCGAGGAGCCGCTCGCCAAAGGCTTCGGCCCAGCCTCGCCGCCCAACACCCCGCCGACGGGGTTCGCGGACGGCTTGGAGTTCGGCGTCGGCTGAACGGTGGGTGCGACCGGCTTGGCGCCCGTGCCAGCCGGCTGCGCGCCACCCACGGGGTTGGCCTTCGTCCCCGATGCCTGCACCGGCGGCTCGATCGTCCCGGTCTGCGCCTGAGCCGGCTGCTCCACAAGCTGTCGATCCGTTCGGCCACCCGGGTTGTTGACGAACACCCTCACCTTCCGCGTCTTGAAGGTGTTGCTGGATTCGTCGACCACCCAAGCCTCCAGCTCGTGCCACCCGTTGATCTCGCGGGTGGTGTCCCACACGTAGCTGTACGGCGGGGTGTTGACCAACGAGCGGAACTGATTGTTCACGAAGAAGCTCGCGTAGACGTTCCGCATCGGCCTCGCGAAGCCGATCTTGATCTCCACCGGACCCTGCACCGTGGCCCCGAGCTGCGGCGTCGAGAGGAAGACGGGCCCTCGTGCGGCGCTGGCCGCGGTGACGGTGGTCTTGCGCGAGCCGACCATCTTTCCGGTCTTGTCATACAGGCGGATCTCCACCTGGTTCTCACCCTCGCCGATCAGCGACGGATCCAGGTCGAAGGTGATCTCGCCCGAGTCCCGCGACGAGGAGACCGCGCGCATCCCCAGGCTCTTGCCGTTCAGGCGGAGCTCTACCGAGGCCGCATAGGCGCCCGAGTAGCGAACGCTGAGCGTGGGTCCCGTCAGCGCCCGATCGATTCCGATGGTAGCGTCGTAGTAGTAGGCGCGTCCCCCAGCCGCCAGCACGGCCAACCCGGCCAGGACGCACATTTTCCGCATTCCGATCATCTTCAGCTTCCCTCCTGCGGCCTCACCCTGTGCCCGCGGGATTCCGCAGTCTACCGCAAGGGCGAGCGAGCCTCTGCTCGGGAGGCTCAAGCCCTAGACGGTATCTTATCACACCGAGGTTCGCAAGATGCTTCTTTCGCTTCTGCCGCTGGCTGTTTTCGCCTCGGTCCCGCAGGCCTTGGCGGACTACCTGCGCCGCGAGGACGCGTCCTTCGCCTGGAGGCCGATCCCCGACATCCAAGGAGCCAAAGCTTGGGAAATGACCAGCCAGACCTGGCAGGGGATTCCCTGGCGCCACACGGTCACGCTGACCCGTCCGAAGTCCGATTCTACCCCTGGAGGCTGCGTCCTCCTCATCACGGGCGGACGCCCCAACCCAACCGACCTGGGCCTCGCGAGGCAGCTCGCCGACAAGGCTCGGATCTCGGTGGCGATCCTCTTCGACATCCCGAACCAGCCCATCGACGGGAGGTATGAGGACGACCTGATCGCCCACACCTTCGAGAGGTTCCTCGCCACGGGAGACTCCTCGTGGCCGCTGCTGTTCCCGATGGCGAAGAGCGCCGTGCGCGCTATGGACCTGTTGGAACGGGCGACGGCGGAGCAGGGCGCCCCCATCCGCCGCTTCGTGGTCACCGGCGCGAGCAAGAGGGGGTGGACAACCTGGTTCATCGGCGTCTCCGGCGATCGGCGCGTCGCGGGGATCGCTCCGATGGTGATCGACAACCTCAATCTTGCTGCCCAGATGCGGCACCAGAAGGAGATCTGGGGCGACTACAGCCCCCAGATCGCGGACTACACTAGGCGCGGGCTTCAGCAGCTTCTCGAAACCCCGATGGGCCGCCGGCTCGCCGAGATGGTCGACCCGTACTCCTATCGCAGACAGATCCGCTGCCCGGTGCTGATCGTGAACGGCGCCAACGACGCCTACTGGGCCGTCGACGCGCTGTCGCTGTACTGGTCGGATCTTCCCAAGCCGAAGTCGGCCGTGCTGGTGCCGAACGCCGGGCACGGGCTGGGCGACAAGCTCACCGCGATGGCGACGATCTCGGCCTTCGCCCGATCCTGCCTAGCGGGTCGGCCTTGGCCACAGATCGACTGGAGCCTCCAGGACGGGAGCCTCCGGGTGCGCGTGGCTGGAGTCAGGCCCGCAGCGTGCACCGTTTGGGTCGCGGAGTCGTCCGACAACCGCTTCGTGGAGAGCCAATGGAGGGCCGTCGAAGGTCCTGCGGCCAGCGGGAGAGGGCCCTGGGACTTCACCGTCCCTCAGCCCGCCGCCAAGAGACCTTTCGCTTGGTTCGCGAGTCTCCGCTTCCAAGACGGCGCGGACGCCTACGACCTGTCCACCGGGGCCATCCTCGTTCGGCGCTAAGGCCCAGCAACACGACGGGGTCGGTTCTCACCGAACCGACCCCGCACTGCTTCCCCACTATGCGTTCACAGGAGGCGACGGATCGCCTTGTCCATCTCTTGCTCGGTGCTCTTGGGGTCGAACCCGACCTGAACCATCTGGATCACGCCCTTCTTGTCCACGAGAAGGAACGTGGGAATGCCGTTGATCTTCAGGGTCTTGGCCAGATCGTCGTTGCTGTGCGTGAAGGTGTAGGTGTACTTGTGCTGCTTGGCGTACTCCGCCGCCTTCTTCTTGGAGTCCCCCTGTTCCCAGACGTTCGCGCCGATCGCCACAAGCCCCTGCTTCGCGTACTTCTCATGGAGCTTCTGCACGCTGGGCGCGGCCATCTTGCAGGGTCCGCACCAGGTGGCCCAGAAGTCGATCAGCAGCACCTTGCCCTTGAGGGAGGAGTTGGTCAGCGTCTTGCCGTCGACCGTCGTCATCTTGAACGCCGGCATCGGCTTCCCCTTGAAGCTCTCGACGGAATCGGATCTCTGGGCGGTCGCGAAGACGGCGAAACCTGCGACGGCAGCGGCGGCGAGAAGGATCTTGATTCTCATGGTCTGCTCCGTTACGGATTATGAAACGCGCGGAGCGCAGGGTCCGTGCCAGCGAGGGGCCTCACGGCCCGCAAAGCGAGCGTCCAGCATAATGGCAGCGATGGGGCGCTCCGTGTGGCTGGTGTGGGTCCTAGCTCTGGCGCTGGTCGTCGTCGCTTGGAACCGTGGCACCTCGCCAGCCTTGCTGCAGGACACCGACACGGCGGTGCTTCTGGACACCTTGCGCCGAACGGACGACCCTTGGCGGTGGTTCACTTCGGACTGGCCCCTAGCCAACCACTTTTACCGGCCCATCTCAACACTCACCTTTGAGCTGGACCGATGGCTTTGGGACGGCAGGGCGGAGGGATTTGGGCTGACCAACGCCCTGCTGGCCTTTCTCAGCATCACGCTGCTCTACGCCGCCCTGCGGCAACTGAGCGAAAGCCGGCCCTTCGCTGCTGCGGGCGCCACCCTGTTTGCGCTGGCCCACGGCCCTGATCTCCCGCCGTTTGTCCTTGAGTTCGCCCGGCTCGTGGTGATCGCAGTCGCGCTCGCGGCCCTTTGGAGGCAACGATGGGCTGTCGCCGCATGGAGCCTGGCGGTCGGGCTCTGGGCTGTCGAGGCGCTGGCGCCGATGGCCTCCGCCCGAGGCTGGGTCTTGCAGTGGATCCCCGGCAGAACCGCCAGCTCGATGACCGTGTTCTGCCTGGCGGCCCTGGCCTGCCACGCGGCCTTCGTTCGAAGGTACGGCTCAAGAGAGCCGCGCACTCCCGGCCCGCTGGACCCTCCCGCGACGCGCAACACCGAACCCGACCCCGGCCGCGACCGCTGGACCTGGCCGGCCTACGCGGTTTCGGTCCTGTGCGTGGCGCTGGCTCTGGGCTGCTACGAGCAGGCCGTCATGCTTCCTGCCGTGCTGCTCGGCGCAACCGTCGCGCTCCGCTGGAGGGGCTGGCGCGCTCCCTTGTGGATCCACGTTCCGCATTGGGCGGCTCTGGCCTTGTACGTCGTGATCAGGCTCCAGTTCGTGCCGATCGAGGCATCGGGGTACCAAGTGCAGCAGTTCCGCTCGGGGCCGGGCGTCTGGATCGCGGTGTTCGACTATGCCCTCCCGTCGGCGACCCTGGTCTGGCAGGCCGTGAGGTCGTTCGACCTCGGTTGGCTGGTGGTGTGGAGCGGAATGCTTCCTTCCGCCTTGTTCCAGTTCGCGCTGCAGGTGTCGGCCCTGGTCTTGGCTTGGCGGAACCGCGGAGCGGCGGCCTGGAGCTGGGGCCTCTCGCTGCTGGCCTTCCTTCCCATGGCCTGGCTCAAGCCTTTCGGCCACTACCACTACTGGCCGATGGGCCTGCGCACCGCGTTCGCCCTCGGACTCTGGTCGCTGTGGCTCTCGCTGGCGGTCACCGCAACGTCGCGCCCAGCTGTTCCAGCGCCGCCACGACCCGATCCCGCACCTGGTTCGCTTCCTCGTCGGTGAAGTTGCCGCCGAGCTTTCGCAGCTGCAGGGCGATGGCGAGGCTGTGCTTCCCCTCGGGGATGCCGTGACCCTCGAACACGTCGAAGAGCCACTGCCGCTCGAGAACCTCGCCGGCGGCGCCGGCGACCACCCTTTCGATCCGGGCGAAAGGAACCGCCTTGTCGATCAGAACCGCGATGTCCCGACGGACTGCCGGGTTGCGGCTGACCTGCCGGAAGCGGGGCGGCTCGGCCTGCGTCTGGACCAAGAGGTCCACATCCAGCTCTGCCAAAACGCAGTCTTCCGGCAGACCGACCGCTTCGGCCACCTCCGGATGGATGACTCCCACCACGCCGATGCTCCGCCCGCCCACAGCCGGCGTGGCCTGCCGGGTCGGGTGCAAACGGGGGTCTTCACCGGCCAACCACTCCGCCGACAGACCGAGGAAAGTCAAAGCATCCTCCACCAAGCCCTTGACCGCGAAGAAGTCGGCACGGCCGGGTTCCGACTTTCGCCAGTGCTCCGGCAGGAGCGCCCCCTGCGCGTAGATCGCGACCCGGCGTCGCTCCGCCGGCCCCTCCGGGCCCCGATGGAACGTGCGTCCCTCCTCGAAAAGCCACAGGTCCTTGGCACCGTTGCGACGGGCCGCGTCGGCTAGACACGGCAGCAGCGAGGTGCGCAGCCAAGCGGCTTCCGGAGACACCGGGTTCTTTGGCCCGATCTTCTCGGCGCCCGGGTCGTCGAGGGGGCTCACGCCGACGAGCGAATGCGAAACGATCTGGGTGCATCCGCCGCGCAACAGGGCATCCCTCAGCCTCTCGATCCGAGCGTACTCTCCACCCACGCCGCCCTGCGGCGTGCTGCCTTGGGGCAGAACCTCCGGGATGCGCTCATAGCCGTGGACGCGACCGACCTCCTCGATCAGGTCGTCCTCTCGCACCACGTCGGGGCGCCAAGAGGGCGGCACCACGAGCAAGTTCCCGCCTTCCTCGCGCACCTCCATGCCGAGACGCTCGAGGTAGGTTCGGCACTGCTCCAGCGTCACGACCAATCCCAGAAGCCGGCACGTTCTCTCCACGGCCAGTCGGATCGGCGGCCGCTCCACCCTGCCCGGATACCGATCGATGACGCCGAAGACCCGAGAGGCCCCACCGTCGATCGCCTCGAGCAGCTCAGCGAATCGGTTGAGCGCCGCCACGACTCCGTCCGGGTCGACGCTCCGCTCGAAGCGGTAGCTGGCCTCGGTGCTCAGTCCGAGCTGCTTCCGAGTCCGCCGAACCGCCGTGTTGCGGAAGTTCGCCGACTCTAGAAGCATGTTCATCGTGGCAGGAGTCACCTCGGTGTCTTGACCTCCCATCACGCCGGCGACGGCGACGGGACGCTCGGCGTCGCAGATCATCAAGTGCCCCGGAGCCAGCTTGTGCTCGGCGCCGTCCAATGTCGTCAGTCGCTCCCCGGACCGCGCGTGCCGCACGATGATCTCCGGCCCCCGAAGGCTGTCCAAATCGAAGGCATGGAGCGGTTGGCCGAGCTCCAGCATCACGTAGTTCGTCAGGTCGACGAGAAGGCTGATGGGGCGCATGCCGGCTTGGCGCAGGCGGCGCTGCACCCAGTCCGGCGAGTCCCCTTGGGGCACGTTGCGGAACATGCGGCACGCGTACCGCGGACAATCGTCCGTTTCGATCGTCACGCTCGCGAAGGCGCCGGTCTCCCCATCCTCTTGGTCGTCCGGCATGGGGAAGCGCTCGCATGCGCGAAGGTACAGGTCCGTGGGCTTCGCTTCCGCGTCCTTGGCCAGAACCTCGCGGGAGAGGCCGAACACGGACAGGCCGTCCCCTCGGTTCGGGGTCACCTTGATGTCCAAAACGGTGTCCCCTTCAACCTCTTCGATGCCCTCCAGTTCGAATCCCGCCATCGTGAGCAAGTCGCCTACCTCGGCTGGCCCGAGCCGGGTCTCAACGAAGTCGCGGAGCATGGCGAACGGGAACTTCATGACGGGAACTGCTCCAAGAACCGCAGGTCGTTCTCGAGGAAGTGGCGAAGGTCGTCGATGCCGTAGGACATCATCGGAATCCGCTCCACCCCCAACCCGAAGGCGAATCCCGAGTAGCGGTCGGTGTCGATTCCGTAAGCCTCGAGGATGTTCGGATGCACCAGGCCGGCGCCACCCAGCTCGATCCACCCCGAGCCCTTGCAGACGGCGCAGCCCGACCCGCCGCAGAACGGGCAGCTGATCGCATAGTCCACGCCCGGCTCGACGAACGGGAAGAAGTCGGGACGAAAACGGACGCGGACGTCGGAACCGAACATCGAGCGCGCGAACTGTCCGAGCGTCCCCTTGAGGTGCGCCATGCTGACCCCCTCGTCCACCATGAAGCAATCGACCTGGTGGAACGTGTGCCCGTGCGTCCGGTCGACGTTCTCGTTCCGGTAGGTCCGTCCGATCGTGAACACGCGCAAAGGCGGCTTGCGCTTCTCGAACACCCTGCCTTGGATCGCTGTGCATTGCGTGCGGAGCAGGTGCCGGTCATCGATGTAGAACGTGTCCTGCTCGTCCATCGCGGGGTGGTCGGGCGGGTAGTTCAGAGCCTCGAAGTTGTAGCGGAACAGCTCCAGCTCGGGCGATTCGAGGTACTCGAAGCCCAGCCCGCCGAGGACGGCCTTGATCCGGTCCGCCGTGGCCTGCAGCACGTGCCTTCGGCCCACGCGCCACCGGCGGCCCGGCATCGTCGGGTCGATGCGCTCCCGCTCGAAGCGCGCGGCGTTCTCGAGCCTCCTCAGCTCCCTCTCGCGGGCTTCGATGGCCTCCTGCACCCGAGCCTTGGCAGCATTGACCTGCTGACCAAAGCGCGGCTTCTCCTCCGGAGGCAGCTGCCCGATCGTCCGCAGCAACCCGGTCAGCACCCCGGACTTTCCCAGAAAGCGAATCTCCAGCTCCTTCAGCTCTTGGGTGGAGGTTGCAGCGGCGACGGCGTCCATCGCCTCTCGCTCGACCATCTCGATGCTGGGCATGCGGGTTAGGTATGACGCACGAGGACTTGGGATTGCAAGCCAAGTTCGGTCCGAACCACGGGCGTCCCCGATCGGGCACAATGGAGAACGTTCCTATGGACCGCCCGAGCTGGGACGCCTACTTCATGCAGATCGCGCACCTGGTCAGCACAAGGGCCACGTGCCCTCGGCGCAGCGTCGGGGCGGTCATTGTGAGGGACCGTCAGATCGTAGCCACGGGGTACAACGGCGCTCCGAGGGGCCTTCCGCACTGCCCCGAGGGAGGACCGGACCACGACTGGCCGGAGGGATGCATGATGAACGGTCACTGCATCCGTTCCCTGCACGCGGAGCAGAACGCCCTGCTGCAGGCTGCCCGCATCGGCGTCTCCTGCGAGGGCTCCACGATGTACGTCACCTGCCAGCCTTGCAACACGTGCGCCAAGATGATCATCAATGCGGGCATCCGGCGGGTGATCTACGAGGGCGATTACCCCGATCCGTTCTCGCTGGAGCTGTTCCGGCTGTCGAAGATGGAGGTGTTCCGATACCGCGAGGGATCCCTCGAGCAGGTGGAACTCGGTTGAGCTTCGCGGTCCGACTGTGGTTGGTCGCGGCCTGCGCGCTGGCAATGGCCGGTTGCGGGCCGGTGGCCAACGAGGTAGCCGGCCGGTGGGAGGGCTTCACCCAAGGCGGCTATCGCTTCGTGCTGGTGCTGGATCCCGGCGGTTCCGGCAAGATGAGCAAGCTCGGCGGGCCGGCTGGTTTCCGCGAAACGAAGGTGCGGTGGGACTTCGATGCGGGGGCCGTCGTGGTGCGGTCGCCGTCTGGGTCCAGCTTTCGGTGGGTGCTTTCCGGCAACCGCCTGATCGGAAAGCCGTCCGGGTTCGAGCTCTCGCGCAGCGGGCCGCTCGCGGGCTACCGCTACCCGTTGGCCGCCGCGGTGGTGGCCATGCTGGCCACGTTGGCCCTCACGCCGCTTGTGAAACGGTTGGCTGAGCGCTTCGGAGCGATCGACGACCCCAAGGGTGACGAGCGGCGTGTTCATCAGACGCCGATCCCCCGCTGGGGCGGCATCGCCATCTACGGCGGAATCGCCGTGGCGCTGGCCGCCGTTCTGCCGATGGCGTTTCCGGCGGCTCGCCCCTTCCCCCCTTACCTGGTGGCGATGATGCTGATCGGGGCGGCGATCATGGTGTTCGGCGCGCTGGACGACCTGTACCAGTTCCGCGCGCTGTGGCAGATGCTGTTCCTGCTGGCCGCCGGGGTCTTGATCCAGTTCTTCTACAGCGGCGGGGATCGCGTCCAGATCAGCGGCCTCGTGGCTCCGTTCTCCGGCCAGCCGGGACGCTGGGTGCCGTTCGGGTGGGCGGCCGTTCCGATCACCGCGCTCTACATCTTCATCGTGACCAAGACCATGGACACGATCGACGGGCTCGACGGCCTGGCGGCCGGGATCGCGGCGATCGCGGCGAGCACCCTGGCGGTGATCGCCGTGTACGAAGGCCAGCCGCGGGTGGCGATCGTCGTCGCGGCCATCGCGGGCGCGTCGCTGGGCTTTCTGCGGCACAACTTCAACCCGGCGAAGATCTTCATGGGAACCGGCGGGGCCCAGGTCCTCGGGTTCCTTCTGGCATGCGTGAGCATCGTCGGCGCGTTCAAGACGGCGGCCGCGGTGGCGATGCTGGTGCCGATGCTCGTGTTCAGCGTCCAGCTGTTCGACGCGGCGTTCGTGGTGTTCCGGCGCATCCGCAGCCGTCAGCCCATCACCAAGGCCGACAAGAGCCACATCCACCACACTCTGCTCGGGATGGGACTGACCCAGAGGCAGGTCGTCGGCATCCTTTACCTGGTCGACGCGATCCTCTGCGCCCTGCTCCTCATCGGAATTAGACTCTATGGCTAAGCCCCGCATCGCTCTCGTCGTCGGCACGCGGCCGGACGCGATCAAGTCCGCCCCGGTGGTCCTCGCACTCCGCCGCTTCCCGGAGCGTTGCGACACAGTTCTGCTCTCCACCGGACAGCACCGGGAGATGCTCGACCAGGCACTGGAAGCGTTCGGGCTGAGGCCGGACCGGGACCTCGGCATCATGAAGCCCGGTCAGTCGCTCGCGGAGATCTCCTCCGCGGCGCTGCAGGGGCTGGATCGGGCGATGGAGGAGCTGCGCCCCGACTACGTGATGGCCCAAGGCGACACCACCACGACGTTCATCGCGAGCCTGGCGGCCTTTTACCGGAGGATCCCGTTCGGCCACATCGAGGCCGGTCTGCGCACCGGGGACCTGAGGAACCCCTTCCCCGAAGAGTTCAACCGCCGGGCGGCCGCCATCGTCGCCTCGCAACACTTCGCCCCGACGAAGTGGGCCAAAGAGAACCTCCTGGCGGAGGGCTGCGACCCGGCGACCGTCGTGGTGACCGGCAACACCGGGATCGACGCGGTGCTGGCGGTCGCGGAACGCGAGCCTCAGAACTGGTTCCCGGACCATGGCGGGCGCGTGCTCCTTGTGACGACCCACCGACGGGAGAACTGGGGCAAGCCGCAGGCCTCGATCGCACGCGCCGTGAGGCGGCTCGTGGAGCGGTTCGACGATCTGCTGGTTGTGGTCGCGATGCATCGGAATCCGATCGTCCGGGACACCCTCCAGCCGATCCTCGGCGACGCGCCGCGCACGGTGCTCTTGGAGCCGCCCGAATACGCCCGCTTCGTCAAGCTCATGCAGCGCGCGACGCTGATCCTCACCGATTCGGGTGGCGTGCAAGAGGAGGCTCCGGCCTTCGGGGTTCCCGTGCTGGTTCTGAGGGAAACCACGGAAAGGCCGGAAGGCGTTCGGGCGGGCACGGCCAGGCTGGTGGGAACGGACGAAGAGCGAGTGTTCTCGGAGGCCGCGAGGCTGCTCGAGGATCCCTCCGCATACCGCGAGATGGCTCAGGCAGTGAGTCCTTACGGCGACGGGAAAGCCGCGGAGCGAACCGCCTGCGCCGTGCTCCGGTTCCTGGGTCAGGAGGCTCCGCAGGTGGAAGAATGGGCACCCTAGAGGCGATCGTCATCGGCATCGTGCAGGGACTCACGGAGTTTCTGCCGATCAGCAGCACGGCGCACATCCGCGTTCTGCCTGCTCTGCTTTCCTGGCCTGATCCAGGGGCGGCGTTCACGGCTGTGATCCAGCTCGGCACGCTCCTGGCCGTGCTGATCTACTTCCGTCGGGAGCTGGCCCACGCGCTGACGGCATGGGTCCGTAGCCTCTGGGATCCCCAGGTCCGCAAGACGTCGGACGCGCGAATCGGCTGGGGAATCTTCGTCGGTACGATTCCGATCGTCGTCTTCGGCGTCGCCTTCAAGCGCCAGATCGAGCACGATCTCCGCTCGCTCCACGTGGTGGCGGGCGCGCTGATTCTGATGGGCATCGCTTTGGCGCTGGCGGACCGCTGGGGAAAGAGGCGCCGCACCGAGGCCGACGCCAGGCCGATCGACGGGCTGTGGGTCGGCCTGTTCCAAGCGATCGCCCTCATTCCCGGGGCCAGCCGGAGCGGAAGCACGATCATCGGGGCGATGCTCTGCGGCTTCGACCGCGCGGCGGCGGCCCGCTACTCGTTCCTCCTGTCGGTGCCCAGCGTGTTCGCCGCAGCCGTGCTGGAGGTCTGGAGCGAGCGCTCGCACTTGGCGGACCTCGGCTGGTCGGCCGTGATCTGGGCGAACGCCGCCGCCTTCGTGGTGGGCTACGCGTCCATCGCCTTCCTCATTCGGTGGCTTCAGACGCGCAGCCTCGCGCCGTTCATCGTCTATCGCATCCTGCTGGGCTTGGTGCTGTTCGGGCTGATGGCCCAAGGCACGCTCGCACCCGACGCAGGACTGCCTCCGGAGGAACCGACGGCGACGGGCGTTTTGAGATGAGGTGGTTCCGAAGACCGCGCGAGCCGGTGGCGCCGCCGGAGTGGCTGATCGTCGGGCTGGGCAACCCCGGCCCGGAGTACGCCAACACACGGCACAACGTCGGCTTCCTGGTGGTGGAGGAGTTGGCGCGGAGGCACGGGCTGAAGCTTTCGAAGGCCAAACACCGTGCGCTCTTCGCCCTTGGGTCCATCGATGGCGTGCCGGCTCTGCTGGTCAAGCCTCTCACCTACATGAACCTCAGCGGAGAGGCCGTTCGGGGGTTCGTGAGGGAGCACGGCATCCCTCCGGAGAGGGTGCTCGTGATCGCCGACGACATGGCTCTCCAGCTCGGCCGGGTCCGCCTCAAGCCGAAGGGGAGCCCCGGCGGGCACAACGGGCACAAGTCCATCCTCCAAGCCCTGGGAACCCAAAACTACCCGCGGCTGAAGGTGGGCATCGGGTCCGCCGACCCCGGAGCGGCGGTGGACCATGTTCTCGGCAAGTTCACCCCCGAGGAGTCGTCGGAGGTGAGGCGGGCGGTCGACTTGGCGGTGCAGGGCTGCGAGTGGGTTCTGACCGAGGGAGTGGAGCGCGCGATGAACCGGATCAACCCCGCAGGCAACCCTCCTCAGACCAGCGCATAGGTTTCGCGCTCCACGAACGTGTGCTGTGTGGCCACCACGTGGACCGGACCGCGAACCCGAGTCCAGACGGACTGAGTCCGATTCATGTGGCAGAAGTACACGTGCGTGCCGTCTTTGGTGCGCCCCCACCGGTTCTGTCCAGCGCCCGTCTTCAGCACGACGAACATGCCGGGTGGCAGCAACACGTCGTCGGGTAGCAAGAACACCCCGATCGGATCGGAGCCATCGATCGACGAATCCGCCACCACGCCGTGCCCTCGCAGAGTCAGGCGCCGCGACCCTTGATTCTGAAGCAGCACGAACTCGCGATTCGGATCCTCCGACCTCTGGATGCCCACGATCCGGATCATCCCGATCCACCCCCGTCTGAACTACGATACGACCCACGCAGCCCGAAAGCACCGCGCATTTCCCACGTTAATGCGTGAACGATGGGGTAGCATCGCCGCCGAGGTGCAATGATGCTCGCAACTGTCTGCTTGGCGGCGTCGCTGCTGGCGCCCACGGAGTGGATCCAAGGCGACCGAGATCTCGATGTGGCTGCGTGGAGCCCGTCCGGCGTCGAGTCGGCGACCAACTTCAACGTCTCTGGACTCCCGTTCCGGAAAGGCCTGAGGGTCGTCTTCCGTTCCGCCCCGGGAGCCACCCCATGGAGCATCCAGCTGGGCCGGGTGGTGGATCGGCCCGTGCAGAGGGGCGACATGATCTACTTCCGGGCTTGGCTGCGAAGTCCCCAAAGGTGTCCCACCACGTTCGTGTACGAGCAGGCCTCGGAACCCCACACGAAGTTCCTGTCCGCCACCGCCTCGCCGGGTCCGGAGTGGAAGGAGTTCCGCTTCGCAGGCAGGGTCGGTCGGGACTACGGTCCAGGTGAGACGCAGCTCAAGTTCTTTTTCGGCGGCTCCACCGGAACCGTGGAGATCGCCGGGGTCAGGGTCACGAACCTCGGTCCCAACCCGCCAGCAGGCGCCATCCAAGAAACGTTGACGCTGTATCCGGCTGGAGACCCGCCCGCCTCTTGGTATCGGGAAGCCGATCGCAGGATCGATCGCATCCGCAAAGGCGATCTCATGGTGAGGGTCGTCGACTCCCGCGGCCGGCCCGTGCCCGGTGCCGAGGTGACCGTGGCCCAGAAGCGGCACCATTTCCGCTTCGGCACCGCCGTTCCAGCGGCTCGGGTCGTTGAGCGCTCGCCGGACGGAGATCGATTCCGGGAAGTCCTCGAGAGGCTGTTCAACACGGTGACATTTGAGAACGACCTGAAATGGCAGGCGTTCGACTGGGGCATCAACCAGCAGGCCATCGATGGGGCCATCCGATGGCTCAAGGCGCGCCAGTTCGACATTCGTGGACACTGCCTCGTCTGGGGCGACTACTCGAACCTCCCGCGGTTCGTGCGAGACTTGGACAAGGAAGGCAAGATCCAAGCCCTTCGTCAGCGCATCGCGGACCAGGCCGGGCGCTACAAGGACGACGTGTACGTCTGGGACGTGGTCAACGAGGCGGTCACCAACACGAGGTTCTGGGAGGACATCGGCTGGGAGTGGTTCGGCCGGTCTTTCCAGCTGACCCGCGAGGCCGACCCGGACGTCTTGCTCGCCTACAACGACTTCTCGATCACGACGGAGGCGGCGACTGGTCCTGCGCACCGACGCAGGGCCATCGAGCTGGCCAAAAGGGTTCGAGAGTCCGGAAATCCGATCGACATCTTCGGGGATCAGGCTCACATGGGCCTTCCGGCAACCCGCCCGGACCGCTGCTTCGAGATCTGGGATGAGGTGGCCCGCGAAACGGGTTTCGATATCGAGATCACCGAGTTCGACTTCACGACGTTCAACGATGAGATCCAGGCGCGGTTCGTACGCGACTACATGACGGCCGCATTCAGCCACCCGAAGGTGGTCGGCTTCATCTTCTGGGGCTTCTGGGAGAACTCCCATTGGCTGGCCGACCGCGGAGGCGCGCTCATCCGCAGGGATTGGACGTGGCGGCCCGCCATGAGGACCGTCGAGGAGCTGATCAAGAAGCGCTGGTGGACGAATGCCACCCGAAAGACATCGTCGAACGGTCAAACCTCGCTCAGGGCCTTCTACGGCACGCACGAGGTGACGGTTCGAAGCGGACAGGCAACCGCCAAGGCGACCGTCGAACTGCGACCCGGCTCCAAGGGAGAGGTCGTCGTGCGCCTGACCCGCTGAGAAGCCGACGACCGGCACGAAGACGGGGGGGCGGCCTGATGGCCGCCCCCCGTACCTTTCTGCCGAGGACCTCAGCGGATGGCAGACTGGTCGGGATCGATGCGCCAATCGTTCGAGAAGAAGCCCGTGCCGATGATCGCCGGAGCCCCTTGCCGCCAATAGCCGGGACCGAGCACGGTCCAGTCCGGGTAAGCGATCCCCGGGGACAGATAAGGCAGACGGTCCGTCTGACGCATGCCTTGGATTCCCGTTCCGCCGACCACCACCGCCATTCCGCCGGCATCGCCCCGCTTGGGGTAGGCGAACAGAGCGGAATAGCCTCCGCCCCGCCAGCTTCGACCTTCCACCTCGATCACGCCACGGTCCAGCCGAATCGGGCACCGCGGATCGAGGAACCGCTGCATGGCAAGGTTCGTCCTGAGGTTGCCGTAGAGGACCACGTTGCGGCCCCCCAAACGTTCCGGCGTCGCCTCCGTGTCGGGAAGGAGGTCCACGGCGCCGTTGCCCCGGTACTGCCACTGCTCCGCGTCGAAGCGCGCTTTGGCGGAGGACCAGGCGTTCTCCTCCGGCCGCCCCGCCGTACCGTAAACGAACGCCATGTTCCGCTGGAACGCCAGCTTGACGGGGCCTCCGCGATGCGGTCCCTTCTCCCACCGGTCGGGCTGCCCGGCAAGGCGCCAAGTACCTGAGGACTTCCGAAGCACCAAGCGCGACCCGCGGGTGGGAACCCGCAGAGACTGTCCGTCCAAAACGACGGTCTGCGGACGCGGCTTAAGCAGACCGAGGTCGACCGCCAGGGCGGCGACGTTGCTCGTGGAGCCCTCTAGGCCATCTGCCGTTCGCTCGAGAACGACCTTCGAAAAGTCCAGGCACCGCTCCTGCTGAAGCACTTCGACCCAGTTGCTGCGGGAGCTGACGGCTGGGTTGGCCGTGACGAACTCAACGCGGCGAACAGCGCCGGGATCCGGAATCCGTTTGGTGCGGAAGAACTCGAACATCTCCGGCCAATCGACCGAGTCGTCGCCCCACCAGTGCGAGCCGCCCGGCTTCTCGTAGTACCGGAGATCCGGGTGAAACGCGGACAGCACCTCGTTCATTCGGCGGGCCTCGGTCACCGGCACCGACTCGTCCGCGTCGCCGTGCAGGATGTACACGCCGTAGTGCAGGGCGTTGCGCACCAATCCGAGCGTGTCGCTGGGCGTTCCCGCCCGGCGCAGAAGCATGGAAACCGGGTCTTCGGGCTTGCCTGGGTCGACCAGGCCCGCGTAGGTCCGGAAGCTGATCCAACCCGCGGCCGGGCCGATGGCGGCGAAGAGGTCCGGGTGGGTGAGTCCGATGTGCCAAGTGCCGTGCCCGCCCATGCTGTGGCCGGTCAGGATCACCCTGCTCGGGTCGTGCTCGAACACCCTCTTGGCGATGGACAGCACCTCCAGCGCATCCATGCGGCCCCAATCCTCCCAGTCGAAGCCGTAAGGCCGGCGGTTGGTCGCCGCCACCAGGGTCAGCCAGTCCTTGGGGCGGTAGGCCCTGGCCTGGTTGATGGCCTCCACGCTGGCCCCATGCACCGACAGCACGAGCGCGTTGTCCTTGCCCGGCTTCTGCGAGGGCGTGACGGCGAAGTACTGCAGGCTCCCGTCGATCCCGCTGAAGAACGTCCGCCGGTGGACCTGGTTCGGCTGAACGACCTGCAGAGGCAGCTTCTGCGCTTGCGACCGCGAACCACGCGATACAAGGGTGAGCTCGGCCTCCAAGGCGCCCGGCTGCACAGCCGCCGAAACCGGAACCCGGAAGGGCACCTTGCGGGCGGCGATCGGCGGGATGGGCGGCAGCTTGGTGCGGAGCATCCGCTTCCCCACCCTGCACTCGAGGGTCGCGTCTCGGACCGTCGTCTCGCTCGCGTTCTGAACCACCACGGCGGCCCACACGGACCCGCCGGCCTCGCTGGTGAGCAGGTCCGGCACAGTCGGATCGGAGACATCCAGCAGCAACCCCGGCTGCACCGGCTCCAGGCGCGCGGAGAGCTGGCCGCGCCCCGCGGAAAAGAGGAGGGTGTTCAGGCCTTGGCTGAGCTTGACCGGCAGGTTCAGATAGCCGTAGCCGTACACGTCGCCGCCCCGGGGCTCGCCGTTCACGTACACCATGCCGTGCCCCGAGGCGCGCAGAAGGTACGTGCCTTCGCGCGGAAGCTCGACGGTGCACAGCAGGTACCCGCCTGCGAACGCGCGCTGGTCGAAGCCCCGTTCGCCGGCGACGACTTCCCTCCACTCGGCCCGACCACGATCCGTTTCTAAGACATCGCCCGGCTTCGGCGTGCCAAGCCGGCCCCGAACCACCAGATCCACGACCGGGTCCGTCGGGGCGGCGTTCCGGCCTGCCGCCGTCACACGGGGGATCGCCAAGCCACGGGTCAACACGATCGGCTCGGCCTGACCGATGAGCATCGATCCAAGCGCCAGCGTCGCCAAACTCCAGACCATCATGGGCCGACATTGTACGACATGGCGCGAACGGACCCCGTCTTGGTGCGAAACTACAGTTATGTGCTCCACCAACCACGCGGTCCACGGCGGCGACTTCTTCCAGGCGATCGGAGAGGAGTTCGACGACCTGAGCCGAAGCGCATCGGTCGTCTCGGCGGACGTTCTGGATGCCTGGTACGATCCGTCGCCTCGCGCCGTGGAGAAGGTCCGCGAGTGGCTGCCGTGGCTGATGCGCACCAGCCCGCCGACGCACGGGGAGGGCCTGCGCCGCGTGCTTGCAAGGGAGCGCCGCATTCCGGAGGAGGCGATCCTGCTCGGCTCTGGAACCTCAAGCCTGATGTACCTCGCCTTCCCCACTCTCGCAGCTAGGAACGATCGGGTGGTGCTCCTCGACCCGATGTACGGCGAGTACTCGCACATCTTGGAACGGGTGATCGGTTGCGACGTCGTGCGGCACGAGCTCCGGCCGGAGGATGGATTCGAGCCCGATCCGGGACGCATCGCCGCGGACTGTAGGGACGCCAGCCTCCTCGTGATGGTGAATCCGAACAGCCCAACCGGCAACGGGTTCAACGGCGACAGGATGGAGAGCCTTCTGCGGGCGCTTCCCTCAACTTGCAGGGTGTGGCTGGACGAGACCTACGTGGATTTCGCGCCCGAGGGCTGGTGCTGCGAGCGGCTTGCTGCCCGCGATCCCCGCCTCATCGTGGCCAAGTCGATGTCCAAGTTCTACGCCCTCAGCGGGCTCCGGGTCGGATACGTGGTGGCGGATCCTGATTGGATCGCCCGCCTCGAGCCGATGAGTCCGCCTTGGTCCGTCGGCCTGATCGCGCAGGTGGCCGCCGTCGAGGCCCTGCGCGACGCCGACTACTACGGCGAGATGCGCCGCCGAACGGAGGAGGCCCGCCGAGAGTTGGCTCGGGAGCTGGAGACCGTACCCGGAGTGGAGCACGTCTATCCCTCTGTGACGAACTTTCTGCTTTTCCGGGTCGGCAGGCCGGGGGCCGCCGAGGTGGTGCGTCGATGCCGAGAGGACGGCGTGTTCCTGCGCAACTGCGACTCGCTCAGCCCGCGCTTCCGAGACGATCACTTGCGGGTGGCGGTCAAGGACCCGGCCACCAACGGCCGGATCCTCGAAGCGCTGAGGCGGGCGTTCCGGTAGGCCGCCGTCACTTGGCCGCCGCGGTGGCCGAAGAGACGAACTTCTGCAGGTCCGCCGTCGGAACGACCATCGGCAACACCGAGTTGCGACCACCCATGTCTCCCGAGTCGGCTGCGCCACCGGCGGCCGCGCGCAGGGTGATCAAGCCGAGCAGCTTGCCGGTCCGGTCGAAAACCGGCGAGCCGACCTCGCTCGACAGCTGGCCCATCTCCACCACGTAGCGCTTCCGCGGACGCTCGATCACCGAGCCGATGAACGTCACCCTTTGGTACAGCGAGCGGTTCGCGACCCTGCCCAACCGGCTGAACACAAACACCGGATCGAGCGCCTCCGCCGTCCCCGGCTCGGCCAGACTCACAAACGGCAACGGGCTGGCCGGAGCCTTGGTGGGCACCAAGAGAGCCAAATCGAGGTCCTTGTCCCGCAGGACGATCTTCGCGTCGATCTCCGTGCCGTCCGGCCGAACCAGCTTGACGTCGGTCACGTCGGTCTTCATCGACATCCCCTCCTCGCCCATCGCGGCGAACAACGCCGAGGGGTCGAGGTTCGAGAGGGGCACGATGGTGGTTCCGTTGGCGCTGACGACGAGCCCCTGCGACTCGGACTTGCGTTCTTGGTTGCTCGACTCTCCCTCGAACGTCACGGTCATCTTGGTGGCGACGCGGACCGTGATGATCGACTCGGCGACCTTCTTGGCCAGCTGGCGTCCTGTTTCGGAGGCTCCGGCGTCCTGAGCCCAAGCGAAGGAACAGAGCGCCCAACCGAGCGCGGCGGCGGTGATGGTGGTTTTCATGGTTCTCTTATTGGGACGCGGACCAGTCCGCCTCCATTTCAAGGAACAGCTCGTCGGTGCCCCGTAGAACCCGAAGCACGACGAATCTGGTCTTTCGGGCCTTCTGCTCGCCCATGACCTTTTGGAAGCTCTCGAGGTCGGCGACGGCTGTTCCGTTCACTGAAAGGATGACATCCCCCGCCGCGAGCTTGCCCAAGGCGGCCCAGCCGCCCGAGGCAACGTCCTCGACCAGAACGCCGGCGACGCTGCCCAGACGTTTGCTGTCCCGATCCTGCACGGTCACGTCGCGGACGGTGAACTCGAAGTCCTCGTCGCGGTGGCGACGGAGTTCGCGCGGCGAAGTCGGCGACGGACCGAGCGTGGCCTTGATGGTCTGCAGGCCCTGCCGCCACACCTTCAGCTCCACCTCGGCGCCGATGTCGTACTGGCGGATGGTCTCGGTCAGCTCCTCGGCATCTTCGGGACGCGATGCCTCCATGGGCACGTCGTCCACGGCGAGGATCAGATCCCCGACCTTCAGGCCCGCCTTCTCCGCCGGCGAGCCGCTTGCGACTCCCGTGACTCGGAAACCCTTGCGGCCTTCGACACCCAACACAGCGGCCAACTCAGGAACCAGCACCTGGGTGCTGACTCCCAGGTAGGCCTTGCGAGCCTCGAGGCTGGTGTCCTGGCCGTCGAGCCGCTCGACCTTGGCGACGGCGACGATCTGCTCGTTCCCCCGCTCGAACGTCAGGGCGAGCACCAGCGGCATCCGCTCGGGCTGGACCGTCTCCTCAATGACGGACCTCAGCTCCTTGGCGTTCCGAACGGCGCGATCGCCGACGGCCACGATGATGTCCCCCTCCCGCAGCTGAGGCTTCAGGCTGCCGGCGGCGCCGCCCGGACTCAAGCTCTGCACCTTGGCGCCCTCCGCCGTCTTTCGACCGAGGGCCTCCGCCTCGCTCCGGGTGAGGTCCTCCACGACCAGTCCGATGCGCTTGATCGGCACCGGGCGAACGAGGCGGTTCTCCCTTTCGACGGGTCGGATCATGGCCCGCTGCACCTGTCCATCGCGTTCGAAGAGCACCTCCACGGCCTTGTCCAGCGGCAGCGAGGCGATGAGTCCGTTGAAGGGCGGAACCTGTTCCGGGAACCGCACGGTGATCTCGGTGCCGGCCACGCTCAGCAGGATGTCCCCTGGCAGAAGGCCGGCCTGCGCCGCGGGGGAGCCCTTGGCGACGCGGCTCACAAGGGCGCCCTTGCTCCGGCCGAGGCTCTTCAGGAGAGGTTGGACCCGCAACCCGAGGTCCGACCGCACGACCTTGCCGTGGGTGATCAGGCTCTCGGCCACGGTCTTGGCCAGGTTGCTGGGGATCGCCCCGCTGAGACCGTACTCCAGCTCGTTGATCCCGACCACCTCGCCCGCAAGGTTCACCAACGGTCCGCCCGAGTTGCCCGGCTGGATCTTCGCGTCGTGTCCCACCCAGAGAACCATGCTCCCGACGTCCTCGCCGTCCAGGGACAAGTCCACCTGACCGAGCAGGTCGGGCATCACCATCGCCGTGTTGCTCACGATGCCCTGGGTGACGGACTGGGTCAGAGCCAGCGGGCTGCCCATCGCCAGCACGGGATCTCCCACACGCAGTTTGGAGGAGTCCCCCCACCGAGCGAACGGATAGGGACCCTCCGGCCGAGGCCTCAGCTTCAGCACCGAGATGTCCGTAAGGGGGTCCGTCCCGACGAGATCGGCCTCCACCTCCGTGCGGTCGGCGAGCGTCACCACAAGACGCTTGGCCCACCCGGCCACGTGATGGTTCGTCACGACGAACCCCTCCGGTCGGACGATCACTCCGCTGCCGGCGCTCTCCGACTTCTCCTCCCGGCCCTGCTGGTACTCCACCCCTGCAACCAGGATGCGAACCAAGGCTGGCTTGACGGCTGCGATCGCCCGTTCGATCTCTCGCCTGCTTTGGGCGGGAGCATCGGCCGCGATGGCCGACAGAAGGAGGGACACGACGATTCCGAGGAGACGAATGCGCATGGAGATTCCTCGGCCCGAACGCTCACGGGCCTATGGCGTACATTATGGCTGGGGCCAAACCGCCGCGCCATGCTCGACCGGTATTTCGACCACGCCGCAACCTCGCCCCTGGACCGAAGGGTTCTGGAGGCGATGCTTCCGTGGCTCGGGGAGCGCTTCGGGAACGCCCACTCGATCCATTCCTGGGGCCTCGAGGCCAGGGCCGCCGTGGAGAGGGCGCGAGAGGTCGTCGCCGAGGCGCTGGGAGCCGAGTCCCCCGATCAGGTGGTGCTCGTCTCCGGCTCGACCGAGGCGTGCGCCACGGCGCTTATCCAGACGTCGCCCGGGTGGGTCTCCCCGTTCGAGCACAGCGCCGTGCGCGAGCCCGCGCACCGCCTGGGGTACAAGCCGCTGACTCCTTGCCGAACACGCTGCATCACCCCGGAAGGCGGGCTGGGGGAAGGCTTGGTCGCGCATCTCTCCGTCAGCAACGAAACGGGAACGATCTTCCATCCCCGTGAAGTGGCACCGGCGCCCCACCCGCTGTTCGTGGATGCGACCCAGGCGCTGGGCAAGCTGCCCCAGCCGGTAGGCGACGCGGACTGGGCGGCCTTCTCGGCCCACAAGATCGGCGGTCCCAAGGGCGTGGGTGCGCTGTTCGCCCGCTATCCCCTCGCCAGGCCGCTGATCGTGGGCGGCGGTCAAGAGTCGGGACAGCGGGGAGGGACCCTGAACGTCGCGGGCATCGTCGGCTTCGCGGAGGCCTGTCGGATTGCGGAACAGGAGCGCGAAGACCACTGGCTCCAGGCGCAGGAGCTGCGCAGCATCGTGCTGGAGCAGCTCGGTCGAACTTCGGACTGGCAGGTCAACGGCGGAACCGAGGTGGTTCCCCACATCCTCAGCCTCAGCTTCCTCGGCGTCGAGGGAGAGTCGGTGGTGGTGGAGCTCGATGCGGACGGCTTCGCGGTGAGCGCGGGACCGGCTTGCTCTTCCGGCTCGGCCGAGCCGAGCCCGGTTTTGCTCGCCATGGGAGTTCCCGCCGAGTGGGAGCGGGGCACCGTGCGGATCAGCTTCGGCCCATCCAACACCGCCGACTCCGCCAGCGAGCTTGGGAAGGCCTTGGGGCGAGCCGTCGAAAGGCTCCGCGCCATGCACCCGACGCGCTGAGGCCGGGCCGATCAGCCGACGAGCCTCGACAGGATCTGGTACGTCGCGACGGACGCCCCGTAGGCCAGCAGCGTCATGTAGGAGAAGAGGAACACCGGCCACCGCCACGAGCCCGTCTCCTTGCGCACGGTGGCCAGGGTGGCCATGCACTGGCAGCACAACGCCATGAACACCATGAACGCCGCCGCCACCGCGGGCGTCACCAGCGGCGATCCGTCCGGCTTCCGTGCCTCGAGCAGTGCGGCACGCAGATCGCGGGACTCGCCATCCACGCCATCCCCCAAGTTGAAGATGACGCCGAGCGTAGAAACCGCCACCTCGCGGGCCGGGAACGACGCCAGAAGGGCGGTCGACAGGCGCCAGTCGAATCCAGCCAAGCCGAACACCGCCTCCAAGCCGGCCCCCATCCTTCCGAGGTAGGACTGCTCGACCAATCCCCGCTGCACATACGCCTCGACCGATGGAGCCGGAGGCGCGGACTGTGACGCGTACTCCGCCTCGAGACCTCGAACCGTCTCCTCCGACCTCGGAAAGTACAGCAGCGCCCAGACGGCGACCGACATCACCACAATGATCGTGCCGGCTGTTCGAACGAAGGAGCGGGCCTTCAGGTACATCGCCAGGCCGACGTCTCGCCACTTGGGCATCTGGTAAGGCGGCAGTTCCATCAGGAACGGAAGGCTTCGCCCGCGCAGCACCTTGCGGTTGAGGAGCCAGCCGATGGGCACAGCGAAGGCGAGACCGACGAGGTGCATGGCGAACAGGGCGACGCCGGCCCAAACGGGCCCAAAACGCGGTTCGACGACCGCACCGATGAGCAGCATGTACGTCGGGAGGCGCGCGCTGCAGCTCATCAGTGGCGCGATCAGCATCGTCGCCAAGCGGCTCTTTCGGTCCGGCATCACGCGCGTCGCCATGATGCCGGGAACCGCGCAGGCGAAGCTGCTCAGCAATGGGATGAACGCCCGGCCGTTCAGACCGCACCAGCTGAGCAGCCGGTCCATCATGAACGCCGCTCGCGCCAGATACCCCGTGCCCTCCAAGACCCCGATGAAGAAGAACAGGATGAGGATCTGAGGCAGGAACGTCAGCACCGTGCCCACGCCGGCTAGAACGCCGTCCACCACCATGGAGCGCAGCACGGGCACAGGCTCCAGCCAACCGCCGACCCAGCCGGATAGAGCGCCGAACGCTCCGTCGATGAGGTCCATCAGCGGCTGCGACAGCGTGTAGATCGCTTGGAACACGCCGTAGAAGATTGCGAAGAACACCAGCAATCCAACCGCCCTGTGCGTGAGCCAGCGATCCAGTCGGTCGGTGGTTTTCCGCCTCAACCCCCGATGGGCATCGCCCAAGGCGAGCTTGGCCACGCGGTGCGCCCAGTCGTAGCGAGCCGCGATTGAAGTCCACTCCTCCCTCGGGATCGGGTAACCGGCTCCGGGCGCCTCCAGGATCGCGCGCAACAGCCTCCGTATCCCCACCCTCTTGTGCGCCACCACCGGCACGACGGTCACGCCCAGCTCGTGGCTGAGCTTCTGGACGCTCAGGCGGTGACCCTCTTTGCGCACCAGATCGGTCATCGTGAGAGCGACCACGACCGGCTTTCCGAGGTGAACGATCTCGGAGAAGAGGTAAAGGTTCCGCTCGAGGTTGGAGCCGTCCATGACGAACACCAGCACGTCCGGCTCCGGTTCGCCGCGCACCTCGCCTCGGATCGCCCGTACGGCGACTTCCTCGTCCTCGGACTCGGGGTTCAGGCTGTACAGCCCGGGCACGTCCACCAAGCGCAGCCTCCGACCGTCCAGAGTCAGCTCGCCCCAGCATCGCTCCACCGTCACGCCGGGGTAGTTGCCGACCTTCTGCCGTGAACCGGTCAGAGCGTTGAAAACCGACGTCTTTCCCGCGTTCGGGTTGCCCACGAGGGCCACGTGCAGCGTTCGGACGGGAACGGGGCCTCCCTCAAACATCGCCGTCCTCCGTGGGCTGGACCCGGATGAACCTGGCTTCCCCCTTTCGCAGCACCAGGCGGAAGCCCCGCAGCTCGATCTCGATCGGGTCCCCCAACGGAGCCACCTTCAGCACGCGGAACACGGTTCCGACCGTGAGGCCCATCTCTTGGAATCGCCGCGCCTCGGCGGCCTCCTCATCGATGGAGGTCACTCGGGCGGTCATGCCTTGGCGCACGTCCGCCATCGTCCGCACGCTGAACGCGCTGGAGCTCACATGGGCGGGATACCCGGATCGCGGCCCCGAACACAACCCTAGTTACAAGACCGGCGACGGCTCAGCGAACGAGCCGGAAGAGCGAGGGGTCGACCTCGGCGTCCAACTTGAGATCCACGTCCCAAACGCTCACCACCTGAATGGCAGGCTGGTTGGGCTGCACCTGGATCGCCTGCTCCACCGCATACCGGCGGATCAGGCTCTGGTCGTCCAGAAACAGCTCGAACCTGCCGACGATCGGTCCGCCGGGATACTCGCGCCACTGTCCACGAATCTTGTGACAGGAGGCGCCTTTCAGATCGACCTGCCCCGCATAGGCCAGGGAGGCCCACTGACCGGTGATGAACTTGAGGTCCTCCTTGTGGCCGATGGCGATCTCCAGCGGAGCGCTCCTGTCTCCGATGCTGGCGACCGCGGCGCGGTACACGTCCTGGACGCTCAGCTTGCCGGTCTCACGAACCAGCGGCTCGTACAGACGCCCTGGCTTCTGGCCCTCCGTCTCGATCGGGAGGTCGTAGGTGAAGCCGGTCCCGTCGCATGTGACGAGCCACACTCTCGGCGGCACCTTGTCCTGCACCTGCCGAAGGAACAGCTTGTCGGGCCGCTGCAGCTGGAGCGTGGTGGTGATGGTGCCGGATCGCCCGGCCGCCGCCTGGGTGAGCTTGATCGTTCCAACGATCGTCTTCGCGGCCGCGTACCGTGCCAGAGCCTTGGAGATCAGCTCGGACGGCCTCGGCGCCGAGACGGGAGATTGAAGCATCAGCAAGCCTGCGATGGCGGCGCTCAGACTGATCAAGGTCAACTCCTCGGTTCCTTCCAGATCGTCTCGGGCGTCTCGGACTGAGCGTTCTCGGCTCGCGCCGCCATGAACAGCCAATCGGCGAGGCGGTTCACGAACACGGCCGGATTCTTCCGTCTGCCCGACTCCTCGACCCACGCCCACAGGTCCCGCTCCGCCCGTCGGCACACGGCCCTGGCGACGTGCAGGCGGCTCGCGGACTCGCATCCTCCGGGCAGGATGAAGTTCCTCAACGGCTCGACCACCGCTTCGAGGTCATCCATCGACTGCTCCAAACGGCGGACATCCTCCTCACCCACGGGGTTCGGGCTCGGGCGGTCGCTCGGCGACGCAAGCTCCGCTCCGACGCAGAACAGCCGCTGCTGGATCCACTCCAGGGTCTTCGCCACCGCAGGGTCGCTCGCCACCACCCGCGCCCAGCCGAGCATCGCGTTGACCTCGTCGATGCTGCCGATGGCACGCATCGTGACGCTGGACTTGGGAATCCGCCCGCCCCCGATCAGCCCGGTTTCTCCGTCGTCTCCCGTGCCGGTGTAGATTCTCATGCCCGGTACCTCAGCACACGCCAAAGAAACACCGGTAGGTGCCTGGCCTTGGACAGCTTTCTGGGATTCAGCAGCGAGCGCCACAACCACTCCAGACAGAGCTTCTGCACCCAACGAGGGGCCCGCCGCACGCGCCCGCTGTAGACATCCAAGCTGCCTCCGACGCCCATCGCGACCTTCGCCCGAATGATGGACCGGGTGGACCAGATGAACTTCTCCTGCCGGGGCATGCCCATCGCCACGAACAGCACGTCCGGACGGCTCTCGGCGATCTCCCTCGCCACGACCTCGTCGCTCTCCGCAGGGAAGAACCCGTGGCGGGTCCCAACGATGTTGCATCCGGGGTGGCGCAGGCGGAGACGCTCGGCCGCCATCTCGGCGACGCCGGGGGCAGCGCCCAGCAGGAAGATCCGCCAGCCCTCCTCGGAGCTCCGCCGGCACACGAGGTCGACCAGGTCCACGCCGCTCACCCTCTCGAGCATCGGCTTGCCGGCTCTCCGGGCGGCCACCAGCACACCGACACTGTCGGGAGTCACGAGGTCCGCTTCCCTCACGATGGTCGCGAACTCCGGGTCCTCCTGGGCCAGAACCAAGCCCGCGGCGTCGGCGGTCACCACGACCCTCGGCTCGCCCTCGCGGACGAAGCGAGCGATCCGCTCCATCGCCTCGTCGAGTCCGATGCGATCGACCGGAAACCCCAGGATCTGCACGCAGTCCCGCGCTCCAAGGTCCACGGCGGTCTCCATACGCCGGTGAGTGTACCAGCGGGGCTCGCCGACGAGCGGTCCACCCTACCGGTAGGATATCATCAGGAGCAGCGAGAGTCATGGCGAAGACCATCCGAATCAAGATCCAGCGCCAAGAGGGGCGAAACGGAGCCAAGACCTGGCAGACGTTCGAGATTCCGTACAAGGCCAATCTGAACGTGATCTCCGCGCTCCAAGAGGTGCAGCGCAACCCCGTGACGGCGGACGGTCAGACGGTGCCTCCGCCGGCCTGGGAGTGCGCCTGCCTCGAGGAGGTGTGCGGCGCCTGCACAATGGTGATCAACGGGGGCGTCCGCCAAGCCTGCACGGCGCTGATCGACGACGTCGCCATCCCGAACGGCGACGCCTTGGAGGTCACTCTGCAGCCGATGAGCAAGTTCCCCGTCGTTCGGGACCTCATTGTGGACCGGAGCAAGATGTTCGAGAGCCTCAAGAAGGTTCGCGCTTGGGTTCCCATCGACGGCAGCTACGACCGCGGAATGGCGCCGGCCCAAGACGACCGGGTGCGCCAGCTCCGCTACGCCCTGAGCCGCTGCATGACGTGCGGCTGTTGCGTGGAGGCGTGCCCGCAGTTCAACGACAAGTCGAAATTCGTCGGACCCGCCGCGCTCGGCCAGGCCCTCCTGTTCAACCTCCACCCGGTGGGGGCCGCGATCTCCCACGAGCGTTTGGAGTTCCTCACCACGGAGGAGGGGATCAGCGGCTGCGGCAACGCCCAGAACTGCGTCAAGGTCTGCCCGAAGGAGGTTCCGTTGACGAGGGCGATTGCGATGCTCAACCGGGACACCACGGCCTACAAGATCAAGAAGTGGCTGGGTCTGCTGCCCAATTAGGAGCGACCCATGCCTAGCCTCGGCGCGACCCTCGGACTCCTCGCTCTCACCGCGCCTCCCCTGCCGCGGGTCTCGGTCTCTTGGGCATCCCCGAGCGTCGCCCCTGGCGGCACGGCCCGGGCGACGCTCTCCGTTGAACTGGCGGACGGGTTCCACGCCTACGCCAATCCGCCCTCGCGGCCCGAGCTCATCCCCCTATCCGTCGAGCTGATCCAGCCTCCTAAGGGTGTGAAGGCCACGTTCACCTACCCGGTGGGTCAGCTTCGAGCCGCAGGCGGCGATTCCCAGCCGGTGTCGGTGTACGAAAGCACCGTGCGCGTGTCCGTGGCCGTCACGGCTCCCGCGGCTCGCGGGCGCTACCCTCTCCGATTCCGAGTGTCGATGCAACAGTGCGACGAGGTCCAGTGCTTTCTGCCGCAACAGGTGGAGGTCCGCACAGAACTCGTCGTGGCCCAGCCTCCCACCCCGCGTCGAGGCGTGAAGCGATGAACTCCTTCAAGGTTGGCGGAGTCGAGATCGGTGGCGGGACGCTCACCCTGATCGCAGGGCCATGCCTGGCCGAATCCAAGCAGCTTTGTCTCGACGTCGCGGGCGGCGTGGCGGAGATCTGCCGGGAGCTCGGCATCGGCTACATCTTCAAAGCGAGCTTCGACAAAGCGAACCGCACGAGCTCGGCCTCGCCGCGCGGACATGGTTTGGACGCACTCGGTTGGATCGCCGATGCGGGCCGGGCGGCGGGGGTTCCCACAACCACCGACGTGCATCTGCCTGGACAGTGCGCGGAGGTCGCGTCGGTGATCGATCTCCTGCAGATTCCAGCGTTCCTTTGTCGGCAGACCGACCTGTTGGAGGCCGCCGCAGCAACCGGACGGCCCGTCAACGTGAAGAAGGGCCAGTTCCTCGCTCCGTGGGACACGGCGAACATCGTGCACAAGCTTCGGCGTGCGGGAGCGACGGGAATTCTGCTGACGGAGAGAGGGACCTCCTTCGGCTACAACACTCTGGTCGTCGACATGTACGGCTTGGAGGTCATGCGGAGCCAGGGCGTGCCCGTCTGCTTCGACGGGACGCATTCGACGCAGCGGCCGGGAGGCGCGGGGACAGCCAGCGGCGGAGTCCGCGAGGCCGTGCCCGCGCTCTGTCGCGCCGCCGCCGCGGTCGGCATCGACGCGCTGTTCCTGGAGGTCCACCCAACCCCGGAGAAGGCGCTCTCGGACGCGGCGACCCAATGGCCGCTCCAACAGCTTCGGCCTCTTCTTGAGACGGTCCTTCGAGTTTGGCACGCGGCCCGGGGCTAGTCGGCTTCGGTGTCAACCCAACTTCGGAGGAGGGAGTCGTACCGATCCACCATCGCATCCAGGGTGAACATCTCCCGGTATCTCTGCCGTCCCGCCTCCCCGAGCGCCGCAGCCTGCGCTGGGTTCGCAGCGAGGGACTGCAGGGCGTCCCGCAGCGCTTGGGGGTCCTCCTTGGGCACCAGCAGCCCGGTGGCGCGATGCTCTACGGCTTCCGGCATCCCGCCAACCTTGGAGGCCACGATCGGCTTGCCCAACGACATTGCCTCCAAGGCCGAGAACGGAAAAGCCTCCTCCCACACGCTGGGGATCACCACGGCGTCCATCGCCGAAAGCGCATCGGCCACTGATTCCACCTTGCCGTGAAACACCACGGGCCGACCGGTGGCCTCGGCTTCCAGGCGCCGCCGCAGCGGACCGTCGCCGAACACCTGCAGGCTCCAAGGACTCGCCGGCGACGTGGCCCGGATCGTGTGCTCCAATCCCTTCTCCTCCACCAGACGCCCGAAGAAACCCACGGCCCAACTGTTCTCCGCCAGGCCGAGTCGGCCGCGCGCGACCTCTCGCGGCTCCATCGGTTCCACCGGAGGGATGCCTGAGAGCACCGCGTGGACCCTGTCCTCGGGAAGGCCGCTCGCGACCAGCACCCTTCGGACCGCGTCGGACACGCCGACCCAGCGGTCGATCCGCCGCTGAAGAGCCGCCGCCTTCCTTGCGTTGTAGGGCAGCGCCAGGTGCCGCGTGGCCACAACCAAACACCCGAGGTTGCGCGCCGCCAAAGCCGGGACCAGGTAGTCCGGGCTGAAGTGGAGGTGCACGATATGCGGCCGAGTCCTCCGATAGACCTTGCGGATCGCCGGAAAGGCCAGCCAATCGTTGCGGCCTCTCAGGCGCAGCTCCGCCGAGAAGGGCGCCGCGTTGCTGGCGACCGGCGTCCCCGGCGCCGCGAGCACCGCGGCGTCCCACCCCCGAGCCCGCAGGCCCTCCGCCAGCCAGACGACGTACCGCTCGATGCTGCCCCACTCGCGGAGGCTCGTCGCCACCTCCAGGATTCGCGGTCGCTCAGCCAAGGTGCTCCAGCATCCACTGTCTGTTGTTGGGCACCATGTCGGGGGTCCACTCGTGGCCCACGGGGTAGCGCACGAGGCGTTTGGGTCCCGGCAGCCCCTCGAACAGGGCCTCAACCCGCTCCGGCCGCGAAGCCGGATCCCGCTCCCCCAGGCTCACTTGCGTCGGGACCTTGCAGAGTGGCGCCAAGTGGGTGGTGTCGAAGTAGCTCAGCGTGTGCGAAACCCTCTCGTAGCCGAGCGGCACCGAGTCCGCGTAATCCTGCAGCTCCTTCAGCGGGTATCGCAGCAGGTCCCTCGCCTCGATGTCCCTCGTCCGGCACAGAAAGGGCATGTCGGCGCAGACGGCCTTCACGATCGGACAGATCGCCCCGAGCCACACCGCCATGCCTCCGCCTTGGCTCATGCCTGCGGCGGCGATCCGTCCCTCGTCGACCTCCACCAAGGCTTGCAGCACTCGGGCGGCTATGAAGGCGTTCTGGATCATCCTGCGGAAGATCCACGTTTCCGGGCTGTCGATACCATCCGCGAAGTAGCCTTGCGAGGGTCGGTACCTCTCCTCGTGCAGCGCGGGCAACCCGCAGTGATTGAAGCTGAGGCTCGCGAAGCCCTCCCTTACGCCGTACTCGTTCGGCGGCACCGACGACCGGCCGTACGGCGGCAACCACAGAAAGGCGGGAACTCTCCGCGCGCCGACAGGGTAGGCGAACCAACCAAAGAGCTCCTCACCGGCGACGCCTTCGAACCGGATCTCCTCGCACAGGTGGCCCGTCGCCAAGGGCCGCGGTCGGAGGTCCCTTTTGTACCATAAGCGGGCCGCGGCAGCCCCGGTAGCGACGCGGCTCCAGAACAGCTCGAGGTCTTCCGGCCGCTCGACGAACGAGAAGATCATGCCCCGAGGGCGCGTTCCTGAGCCTCGACGTGCAATCCTGTGGTCATCAGCCAGGCCGTGGCCCTCTGAATCTCCTCCACGGCACCCTCCAGCTCCAGCTGCACCCAACCGAAGTCGGTGTCCACGTTGGCCTTCACGAGGTTCACCTGGACGTCGAAATCCCGGCTGAGCCGCCACAGCCACGGCTGCTTGACCGCCTCCTTGCCCGCCGTCAGATTGAGAGTCGCCTTCGCCACTTTGCCTCCGATCCGAACCAGACCCCACAGGGGTCCGCCGCAGGGTGCATTGTACCTGCACGGGGGCTCCCGGCACGGCCCGCGACGTTGCCGTATAATGTTCGGTATCCCCCAACCTTCCGCGGGAAGAGGAGTCCCCGAAGAGCGATGCGCAAGATTCAGATTCTCGACACAACCCTGCGCGACGGCGAGCAGTCTCCCGGCGCGAGCCTCACGACCCACGAGAAACTGGAGATCGCCCACCAGCTCGCCCGGCTGAACGTCGACGTGATCGAGGCGGGCTTCCCTTGCTCTTCGCCGGGAGACTTCGAGGCGGTCCGGCTGGTGGCCAAAGAGGTGAAGGGGCCCACGATCACGGCCCTCGCCCGCGCCGTCCGAGCCGACATCGACGCCGTGTGGGAGGCCGTCAAGGTTGCCGAGAAACCCCGCATTCACGTGGTTCTTGGGAGCTCCGACATCCATCTGGCGCACAAGTTCCGCCGGAGCCGCGACGAGGTGCTGCAGATCGGGGTCGAGGCCGTGCGATACGCCAAGTCCCTGTGCCCCGAGGTTCAGTACTCCACAGAGGACGCCTCGAGAAGCGATCGGCGCTACCTGTTCCGCGTGATCGAGGCGGTCATCGACGCCGGCGCCACGGTCGTGAACATCCCGGACACCGTCGGTTGGGCGGTCCCGGCGCAGTGGGGCCGGCTCATCGCCGACATTCGCAAGAACGTGCCGAACATCGACAAGGCCATCCTCAGCGTCCACTGCCACAACGATCTGGGTATGGCGGTGGCGAACTCGCTGGCGGCCGTCAAGGCCGGCGCGCAGCAGGTGGAGTGCACGATCAATGGAATCGGCGAGCGCGCGGGAAACGCCTCGCTGGAGGAGATCGTGATGGCCCTCAAGGTCCGGCGCGACTACTTCGAGGCCGAGACGGGAATCGCCACCCGCGAGCTCACCCGAACGAGTAAGATGGTCAGCCGCCTCACCGGGCTGCTCGTCGCTCGCAACAAGGCGGTGGTGGGGGCGAACGCCTTCGCGCACTCCTCCGGCATCCACCAGGACGGCGTGCTCAAGCATCGCCAGAACTACGAGATCATCCAGCCGGAGGAGGTTGGCGCCGACGAGACGCAGATCGTGCTGACGGCCCGATCCGGACGGCACGCGCTCAAGCATCGCTTGGAGACGCTGGGTTTCGTCGTCTCGCAACAGGAGCTCGAGAACATCCATCCTCGCTTCCTCGCATTGGCGGACGCGAAGAAGGAGGTGTTCGACGACGACCTGTACGCTCTGATGGCCGACGAGCGCGGCAGCGACCATCAGAAGGTCAAGCTGCTGTCCTTCTCCGCCTCGACGGGATCCGAAGAAGCTCCCCGAGCGCGCGTGCGCCTGTCGATCCGGGGCCAGGAGATGGAGCGGGAGGCCACGGGCGACGGCCCTGTGGACGCAGCCTTCCGAGCGATCGATGAGATGACCCACGAGCCGGTCACGCTGAAGGAGTACCGCATGCAGGCGGCCACCGCCGAGAAGGCGGCTCTTGGCCAAGCGACCGTCGTGCTGGAGCTGAACGGCCGAACGGCCACTTCGCAAGGCGCCTCCACGGACATCGTCGAGGCCAGCCTCCGCGCCTACGTCAACGCCCTGAACCGCCTGTTGCCCTAACGCTTCAAAACCAGAGCGGCCCCGCCCTTTGGCGGGGCCGCTCGGCATTCCAAACGGCTTACAGGCCCGCCTTGCGGACCGCGGCGATCACGTCGTTGGCGTTCGGGATGCACTAGAGCTCCAAGACCCTCGCGTACGGCATCGGCACGTTCAGGCCGCCCACCCGACCGACCGGGGCGTCCAGATCGTCGAAGCAATCCTCGCCGATGCGTGCCGCGATCTCCGCTCCGAAGCCGCCGCTGCGCCAATCCTCGTACACCACGATCGCCCGGTGGGTGCGGCGCACCGACGCGTAGATCGTCTCCACGTCGAGCGGCAACAGCGAGCGAACGTCCACAACCTCGGCGCGGATACCCTCGCTCTCCAGCTTCTCGGCAGCCTCCAGACAAACGTGCACCATCTTGCTGTAGGCGATGAGGCTGATGTCGCTGCCCGATCGAACGATGTTGGCCTTGCCGAACGGCACGAGGTAGTCCATGTCGACCGGCACCTCGCCCTTCACGCCGTACAGCGTGGGATGCTCGGTGAAGATCACCGGGTTGTCATCGCGCACCGCCGTCTTCAGCATGCCGTACGCGTCGGCAGGGAACGCGGGCGCCACCACCTTCAGGCCCGGAACGTGCGCGTACCAGCCCTCCATCGAGTGGCTGTGTTGGGCGCTCAGCTGGTTGGCCGCACCGCCAGGTCCGCGGATGACCAGCGGAACGCACGCCTGCCCCGCGGTCATGTAGTGCACCTTGGCAGCGTGGTTGATGACCTGGTCCAGCGCCAGGATCGAGAAGGACATCGTCATCATCTCGACGATCGGACGCAGACCGACCATCGCCGCGCCGGTGGCCAAACCCACGATGCCCGGCTCTGTGATCGGCGTGTCGAGCACGCGCACCTGCTTGAACTGGTTGAACAGGCCCTGCGTCACGCGGAACGTGCCCTGATAGCGCCCGATGTCCTCGCCCATGAGGAACACGTTCGGGTCGCGCTGCATCTCGTCCACCATCGCTTGGCGGACGGCTTCCCGGTAGGTCATCTCTTGGATCGCCATCAGTGCCCCTTCTCCACTTCCATGTCGGTGTAGACGTGATCGTAGACCTCTTCCGGATCCGGGAAGGGCGACGCGTCCGCCTTCTCGTAGATGTCCTGAACCTGATCCTCGATCTCGGCGTGGATGGCCTCGATCTGCTCCCGAGTGAGAACCCCCTGCTCCAAGATCACCCGCTCCAAGAGACGGATCGGATCCCTGGCTTTGGCGGCCTCCACCTCGTCCGGGGACCGGTAGAGGCTCTGGTCGTTGTCGGCCGCCCCGTGCCCGGCGAAGCGGTAGTTCATAACTTCCACCAGGTAGGGCCTCTGCTCGCTCCGGACGTAGTCGATGATCCGGCGGGCCGCCTTCCGCACGGCGAGGACGTCCATGCCGTCCATGCGCTCGTGCCGGATGCCGAACGGATACCCCTTGCGGTGCAGCTCCACGTTCGCCGCGTGGTACTCCAGCCTCGTACCCATCGCGAACTCGTTGTTCTCGATGAGGAAGATGCAGGGCAGGTCCCACAGCCCCGCCATGTTCAGCGTCTCATAGAACACGCCGGCGTTCGACGCGCCGTCGCCCAGGAAGTTGAGCGTCACGCGGTCCTCGCCCTTGTACTTCGACGCGAACGCCAGGCCGGCCCCGAGCGGGATGTGCCCGCCGACGATGCCCCAGCCCCCGAAGAAGTTGTTCGGGATGTCGTACAGGTGCATCGAGCCGCCCTTGCCCTTGCTGGTCCCGCCGCGGCGGCCCATGATCTCGGCCATCACGGCCACCGGGTCGTTGCCCATCAGCAAGGCCTGCGCGTGGTCCCGATACGCGGTGATGACGTAGTCGTCCTTGCGGAGCATGCTCAGCCATCCCACGGCGGTGGCCTCCATGCCGATGTAGACATGCAGGTATCCGCCGGCCTTGCCCATCCGATAGACTTGGTTGCACTTCTCCTCGAAGTGCCGGATGAACAGCATCTGGCGGTAAAGCTCCTCAAGCACCGCCGGGGATTCTTCGATGGTCAGTTCTGCGGGTTGGGCCATATCTCCCCTGAACGGCGCGGCGGTGGTCCAGCCGCGCCCAGAGTTTTATACCTTCCGAAGCCGAGTTCCTCCGACCCGGTCCCAAACGTTGCGCTCGCTCGCCGGGGCCAAGGTAAACCCGCGAGCATGCAGTACGCCAATCTCGGACGAACCGCACTGAAGGTCAGCCGACTCTGCCTCGGCACGATGAACTTCGGCCCCGTCACGTCGAAGGAGGACTCCTTCGCGATCATGGACAGGGCCCTCGAGCACGGCATCAACTTCTTCGACACGGCGGACGTCTACGGCTGGAAGAAGGGCGAGGGGGTCACCGAGAGGATGATCGGGGACTGGTTCGCCCAAGGGGGTGGCCGCCGGGAGAAGGTGGTCCTCGCCACGAAGTTCTACGGCGACATGGGCGACTGGCCCAACACCAGCCGCATCAACAAGCTCCACATCCGGAACGCCTGCGACGCCAGCCTGAAGCGGCTGAAGACCGACTACATCGACCTTTACCAGATGCACCACGTTTGGCGCGAGGCGACGTGGGAGGAGATCTGGGAGGGCCTCGAGCTGCTGGTCCAGCAAGGAAAGGTGCTCTACGTTGGATCCTCGAACTTCGCGGGCTGGCACATCGTGCAGGCCAACGAGGCCGCCAGGCGCCGCAACTTCCTTGGGCTGGTTTCCGAGCAGAGCCTGTACAACCTCAACGCCCGGCACGTCGAGAGGGACCTTCTGCCGGCCTGCGAGGCCTACGGCGTCGGGGTGATCCCGTGGAGCCCCCTCGCGGGCGGCCTGCTGGGAGGCGTCCTGAGGAAGATCGAGGAGGGTCGGCGCGCGTCGGAGGGCATGCAGAAGGCGATCGCCGACAACCGCGAGAAGCTGGAGAAGTGGGAGGAGCTGTGCCGGTCGATCGGCGAGGAGCCGGCCAACGTGGCCCTCGCCTGGTTGCTCACGAGGCCGGCCGTCACGGCGCCGATCATCGGCCCGCGGACCATGGGGCAGCTCGACGGTTCCCTGCGGGCTCTCGAGATCGCGCTGTCGGACGACGTGCTCCAAAAGCTGGACGAGATCTTCCCCGGCTTCAAGCCGTCTCCCGAAGGCTACGCTTGGTAGTCCGAAACGCCACGGCCGGGGACGCAGGTTCGTCCCCGGCCAACGAATCATGGAAGCATCTTGGGCGGACGGGTGGTTGCGAGCCGCGGTCCGGGAGGCGGCGTCCAAGCCCCTGCCGCACACTCGGGAGGAGTTGGAAGACTTCCGGACGCTGGGGCGCGCCCATCTGCTCCGCTCGCTCGGGCTTGAGGACCTGCCACACAACCACAGACCACCCCCGCCCGCTCATCCGTCAGGATCGGCGTCGTACTCCGGCTTCCGGCTGGAACGGTGGGTCTTGGAGACGCGGCCCGGCGTGAAGGCGACCGTGCTGCTATACCGCCCGGAAGGACGCGGTCCCTTCCCCGTGATCCTCAATCCCCACGGCCACTGGCCTCTCAAAAAGGCTGAACCCGTCGTGCAGGCGCGGGCCATCGAACAGGCCAGATCCGGCTTTCTGGCGGTGGTGGTGGATTCGCCCGGCCACAGCTGGGAAGGCGACCGCCCGGTCGAGCGCAAAGCCTTGGGCACCCACTGGGACTTCGTGCCAACGTGCGCCGGCATCACCGCCACCGGCGTGTACGTCTGGGACCTCGTTCGGACGCTGGACTTCGTGCAGACCCTCCCGTTCGCCGATGCCGACAGGGTGGGCATCACGGGGGAATCGGGCGGGGGCACCGCGACGGTCTACACCTTCGCCGTAGATCGCAGAATCCGTTGCGCCGTCCCCGTGGTATACGCCTGCAGCCTGGAGGACCAACCGGACAACGGCTGTCCCTGCAACCATCTGCCGGACATTCTGAGCCTCGGCGACCGAGCCCATGCGCTGGCTATCCGCGCTCCCAGCCCAGTGCTGCTTCTGGGAGCGACGGACGACGAGGAGTTTCCGCCCGACGCGATGCGCAAGACCGCCGCCAAGTTGTCGGAGATGGGTCGGAAACTCGGTTTCGACGACTTCGCAGGCGTCGAGATCTTCGAAGGGCCGCACACCTATTCCGAGCCGATGCGGCAGGTCGCCCTGCGCTTCTTCGACACCCACCTGCGCCCAGACCGGCCCGCCTCGGTGCGTGGGGGTTTTGGAGAACTTCCGATCGAGCCACCGGGCAGCCCGAGGCTCCTCTGCGATCCGGAACCGCAACGAGGAACCGCCACGTTCCGCTCGCTGGCGATCGAGCGTCTGCAGTCCCCTGCGTCTTTCCCGACCGACGCGACAAGGCACCTCGGAGCGCTTGGGCGCTCCGGGTTCGATCGCCTAGCAGACGCCGCTCCGCCTGAGGCTTCGGGCGAGACGCTGGTTCTGTGCGACCAGCAGAGGATGGATCTGCCCCGGGAGTGGACTCCCATGCGCGCTCCCGGGCTCTGGGGAGAGCCTGGTCCCAGCGCCCGCTACTGCACGATCTTGTGCATCCCGACCGCCCTGATCGCCGCCGCCAGCCTGACCACCGCCACCCGCAGACGGACTCCCGAGGCGGTCGTGGCGATCGGCCCCATGGCCTGCATCGCCACCCTTCTGGCGGCGTGCCTCGGCGCAAACATTCGAGCCGCGGTGCTGGGCGGTCTGCCCAGCGACCATTTGGCTCTGCTCCAAGAGCTGCCGCCGCAGTACGAACCCGCCGCGCTGCCGATCCTTCCCCTGGCCCACCACAGGGGGGATTTTCAAAGCCTCGCTGCGATGGCAAAGATCCGCTCGGTGGCTTTTCTGCCGCAGGACGCCAGCCTGGCCGACCTGGAAGACGCACTCGCCCACGCGACCGGCCGGAGGCGCAAAGGATGAGCTCGCCGAATGGCCTCAGGCTGACCTACCACGCTTGGAAGGCCCGTTGGTCGACGTACCGCGAGGTGAGATCCGTCGTTCTCGTGCCTTTCGCCCCTCGGGGGTGTCCGGACGCCGTCGTATGGGCGGAGGCGGACCTACGCCAAACAGACCGGCTGTTCGAGCGCCTGTTCCCCGATGGGATCGATCCCGCAGTGGGGCTCGGTCACATCCCGATGGGAACGCTGCTTCGAAGCCCGCCGCCGCCAGACATGCCCCAGGCCGCCTTCCGCAGCGGGACAGTGGCCGGCCTGCGCCTGAGGAAGAGAGGTTGGCATCTGCACCTGCGATGGGTCGATGTCTGCATCGATGTGTCCAAAGGGGTGGAATCGGTGGTCTGCGAAGCCAGCCGCAACGTCCGCCGCAGCCTGGAGGCGCTTCGAGCGGAGGGGTGGACCGTGGCCCGCTCAACCGACCCCGCCGACTTGGAGCACTTCCGAACAGAGATGTATCTGCCGACGCTCGCCGAGCGCTACGGCGGCAGAGCCACCCGCTTCGACCCTGGAGCCTTGCGTGCGATGCTGAGCCATGGCTTCCTACTGAAGGCGGTCCGAGACGGACGATGGTTGGCCGCCGACCTGGCCGTCGTCTGCGGCGACGAGCTGTGGCTGGCGGTGGCGGGATTCCTTCACGGCGATGAGGAGATCCGGCGGGCGAACGTGGCGACCCTGCTCACCCACGCGGCGCTGCAGCAAGCCGAGGAACTCGGTCTGCCCCGCGTGAACCACGGCGGATCGCTGGGCTTCGCCAACGATGGCACCCTGCTGTACAAGACCCGATGGAGCGGGGTGCCCACTGCGCGCGGCTACTCTCTCCGAGCGGGCCGTTTCTATGCGCGGGACTGGACCGATGTCGCCCTGTGGTGCGATCCAAGCAAGCCTTGGGTGTTGGAGGCGTTGGACCGGGCGACGCCGATCGTGGATGAAGGAACCAGAACGGGCGCCGTGGCGGGAAGCAAGCCCCGTCCGGGCGACTTCCGCCGACTCGGGGAGCGATTCGGCTGGACGGTCCTCGGTTCAGCCGATGCCTAGGACTTCCTTCTGGGCCGCGATCAGAAGGTCGATCCCTCTCTTGGCCATGCCGAGCATCTTGGCGAGGGTCTGGTGCGAGAAAGGCTCGGTCTCCGCTGTGCCCTGAATCTCCACGAACTTTCCGCTGGCCGTCATCACCACATTCATGTCCGTGGAGGCTCGGCTGTCCTCGTCGTAGCAGAGGTCGAGGATCTCCTGACCCAGGTACACGCCCACGCTGACCGCGGCGATCGGCTCCAGCAGAAACGGCTTCTTGATCAGCCTTCGCTCGAGCAGCCAGCGTTGGGCCTCGTAGGTCGCCACAAACGCCGCCGTCACGGCCGCCGTGCGGGTGCCGCCGTCGGCCTGGATGGCGTCGCAATCGAGCGTGATCGTCCGCTCGCCCAGAGCCTCCAGGTCGGTCACGGCGCGCAGCGACCGACCGATGAGCCTTTGGATCTCCATGGTCCGGCCGTTCGGCTTCATCAGCTCCCGCTGGTTGCGCTCGCGCCCCGAGCGAGGCAACATGGAGTACTCGGCCGTCAGCCAGCCCCCGCCCTCGCCCCGCCTCCATCCGGGCACCCGATCCTCTACGGTCGCCGTCACAAGGACGTGCGTGTCGCCGAGCTTCATGAGGCACGACCCCTCGGCGAACTTCGAGAAGCCGGGTTGGAGGGAGAAGGGACGCAGCTCGTCGGGCTGCCTGCCGTCGGGACGCATGCCGGCAGTCTACCCCCCGCCCCGGTCGTCCTCGAGGAACCGCCTCGCCTCCGCCTTGCGCACGAGCTCCCGCATGGCGTCCGTGCCGTCGGCCTCGAACCTCTCCGGCTCCCCAAAGAACGACAGCCGTCCGGACTCCAGAAAGGCCACCCTGTCGGCCACCCGGAACACGGAGGAGACGTCGTGGCTGACCACCAGCGAGGTCACTCCCAGCCGGCCCCGAAGGTCCACGATCAGCCGATCGATCTGGTACGTCGTGACGGGATCCAGCCCAGTGGTGGGTTCGTCGTACAGCATCACCCGGGGATGGGCCGCCAGGGCGCGGGCGATGCCGACGCGCTTCCGCATCCCTCCGCTGAGTTCCGCCGGCATCAGGTCCGCCGTGCCCTCCAGACCGACCAACGAGAGCATCTCCTCCGCCAGGCGATCGAGCTCTTTCGGAGGCAGCCCGCTCCACCTTCTGGCGCCGAACAGCACGTTCTCCTTCACGTTGAGGTAGTCGAACAGCGCGGCCGACTGGAACACCATCCCGAGGTGGCGGCGCGCCTCTTCCGGCCGCCTCACGACGTCCACGCCGTCCACCTCTACTGTTCCCGAGGTGGGCTCCACCAAGCCTGCGACGCACCGCAGCAACGTGGTCTTGCCCCCTCCGCTGCCGCCCATCACGGCGACGATCTCGCCCGCCCCCACGAACAGGTCGATCGAATCGAGCACCGTGCGCTCCCCGAAGCGCTTCGTGAGGGCTTGCGTGCGGATCATCAATCGACCTGGACGGTGTAGTGCGGCAGGTGACCGAACAGAGACGTGCGGAGCCCCTTCACCCGGGGGCTGATCAGCTCCGGGTCCCTCTGGAAGTAGATGGGTACCCATGGAGCGTCCTGCAGGACGATGTCCTCCGCCTTGGCGTACAGCTGCAGCCGCTCCTGCTCGTTCTGAGAAACGTCCGCCTTGCGGCACAGGGCATCGAACTCCGGATTCACATATCCGATGGTGTTCTCCGGTCCGTAGGACGCGAGCATGGTGCTGAGGAAGTTCTGGGGATCCAAGTAATCCGCCATCCAACGCATGTGGAAGAAGCCGATCTCACCCCGCTGGTGCTTCTCCAGGTACGCCTTCCACTCCATCGTGCGGAGCGTCACCTCGATGCCGAGGTTCTTCTTGAGCTGGCCGGCGACATCCTCGGCGACGAGCTTGATGTCCGGGCGCTGCTCTCGGAAGGTCAGCTCCAGCTTGACCTTGGCGGGGTCAACGCCCGACGCCGCCAGCTCCCTCTTCGCAGCCTCCACATCGAACGGCAGAGACGCGGCCTTCGGCCGATGGCCGAGCACCCCGGGAGGGACGATGCCCTCGGCCACGGTGCAGAGGCCGCGCAGGGTCTGCTCCACGATCTGCTTGCGGTCGATGGCCATCGCGATCGCACGGCGGAAGCTGCGGTTGGCGAACAGCGGATCGGCCTTCGGCGCCATGCCGATGTACCAGATTCCAGGGCGGTCGAAGAACTGCAGCTGATCCTTCAGCTTCGGATCACGCTGCACCGCCTCCACGTCCTGTCGCTCCAGCACCAGAAGGTCGATCTCGCCGGAGCGGAACATGTTGAGCCTCGTCTGAGCGTCCTTCACCACGGGTCGCTCCAGCCGGTCGATCTTCGGTGAACCGAGGTGGTAGTCGCGGAAAGCCTCGAGAACCACCAGCTGGTCGGGCACGTACTCCTTGGCGCGGAACGGACCCGTGCCGACCATCTCGGCGACCGAACGGATCTCCTGCCCCGGCTGCACGGCCTCCTTGCAGACCACGAAGGCGGTCGGGTAGGTGAGCTTTCCGAGGAAGTAGGGCTTGGGAGAGTCGATGGTGATCTTGACCTGGTACGGACCGACCACCTGGACTCCACGAACCTCGCTAGCCTGACCGCGCAGCTTCTCCACCACCCCGACAATGTCGGAGAGGTACGTCTGGGCCACAGGGCTCTTGAACTTCGGGTCGCAGTGCCGCTCGAACGAGAACTTGACGTCCTCCGCGGTGAGCTCGCGGCCGTTGTGGAACTTGACGCCCTTCTTCAGGTGGAACAGGTAGGTTCGGCCCCCGTCCATAACCTCCCACTTCTCCGCCAGATTCGGCTGGACCTGATTGTCCTCGCCCCAGGCCACCAGCCCCTCGAAGACCTGCTGGATCAGGTCGATCGTGTCTCCATCCTGGACCATGCCGGGATCCAAGGTCGTCGGGCTCGTCACGATCGGATAGCGGAACACCTTCTCCGAACCCGCTTTGGGGCTCGGCGCGCCCGTGCCGCATCCTGCAACCATCAGAACGAGAGAGGCCAGCAGGCCGAACGAGATCCACCGCAGCATAGGCCGGAGTTTACTAGACCTGGCGCGCGGACTCCGTGCCCCCGGCGCGCAGCCTCAGCTCTGCGACCCACGCGTCGTGGGCCGGCAGCGGGACGCCGCAGATCTCCCTCCAGAACGGCGCCATGGCGATCACGCACTCCTCGGCCCGACGGAGGTGGTTTGGTGGAGCCACCAGTTCCGCCGTCCGGCGCCAGCCGATCACCGCCTCCCGGCTCGCGGTGAAGGCGTCCGGGTAGCGCCGTGCGGTTTCCGGGGAAACGAGGCCGCCAGCCATCGGCGAGAGCGGCCAAACGGGGCCGGAGGGCGGCGCGCCCGTGTCCACGCAGGCGGTCAGCTCCGGCGAGAAACCCGCCTCGGCGAGCAGCCGCGACTCGGCCCAGACCGCGGCGGCGAGCGGCTCCGGGTGGCCCTCCAACGCGTGGAGCGACCGAACCAGCAGCTCGAACAGCTCTGGCACCGGCTGCTCGTAGGGGGCCAGCGCCGCGTACAGCTCCGCCAAGGCCAACGCCGGCATCAGGCGCTCCCAATCCTCCCGAAGGCCGGCGAAAGCCTGAATGGGCTGACTCTGGGTGACGTACCTCACCCGCCTGCCCTTCGCCAGCTGGAGCGCGCTCAGCATGAGCGGCTCGGACATCCCGGTCAGCCGCGAGCCCGCATTGCGGGCGCCCTTCGCGACCGCGTCCAGCTTGCCCTGCTCCAGCGTGAGCAGGGTCAGACGTCGGTCGGCGTCTCCCGCCTCGTAGCGACGGAGGACGATCGCGTGGAGCGTCTCCTCCTGCGCCACGGCCTCAGGTCAGATGCAGCACGCTCCGCCAGAGCCACTCGATCCACACGAAGTACATGCGGTCGATGAACAGGGCGAATCGCGTCATGACGGTCGAGCCGAAGATCGCACCGAATCCGACCATCAGCACCAGGCGCCCGGCGGTGCTCATACCCTTCAGGAACCTGCTCTTGAACTCCGTGCAGAAGATGAAGTAGCTCAGAACGCAGAGCAGGGTCGCGACGAAGATCAGGTTGTTGATCGCCTGCGACAGGTAGACGTTCGGGTCGGGCTGCCCGTTGACCGCCGGCGGCACGGTGAGCGAGCTGAAGGTCGTGGGAATCAGCACCTTGACCGAGTCCTTCATCTGGGGGCCGTAAAGGTTGAACCAGTTCAGGAACGTCTGCCCTGCACCGAGGCCGATCAGGAGTCCGAGGGGGATGCGGCTGATCCAGTTGTGCTTGCGGCTGAAGATCAGGTAAGCCATGAACGCCATCGGCACCACGAACGCCCACGGCCAGACCGCAGGCTCCTTCATGGCTCCCGTCTGCTCGTCCACCTTGCCGACCATCTGGCCCCACCATTGGTCCTTCAGGGTGTCGGTCCAGATGGCCGTCAGCGACCAACCCGCGGCCAGGCCGAGGAACATGTGCTCGAAGAAGCGGTACAGCTTGGTTTCGCGGTAAAGGACGCTGTACAACCCGACGGTGGCGAGCACGCCCGCCGTCATCTTGATGAACACGTAGGTCGGGTTCTCGAGGTTCATCGCTTCTTGCTCCGATTGGTCAGCCACATGCCGACGTTGCCCACGGCGACGGCGAGGATCAGCAGCGTCAGGGCGCTGTGCAAGGCGAGGTAGTAGGCCATGCCACGGTCGAAGTTCTTGGCGCCCTTGAATGCGGCGGCCACCGGCGTGCCCGGCGCGTCGCCTCCGACGACGCCGGCCGCGTCGATGCCCTTCTCCATCAGCCACTCCAGCTCGACGCAGCCGGACAGGCCGTTGACGAGTCCCTTGAGCTGCCCCGACTTGAAGTAGTTCAGCTGCTCGGGGAACATCACCCCGGTGATCATCGAGATCACCTTCACCTGCTGGCCGATTCGGGCGACGATCGTGGGCATCGTCCCGGACGCGGAGAGCGTCACGTACGCGTGCACATCCTCGATCTTGCGCACATTCTGCAGAACCGGCGACTCGAACACGCTCTTCTTCTCGCCGGTGGAGGGGTCGGTGGCCTGCCTGGTCTTCCAGGCCTCGCGCACGTTTTGATGCACCGTTTGGAGCATCGTGGGCCCATCCGGGAAGAACCCCAGGATCAGGTAGTCCTCCCACTCTCGGTACGGCGCCTCGCCGGCCGCCTTCCTCTCCTCGTTGATCGTCCGGATGAATCCACGGGCGATCTCGATGCACTGCGGCTCCACCCAGCTGAGCACGGCGAACTTGGCGCCCGATCGCATGAGGATCCGCAGCAGGGCCTCCATCTGCCCGCCGTTCTCCCCGCGCGAGGAGTTCGTGAAGCCGGTGTCCACGATCACCACGCCCCCCGGCGGCGTGTTGCGCAGAATCTTGTACGCCTCGATGGTGTAGGGTTCCGGCCGCGTGGGCACCTCCACCTTGCGGAGCTGGGTCACCACGAGCGACAACGACACCACCAGGAACAGGATGAAGTACAGAAACGTGCGGTTGGCGGACTGGAGCAGCTCGCCGATCGGCTTCTTGGCCTTCCCAGTGTTCTGATCCGACATCAGTGGCTCACCCCCTTCTCGATGCTCAGCCAGAGCCTCAGCGCCATCGCCAGACCGCCGATCGCCAGACCGAACTCCATGGCTCGGATGCTGGGGCTCTGCAGGTTGTCCTGGATCCAGCTGCGGATCGTGGGCAGGCGCAGGCTATCGACGATCACCGACTCGCCGGGTTTGGCGAACGAGTTCAGCAGCGTGTCCTGACTCACAACCACGCCGCCCATCAGTCCGAGCATCACGACCAGCGCGGTGCCCAACAGGATCGTCGACTCCGTGGAGCGGATTCGGAAGGCCCGGTACGCGGCGGAGAAGATGAAGAACGCGATGATCGAGAACATCACCGCGTCCATGTTGATGAACAGGCCGGCGAACAGCAGATCTTTGGCGAAGTGCGGGAAGATCTGGGGCGTCTCGGTCGCCGCCCTCGCACCCTCCGGCGTCAGCCGCGTGATCCAGTCCCAATAGCCGAACAGGATCATGGCCGCCATGCTCAGCGTGAAGATCAGGCTGAAGAACCAGTCCTTCTGCCTTTTGAACAATCGGCCGAGGTGGATGCTCAGCAGCGAATAGATGCCGATGCCGAGCAGCATGGCGCCCAGCGACTGGGCGAACGCCGTGACCGAAGGCAGGGTTCCCTGCAGCCAGAAGCTGAACCCCTCGACCGCGTTCCGCGGCACCTCGTCCGGGTTGTACTCCTGCGCCGTGGGCCACAGCCAGTGCAGAACGAAGTACAGGCCGCCGAGGAACGTGACGACACTCACAATCATCGGCCGCACCCGCGTGGGCGTCCGCAACAGAGCCAGAACGCACAAGAAGCCCACCACCACGGCCGCGACGATCAGCACCCACATCTTCGTGGAGCCGGGCTCCGCCTGCCAGAAGCTCAAGGGCTGGGTCGCTTGCGCCAGAGGAATCACGAGTCACCTCCCGTCTCGGTCTGAGCGCCGGGCTTCTTCTCCCTCGGTGGATCCAGCGGCCCTGGCTTTCGCGGCGTGAAGAACCGCATGGGCAGAATCTCGTCGTTCTTCTTCATGCGAGCTGGAATGGGGCGCAACTCGCCTGCCTTGCCCGGCTCCTGCACCCACTCCGCCGTCTGCTCGACGAAGCGCTTCTCGAACGAGCCGAACAGGCCGGACACAACGATCAGCGAAGCGATCGCCAGCTTGGCCCAGTCTTGGCCCACGAGGCTTCCAACCAAGACCGGCTCCCGACTGAGGTAGGCGCTGGCGGCGTAGAACTCGTCGCCGATCATCACGTAGTCGCAGGCCGCGATCAGGAACGGGGTCTGCGTGGTGATCGTGGAGGCGGCCACCTGGATCGCTCCGACGGCGTTCGCCGATTCCGCGACGATCAGCGATTCGGCGTACCAGTCTCCCATCAGGAACGCCGCTGCGACGCGCTCGCGGTAGATCAGGCCGGCCACACCCGCCGCGAACGCGAACTGCCGGTCCGTCACGAACCGGACCGACTGGGGATCGAACCTCTCCGGCAGGCCCTCGGTCTGGTACACGTCGCGGATCATCTCCGTCGCGACGCTGTACAACGGGGCGTTGGCCAGCAACAACCGGATGGGGGTTCCGAAGCGCGCCGCCGTGCGGGTGATGTAGCCGAAGATCTTGATCGCCTGGATGCCGACCGGGTCCAGACCGCTCAGGCCCGGAACCATCAGCACCGGCCTTCCCATCTCGGTGGAGCGGCCGATGGCCTCGTCGATCGCGCTCAGACCCGGAATCCTGCGGATGAAGAGCTGCTTGCCACCCCTCGCCCGCTGGATGTTGAACAGGATGAACGCCATCAGAAGCAGGACGAAGAGGATCTGTAGGTAGCCGGTGTCGTAGTACTGCATCAGGCCGGAGCCTCCTCGCGCGCAGCCTCCAGCATCTGGATGAGCCGCTCGATGTTCTCCCGCTTGGAGAGCAGACGGGAGTAGTCGTTCACGAAGTCGAAGCCGAAGAACGGGACCAGGAACGGCGCGAACGCCAAGGCCGCCTGCCCGCCGAGGTAGGCGAGCGGCTTGTGCATCTCGAGGAACAGGATGGCCGGCGTCTCGAGCCGACGCTCCACGATGGCGCTCGCGGCCTTCTGCAGCAACGCCGAAGTCTGCTCCTCCGTCAGGTCCTCATCCCAGAAATGCCGCATGTTCAGGCAACCGCCTCCGGACGAACCCAAGCACCTCGTCGCGGTTTCGGTTGAAGTGAATGTATACCCCGCGAAACGGTGCCGTTCGCGACGCTTTCTCCAACGGGGACAGCTTGATCCCGTCCTCGCCAAGGATCGCCCTCCGAACGGACGACCATTCGATGGCCGTGACGCTCACGCCGACCCGCGCGCTGGCGCCGTTCTGGTCCAGCCGGTAGCGGACGGGCCACCAGAACTCCATCGTCGATCCCAGCAGGAAGACCGCCGCCAGCAAACCCATGACCGGTCCGAAGGCGAAGCCCGAAGCGACGGCCGTCGCGGCCACCACCGCGAACAGCGCAGGGCGCTTCCGCGGCTCACGCTCCCACAGGCGGACCTCCCACTCCAGGACGTCCGCCTCGGGCGCATCAGCGGTAGTCATCGAACAGTTCGCTCACCGACTCGTTGAGGAAGATCCGACGAATGGCGTCCGCGATCAGCGGAGCGGACTCGAGGATGCGGAGCTTGGGGAACTGCTTGTGCGGCGGCACCGGGATGGTGTCCATGCACACCACCTCCTCGATGACGCTGTCCTGAAGCCTCTGGGGCGCGCTGCCGCTCAGAACGGGATGGGTGCAGGCGGCCAACACCTGCGTGGCGCCGCGCTTCACGAGCGCCTCCGCGCCCATCACGATCGACCCGCCGGTGTCGATCATGTCGTCGATCATCACGCACTTTCGGCCCGCGACGTCGCCGATGATCTCGACGATGTCCACCTTGTTCGGCTCGGGGCGGCGCTTGGCGATGATCGCGATCGGGGCCTTCAGCATCTCGGCGAGAGCCCTAGCGCGCCCCACGCCGGCCACGTCCGGACTCACCACGACCACGTCCTCTTCCGCCAAGCCCCGCTCGATGAGATGCCTGCCGATGATGGGACCAGCGTACAGATGGTCCACCGGAATGTCGAAGAAGCCCTGGATCTGGTCTGCGTGCAGATCGATCGCCACGATGCGGTGCGCACCGGCGAAGCTGATCAGGTCGGCGACGAGCCTGGCGGTCACCGGCTCGCGCGGCTTGATCTTCTTGTCCTGCCGCGCGTAGCCGTAGTAGGGCATCACCACCGTGATCCGGTTGGCAGACGCCCGACGGAACGCGTCGAGCATGATCAGCAGCTCCATGATGTGGTCGTTCGCCGGCGCGCAGGTGGGCTGGATGATGAACACGTCCTTCCCGCGGGCGCTCTCGTCCACCAGCAGGCGAATCTCGCCGTCGCTGAACCTCGTCAGCGTGCACCTTCCGAGCTCGACTCCCAGTTCGTTGGCGATCTTCTGCGCCAGCTCCCGGTTCGCGTTCCCCGCGAACAGCTTCAGACCTTGCGCGATGGTTTCGTCGCAGTTCACTTCCGCTCCGCCTCCCTCTGAGCCCGCCGGCGCGCTGCCCATCCCTCCCGCACGCTCTGCTCCGCCCGCGCGATGCCGAGCGCATCGGCAGGCACGTCGTGCCGGATCACGCTGCCCGCACCGATCACCGCTCCGGCACCGATGTTTAGCGGCGCGATGAGCGTGGAGTTCGAGCCGACGAACGCCCCGTCGGCAATCGTCGTGCGGTGCTTCGCGAAGCCGTCGTAGTTGCACGTGATCGTGCCCGCGCCGACGTTCACCCGCTCGCCCACCGTCGCGTCACCCAGATAGGTGAGGTGCGCCGCGCTCGAGCGGCTTCCGAACGACACGTTCTTCATCTCGACGTAGTTTCCCACCCGAACCTCGGATCCCAGCACGGTTCCGCCTCGCAGATGGGCGAAGGGGCCCACGCGCGCGCCCTCGCCCACCTCCGATTCGGTCACGACGCTCGCCAGCACCACGGCTCCGTCCTTCACCACGGCGTCCCGCAGGATCGAGTTCGGTCCAATGGTGCATCCGGCGCCGATCCTGGTTCTGCCCTCCAACACCGTGTTGGGCTGGATGACGGTGTCCGGCCCGATCTCCGCGTCGAGCGAGATGTGCGTCGAATCCGGGTCCAGAAGAGTCACCCCAGCGAGCGCGTGCCGACGCAGGACCCTCCTCCTCAGCACTTGGGCCGCTTGGGCCAGCTGCCAGCGGTCGTTGACTCCCATCAGCATCTCGACGTCGTCAACCGGAACGCAAACCGTGGTGCCCCCGTCGCGGTAGATCGCTCCGATCATGTCCGTGAGGTAGTACTCGCCCTGGGCGTTGTCGTTGCGGAGGGTCTTCAGCAGGCGGAACAGCGTGGGCGCATGGAAGCAGTAGACGCTGACGCACACCTCCTTGAGCGCCTTCTGTTCCGGCGTGGCGTCCTTTTCCTCGACGATCCCCATCGGCCGACCGGAGTCGTCCTTCAGGATGCGCCCGTAGCCGAAGGGATCGTCCATCACGCAGGTGGCCATCGCGCAGGCGCAACCGGTCTCCGATCGGATCTCGGCCAGTCTCCGCAGGAACGCCGGGTCGATCAGCGGCGCGTCGCCGGGCACCACCAGGACGGATCCTTGGTGGCTTCCCAGCTCCGACTCGGCGGACATCGCGGCGTGCCCGGTGCCGAGTTGCTCGCGCTGCCACGCGTAGCGATAGCGGTCGCCCAGCGCGGCCATCACGAGCTCCCCACCGTGACCGATGACGATCGTCGGACGCTCGACTCCCGCGGCCACGAGGTTCCTCGCCGCAAGCTCCACCATCGGCACGCCTAGAACCCGATGGAGCCCCTTCGGCAGGTCCGACTTCATGCGCGTGCCCTTGCCCGCCGCCAGAACGATCCCTTCGAGCCGCTCTTCCGCCATCCTTCGTCCGCTTCCTCCTCGCCGATTGTGCTTCCTGGAGCCCAAAATGAACAAGCGCACATTCGGAAACCACCATGAGCATCCGAACCCTGGACCACCCGCTCGCCGCACACCTCGTCACGATTCTCCGCCGAGCCGACACGGCGCCGGAGCGTTTCCGCTCGGTGTCGGCGGATCTCAGCCGGCTGCTCGCCCTGGAGGCGACGCGGGACCTGCGAACCGCCGAGGTGAGGGTGGAGGGTCCGCTCGAGGTCACGGTCGGTGCGCAGTTGGTCGAGCCGATCGCGGTCGTGCCGGTGCTGCGAGCAGGCCTGGGTCTGATGGAGCCGATCGTCAGCATGTTCCCGGACGTCACGGTCGGCTACATCGGCCTCGAGCGGGACGACCGGACCGCGATCGCTCGAAGCTACTACTGCAAGCTCCCCAACCTCGCCGGACGAGTCACCCTGGTGGTGGACCCGATGCTGGCCACGGGCGGATCCGCCTCCCAAGCGATCACTTTCGTCAAGGGAGCTGGCGCACCGAGGGTCAAGCTCCTGTGCGTCGTGGCCGCCCCGCAAGGTATCGACCGCCTGCAGCGGGATCATCCCGACGTCGAGATCGTGACCGCCGCCTGTGACCGGGACCTCAACGATCGGTGCTACATCCTGCCCGGTCTGGGCGACTTCGGAGACCGGTTGTACGGAACGGAGTGAGATGTTCCGTCGGCCTCTCCCGTTTCCGACCGTGGCGCTCCTCGTGGTGAGCATGACCGACCTGCTGCTCACCGTCCTCCTTTTGGGCCATGGCTTCGAGGAGGGGAACCCGCTGTTCCGTCACCTGCTGCACAAAGGGCCGGCCTGGTTCGTCGGCGGCAAGGCCCTGCTGGTCGCACTTCCCATCCTGCTCCTCGAGGCGCTGCGCCCCAGGGCGCCCCGCACGATTCTGCGAGCGTACTGGCTGTGCCTCGCGCTCTACTCGGCGCTGCTCAGCGCGCACCTCGCTTCGATCGCGGGAGTCAGGGTTTGAGGTCTCCGATGAGGGCGATGCCGCTCTCCGGCTCCATGCTGCCGTCCTCGCCGCCCATCAGTCGGTCGGGCCTCTGGCCATCCTCCGGCGGACTGAGCCACACGCGCGTTCCGAACTTGGGAGAGGCGAACGGAAGGTGCGACCATCCCCGACCGAGGATGTGCAGCGCGTTGGCGCAGTCACCCTCGAAGGGCGCACCGTGATTCCACGGCACCCAAGAACGCCCGTTGCAGTAGTGGCACACGAACGCCCTCCGCATCCTGTCCTTGCTGCGGTTGGGGTGGCTGCGGTGAAGCAGGTGCCCGTTGAAGAACAGAGCGTCGCCCGCGTTCAGCTCGACGGGGACCGGGGGACCGTACTTGCGGGCCACGGGACTAAGAGTGTTCACCTCGTCGTCCAGGTGGCTCGCGTTCTCGATTTCATGGAGATCCTCGAAGGCTCCTGCCGCGTGAACGTGCGCTGGTGCCCGCCGAGGCGGATAGATCGGCTCGTGCGCCGTTCCCGGAGCAACCCACAGGCAACCGTTCTCGACGTCGGCCCGTTCCAGCGCGATCCAGACGCCGATCAGAGTGTCCGGGTACGTGGTGATGTAGTAGGCGTCTTGGTGCCAGCCTTGGCCGCCCCTTCCTGGCGGGTTCAGGAACAGCATGCTCTGAAGGGCCAGCACATCCGGGCCGATCAAAGCTTCGAGCACATCGAGCACGCGAGGATGCAGAAGCCCCCGCTCGGCCCGCGGAGAAGCACGGTGGAGCATATGGATTCGCGTGAAGCGCGAGTAGAGCTGGTCGATCCCGGCATCGGGTTCGACCGGATCCAAGCCGGGCAGAGGCTCCCGACCCCAAAGGATGTCGTCCGCCAGAGCCAAAAGCTCCTGCACGTCGTCCTCCGACAGGATCGAAGGGACGACCGTGTAACCCTCGCGGTGGTAGGCGACGTATTGGTCCACCGTGACCCTGTAGCGGTCCGGGCGCTCGGCGGCGCGGGGGAGGTGGCTCATGGAAACTCCTCGGCGAGCGGCAGGAGTCTAGCAATAATGCCCTCATGAGGCGGGCCTTTGGTTGCACTTCGAAGCTGTGGCTTCTCGCGATCGCCCTGGGCCCCGTGCTCGCTGCCGCTCAGCGGCCCTACACCATCGAGAACTACGCGGTGGAGATCGGGCTGAAGAGGACCGGTCAGCTCGAAGTCGAGGAGAGGCTGAGCGTCCGCTTCGACGAGCCCAGAAGGGGCATCATCCGCTCCATCCCGTTCGACTACCGCACCGGCAAAGGGATCGCTCGGAGGGTCACGCTGTCGGACGTGAGGGTGACCGATCCGCGCGGCGGACCGCTGCCAACGAAGGTCTCCAGGCAGGGTGCGAACCTCTCGATCCGAATCGGCGACCCGGATGTGTTCCTGCCGGCAGGCTCGCGGCAGACGTACGTGATCCGCTATACGGCCGAGGGCGCGCTCAACTGGTTCGACAAGGCGGGCGACTGGGAGCCCTACTGCGAGCTGTACTGGAACCTGAACGGCGACCAAGTCGACACCGAGATCAAGCAGCTGAGCTTCCAGGTTCGATTTCCAGACGTGTCCGACTTGAAGCGCGTGCGGGCGCGCCTGTTCGTGGGCCCGTACGGTTCGAAGGACGGTCCCACGGTCGTGGGTCCCGCGAAGAGCGCGACCGATCCCAAGACCCACAGCTCTCTCGCGATCACCACGAGTTCGGTGCAGGGGGTGGTCTCCTCGCCGCTTCCTCCATTCCACGGCGTCACACTGGTTCTGAACCTTCCCGCAGGCGCGATCCAGAAGCCGGGGCTGGTGCAGAACGCCAAGGCCTGGTTGTTGCCGAACTTAGGGTTCGGCATCCCGCTGGTCGTTCTGGTAGGCATGCTGCTGCTTCACTGGAGGTACGGGCGCGACCCCGTTGCCGGCCCGATGGTCGTTCAGTTCGATCCTCCCCTTGGCATGTCCGGTTCCGAGCTAGGAACTTTCCTGGACCAGAAGGTCGACACGCGGGACCTTGTGGCGGGCATCTTCACGCTCGCCGTCAAGGGGTACCTGACGGTCCATCCCCATGAGAAGGGATTGGTTTTCCGCAGGCGCTCGGCGGAGCTGCACCTGACGGACAAGCAGGCTGGAGACGACCTTGGGCCCTTCGAGAAGGAGCTTCTCCGCTGTCTGAAGCGGTGCGGCAACGTGGTCACAGAGGCCGAACTGCGAACTCACGTGGCCACGAGGCTTTCCAAGCTGAGGGACGCCCTTTTCGAGAGCCTGGAGGACAGGGGACTGTACATGACGTCTCCGCAGCTCGTGACGACCTTCTGGCTGGTGGCGGGCGGCGCCGCGATCGTTCTGATGGCCGTTCTGGCAGGGATGCTCTCCCCCTTCGGCGATCCGGCTCCATCCATCATCGGGGCGATCGTCGGGTTTCTCGTGCTCATCCCCTTCGCCAAGCTGATGCCGAGGCGCACGGCGCTGGGGGCCAAGGTGCTCGGCCAGGCTCGGGGCTTCGAGGAGTTCCTCCGGCGCGCTCGTTCGAAGGAGTTCGAGTGGATGGACAAGAAGCAGCCCGACGCCGCGCTGTTCGAGGAGTACCTGCCGCACGCCGTAGCCCTCGGGTTGACCGAACAGTGGGCCGGGGCGTTCGTGGGAATCGTGCAGGAGCCTCCGTCCTGGTACGTCGCCCCGCACCACACCGGAGCGTTCAATCCTGTGTTCCTCGCGTCCGACCTCGATGTGATCTCCCATTCCGTCGGCTCCGCCGCCACCACGCCCCCGCGATCCAGCGGGGCGAGCGGCGGGTCTTCCGGCTTTTCCGGAGGCGGCGGCTTCTCCGGAGGCGGATTCGGAGGGGGCGGCACCAGCAGCTGGTGACCTCCGGCGCGTCTAATCAGTAGGGATGAAGTTGCCCGAGCTGGAACCGAGGAAGAGATCGATCCTTCGAGCCGTGGTCGTGGAGTACGTCGCGGCCGCCGAGCCGGTCGGTAGCGAACTGATCGTTCGCAAGCACAGCCTCGGCGTGAAGAGCGCCACCGTGCGGAACGAGCTCGCGGAGATGGCCGAGATGGGCTATCTGGAGCAACCCCACACGAGCGCGGGGCGCATTCCGAGCGACCTCGGCTACCGCTACTACGTCGACTACCTGCTGGAGAAGCCCACGGTGCCGCCCGAGGCCAAGCAGCAGGTGGCGAGCAGCGTGGAGGAGGGCGAGGTGCTCCTCACACTGGTTCACGAGGCGACCCGCGCCCTGAGCCGCCTCACCCAGCTCCTCGCCGCGGCGACCATCCTTCGGGACGGCCGAATCACCGTGCGGAACGCGGTCTTGAGCGCCCTCGGACCGGACAAGGCCCTTCTCGTTCTCGTGTTCAACAACGGGCACGTGGAAAACCGCCTCCTCGACTGCCCGCCCGGCATCACCCTCACGGACATCGGGGTGGCGAACGAGGTGCTCAACCGGCACCTGCCGGGCAAGACCGTCCGAAGCCTGGCCAGAGGACGCGCACCGGCAGAGGCCGGCCCTGCCTCGCAGGTCGCTTTGATCGACGCCATCTGGGCGGTGCTGCGCAGCGTTGCCCGCGACATCCTACGAGGCCAGATCTTGCTGGACGGCGAGGAGTACATCCTGGCGCAGCCGGAGGCGAGGAGGGACGCGGACTTCGTCGAGCGCGCTCTGCGGGCCCTTTCGGACACCGCGGCGCTGTACGAGGACGTTCAGAACCCGCCGGAGGGGTGCGAGAACGTGACCATCGGCCACGAGAACCGACGGGACGACCTCCACGATCTGTCCATTGTTCGGCGCAGCTTCTTCGTCGGAGAGACGGAGGCGGGAACGCTCGCCGTGATCGGCCCGCGACGCATGGCCTACGATCGGAGCATCCCGCTCGTGGAGTACGCGGCCAAGGCGCTCTCCAACGTCCTCGGCAAGTACCTTGCGAGCTAGCGGAGCGAGAAGAGGCTGTCCGGCAGTCCGGAGTTGATCTTGACGTCCACGTACCGCATGATCCCGGCGACCTTGCCCTCCGCGTTGCGGACCGTAACGCGGGTCGGGAACCAGATTCCCTCCGACTCGGTGGGATTCTCGTAGAAGAAGGTCGCCATCAGCCGTCCCGACTGGCCATACCATTCCCGCCGGAACACGTAGCGCTTGTCGCGATCCACCCACACCCTGTGGCGCGAGGTGTCGTCCCACTTCTTCAGGTAGGTCAGGTCGAACACGAGCCCGCCGGTTGCGCGGTCCACTCGAACGAACTTCGCCTCGAACAGACTCGAAACCATCGACGGGGTGATCAGGCCGAAATCGAGGAACGACTGCCGCTTGCCGGGCGAGTCGGACAGGTCCTCCCTCTGGTTCAACTTGGCCCGCGGAATGGAGTACACGCGGGTAGTGCCGTTGAGGATGTACCGCACGTCGGTGTCGCCGACCTTGGACTCCAACCGCACCATGAACGGTTCCTTGGCCCGGACGGTCGTACTCTTCACCCGGTACGAGTTGCCGAAATCCTTGTTGATCTTCGCCAGCTCGTCCTGATACCCGGCGACCACCTGCGCCGTGAAGCTGAGATCCTTCAGCTTCGGCTGAACGATCTCGTCGACGCCAACCGTCTGGGCGAGCGCCAGCGCTGCGAGCAAACCTGCGGCGATGTTCAGCATGGATTTTGAGTGTACTCCCGGCTCCCGGGTTGACACCCGGCAGCCTCCACCGGATTGGACGTCTCGGGTCAACCGAGGGCACGCAGGACCCAAGCCGAGGGTCGCTCCACCGCGTCCTGCGTATAATGCGGCATGCGGCAAATGCACGGATGGATTCTCGTCGTTCTGATGGCGATCGCCTCGCTGGCCTGGGCGGGCGGCGGTCAGGGCGCGAAGGACGCCGCGGCCAAAAAGGAGCGGGAGAAGATCGCCCAGCTTCAGAAGGCCTACGAGAAGGCCAAGGCCTCATACCAAGCCAAGCCGAAGGACGAAAAGCCCCGGAAGGCGTTCGTCCAGGCCGCAACGGTGTACGCCCGCACGACGATGTACTCCTCCGCTTTGGCGCCCAAGGAGAAGTATCCGGTGGCCCTGCGGGTGTACCGCGAGGTCCTGAAGGCCGATCCTAAGAACGAGGAGGCCAAGCAGGCGGTGCAGACGATCGAGAGCATCTACACGAGCATGGGCCGTCCGATCCCCAAGTGAGTTCCACCGAACCGAACTCGAGGCGTTTCGCCATCCAGCTGTGCATCGGGGCGGCGGTGATTTCCCTGTTGCCGTCCCTCTTCGGTTGGGCCACCGCCCCAACCACCTGGAGGTACCTCGGCGCCGAGTACAACCTCGACGACCACATGGTCTATGCCGCGTGGATGCGCCAGGCCGCCGAAGGACGTCTCCTGTTCGAGAACCGCTTCACCACCGACCCCCAACCCGGCCTCACGCTGCACCTTTACTTCCTGGTGCTGGGTGGGGTCTCCAAGTTTCTGGGAACGCCCCTCACGACGGCGCTGGCTAGGGCGCTCTTCACAGCGCTGTTCTTCTGGCTGGCGTTCCGGCTGATCTCGAGGGTCACGCAGGACGTTTTCGCCCGGAAATTGGCGCTGAGCCTCGTCGCGCTGGGCGGAGGGGTGGGCTTCCTGGTGTGGCAGAGCTTCGGGACGACGATCCAGCGGCCGGTTCCCGAGTTCTTGGCGAGCCTCCTGCTCGGTCGCCTTCCGATCGACGTTTGGCAACCCGAGGCCTTCGTGTTCCCCTCGATGATCACGAACGGTCTCTTCATGGTGAGCCTTTGCCTCATGCTGTGGCTGTTCGAGTCCGTCCTCGACGCAGAAACCTCCTGGCGTCCGGTGTGGCAAGGGGCGCTCGCCTTCGGGTTGCTGATGAACATCCACAGCTACGATGCCCTGCTCGTAACTTTGGTGCTCGTGGCGCTGCTGGCCTGTCAGATCGCCCGCCGCAGGGTCTCTTGGGCTTGGGTGGGGCGCGTGGCGACGATGGGTCTGGGCGCGATCCCGCCGGCGCTCTGGTTCTGGCACGTTCTCCGCAACGACCCCGTTTTCCAGGCCAGGGCGGCGACCGAAACCTACTCCCCGAACTTCCGGCAGGTGGCCGCAGGCCTGATCCTGTTGATCCTCCTCACCGCGGTGAGCGTTTTCGCGCCCAAGGCCACCTATCGCGAGGCGCGGAGGAGGATCGCCATGGGCTGTGGGATCGGCGTGGGGATTCTCCTATGGATCGGTGCGGCGAGCCACCAAGACGGCTACTGGATCCAGAGCCTCGGGGCGTGGGTGGCGCTGTACGCCGTTGCGATCGCCGTCGCCGCGGGACTCTCCACGCCCAACCCGGCCAAGAACCTGTTTCTTGCTTGGGCTTGCGTCGGACTCGTCGCCATCTACTTCCCCGCTCTTTTCCAGCGCAAGCTCGCCATGGGCCTGCAGATTCCTTGGGCGGTGCTGGGAGCGCTTGGTCTCGCGCTGGTCATCGAGGGCGTCGAACGCAACATGCGCAACCTCGCTACCGTCGTGGGTCTGGTGCTGGTGGGAGCCAGCTCCGGTCTGTGGCTGCAGCGAGAGCTGCTTTATCTGCGGTGGAACGTCTCCAACACGACCCTCCATTCGCCGTACCTGTCGGCGAACGCGGCGCGCATCGTGGACTACCTGGCACGCATTCCCGGTCGAAAGGTGGTGCTGGCGATGCCCGGCATTGCGGCGCCCTTGCAGTCGCCCGACCGGTTCGGCTCTCCCATCGTGCCGGATCTGAACCCGGTGCTCACCGGCATGGCGGGATGCGTGACGTACGCCGGACACTGGAGCGAGACGCCACGCTACGTGGAGCGACGCAACAAGCTCACTGCGCTTTTCCTTGCAACGTCGCCGTCCCAAGCCGTCGAAGAGGTGCTGCGCGAAAGCGGGGCGGAATACGTGGTGGCGCCCGTGCCGGAAGCCTTCCGCCTGTTGCCGGTGCCGCTTCGGGACCTGACCAAGCTCGGAGACATCGTCATCAACGGTACTCAGTTCCGTCTGATTCGGCTGGCTCCGACCTCTGGGCGACCGTAGAGTCCTGAGTCGCGGGTCCAGTGCCTACCGCGACGATCTTCGGTCCACCCTTGTAGTAGCTCCGCCCCAGCGAGTCGCGGCGAACCAGCTTCCCATCCCGGTAGACCAAGCGGTACGTGAAGACGGAGTGACCCTTGCCGCCCTTGTCCACAACCTTCTGCCTACCCGCGGGCAACGTTGGGTCCTTCACCAGCTTGACTCCAGGGTCCCAAGACTTGTGCGATTCCGTGACGATGCGAACCTTGAGGCTTGGGTCTCTCTTGCCCAGAACCCGCACGTGCAGCACACCGTTGCCGACCTCGACGGCGAGCGCGATCGGCGACGGACCCGGGTTCTCGATGACCAGGTCCTGCAATCCGTAGTTCACTGTCGCATCGCGACCGACCGCGACGTAGGGAACGGGAAGGCTGTGGTTCGATCGGCGCACGATCTTGAGGTCCGCGAGCAGGGCGGCGTTGTACAGCGTCGTGCTCACCTGGCAGATGCCGCCGCCCACCCCGGTATCGTGTCGACCGTTCACGTAGACCCCGGCCTCCCTGAAGCCGTTCTCGATCGTGCGCTTCCCCACCGTCTGGTTGAACGAGAACCGGTCGCCAGGCAGGAGAACCATTCCGTCGATCTTCGCCGCGGCGGCCCGGATGTTCGTGTTCCTCGGCTTGTTGTTGCGCGGGAACCGCGTGGAGAACTCCGCCGCAACCTCCACGATCTCGGCGAGGGCCTCGTCGGACACGCGCCGCGGCGCCACGGTGATCGGCAGCTGGACCTCTTCGGCCCCTTGGAGCACCGCGTCCACAACCACCTGGGGAAGAGCCTCTCCGTCCACCGTGCGCCCGGGAACCTCGGGAACCCGGACGATCTCCCCCGATCTGAGGAAGACGCGGGCCGGCCGGGTGGCGGGAAGCTTCTTCTCGGCCTCCCGCCTCAAGGCATCTGCGTCGAAGATGGGCACTACGACGGGCGGTGCAACCCGCTTCTCCGGCTCGCCCCCCGGCAACCAGCGGGTCGCCGCGTCCCAGAAGCTCTGCAACGGAAGCTGGTCCACCGAGGCGGCGTCGTCCAGCCTCACGAGCTGCGAGAGCCTTGGCTCAGCGACCACCGAACGCTCCGGCACGGTCAGTCGGACGGTTCTGCGTTTCTCCGTCTCCCACCAGACCCGAACCTTCCGCCGTGCCTCGTCCGGCGTGAGCTCGCCTACCGGCACCGGCCCGACGAAGCTGTTGGGGGCGACCCTGTCTTGGAAGCGATAGGCGGACAAGCCCAAGGCGAGAAACGCCGTCGCCGCCATCGCGGTCAAGGCCCAGAACCAGCGTCTCCATCCTAGAAACACGGGCGAGGGTCTCCTTTCTGCACATCCCATTATGACGCGCAACCGGCTGCCGACCCCGGTCCGATTCGGCGGACGGTACACTGGCGACCATGAGGAAGCTGGTTTGGCTCAACGGCGAGCTCTGCGCACTGGAAGAGGCCAAGACATCGGTTGCCGACCACGCGCATCTGTACGGCGACGGCATCTTCGAGGGCATCCGCATCTACGACGGCAAGATCTTCAAGCTCGACGAGCATCTCGATCGGCTCTACCACGGCATCCGGATGCTGGGTTACCAGATGCCCCAGACTCAGAGCGAGCTTCGCGGCATCATTCTGGACGTCTGCGCCAAGGCGGAGATCCCCAGCGGCTACATCCGGCTCAACGTGACGCGCGGGACGGGACTGGGACTCGATCCCAAGCACATCGACCCACGCTGCAACGTGATGGTGATGGTCTCCACCTTGGCGCTGTATCCTCCAGAGGCCTACGAGAACGGGCTCGACGTGATCACGACCTCCGTACGGGTGATTCCCGCCGACAGCCTCGACCCGCGGCTCAAGTGCATCGGGCGGTACGCCTCGAATATCCTGGCCAAGATGGAGGCGAACGCGCGGGGAGCCGGCGAGGGCTTGATGCTGAACCATCAAGGCCAAATCGCCGAGTGCACCGGGGACAACCTGTTCCTGATCCAAGGGCGGAGGATCCGAACGCCGCACCCATCGTGCGGCATCCTCCGCGGCATCACGAGGGACACGGTGATGGCGATCGCCCGCGAGAAGGGCTACGAGGTGACCGAGGACTTCCTGACGCCGTTCGACGTGTTCTCCTCCGACGAGGCGTTCCTCACCGGCACGGCCGCGGAGGTGATCCCGATGGTGTCGCTCGACGGCAAGCCGATCGGCGACGGGAAGCCGGGGCCGATCACGAGGGAACTGATCGCGGCCTATCGGGTCGAGACGGGCAAGGGAACGGCGTTCTGAGCAGGACTTGCGCGCGTTGCGGGCGAGCGGCCCGATGGTCGGTGGAGATCGGCGACCAACCGCCGAGGTGGCTGTGCGACCGCTGTTTGGAGGTCGAGACGGGCTTCCGAGCGCTGCGCCGGCCCCTCGCCCAGATGGCCCGAACTCCTCCCGAAACCGACCGCTGTCCCGCCTGCGGCACGGGCTGGCTGATGGTGGAAGCCACCGCCTTGGTAGGCTGCCCGGTCTGCTACGAGGTGTTCGGAGAGGCTATCCGAAGCCGATTCGGCCTCGGCTGAACCTTTCGCCTCACAGCACCGTACCGGGCAGTTCCGCGGAGGGCACGCGGGCCTCGAGCGCCAGGATCCGGTACAACCGGTCCGATACCGCCTCGTAAGAGAAGCGCTCCTCGAGCACTCGCCGAGCGTTCGCCCCCATCGCCTCGAGGCGGTCCGGTTGGGACCGCAAGCGAAGGATCGCCGCCGCCAGAGCCTTCGCCGAGGCGGGAGGCACGACCTCGCCGCAGTCCTCCTCGCGGATCACCCGGGCTACCTCGCACCGTTCGTCCATCATCGCGAGCGTCGGCCTACCCGCCGACAGGATCGAGTAGAACTTGCTGGGCACGCATAGCCCGACCATCCCCTGTTCCAAGGTCACCAGGCAGAGGTCCGCCGCGGCGAGCAGGTCGACGTACTCTTCGGCGGGAAGGAACTGCTCCACGAGAACGTTGGAGATCCCCTCGTTCCGGACCCGATCGCGCACGTGCTGCTCCTTCACGCCGTTACCCACGAGGAGGAAACGCACGTCGGGTGCTTCCTGGCGCAGCTCCTTCGCGGCGTCCAGGACGGCGTCAAAGTCGTGGTAGCGCGCGAAGTTGCCGGAGTTGACCACCAAGAACCCGCCGGAAGGCACGAACCGCCGACGAACGGCGTTCTCCTTGGGCCGAGGGGCGATCGCCACGGGATTCGCACCAATCTCGAGAACTTGCACGAAGTCCGGCGACAGGCCGTACTCCTCGATCAGGTGGTCGCGCATGCAGCGTCCGATCGCCACCACGCGGGCCGCACCCCTGAGCCACGACCCTTGGAGCCTCTTGGCCCAGCGAACGAACCGGCTGGCAGGCGAGGCGACCTGCAGCGCCACCGCCCGGTCGGGCTCCAGGTCGTAGATCACGTAGACGTACGGAATGCCGAACAGCCTACGGAGGAGCCAGGCGGCAAGCGGCAGGGACGGCGGCGCGCTGGAGACGAGAACGCAGTCGTACGGATGGCGCACCAAGAGTCGGACGAAGACCTTGAGGGCGAACCACAGGTTCACCACCATCCGCTCCCGAGTGCGGCTCCGCTCCACGGGTCGGATGCGCAGCCTGCGAATCACGATCCCGCTCCAATCCTCGAACGGGGGATAGGATTCCTCTCCTCCCCGGTAGGAGTTTCCCGAGGTCCAGACCTCCACTTGGACGCCGTGGCGGTCGTGAAGAAGCCGGGCTTGATCGCTCAGCACCATTCCGGTGCCGCCCATCATGTCGGGGTAGAAGAACTCGTTGAGGATGCAGACGCGCATGGGCCTTCTTTCTTCCTCTCGCGCACCGGCCTTTTTCGCCTCTGCCATCGGTGAGTTCCAGCCCATGCTCAGTCGTATCGACTGCAAACGACGTGCCAAGCCCGGGCCATGCCGGACCGCACTTCCGTAATCGGCCCAGTATACACGCTCCCCCAGACGGATCAGGTGCGAACAGGCTCGTCGGGAAGGGGAACGCCCGCGACGATCGAGGTCCAACCGGGAAGGCTCACCTTTCCCGACAGGTTGGTCCATGCAACCCTTCGCATTCGACCGTCCTTCCCGCGAATAGCCCACACGCGGTCGCGGAAGCCGGGATTCTCCGCCCACTCGCGGACCATGGCCGCCCGCGTGGCAGGGTCAGGGAAAAGGCGCTCCATCGGGCGCTCCATCTCCAACAGGTCCGCGAAGGTGTATCCCGTCGCCCGCTCCGCGGCGTCGTTCCACAAGGCCAGCCTCCCACGCTCATCCATCGCCACCAGCATCACGGGGGCGTGATGCACGAGGGTCCGCAGGCTGGACTCCAGCTGCGTCAGCCGATCGTGCGACTGCCGCAGCTGCTGCACCTCGGAGAGATCCACGAACGAGGCCACGACGCTGAGCAGCTGCCCGCTTCCGCTCCAGATCGGGTCCGCCGCCATCCAGATCGGCTTCATCCGGCCGTTCAGCCCGTAGATCCGGTACTCCCTTCCCTCCGCACGCTCCCCGCGCAAGGCTCGGAAGACTGGCCAGTCCGGCGGATCGACCCTGGTTCCCGTCGCCGGGTCAATCACCACGAAGTCAACGAACTTCTTCACATCGTCGCCGATCGGCACGGGCTCGGGCGCCCACATCTCCTCGAAGGCACGGTTCGCGAGCCGGAAGTCGCCCGCGGGCCCGAACACCGCGATGCCGACCGGCAGGATGTTGAACAGGCCCCCCATGACCTTCTGGTCGTGTTCGCTCCGCTCGATCTCGTGCGCCAACGCCGCTTTCAACCGGTTGCGCTCGCTCACGTCGATGAACCCGAACAGGACCCACTCCTGCCCCTCGGGATCGGTGGTGGCGTCGGCGTCGAACTGCGCCTCGAACACAGACCCGTCCGCGCAGCGGACCTTGCACGGCTGCCCGACGACCGACCCGCCATCGCGCACGAAGCGGAGCGTGCGCCCGATGGTGTCGCTCGCGTCGGGCCCGTAGAGGAAGCTCCCAATGGGGCGCTCCAGCACCTGCTCCAGCTCGTGCCCGAGCCGGTTCAGCCAACGGCGATTCGCGTCCCGGACCATGCCCGCGGGGTCCGTGGCCACGATCAGCGCGGGAATCCGCTCGAACATGTGACGGTGCCGCTGCACCAGCCGCCGCAGCTCCGCCTGAACGTTCCGCTCCGTGGCGATCGTGCCGAGCAGGGCGTCCCTTTCCGAACGGAGGACCGCCTCCACCTCCGAGGCTCGCTCGCGCTGGACGACCGAAACCGCCTCGGTCCGGCTGCCCACGTTCAGTTTCAGCCGGATTCTCGACCAGTGCGTGTTCACCGTAGCGATCCGAATGCCGAGTTCGCGAGCGATCTCCTTGTCCGTCCTGCCCTCGGCCGCGAGCTCCAAGATGGCCGCTTCCCTTGGGGAGAGCTTCTTCCGATCGGCGGAGGTTTCCAACGCCTGTCGCATTACATTCACATTACATCAGAATTCCCAGGTCCGTCAAGAAGATCTTCGAACAATCGAAAAGGGTGCCCCTTTCGGGGCACCCTCCGACCAAGAGCGCAGCCAGGAGCCTACTGCTGCGGCCCCCGGCCGTTGAAATACGAGTCGAGCACCGACACGTCGCTCGAAGGCACCCGGAGCTTACGCTTGGAGATCGTCTTGACGTGCCCGTCGAGCCAAGCAACGATCGTCATCTCCTTGTCGAACCGCGGATAGATCTGGCCCCATGCGGTGGCGCTCGTCTCGGGCCCCGTCCACCGGCTCGGCGGCTCGATGCGCGCGTAACCGATCGGGTTACGGATGACGGTTCCGGAGGTTGGATGGAACCGGTCCTTCATGGTCGCCTCGGCGAAGGCGACGGTGCCGGCCACGTCGTCGAACCCCGAAAGACCCTTGCCCACGTAGTGGAACGGCGTGGGGTTGGTGCCGTTCGGGTCGGGGAACATGTTCGTGGTGTTCAGGTACCGGTAGTTGTAGCCGTAGCTGGGGTTGGCTCCCAGAACGTAGTAGTAGAACTCGTTCTTCGGATCGAAGCGAGACCGACCCTGGGAATCCTGGACGGCGACATCGTCCGCGGTGTCCTTCGGGCACAGGAAGATCTTCTCGCTCTTGGTGTACGGAAGCAGCAAGAGCGGCCAGTAGTAGAACCCGTAGGTGCTGGGCAGGCGCAGGTTGTTGGCGTCGTAGTAGTACAGCGGCGCGGTCACCTCGTCGTGGTCTGCGAGGTACATCACCCAGGCGGTGCCGATCTGTCGGACGTTGCTGATGCTGGCGGTCTTCCTCGCGGCGTCTTTGGCCTGGGAGAAGACGGGGAAAAGGATGGCGGCCAAGATCGCGATGATGGCGATCACGACCAGGAGCTCGATCAACGTGAAGGCGTTCCGTGTGCGGCTTTCCATGGTCGAAACCATGTAACCCGATTCGTTACGAACAATGCAAATCCCTGCGTAAACTTGCGGAACGATCCGCAACGGCGCCTACATCCCCACACCGGTGTAGTAGCGAAGGCCCCGGCTCCACAGCAGCTTCGCCGCAACGGCGCTCAGGGCGATCCACCCCACCTGCGACCAGAGGATGCCGGGCACGGCCTCGGGCTGGACCCGGCCGATCAGAATCTCGGTCGGCGCCCCAGAGGTGAAGTAGAACGGAAAGAACTTGGTGAGCTCCCGCGCCCAATCGGGCAGAAGCGACACCGGAAACACCTGCCCGCTGAGGAACAGCATCGGGAAGTAGTACAGCTCGAAGATGGACGAGGCCTCTTGCACGAAGAGCGCGAGCATCGACATCGCAACCACGAAGAAGTAGCTCACCAGGTGGCCCAGCAGCAGGCTGGCCCAGAACTCCCATTCCAAGTTCAGCCGCACGTCCCCCAGAAAGCCCCGGTAAGCCCAGAGGAGCAGCAGGAAGAAAGGCAGGAACAGCACCGGCCGGAGCAATCTCCAGCTGAGGTTGCGGAAGAACGTGAACTCAAGGAAGCCGACCGGCCGAACCAGGAACGTGGAGAACTGCCCCTCCCGAATCTCTGTGGCCAGCTCCCACATGATGTGGCTGGTGACGAAGGAGGCGATCAGCAGCATCGACAGGTAGTAGACGACGAAGTCGCCGGCGGAGAACCCTTGGATGTACCCGCCCTTCGCGGCGCTGGCCCAAACCAGGGGCATCGTCACCGCGGTCACCACGTCGGTCGTGATCCAGATGAGCCCGCTCGCTCGGTAGGCGATGCCGTCCTGGAAGTAGATGGCGAACACCGCCCACCACTTCCTCAGGCGGCGAAGGATTCCGCTGGGCCGTCGGGCCACGGACAAGCTCATGCGTCTCCTCCCAAACGGGTTGGGCCGACGGGTCGAACCTGCGCCCCGTCGGCCCCCAAGATTCGGTCTCCGCGCCTCAGCTTTCCCGGAGAGGCATGCCCAGCTCCTTCAGCAGGAACCTGGCCTCCTCGTCCGTCTTCGCGCTCGTGCACACGACGATATCCATGCCGCGGACGCGATCGAACGTGTCGTAGGGAATCTCCGGGAACACGAGCTGCTCCTTCAGACCCACCGCGTAGTTGCCGCGGCCGTCGAAGCTGTTCGGGTTCAAACCCTGGAAGTCGCGGATTCTCGGGAAAACCACGGTGCACAGCTTGTCGAAGAACGCGTACATCTGGTTGCCGCGCAGGGTGACCATGCACCCGATCTTCATGCCCTTGCGCAAACGGAAGTTCGAGATCGCCTTCTTCGCGACGGTAGCGACCGGCTTCTGGCCCGCGATGAGCTGCATGTCGCGCATCGAGTTCTCGAGGTGCTTCGGGTCCTTGTCTCCGGTGCCGGTGCCCATGTTGATCACGATCTTCGTGATCTTCGGCGCCTGCATCACGGAGGAGTACCCGAACTTCTCCATCAGCCTCGGAAGCACGGTCTCCTTGTAGATCTTCTTCAGCCGCGGCTCCGGAAGCTTGGCCTGCGGGCCGGAGGAGGCGACGGCCGGAGACGGCCCTCCCTTCTCCTTCTTGGAATCCTTCTTCGGCGCTGGCTGTGGCGGTTTCTTCTGCTGCTCCTTCTTCGCCATGGAATCACTCCTTCTCCATCACCGGGGCGTCCGGAATCCGCTCGCCGCTCTTCTTGGCGTAGCGCACGACCTTGCCGTCCTCCAGACGGCGCCCGACGCGGGTCGGCTCCTTCGTCTTCGGGTCCAGAACCATCACGTTGCTGATGTGGATGGGCACCGGAATCCTGAGCCGGGCAGACTTCTCTCCCTGGAAGCGCGCTTTCTTGTGCTTGACCGCGGCGTTCAGCGGCAGAGGCCGATCCTGGTCCTCCGGGTTCGGCTGGAGAACGATGACGCGCTGCTTGTCGGGGAAAACCTGGGCGACGAAGCCCTCCTGGCCCTTGTCCTTGCCGGAAATGATCCGCACGAAGTCACCCTTGCGGACCTTGAGCTTGACGCGCTGCTTCTTCTGTCGGATCTCTTGCTTCGTCATCACAGAACCTCCGGCGCTAGAGACACGATCTTCATGAAGTTCCGGTCACGCAGCTCGCGCGCCACCGGGCCGAAGATACGGGTTCCGCGCGGCTCGTTGTTCTGCGGGTTGATGATCACGCAGGCGTTGTCGTCGAACCGCAGGGTGCTGCCGTCTCTCCGGCGGATCATTCGGTTGGTACGGACGATGACCGCCTTGACCACGTCGCCCTTCTTGATGGGCATGTTCGGCGTGGCGGCCTTGACGGAGGCGACGATCACGTCGCCGACGCGCCCGTACCGGGGCTGCGAACCCTTCAGCACGCGGATGCACATCACCTGCCGTGCCCCGGAGTTGTCCGCTACCTTGAGCCTCGTAAACTGCTGGATCATTGCCTCTACCTGAATCGTGGGGCGGGGCGCTGACGCGCCCCCGCCGAAACCGTCACTTCACCTTCTCGATGATGCGCGTCACCCGCCAGCGCTTCTCCTTGCTGAGGGGCCTCGTCTCCATGATCTCAACGAGGTCGCCCACGTCGCACGCCAGCTCGTCGTGCGCCTTGAACCGCTGCGAGCGGATCATCACCTTCTTGTAGAGCGGGTGCTGGACGCGCCGGGAAACCTGCACGACCACCGTCTTTTGCATCTTGTTCGACACGACGGTGCCCTGCCGGACCTTGCGGCGTCCGCGCTGCTCGTTCGGAGCCTGCTGCTCGCTCACTGAGAGCCTCCTCGCTTCTTCTCGTTGATGATGGTCAGCAGACGCGCAATGTTGTGCCGCATCACCTTGATGCTCGCCGTGTCCGACGTCTGCCGGAACACCAGGTCCCGCCGAGCCTTGTGGAGGTTGGCACGCTGCTGCCGCACCATCTCCTCCAACTCCGGAACCGACTTCTCCCGAAGATCCTTCGCCTTCAAATCCTTCATCGCTTCTCTGCCTCCATCAGGCCGCCGGAGACGCCGGCTTGGGGTTGGTCATGGCCTCCTTCAGCGCGTCCGACTCGGCCTTGGTCATGAACTTGCACTTGATGGGCAGCTTGTGCATGGCCAGACGCATGGCCTCCTTGGCCACGTCCTCCGCCACGCCGTCCATCTCGAACATCACGCGGCCAGGCTTGACCACGGCAACCCAGCCCTCCACGGGGCCCTTGCCCTTGCCCATTCGCGTCTCGAGCGGCTTCTTGGTGATCGGTTTGTCCGGGAAGATCCGGATCCAAACCTTTCCTCCGCGCCGGATGTACCGCGTCATGGCGATACGGGCGGCCTCGATCTGTCGGCTGGTGATCCAAGCCGCCTCGAGCGCGACCAATCCGTAATCCCCGAACGACACGAGGTTGCCCCGGGTGGCCTTGCCTTTCATGCGGCCGCGGTGCTGCTTGCGGTACTTGACTCTCTTAGGCAGTAGCATCGCTCTCTCCTTGGCTGGCGCCGTCGTCGTAGGCCCGGCCGGACGGCTGCTGGCGCCGCTCGGGCAACACCTCGCCCTTGTAGATCCACACCTTGACCCCGATGGTCCCGTACAGGGTCCTCGCCACCGCCAGGCCGTAGTCGATGTCGGCCCGGAGGGTGTGCAGAGGCACCTTGCCCTGCTTGTCCCCTTCCGATCGGGCGATCTCCGCGCCGTTGAGGCGCCCGGAGACCAGAATCTTCACGCCGCGGGCGCCGGAACGCAGCGCGCGGGTCATCGCCTGGCGCATGGCTCGGCGGTGCGACACGCGCTTCTCCAGCTGGGCTGCGATGTTCTCCGCGACGAGCTGCGCGTCGATGTCGGGGTTGCGGACCTCGGTTACGTTCACGTGGACCTGAGCCGTGCGATCGTGCTGCATCGCGAGCTTCTGCAGCTGGTTGGTCAGATCCTCGATCCCCTTGCCGCCGCGGCCGATGATCGCTCCCGGGCGCGAGGTGACCACGTTGACCTTGATCCGGTTTGCGGCCCGCTCGATCTCGACGCGGGACACGATGCCCAGACCCGCCCGGCTCTTCACCAGCTCACGCACCTTCTGGTCCTGGACAAGGTTGTGCTTGTACGTCTTCTTGTCCGTGAACCACTGGCTGTCCCAACCACGGATCACGCCGATCCTGAACCCGACTGGATGAATCTTCTGTCCCAAACTAAGCGTCTCCCTTCTCAGCCTCGCCCTGGGGCTCGACAGACTCGCTGACAACGTTCTCCTGCTGCTGCACCGGCTCTTCGGCGGCCTTCTTTCCGGACCGTCCGCCCTTCCGCTCCGGCGCGGAGAAGCTGGGCCGCGGCTTCGGCTTGGTGCCCTTGGCCGGAGCCTGCTTCGGCCGCGTGTCCTCCTCGACCACCACGGTGATGTGGCTGGTCTTCTTGAGGATGCGGTTGGCGCGGCCCATGGCGCGGGCTTGAATCCTCTTCAGGCGAGGACCCTCGTCGACCATGATCGTCGCGATCCGCAGCGTCTCGGCGCTCAGCCCGTGGTTCTCCTCCGCGTTGGCCACGGCGCTCATCAGGACCTTCCGCAAGAGCCTGGCGCCCTTGCTGGGGTGGTACCGGAGCAACCCGGCGGCGTAGAGGGCGCTCTTCCCCCGGATCTCGTCCGCAAGGATGCGGACCTTCCGAGGTTGGACGCGCAGGTATTTGGCTACAGCTCTGACTTCCATCGTTTCAGCCGATTCCTCGCTCGATGTGCTGGTGCTCCGCCGGGCCGAGCGAACGCTCTAGGATACCCGATCCCGGGCGCTCCCTCCCGCGCCGAACCTTCAGCGGATGCGTACCCCCCGCTCGGGAAGCTGGCCGCCGTGGCCGCGGTACGTCCGCGTCGGGACGAACTCCCCCAGCTTGTGGCCGATCATGTTCTCGGTGACGAACACGGGGACGTGCTTCCGCCCGTCGTGAACGGCGAAGGTGTGGCCGACCATGTCCGGGATGATCGTCGACCTGCGCGACCAGGTCTTGATCAGACGCTTCTCCCCGGACTGGTTCAGCCGGACGACCTTCTCCATGAGGTGCTCGTCCACGAAAAAGCCCTTCTTGAGACTCCTTGCCATACGTGTGCCTCGATGCGCTCAGGCTGCGATCAGCCGTTCCTCCTCCGGACGATGAACTTGTTCGTGCGCTTGTTCTTGCGCGTCTTGGTACCCAGCGCCTTGTTGCCCCAGCGGTCCACCGGACCCTTCTTGCGGCCGACGGGCGACTTGGCCTCGCCTCCGCCGTGGGGATGGTCCCTCGGAGACTTCACGACGCCGCGGACGTGCGGCCGCCGGCCCAGCGAGCGGTTCTTGCCCGCCTTGCCGATCTGCTCGTTCTCGTGGTCCGAGTTGCCGACCTCGCCCACCGTGGCCCTGCAGGTGTTGTGCACCATGCGCATCTCGCCGCTCGGAAGGCGCAGCGTCACGTAGTTGCCTTCCTTCGCCATCACCTGGGCGGCCACGCCGGCGGCGCGGACCATCTGCCCGCCGCGGCCGGGCTGCAGCTCGATGTTGTGAACCAGCGTGCCGAGCGGGATGCTCTTCAGCTGGAGGCAGTTGCCCGGCAGGATGTCGGCGCCCTCCCCGCTCAGGACGGTGGCCCCGACCTCGAGGCCTTTGGGCGCAAGGATGTAGCGCTTCTCCCCGTCGGCGTAGTGCAGAAGGGCGATCCGGCAGGTGCGGTTCGGGTCGTACTCGATCGCCGCGACCTTGGCCGGCACGCCGTCCTTCTGCCGCTTGAAGTCGATGATGCGGTACCGCCGCTTGTTGCCGCCGCCCCGGTTGAACGACGTCACGCGCCCGTGCGAGTTCCGCCCGCCGCTCTTCGTGCGCGGCGCGAGCAGCGACTTCTCCGGCTTGCCCTTGGTGACCTCCTCGTAGGTGGAGGTGATCATGAAGCGCCGCCCGGGCGACGTCGGTTTGTACTGCTTGGTGGCCATGTTAGACTCCGTAATCCTCCAGCATCTGACCCTTGGCGAGGGTCACGATCGCCTTCTTGCGGTCGGGGCGGTAACCGACGGACCGCATGCCGACGCGGCGCTTCTTGCCCGGAAGGCGGATGGTCCGAACGCT
>FWPV01000318.1_pt1 | contig 158692 bp, 154 predicted proteins | sample 2228371 | NCBI WGS metagenome assembly FWPV01 (sample SAMEA103939776, study PRJEB20133) | metagenome
TCCCATGCCGAACTCAGAAGTGAAACGCGGTAGCGCCGATGGTAGTGTGGCATTCGCCATGCGAGAGTAGGACACTGCCAGGCACCCAATACAAGAAACCCCGCTCATCGAGCGGGGTTTTTTATTGCCTGCAATTCGGTAAGCTGCCTAAATATCGACCTTTTATTCCCTCTTCCCGGCCGTATTCTCCATTTTTCCTCCCCGATTTTCTCCGGTTATGCCATCGCCGCTGGTTCTGGTTGCCGTTATAATGGCCGCCCTCAAGCAAGGTGGTGGTATGAAAGCAGAATATCTACAGCGATTCGGGGGCATTGCCCGTCTTTATGGTCAGAACGCCTTGCGTTCCTTTAGCCAAGCGAAAGTCTGTGTGGTGGGGATCGGCGGTGTGGGCTCCTGGGCGGCCGAGGCGCTGGCCCGCGCCGGTATCAACCAGATCACCCTGATTGACATGGACGATATCTGCATCACCAACACCAATCGCCAGATCCACGCTATGCAGGGTACGGTCGGCCGCCTCAAGACCGAGGTGATGGCCGAGCGTATTCGCGCCATCAACCCGGATTGCGAGGTGATCGAGGTGGATGATTTCGTCACCGCCGATAACCTGGCCGAGCATATCAAGCGGGAGTTTGACTATGTGGTGGATGCCATCGACTCGGTCAAGGCCAAGGTGGCGCTGATTGCCTTCTGCAAGCGCAACAAGATCCCGGTGATCGTCGCGGGTGGTGCCGGCGGGCAGATGGATCCGACCCAAATCACCGTGGCCGATTTGGCCAAGACCATTCAGGATCCGCTCGCTGCGAAGGTGCGCTCCGACCTGCGCCGGTTGCACAATTTCAGCAAGAATCCGGCGCGCAAATTCGGGGTGGAGTGTGTCTTCTCAACCGAGCAGTTGAGTTATCCGGATGGCAATGGCGGTACCTGTCAGGCCAAGGCGGCCAGCGATGGCACCATGAAGATGGATTGCGCCTCCGGCTTTGGCGCTGTGACGCCGGTGACGGCAACCTTCGGGCTGGTTGCCGCATCCCGGGTATTAAAGAAGATTGCCGAACGGGGCGCCCGAGCCGAGAAAGAGGCAGGGAATGAAAACGCGGGCTCGATTGGCGAAGCCTAATCGACCACTGAACAAGGCGGGTTAGACCGCTTGCTCCCGGATCGCCAGCGCGATCGCTCTGAGCCCGTTACCTCGTGACGGGCTCAAGTGTTTCTCAAGTCCCAGTTCGGTGAAATACCCTTCCATATCAAAAGCCTGGATCGCCGTAGACGATTGGTGGTTGAGTGCTGCCAGCACGATGACGATGAGGCCCCGCACGATGCGGGCATCGGAATCACAGGCAAAGTGCCAGCAGCCATCCTCGCTTTGTTCTCCCTTCAGCCAAGCCTGGCTTTCACACCCCTTGAGGCGGAACTCCTCCTGCTGCCATTCGCTGGGTAGCACGGGTAACAGCTTGCCGAGCTGGATGATGAGCCGGTACTGGTTCTCCCAGCCGTGGGCGGCGGCAAACTGCTGGCGGATGGTGTTGGCGTTGGGCTCAAGGCCAATCTGGGTATAGCTTGCGAGGTCACTCATTCGGTTGTCTGCCTTAGAAGAAGTCACTGAGTTTGTGCAGGGCGGCTAGCAGGGCGTCGACATCATCCCGATTGTTGTAGCAAGCCAGCGAGGTGCGCATGGTTCCGCCGATCTCGAGCGATTCCATCAATGGCATGGCGCAGTGATGGCCGACTCGCAGGGCGATCCCCTGCATATCGAGCAGGGTGGCGGCATCTTGCGGGTGGATGTCGTCTAGCAAGAAAGAGACCGAACCGGCGCGTTGGCTGGGTTCGCCGACCAGACGCAGCCCCGGCACCTGTTGCAGACCAGCTACCAGATAGTCGGTCAGTGCCTGCTCATGTTGGGCAAGCCATTGCCGATCTTGCCCCATCACAAAGTCGATGGCGGCGGCGAGGCCGATAGCACCAGCGATATGGGGGGTACCCGCCTCGAACTTGAAGGGCAGGGTATTGAAGGTGGTGCCGCTGAAACTGACCCGATCGATCATCTCGCCACCTGCTTGCCAGGGCGGCATCCGCTCCAGTAGTTCGGTGCAGCCCCACAACACACCGATGCCGGTCGGGCCATAGAGCTTGTGGCCGGAGAAGGCGTAGAAGTCGCAGCCGATGGCTTGCACATCCACCTCGAGATGAGCCACTGCCTGGGCGCCGTCGATCAGCGTCACGGCGCCAACCGTTTTGGCGGCCGTCACTATCTCTTTGACCGGATTGACGGTACCGAGGGCATTGGAGACGTGGGCTACGCTCACCAGTCGGGTCCGTGGCCCCAGCATGGCGTGATAGGTGGCCAGATCGAGATCGCCCCGCTCATCAAGGGGAATAACCCGGATGACTGCGCCGGTGCGCTGGGCGACCAGTTGCCACGGGACGATATTGGCGTGGTGTTCCAGCGTGCTGAGGATGATTTCCTCCCCCGCCTTGAGCTCGTTCATCCCCCAGCTCTGGGCCACCAGATTGATCGCTTCTGTGGTACCACGGGTCCAGATGACTTCGTGGCTGCGGGGCGCATTGATAAAGCGGGCGACCGTCTCGCGGGCATCTTCGAAGGCGCGGGTCGCGCGGCCGCTCAGGGCGTGAGCAGCACGGTGCACGTTGGCGTTGTCGGCCCGATAGTAGTGAGCGATGGCATCCAGTACCGCGTGCGGTTTCTGGGTGGTGGCGGCGTTGTCCAGATAGACCAGAGGGTGGCCGTTTACCGCCTGCGCCAAGGCCGGAAACTGGCTGCGCAGTTGGTCATGCTGTTGCTGATTCATGCTCCCCTCATCATCCGGAAAAAGTCATCATCTCGAAAGGTCGGCCATGATCCTGAAAATAGCGCTCGAACACAAGGCGCGATAAGCCCGATTGGCGGTTGCCTGCCGTGCAGCAGGTACGGCTCGTCGGGTGATTTCTGGTACAATGCCGCCCCTCATCATAAGCCAAGAGATCCGGCCCATGAAGCTCAACCCCAATCAGAACGAAGCGGTCAAGTATGTTTCCGGCCCTTGCCTGGTGCTGGCGGGTGCAGGATCGGGCAAGACCCGCGTCATCACCAACAAGATTGCCTATCTGGTGCAGCAGTGTGGTTACAACGCGCGCAACATCGCCGCAGTTACCTTTACCAACAAGGCGGCGCGGGAGATGAAGGAGCGGGTCGGCCAGACTTTGGGGCGCAAGGAGGCGCGGGGGCTGATGGTCTCCACCTTCCATACTCTGGGCCTCGAGATCATCCGCCGGGAGCACAAGAGCCTGAATCTCAAGGCGAACTTCTCCCTGTTCGACGATACCGACCAGCTGGCGCTGCTGAAAGAATTGACCGAGACAGAGCTCGACAACGACAAAGACAAGCTCTCGGCCCTTATCAGCCAAATCTCCAACTGGAAGAACGACCTTATTCTGCCTGCCCGCGCCATGCGTATTGCCCGCGGGCCGGAAGAGGTGCTGATGGCCCAGCTCTACGAGCGTTATCACCGCCAGATGGTGGCCTATAACGCGCTGGATTTTGACGACCTCATCGTGATGCCGACCCTGCTGCTCAAGAGCAATCAGGAGGTGCGCGAGCGCTGGCAGAACAAGATCCGCTACCTGCTGGTCGACGAGTATCAGGACACCAACACCAGCCAGTACGAGCTGGTGAAGCAGATCGTCGGCGAGCGCGCCCGCTTCACCGTGGTTGGGGACGATGACCAGTCCATCTACTCCTGGCGAGGTGCCAAGCCGCAGAATCTGGTGCTGCTGAGCGAAGATTTTCCCAGCCTCAAGCTGATCAAGCTGGAGCAGAACTACCGCTCCAAGCGGCGGATCCTCAAGTGCGCGAACATCCTGATCGCCAACAACCCGCACGTCTATGACAAGGCGCTCTTCTCCGAATTGGATGAGGGGGTGAAGCTCAAGGTGCTGTTCGCCAAGAACGAGGAGCACGAAGCGGAGCGGATCGCTGCCGAGATGATGGGCCACAAGTTTATGAACCGCACCCGGTTCAAGGATTACGCCATCCTCTATCGGGGCAACCATCAGTCGCGCATCTTCGAGAAGGCGCTGATGACCAACCGGATTCCTTACCGTATCTCCGGTGGCACCTCGTTTTTCTCCCGCACCGAGATCAAGGACATCATGGCCTACCTCAAGCTGCTGGTGAATCCGGATGAGGACACCGCTTTTCTGCGGGTGGTCAACCTGCCGCGTCGCGAGATCGGCCCCACCACCCTCGAAAAGCTTGGCCAATACGCCAACCAGCGCGGCAAGAGTCTGTTTGCCGCCAGCTTCGAGCTGGGGCTGGAGCAGCACCTCTCCGGCCGTGGCCTCGTGGCCCTGCAGGCATTTACCAACTGGCTGGTACGCCTTGGCGATCAGGCGCTGCGTGGCAATCCGGTGGAGGCGGTGCGGGACATGATCAAGGAGATCCACTACGAAGAGTGGCTCTACGAGACCTCGCCCAGCCCGAAAGCGGCCGAGATGCGGATGCAGAACGTCTCCACCCTCTATCGCTGGATCACCGAGATGCTGGAAGGGGATGAGCTGGAGGAGTCGATGACGCTGGCTCAGGTGGTCACTCGCCTCACTCTGCGCGACATGATGGAGCGCAACGAAGGGGAGGATGATGCGGATCAGGTGCAGTTGATGACCCTGCACGCCTCAAAGGGGCTGGAGTTCCCCTATGTCTACATGGTGGGGATGGAGGAGGGCTTGCTGCCTCACCAGACCAGCATAGATGAAGACAACGTCGAGGAGGAGCGGCGTCTCGCCTACGTGGGGATCACCCGGGCTCAGACCGAACTGACCTTCACCCTCTGCAAGGAGCGGCGTCAGTTTGGCGAGTCGGTACGTCCGGAGCCAAGCCGCTTCCTGCTGGAGCTGCCGCAGGATGATCTTGAATGGGAAAACCAGAAGAAGGTGACTGCCGAGGAGCGCCAGCAGAAGGGGCAGGTCGGTGTTGCCAACCTGCGGGCGTTGTTCAAGAAGGATTAACCCTAAGGATTGGCCGGGGTCAGTAGCGGCACTATATCTGCTCCCGGCATGGGCGGAGAGATATAGCGCCCTTGCCCCATTCGGCAGCCAATATCGATCAGTTTCTGCAATTGCTGTTGGTTCTCTATGCCTTCCACCACCAGGGTGTAATCGAGATCCTGACAGATATCCCGCATGGCGCGGATCAGCGCCAAATCTTTGGGCGATTGCAGCATCCTCTGGGTAAAGCTGTCATCCACCTTGATGTAGTCCACCGGGAAGTGGAATAGGGCGTTGAGGGAGGAGAAGCCGGTCCCAAAATCGTCGAGGCTGATCTGGATGCCCTTGGCGCGCAGCTCGTGCAGGGATGCCAGCGCATCGGAATCTTGCCGCGACAGCTCCCGCTCGTTGAATTCAAAAATCAGATAGCCGGGGGCGACCCCTTCCTCTTCGATGATCCCCATCAGTCGCATGATGTGGTCATGGTTGACCAGATGCTTGCCCGACAGATTGATGGCGATCTTGAACTTGCCCTGCCCGGAGATTGGCAGCCAGTTCTTCAGTTGCTGACAGGTGTGGCGCAGGATCTGGTAATCCAGCTCCAGAATCAGGCCGCACTGCTCTGCCAGCGGAATAAAGTCGAACGCATCCTTCAGGATGCCCTCCTCGGTCAGCCAGCGCGCCATCACCTCCAGTCCGGTCAGGCGGCTATCCTGCAGGCGGATCACCGGTTGGAAATAGGGGACGATACGCCCCTCCCGCAGGGCTCTGGCCAGCATCTCTTCCGGCGAATTCCAATTCTGGTTGATGCAATCATCCGAGTAGCTGACGATGCGACTGCGACCATTGCGCTTGGCCTGATACATGGCCAGATCGGCCTGATGGAGCAGCTGGCTGATATCTGAGGTTTGCTCGGAGACGCTCGATACCCCTAGACTGACGGTAATGCTCAACTCGTTGCCGAGTAGCCGGAACGGGTAGGAGAGACGGCTGATAATGCGGTTGAGCACCGGGCTGATGTCATCGTCGCTCTTGCTGCTGTCCAGATAGATGACAAACTCGTCGCCCCCCAGTCTGGCCACCAGATCGTTTTGTCGGATACAGGTCTGCAGGCGGCGGCTCACCTCCTTGAGCAGCTGATCGCCAGCACTGTGGCCCAGGGTGTCATTGATCTGCTTGAAGTGATCAACATCGATAAAAATCACCGCGAATCCCGGCGACTTGTAGCGGTTGTAGTGGGTCATGGCGTGGTTGAGGTGGTTCATCAACAGCGCGCGGTTGGGCAGTTGGGTCAGCGGGTCGTGAAGTGCATCGAATTGCAGCCGCCGTTCCAGCTCCTGATGCTGCTTGAGTTGCTTTTGCAGCCTGAGGTTGGTCTGACGCAGCTGTTGCAGCCGCTGGTTGATGGAGTCTTCGGTATTGATATCGTTGAGCTGCTGGCGGATCCGTCTCAGCTCCAGCAGCAGGGTGAGCTGGCCACGCAGAAAGTCGAGAAACAGCTTGTCGTCGGTCTCCAGCGGTTGAGCCGTGCTGATGATGAAGTGGGCGAAGTACTGTTGTTGCAGCCGCAGCGGCATGCTGTGCCAGTAGCGTGACTCCCGGCTCACCTCGATATTGCTGGTGCTGTGGCACAAGCCGCTGATGAACTCGTCTCCCTGATGGGGATGGGCGGGGTAGATTTTTTCCAGCTTCTGACTGGTTAGCCTGACCAGCAGCATGTCCTCGATGGTGAGCATCTGGCGCAGTACCGCCTCCAGTTGGGAGAAGAGCGCCTGGGCCGGCAGGGTATTGGCGAGCCGCATGATGCGGCTGATGCTCTCGATTTTCTTTTTCCAGTTCGGGTCTTTGCGGATCAGCGGCGAAGGAAGCTCGGTGAGATGGGAGCCCGCCTGGGTTTCGGTCAGCCGCTTGGCCAGACACTCCAGCAGCAGGCGCAGGGTCGGCAGGTCGGCTGGTGTGCCACGCGCCAGCAACCACTGTATCTGGCCATGCTCGATGGGGAAGACGCACCACCCTTCGGCCTCATCCAGCTGGGTGAGCTGATCGGTTATGCGGGACTGCTCACGGCCCAGCTGTTGCTTGAAGATGTCGCTGACCTTGTAGGCGTAAAGCCAGTTCAGGCCGGTATCGGAGAGGCCCAGCATGCCGAAATGTTGCAGCGGGCAGAGTTGGTCAATCTGCTGGATCAGGGAATCGTAATCGTCAGACGTGGCGGTGTGTGGCGCCGGGAAGTCCATAATGGCAGAGACCAACGCCAACAGAGGAGTTGAGTAGTGGGGTTCGATGGATTGGGCCGACATGTGCAACTCCCGATATGTCTACCTTACAAGAGTAGTCGGAAGCCGATAGATTGAAAGGGCCGCAATTGCGGCCCTTTCAAATACTTACAGCTTGTCGATCATGTAGTGGATGGCGTTTTCAATCTCTTCATCACTACAGTTCGCACAGGTGCCGCGCGGAGGCATCATGCCGGACTTGCCGGTAAAGCCTTCAATGGCATGTTTCTTGAGAGTATCAATGCCTTGGGCGATGCGAGGATCCCAAGCGGCCTTGTCACCCCGTTTGGGGGCACCGGCGGCGCCGGTGTCGTGACAGGCAAAGCAGGCGCCCTTGTATACTGTTTCGCCATCGCGGGGACCGGAAGAGGCGGCCGCCGCAGGTGCAGCACTCGCGCCGGCAATACCTTCCAGATCCTTGGCGGTATAGACCTGACCGATTGGTTTGATCCGCTCGGCAATAGCCTCCGGTGACATCTCATCGGCAGCAAGCACTGCCCCAGACAAGCTGGCGGCCGTCATCCCGACAGCCAGCAAATAGCTCAGTTTTTTCAACACGCTCATATACTCCCAGCAGTCTTTTATTATCCATGTAAACGACGGGATTATAACCGAATAGTTACAGCCATTTAAACGCTTGTGTGTGAAGTGTTAAACACTCTGCGTACAAAGTTTTGGGCGATCTCACGGCAATTCTGGTGGTGGAGATAAAAAGAAACCCGGCATTCGCCGGGTTTCGAGTAACCAAAGGGTGAAAAGGGTTATTTATCCCAGCTCAGGATCACCTTGCCGGAGTGGCCGGAGCGCATCGCATCGAACCCCTGCTGGAATTCGTCGATGTGGAATCTGTGGGTGATGATGGGGGAGAGATCCAGCCCTGACTGGATCAGGCTGGCCATTTTGTACCAGGTCTCGAACATCTCGCGGCCATAGATCCCTTTGATAAACAGCCCCTTGAAGATCACCTTGTTCCAGTCGATGGCCATGGTGGAGGGGGGGATGCCAAGCATGGCGATCTTGCCGCCGTGGTTCATCTTGTCGAGCATCTCCTGGAAGGCGCTCGGGACGCCTGACATCTCCAGCCCCACGTCGAACCCTTCGGTCATGCCCAGCTCGCTCATCACGTCGGCCAGCTTCTCCTTGGCCACGTTGACCGCGCGGGTGGCGCCCATCTTGCGGGCCAGCTCCAGCCGGTATTCGTTGACGTCGGTGATCACCACGTGGCGCGCACCCACATGGCGGCAGACGGCGGCGGCCATGATGCCGATGGGGCCAGCCCCGGTGATGAGCACATCTTCACCCACCAGATCGAAGGAGAGGGCGGTGTGCACCGCATTGCCAAACGGGTCGAAGATGGCGGCCAGCTCGTCCGGGATGTTGTCCGGCAGCTTGAAGGCGTTGAATGCGGGGATCACCAGATACTCGGCAAAGGCGCCCGGGCGGTTGACGCCAACACCAATGGTGTTGCGGCAGAGGTGAGTGCGGCCAGCGCGGCAGTTACGGCAGTGACCGCAGGTGATATGCCCTTCACCGGAGACCCGATCGCCGATGGCGAAGCCGCGCACCTCCTGACCGATGGCGACCACTTCCCCAACATATTCATGGCCGACCACCATGGGTACCGGAATGGTCTTCTGGGACCACTCGTCCCAGTTGTAGATGTGGATATCGGTGCCGCAGATGGCGGTTTTGCGGATCTTGATCAGCAGGTCGTTGTGGCCGAGCTCGGGGGCCGGCACATCCGTCATCCAGATGCCGACCTCTTTGTGCAGTTTGGAGAGTGCTTTCATGGCTGTTCCTTCAATATGAATGCAGAAAAAAGGGGCTGCTGCCCCTTGATTCAAATCAGATAACGCCGAGTTCACGGCCGATGCGGATAAAGGCGTCGATCGCCTTGTCCAGCTGCTCGCGGGTATGGGCGGCAGACATCTGGGTGCGAATGCGGGCCTGACCCTTGGGCACGACCGGGAAGGAGAAGCCCACCACATAGATGCCAGCTGCCAGCATGCGGCTTGCCATTTCGGAGGCCAGTTTGGCATCCCCCAGCATCACCGGAATGATGGCGTGGTCGGCACCGGCCAGGGTAAAGCCGGCGGCGCTCATCCGCTCGCGGAAGTAACGGCTGTTCTCTTTCAGACGTGCGCGCAGGTCGTGACCTTCCGCCAGCATGTCGATCACCTTGATGGTGGCAGAGACTATGGAGGGGGCCAGCGAGTTGGAGAAGAGGTAGGGGCGGGAGCGCTGACGCAGCCAGTCGATCACCTCTTTCTTGCCGGAGGTATAGCCACCGGACGCGCCACCGAGCGCTTTGCCCAGGGTGCCGGTGATGATGTCGACTCGATCCATCACGCCGCAATATTCGTGGGTGCCACGACCGTTTTCGCCGATGAAACCGACAGCGTGGGAGTCATCTACCATCACCAGCGCATCGTACTTGTCAGCCAGATCGCAGATGGATTTGAGGTCGGCGATGACGCCATCCATGGAGAAGACACCGTCGGTAGCGATCAGCTTGAAGCGGGCGCCATCGGCATCAGCCTGCTTGAGCTGGGCTTCCAGCTCGGCCATGTCGTTGTTGGCGTAGCGATAACGCTTGGCCTTGCACAGCCGCACGCCATCGATGATGGAGGCGTGGTTAAGGGCATCGGAGATGATGGCATCCTCGGCACCGAACAGGGTCTCGAACAGGCCGCCGTTGGCATCGAAGCAGGAGGAGTAGAGAATGGTGTCCTCGGTGCCGAGGAAGGTGGACATCTTCTGCTCCAGCGCTTTGTGCTGGTCCTGAGTGCCGCAGATGAAGCGTACCGAGGCCATACCGAAGCCGTGGCTGTCGAGCCCCTGATGGGCTGCGGCGATCAGAGCCGGGTGGTTGGCCAGCCCAAGATAGTTGTTGGCACAGAAGTTCAGTACCTGCTCACCGCCGACGGCGATGCTGGCCTGCTGGGCGGAGGTGATGATGCGCTCCTGCTTGTACAACCCTTCAGCTTGCACCTGGTTCAGTTGCTCGGTCAGGTGACGATAGAATCCGTTAGACATCCTCGATCCTTAGTGGCTATTTCAGCTGCGTATCAACAGAGGGCGACATTTTACTGCAATCTGTTGCGGTAAATTCAAATGATTGTGCTGATATTCAACAAATGTGAAACAGATCTCACCCAGCTGGTTGGGCCAGCTGGCGGTAGTGCTGTTCCAGCTGCTGGATCTGTCCGGCAACCTGGGGTTGCACATAGGGGCGCAGCAGGAACAGCACCTTCAACACGCCCTGATAGAGCAGCGGTTTGGTGATGCGGGTATTGGGGGCCTGGGCAATCTGGAACGGGATCCAGCAGGTCACCACCATCTTGATGGTCTGGCCCAGATCCGGCAGGTCTTCATCGCTGACATCTATGATGCCCCCTTCGCGCAGACTTCTGAGCAGCGCGACCACGGAGGAGCGCATCTGCTCCTGGGCCTTGAGGTACTTCTGTTGCAGCGGTTCGTCACGGCTCAGGATGTCCGGCAGATTGGCGTAGAAGAAGCGGAACTGCCACATCAGATAGAAGATGGCATCGAGATAGCCCATCAGATCCTGCAGGGTGATTTCACGGTTGCGGGTCGGGACGAAGCTCTCGCTCAGGTGACGGGCATACTGGTCGAAGATGGAGTGGATGATGTCTTCTTTATTGCGGAAGTGGTAGTAGAGGTTGCCCGGGCTGATACCCATGTGCGCCGCAATATGGTTGGTGGTGATGTTGCGTTCACCCTGATCGTTGAACAGCTCGGTCGCGCTGTGAATGATCCTGTCTCTGGTTTTCATCACTCATTCCTCCAACAGGTTCCGCTCGGGGTAGTTTTGAACAAGGTCGAATCCCCGGACGGCCCGTGATAAACTTTTCGGCAATTTCAAATTGGCTCACTATACACAGCTTTAACAAGCAGTCACATGTAGCCATCAACGTACGAGAGGCAAACTCCATGATCGTAGTAACTGGCGGTGCTGGCTTTATCGGCAGCAATCTGGTCAAGCAGCTGAACGCTCAAGGACGGACCGATATCGTGGTCATTGATGACCTGACCGACGGCACCAAGTTCGTCAACCTGGTCGATCTGACCATCGCTGACTACATGGACAAAGACGAGTTTCAGGCGCGCATCGTCTCCGGTGACGAGTTTGAAGAGTGGGACAACGGTATCGAGGTGATCTTCCACGAAGGCGCCTGCTCTGCCACCACCGAATGGAACGGCAAGTTCATCATGGAGGTCAACTACGAGTACTCCAAGGATCTGTTCCACTACTGCATCGAGCGTGAAATCCCGTTCATTTACGCCTCTTCTGCCGCGACCTACGGTGGCCGCAATGACAACTTCATCGAAGATCCCAAGTTCGAACAGCCGCTCAACGTCTACGGCTACTCCAAGCAGCTGTTTGACCAGTACGTGCGCCGCTGGATGCCGGAGATCAACTCTCAGGTTGTTGGCCTCAAGTACTTCAACGTCTACGGCCCGCGCGAGCAGCACAAAGGCTCCATGGCTTCTGTCGCCTTCCACCTCAATACCCAGGTGAAGAAGGGCGAGAATCCCAAGCTGTTCGAAGGCTGTGACGGCTTCCCCAACGGTGGCCAGATGCGTGACTTCATCTATATTGACGACGTCTGCAAGGTAAACCTCTGGTTCTGGCAGAACCCGCAGCACTCCGGCATCTTCAACTGCGGTACCGGCCGTGCCGAGCCATTCCAGAACGTGGCCGAAGCGGTGATCAAGCATCATCAGAAGGGCGCTATCGAGTACATTCCCTTCCCGGATCATCTCAAGGGTCGCTACCAGAGCTTCACCCAGGCTGACATGACCAAGCTGCGCAGCGTGGGTTATGACGCCGAGTTCAAAACCGTTGCCGAAGGGGTAGCGGATTACATGGCTTGGCTCAACCGCTAACAGGTGAGCACAACGCGGCAGTTTGAGCGCAAAACCGGAAGTGGGCACTCGCCTGCTTCCGGTTTCTGGTCTCTGTGGCTGCTTGCCGTTCCTCTCTTCTCTACCGGGTAACCGCGCGATGAATATATTGATGGCACTCTCCCAGCTCGAGGTAACGGGAGCTGAGGTCTATGCCACCACGGTTGGTAACGAACTGACCCGGCGTGGTCACAACGTCTTTTATGTATCAGATACCCTGACCAAGCCGACTCTTGGCCCAGTCTTCAAGCTGAGATTCAACAAGCGCAGCATTCTGCGCCGCTTCTGGCACGTCTTCTACCTTATCTATCTCATCAAAAAGCACCATATCCAGTTGGTGCATGCTCACTCCCGCGCCTCCGGCTGGAGCAGTTATGTGGCCTGCAAGCTGACTGGCACCCCGATGATCACCACGGTTCATGGTCGCCAGCCGGTGCACGCTTCGCGCAAGGCATTCCATGCTCTCGGCTATCGGGCAGTTGCCGTTTGTGAGGATATTGCCCATCAGATTGTCGACAATCTGGGGGTCGATCCCGCGATCGTGCAGGTGCTGCGCAACGGTATCGAAACCGACAAATTCCAGCCTGTGCCAGCGCCGGACAACCCAAAGCCGGTGATTGCCATCATTGGCCGTTTGAGCGGCCCCAAAGGGGAGCTCTGTTACCGTCTGCTCGACGAGGTACTCGATCTGGATGCCTACAAGGTGCGGATTGTCAGTGGTACCAAGGTGCCTGAGCGCTTTGCCCGTTTCGAAGGCCGTGCCGAGTTTGTTGGCTATGTTGACGATGTGCCCGCTCTGCTGGCGAGTTGCGATCTGGTGATCGGCGCCGGTCGGGTAGCGATGGAAGCACTGCTCTGTGGTCGGCCCGCCTTTGCCATTGGTGAAGCCAAGGCAGTTGGTCTGGTAACCGAACAGAATCTGGATGATGCTCTGGCGAGTAATTTTGGCGATATCGGCCCCAAGGATCTGGCCATCGATTTTGCCGCGCTGAAGGGCGAAATCGAATCCGCCCTCGCAAGCAATGTGGGGCCGGAAGCAATTCGCCAACGCATTCAGGATGAGTATGGCTTGCAGGGGGTAGTATCCGGCCTCGAAACCATCTATCAGGATGCCGTAGTCGAAACCCTGCGCCGCGAGATGCCCGTCATCATGTACCACCGTTTTATCGAGCAGGATAGCGAGAAAGGAGTGCATGGCACCTGGATGCCGATCACCATGTTCGAGAAGCATCTGCGACTGATGAAGTGGCTAGGCTACGAAACCCTGACTTTCCGCGATTTGGCGGACAAAGGCTTTATCCACCGTCTGCAATACGGCAAGAAGTATCTGATGATCACCGCCGATGACGGCTATCAGGACAACCTGACCCGCATGCTGCCACTGCTGGAAAAATATGGTTACAAAGCTGTGGTGTACGTAGTCACCGGCGAAGGTTATAACCGTTGGGATGTGGAGCATCCGACCAATCCGGATATCAAGGTCTCATTGATGAGTGGTGAGCAGGTCAAGGCGTTGGCCGCCAGCGGTCATGTGGAAATTGGTGGGCATACCCTGACCCATCCCCGCTTGAGCAAGCTCACACCCGAACAACAAGCCCATGAAATTCAGGAGAATAAACGCCAACTGGAGGCCCTGCTTGGCCATCCGCTGCTCTCATTTGCCTACCCTTACGGAGATATGAACGAGAGTGCCAAGGAGCAGGCTATCGCCGCCGGGTATCGTTTTGCTGTCGCTACCAATAGTGGCCCCAAAGCAATGCACCAGGACCCTTTCCAGATCCGCCGGATTGCTATCTTCCCCCGTACTGATGTATTCGGGCTGTGGCGAAAAATTCGTGGTAATTATGTTTTTAGAAAGGCCTAGAGATATATGATAGCCGCAAGATACAGTCATCGATTTTGTATTACTCTGTATGCTGTTACTCTATTTTTTACATTGTGTGGATTATTTCTTGTCCCATTTGGTCAGCATTATCTCTCAAAAATACTTGTTTTATCGTCAATCGTAGGTGTAATTAATTATTTTTTGGGGGGGGGAGATAATGTTGGGGTGGCAGGAAAAAAATTATATCTATGTGTTTTGATTTATATCGTAGCGATTGGTATTAGCCGTTTGGTGCACGATGATGATAGTTGGATTATTCGAAACTCGCTGTATGTATTAGTATTTTTCCTTGTGATGCCAAGGGAGCGTTTGCTGGTTGAATCATTTAAATTGGGTGCATTTTTGGGCGGTATCACTATTGGCCTTCTTTCCATTTGGCAGCTTTATAATGGAGTGCTGCGTGCTGAAGGGTTTACCAATGCAATATTGTTCGCCCAGGGGGCGCTGATCCTTGCCATCTTGAATGCCTATTTTGCGCAAGAGTCATCAAATATTTTGACTAGGTATGGGTATTTTATTGGTTCTATGTTTGCTATCTTGGCTATATATCTATCTCAAAGTCGAGGTGTGTGGCTAGCTCTAACAGTTGTAGTTATTTATTTTATCTTTATAAAGGCGATCAAAAATCCAGCAAAATACTTGCTCTGGCTTTTGATACTATCTTGTTTGTTAGCCATTTTTTATCACGAAAGTGATATATTAAGGGCGCGTATCTACGAGAGTGTCTCTGAAGTCAACATGATGGAGAGTAACAATTACACCTCATCGTGGGGGTTAAGATTAATGGCATGGCGTAGTGCATGGGCTGGGTTTGTCGAACATCCCTTGTTAGGTGTGGGGTTGGATGGATTTAAAGCCATCCAACAGCAGCAGTTACTGGATGGTATTGTGGATAGCTATTATGTCAATTACGGCATGTACCATGCACATAATCAATTTATGCAAAATATGGTTGTGCGTGGAGTGCTGGGATTGATTGCTGCGTTTGCTATTTTAGTTTACCCCATGGTATTTTTTTGGCAAAAATCCAATTTGATGTCCGTCGGATTTATCGTCACATTAGGTATATTTATCTGTGCACTGACAGACGTTCCGATAGAACATCAAAATTCACTTTATATTTATCTTGTTTCATTGTTTTTCATTTGTTTTATCAATGAAAGTAAAAATATTGAAATGGTTTGAACATGGCTAAACGTATTCTGTTTTTTATTCACTCGCTGGGTATGGGGGGAGCAGAGAAAGTGCTCCTAGCCTATGTAAAAGGTTTGATGTCTATTGGAAATTATCATATTACAATTGCTACCAATGAGGATAGCAGTGAATATGTTCTTGCCCAAGAGGCTGCTAAATTTGCAACGATAGTAAATCTTGATTCAAAGAAAAAATGCTCGTTTGCAAAAAAAATATTTTCTTCATTTGGAAGATGGCAGGCAATTAATAGGCTGGTTGACGATAGTGATGTAGTCATTGATTTCCTAGATGGTGACTTTTTCAAATGTATGAATCGGCATAAAAAACCTAAAATTATGTGGCTGCACTCAAGCTTTTATAACCTTGAGGGCCGTAAGCGGCATATGCGAAAGCGATGCGAAAATTATGATCGTATTATCCTTATTTGCCAAGATATGCTGGCAGAGCTGAAGCATGAACAGGCAGGGTGGCTGGAAAAGGTTCGCGTTTTATATAACCCTTTCGATTATTCACACATTTCTAGCCAGGCTGAAAAATATGAGGGGTGCTCTTCATTAGAAAAAAAATTGTTGCAGGAAGAATATGTGTTGAGCGTATCTCGCTTGGATGAACAGACCAAGGATATTGAGGGATTGCTCCAAGCATATGCCAATGCCTTGGATAAGGGGTTAAATAAAAAACTTGTTATCATTGGTGATGGCCCAGATCGGGACTATCTGGAGTCGGTAGCCGCTAACTTGAAGTTACATGACCGCGTTCATTTTATCGGTCTTAAGGCCAACCCCTATGTATGGATGAAGCATGCTGATACCTTCGTGCTGAGTTCACGGGGAGAGGGATTTGGGTTGGTGTTGGTAGAGGCATTATTGCTATGTGGCCGGGTTATTTCTACCGATTGCCCTGTTGGCCCCAGTGAGGTTCTTGAGCGTGGGCGGCTGGGTACCCTGGTGCCTATGGGGGATGTGCCTGCATTGACTGATGCATTGCTCAACCCTCCCCCGAAATTATCAAATATTGACCTTGCCAAATATTCAAGTGAGAGTGTCTTGAGAGAATTTGATAATATGTTGCGCGAGCTTTTATAAACAATTTCATCCCCCTTGCTCGATGAATGAGGGGGTTCGGATGGTAGATAACATGATCCCAGTTTTTGTCATCAGTCTTTCCCGTAGTGCCGAACGCCGAGAGATGGCGTGCAAGCAGATGAAGCATTTAGGCATTCAGTTCAGCTTTTTTGATGCCATTGATGGCCGTAACTTGACGGAAGGAGATGTCGGGCTGGTTGATATGGTTGAAGCCAAGGCTTTTTCCGGACATGAACTGAGCCCTGGCGAGATCGGGTGCGCGCTGAGTCATATCAAGCTTTACGAAATGATGGTCGCAAAGGGTATCGAGCGTTGTGTCATTCTTGAAGATGACGCTTACCTGCATATGCACTTTAAGAAAATCGTTGAAAAGATAGCCTCCTGCAATCGCTCCGACATTGTCTTCCTGCACCATGGCAAGGCTAAAAAATGGCCTCTTTTGCGAGCCCTGCCAGAAGGTTACAGACTTGCTAAATACAGAACGCCCAGCAAAGGTTCCAAGCGAGCGGTGCTGTCTGCTGCCGGTTACATATTGACGCTGGAGGGCGCCAAAAAATTATTGGCCAAGGCCTATCCGGTACGGATGCCGGCGGACTACCTGACGGGCCTCCTGCAATTGACGGGTGTGAGTGCGTCTGGTGTTGAGCCCTGCTGTCTCGATGTCGATATATTTGCCACCACGATTGACGATCGTGCCTATGGCCACTATCTCGAGCAGAACGCTGACGGCAAGCCGTCTGTGCTGGGCGAATAGATCATGAATCTGAAGAAATTTGCCAAGTTCCGGTTTGCTCGCCATCTGCTCCGTGCCCAGCCTGCGGCGAAGAAGATTGAAGAGCCAGTCCGTTCTCTGCTCGTTATCTGTTTCGATGCCATCGGTGACTTTGTGTTGTCACTGCCAGCACTGGATGCCTTGAAACGGCGTTATCCAGAGGCCGCCGTTGAGCTGCTGTGCAGCCCGCGCAATGCCGCCTTGGCTCGTACCGTGGACGGAGTGGTGGCCTGTCATTCTGTTACGTTGAACGATCGTCTGTGGGATGCAGACGGTTGGCGTCAGTTGCGAGCATTGAAGGCACGACAGTTTGATCTGGTGATCAATCTCTTTGATGAGCCGGACGAATTGGCCATGGCCAAGATGCTGTTTGTTGCCAATGGTCGCCTGGTCTCTCTACCGCTGCGGCGCAAAAGTGACCATCAACAGAGATTGATGCCCGATTTCCGGCAGCGAGCTCGTGAAGTGGTGGCCGCTCGCGAGCCTCATTTCGTCAACAGGATGCTGGCTATTGTTGAGGGGGAAACCTCACCAACCAATATTCCCTGCCCTTGCAATCCCGATTATGAGACCGGCAGTTTTGGGCGCTATGTGATCGTCAATCTGGCTGGCAGCCAGCGTGGCAATACCATTGGCCGTGAGCTGCAAGGTGAGTTGCTGCGGGCTCTTCCTGCTCATGACAAGCTTCGTTATCTGCTCTTTAGTCGCCAACCCCTTGCTGTTGCCCGACCTGACCTGACTGTAATCTATCCGGATTCGATTCTGGATTCAGCGACGCTGATCCGCGATGCCTGCGCCGTGTTATCCACCGATACCTCGATTATCCACATTGCTGCCTCCTACGAGGTTCCCACCCTGATCCTGATGAACAGCGAGCCGTGGCGCGATGCTTTTATTCCCCTTTATGGTTCCCATCAGCTGGTGAGAGCCCCGGGAGAGAGCCTCGCGACCCTGAAGGTGGCCGAAGTGAGTGCCGCCCTCAACAGCATGCTGGTATCCTGATCCCCTTTGTTTGCATTCCGAGGTCTCCATGGGACTGATTAATGAGCTGCAACTGGCGCGCGATGTATTGCGTCGCCGGTTGGGTCGCTGGTTGTTTGACCGGGCGCGCAGTCGTCCGGCTGACGATGGCAGTGGCAAGGTGGTGCTGCTTCGTTGGGATGCCAAGCTGGGTGATGCCATCGTCTCCTCCTGGGTTGCACGGGAAATCCGCCGGGCCCAGCCAGAGCGGGAAGTGTGGGTCGTGACGACCCGCGCCATGGCCCCGCTATTTCGCGATCATCTGGGAGCAGATCGAGTCATCGAGGTACCCAAACGTCCGGCTTATGGCGAGCTGAAAGCGCTGGCGCACTCTCTGGGGCGGGTCGGATATCTGGTCCATCTTGGCAAGTCGCTGAAGATGAAAGATATCTACTTTTTGAATCAGGTAGATGCCTGCCACATTGCGGGCATGGATGATGCGCTGGCTTCCATTGATATCAAGCTTGGCGAACGCACGGCCGGACGCCACTTTGCCGACAAGTTCGCGGCGCTGCTGGACAGCATGGGGATTCGCGACCCCGATACCCGATATGTGATCCCCCATAGTCCCGAGTGGGAGCAAAATCTGGCAGCATGGTGGCCTGCCGCGCAACAGGTGATCGCTTTCAACCCGTATGGCAGCGGCGGCGCCCGCCGTCTGCGACCGGAGATGATTGCCCATATGCTGGAGCTGATGCTGGCCCATTGCCAGCACACCCTCTGCCTGCTTTTCCCGCCAGGAATGGAGCAGGAGGTCGCCACATTGCGCGATAAAGCCAGCGAGCCAGCACGGATCCTGCTGTCGCCAGAGGCGCCATCGCTTGGCGGGCTCTTTACCCAGCTGCGTCACTCGGTTGGTCTGGTGTCGGTGGATACCGCTACCGTGCATATTGCTGCGGGGCTGAACTTGCCGATCCTGGGACTCTATAACCCGGATCTGGGCGGGGGCGGTGAAAACTACGCTGAGTGGCACCCCAATACCCGGGATTCCATGACGCTGTTTTCCAAGTCGCTGACCAGTCAGGATATCAATTCGCTGGATATGAACGAGTTCGAGCAGACCTTCGTCAGATGGATTGCCTCGATGAATAACAAGAACCCTACATAACAGGAGCCACAGGGATTGAACGAATTACAAAAGAGGAGCGGATCCAAAGGGTTGTTTTATCTGGGCCTTGGTGGGGGGCTGCTGATCTCCCTGATTTTCTTCCAGTTGCAACTCCTCACCGGCGACCAGACCCAGATGCTCTACAAGGGTTACCTGGGTGCCTATGAGGGGGTCTGGCTCAGCTATGGCAATGCGGCGAGTGCGGTGGGTAATGTGCCGGGGAGCTTGTCGGCCTGGCTGATTGGCGGGCCGCTGCTGCTGTGGGATTCTCCCTATGCCCCCATGGTGTTGCTGCTGGCGATGCGGTTGGTCGGATTCCTGCTGTTTGATGCGGTGATCCGTCAGGTGTTTGATGACAGGGTGCGTCTGCTGTTTCTGGTGCTCTGCTGGCTTAACCCCTGGTTCCAGTACGAGAGTCTGCTCTACAACCCCTCCTATCTGTTCCTTTTCTCGGCCATGCACTGCTGGTCGGCCTGGCATATGCGCGAGCGGGTCTCCTTCTGGCACATGATTGTTCACCTGCTGGCCATCGGCATGGCGATGCAGCTGCACTACTCCTGGCCGCTGCTGGCGGTAATGTCCACCTATCTGTTCTGGCGCCGCATTCTCAAGGTGAGCTGGAGCGGGGTGGTGGTCGCTACCCTGCTGATCGGTGCTTCCCTGATCCCCTACGCCATGGAAGTGATGAGCAACAGCCATATTACCCAGAACGTCGATCCCGAGGCGCGCCAGCGCTATATCGGCTGGGGGCTGGTGCATGTCTATCCGGTGCTGAAATCAGTGCTCTACTGGCTGCGTTACGGCTCCTGGCTGTTTGCCAGCAAGCTGGTCAACGATACCCAGTTCATCTGGCTGGCGGGGCACGAATATCTGCAGATGGCGGCAGTCTGGCTGTGGCGGGTGGTGATCTACGGGGTAGGCTCGGCGACTGTGCTGCTGGCGGCAAAGGCCAACTGGCAGCTGTGGCGTGAACTCAAGCCGCGTCTGTTGCGTAGCGACCGCGCGCCAGTGGATGGTGAAAGCTGGCTCGGCCTCTATGCGCTGGCGGCGGTGCTGGCGGTGCTGGTGAGTGCGGCGCTCTCGCCCATCATCTTCAACTATTGGCACCTGATGCTGATCTTCCCCTACGCCCTGTTCCCGATCCTGCTGTTGCTGGTGCGCTGGAGCCGCCGTTATCCGCAGTGGGTTGGCAAGGGGCTGCTGGCGGCAACCCTGTTCTGCACCGCTGTGAACCTGATCGCGGCGTGCGACAGCACCAAGTTCTCCTATCAGGCGAACTACAAAACCCAGGTGCTGGAGTATCTGCAAGAGATGAAGCTGCAACCCAAGCAGTGAGTCATCCACGGCCAGCTCCCCGATCTCGGTGGGCTGGCTGTCACTATTCGAAACGATCCATATGGGCGAAGTTTTTGGCTTCGGCAACCCAACCCCCACGCCCCTGCTTGTCCCGAATTTTTACCCACCACTGGTTCTGCGGTGACCGGCCGTATCTGATCTCTTTGCGCGCATAGTCATAATCGAGGATGTAGGTTTTGCCCTTGTACCAGAACAGGCTATTGCCTTCACCCAGTCCGCCGAGGATATAAAGCGTTTCCCCTGCCTTCATATTCAACAGCGGCCCTTTTCCCTCCTCGTTATAGCCCAGCTTGACCGATCTGAGTATTTCGACGATCCCCGGTTGTTCGGTAATGACGACCCCGGTCAGCCCTTCCACCTGCTGGCCGCGGGGTAGCCGGAACAGCGCTTTGGCCGTCAGGGATGGCTCGGTTCTGACGATCACCTCTTGCTTGGTGGTCCATGTCTTATAGGTGCAACCTTCAAACGGGCAGCGACCCCAGTCGTAATAGGGCAGGCGCGGCTTTTCATCAGAATTTACGGTCGTGGCAAACAACGACAACAACAGCAAAAACAGTCTCATGAATCTACCTGTCCGGCGGGGCGCTCATCCGCCGGTTTAATGAATGGGGCCGCACTATATCTCAAGAGACCAAAATCCATCAAAGCCGCGGAAGTATTGATTTTCACCGCAATAAAATGGGTGGTCGATGGTCATGAAAGCAGGGGGCGCAAGAGGCCGAAGCGCGGCGGGAGCGGATAGCCCACCCCTTTGCCTTGTGCCATGCTGATGGCTATCAGGGCATCGGGTCGGCACCTATGGGCATCTCTCGTTCGGGCACGCGTTTGTTATTACTGCTATCGGCACTTCTTCTCCCTCTTATGACCATCAGCCAGGCCGTGGCGATCAACGCGCCACTGCGGGGATGTGTCTTCCAGCTGGTGCCGCTGGTCACCATTGATCAGCAGGGCGAGGTCTCAGGGCCGGTGATCGACTACTTTCGCCGTCATATCGAACCCGCGATCGGGCGTACCATCGAGTGGCAGGGGCTCAATGTGGCGCGGCTGCTCAGCAACCTCGAGAGCGGCGAGTGCGATCTGACCCCGCTGCTGAGTTACAGTCCCGAGCGTGCTCGTCATTTCCGCTATATCGACCCCCACCTGTTGCTGCTGCGGCCAGTGCTGGTGGTACTGGTGCCATCGCGACTTCACGCGGTCGAACGGCAGGAAGATCTCTTCGGCACCACCATCGGCTGGTCGAGTCAGGCGATCGTGCCGCCGCTGTTGCAGCATCCGCAGATCCACATCGACACCCTCTCCCAGCTCAGCTGGGAGCATGGCAACATGCAGAAGTTGCTGCGCGGACGGATTGATGCCGCACTCTTCTCCAACGATATTTCCGCCAACCATTTTCGCGCCAAGCTCCCTGCGGCGACCCGCCTCATCTACCTGCCGGTCACCCCGCTGCAGGTGCATATCGTGCTGAACAAGTCGCTGGGGGATGGCAATCCCGAACTGGTACAACGTATGCGTCAGATGGTGGAGCGGGTGCCGCTCGCCTCGCTGGTGGAACCAACTCCTCGGCTGTGGGGGCGTTGAGAGGGGGTTGCGTGCAATAATCTACAAGTCCAAGGCCCGCTTCTGGTGTATCTATAACCCATGAATACCACCGATTCCCTTATCCGCTACTGGCAATCCCCGCACCTGCCGGGGGTCGAGCTGTCACACTCCCACCACAGGGCGTTCAGCTACGGCCGCCATGTCCATCTCGACTACCATATCGGGCTGGTGCAGCGGGGTGGCCAGAAGTTTATCCACAAGGGGAACAGCCACCATCTGGTGCGCGGGGTGCTCTCTACCGTCAACCCGGATGAGGTGCACGACGGCCTCAGCCTGCTGCCGGAAGGGTATGAGGTACGGGTCTTCGCCATCGATCCGCAGCAGCTGGCGCTCTGGCTGCCGGAGCAGCCGGAACCCTTCTTCGACAAGGGATTGCAGAGCCGCCCCGACCTCTATCAGGGCTTTGCCCAGCTGCACGGCTATCTCGACAACCCCAAGGCTGATGGCCTGCTGATCGAGAGCCAGCTGCTTGCCCTGCTGGGGGAGCTGCTGCATCTGGCCCCCGAGGTACACCAGCTGGCCGATCCCCAACTGCGATTCCTGCGCGACTATTTGATGGCCGCCCTCGACGAGCCCCACTCGCTGGAAGAGCTGGCGGGGCTGCTTGAGCTCGACCGTTTCGCCTTCCTGCGCCAGTTCAAGAAGCGCAGCGGCATGACCCCCTACGCCTGGCTGAAACGGCTGCGGCTGGAGCAGGGCAAGCGGCTGCTGGCGAGCGGCATGGCGGTGAGCGAGGTGGCGTTGGCGGTCGGCTTTTTCGATCAGAGTCACTTCCACCACGGCTTTCGCCAGGCATTCGGTCTGACGCCCGCCGAATTTCGTGCCCAGATGCAATCTTTTACAAGCCGCGCCCCCCGCTGATCCGCCATGCTGGCTCTCCGTCGTTAAAGCGAGAGTTGTTATGCTGACCAGTCTGTTCGTTACCCTCGGCCTGATGCACCTGATTGCACTGGCCAGCCCCGGCCCCGATTTCGCCCTGATCCTGCGCACCAGCCTGCACCGGCCGACCGCCCTTGGCGCGGCGCTGGGCATCTCGCTGGCGATCATGGTGCACACCACCCTGAGCCTGACCGGGATCAGCATGCTGATTGCCAGTCACCCGCTGCTGTTTATGGTGATCAAGTGCTGCGGCGCCCTCTATCTGGGCTGGTTGGGGTGGGGCGCCCTGATGGCGGCTCGGCAGCAGAGCAGTACCGTGATGCAGAGCGCCGCCAACGAGCTGCGCGGCTGGGGCAGGGGCGTGCGCACTGGCCTTGCCACCAACCTGCTTAACCCCAAGGCGCTGGTGTTCTTTATCGGTCTGCTGGCCGCCATGGTGACGCCAGAGGTGGATGGAATGACCCGCAGCCTGCTGGTGGGCGAGCTCTTCATCATCTCCCTCTGCTGGTTCGGGCTGCTGGCGTGGAGCCTCTCCACCGATCGCGCCCAGCGCCTGCTGCTGCGGGTGCAGCGACCGCTCAATCTGGTGACCGGTGTGCTGTTTGCGGTGGTCAGCCTCTCCATTCTGGCGAGCATGGGGGCCGAGCTGGTGGCCTGACGAGTCGGCGCATGGGCCTATACTCCAGCAAGGTTTGCCTGTCAGGAGTGCCCGGCCATGCGTCTACTGCCTCTTTGCTGGTTGTTGGGGATGACCCCGGCGCTGGCGGCCCCGGTTCAGCTCAAATTGCTGGAGTGGGGCTATCTGCCAGCGGGTTATGAACAACAGTTTGCCGACTACGCCAACGCCCATGGGGTGGAGGCGACGGTCAGCCGGATCGAGCCGCTGCTGACCGATTTCGACAGCGTCTACCGCGCCCTGCGCACCCGCAGCGCCGATGTGGTGCTGCCGACCAGCTACTTCTACAAGGCCCATCACCAGCCGCTGTTCAAACTGCTGCTCCCCATCGATTTCAGCCGCCTGCAGCACTACCCCGAGGTGAAGCCCGCACTCAAGAACACCGAGTATGACAAGCAGGGGGAGCGCAACTACTCGGTGCCCTTCTCCTACGCCATGTTCAGCCTCGCCTATGACAGCAAGCAGGTGCCGCAAGCGCCCACCAGTTGGCAGGTGCTTGCCAACAGCTCGCTGTCGGGTCAGTTTGCCGAGTTTTGTGACCAGTTCGAGCCGCTGCTCTTTTCGGTGCTGCTCTCCCTTGGCAAGTCGCCCGCCCTGTTTGCCAGCGGCGAGATGCTGGCCGACAAGACCTTGCAGCAAGAGGTGGAGCAGCAGCTCTCGCAGCGGCTGCGAGCCAGTCGCGGCTTCTGGTTCAATCAGGCCAACCGCTGCGAGGATCTGCGCCAGCAGACCTTTGCCACCACCTGGGGGCTGGAGCTGGTGGAGTGCAACAAGCAGAACGATCAGCAGTGGCGGATCGCCATGGTGCAGGAGGGGGCCATCTATGCCCTCGATGCGATCTCCATCGCCCGCCATGTCGGGGATGATCCTGCACGGCTCAAGGCGGCCTACCTGCTGGTGGATTTTCTGCTGAGCGCGCCGCTGCAACGCCAGATGCTGGTGGGTACGCCCACCATTTCGGCCAGCAATATTGCCTCCCGGCCGCCCCTCAGTCCGCAGGAGCAGGCGGTGCTGCCGGATCGCCCGCTGCCGGAGTTTGACGAGCGGCTGCTGGTGCCCGCGTTGCCCGCCCATATCAAGAATCGCTACAAACGGATGGTGCAGCAGGCGATCGTCGCCAGCGGCAAAGAGGGGCTGGTCAAGCAGTGCCCCTGGGATCTCGATAACTGATGAATGAGCCTGCCGCTTCTCCGGTGGCAGGCAAGTTTGCGCGAGATGGCTGATGATCGGTCATCGCGCGTTCCAGGGTATTCCCCCGTTCAACTCACGCCGCTCGCGGGCCCCATCGTTTGAAAAAACTGAGCGCTTTCCGCAGCCCCATTTAGCCGGATTAAACAACCGAACCCTCGCCAGATTGCCGTTCGTACCCTGGCTGACCCTGTACAAAAGTGCCTCAATTGTGACAACTTGGATGTGAGCTGAACAATCCTGATCTGTCCCTTGTAGGAAGGTGATGAATAGGTTATTTCTCTGTGACATTGGCGGCATCCGGCACGGGTTCTCCAGCCATGTGGTGCGAAATCCACAGCAAAAACAAACAGTAAAATGCAGGAGCAAATATGAAAAAGGTCGTGATGGTCGCCGTGGCTGCGGCCCTTCTGGGTGGCTGCGCCGTCAAGAATCAGGTATCCCACAGCTTGCAGGCGATCCCGCTGACAGCCTTCCAGCAGAGCGAGAGCAACCCCAATCAGCGCGTCTACAAGGAGCCGGGCGTTGACCTGCGCCAATACAATGAAGTGCTGCTCGATCCGCTGCAGTTTATCCGGCAGGAGAACGGTCAGTGGTATCTGCTGACCGCCAATGAACAGAACCAGATTGGCCGCTACTATCACGACAAGTTCCAGAGCGAGCTGATCAAGCTGGGCGTCAAGATCGCCACCGCCCCCGGCCCGAAAGTCATGCGGATCCAGGCAGCTGTCACCAACTTCGACCTGACCCGCCCCGACCCCAAGCTGCGTGACCTGCTGCCAGCCAAGATCGCCATCAACGTCACCCGTGAAGTGATCGGCAAGGAGCCCTACCTGCTCAAGGTGGGCAGCATGGCCCAGCTGCTCGACTCCCAGAGTGGCAAGCTGCTGGTGCGGGTGATGGATGCCCGTGAGAGCACGGATACTACCCACAAGGATGAGCCCATCACTGCCGAGGAGATGGAGAAGATGATCGACCAGTGGGCGGCCAGCCGCGCCAAACAGCTGGCGGACAATCTGGGGCGCTGATCGATTGGTGCGTCCAAGCGGGGCGCAGCGGGAGCCTTTTGGGCTGCAATAATGGCAAGATGTTGATAAGGTGGTCATTTTGCAGGCAGGAGAAAATGATATGAAACGCGTGTTGTTACCCATCCTTGTTGCTGGCCTGTTGAGTGCCTGCAGCACCTCGTCACCCACGCCTGAGTGTGCACCGATGGCGGGTGGCTGGCAGAGTCAGCCGTTGCCCAATGCTGAAGGAGAGGCTGCGCTGGCCAGCGTGCTGGCTCGCATGAACACGGCCGCCAAACTGCAGAGCATCCGCGAGGTGCGCAGCCAGGTGGTCTCCGGGGTCAACTACGACATCGAGTTCCAGCTCGACAACGGAGAGGTGTGGAACACCCGTGTCTATCGGGATCTTGCCGGCAACTACCAGATGACCCGCACGGCTGCACAGGGCGAGCTTCCTCCCTTGCCTTGCGTCAAGGCCAAGTAATTCCTGCTTGTTGAGCCCCTCGTCAGAGGGGCTCATCTGACCAGAAAATTTCTGCTTTTCTCCCCGCATTCTGACAGTCAGGATGACCCTTCCCGTGACTGCATCCTCATGGAAAAGGAACCGCTATGAATCGCCACCCCTGCATCAAACACTGGAGCGAGCTGCAAGAGCAGACGCCGCGCTACTACTCCGGCAGTCAGGAGCCCCTTTCCCGCGGCTGTGCCCTCGGCAAACACTTCGGCTTTAGCCGCATCGGCATTCACCACGAGATTGTCGAGCCCGGCCATCGCACCAGCTGGCCCCATGCCGAAAAGACTGAAGACGAGTTTGTTCACGTGCTGGAAGGGACGCCGGATGTCTGGCTCGATGGCGTGCTCTATCGGCTGCAACCGGGCGATTCGGTCGGCTTCAAGGCCGGTGACGGGCTGGCCCACGCCTTTATCAACAACACCGAGGAGATCGTCCGGCTGCTCTGCATTGGCGATACCGATCGGGAGGACAACCGCATCCACTACGCCGTGCATCCCGAGCGCAATATCACCCTCGGCAAGCTGCACTGGGATGACGTACCCGAGCGCGAGCTGGGGGATCACGACGGCCTGCCCGACAAGCTGCGCGAGAACAACGGCCCCTTCTAGGGCGCAGCTCTTCTGCGCACCAGATCTGCACCACCCGATATAAAAAAGCCTGCCGCGTGGCAGGCTTTTGCTATCTGTTTGCCGCCTGTGGCGTGCAACGCTTATTGCAGGTTGAGCCCGCCCAGATAGTCGCGCTTGCCGAGATCGACCCCGGCGCGGCGCAGCAGGGCGTAGGCCATGGTGAGGTGGAAGTAGAAGTTGGGAATGCCGTACTCATGGACGCAGGTATGGCCATCCATCCCCTTGCCGCCCGCCCAGTGGGGCACGTAACGGCCGCTGGCGCACTGGCTGTAGTCCGCGTCCAGCTTGCCTTGCAGATAGCTGATGGTCTTGCCGATATGGGCGCGCAGATCGGCGATGGTTTTGGGCTCATCGCCCATGGCCGGCAGCTCGCTGTGGCTGGCGGTGGCCACCACGGTGCGGGCCGAATCGCAGCAGATCAGCACCTGCTTGCTGAAGGGCAGCATATCGACGATCAGCCGATCGCCGAAGAAGTTATCCACGTTGAACTGCTTCGCCGCGGCGTGGGCCTCGGCCTTGGCCAGACAGTGATCCAGATTGGTCAGCATCTTGATGAACTGGGCGGTAATGTCGCGATTCATGAGCACTCTCCATCTTGTTGAAACAGCGGCCCGCTTGCGCGGCCACGGTGAATGAGACTGGCTAATCGGCCACCAATATACCCCAACCGCTGCCGGGTTCGAGCCCGCCACGATGAAAAGGGCAGGGCAGCGCTACTTCGCGCGACAACCGTTGGCCAAGCGGCCATGCTCGCTTTCTGAACCTGTGAGTCCCTTATCGCCCCTTTTTTGATCTGTGACATAAATCACCTTTTTTCAGGGGCGTAGGCTGAATGCCGTTGTCCTGGACAGACGCCTGCGCATTCGCCAGGACACAAGAAAAGGAGAATGAAATGAAGATCTATGACCGTAACCGCAATGTGCTGAACCTGGGTCAGCGCGTCATGATTGCCGCCACTGGCGCAGTCGATTTTCTGAAAGAGGCCCACACCGACAACATGACCCCCTATCAGGCGGAGCATGAGAAGTGCGTGCTGCTGGCAAACTCCGGAGAGCGTTACGCCCCCATCGAGTTGATTAGACTAGGCTGATCCCTTTCCCTGTCACCCTACTCTTTACAATTCACCCGGCCGCCGCGTCCCATCTGGCGGCCGGGTTTCTGATTTCCCCTCTCTGCTTTACCCCCATCAATTACATCGCCTCAAGCTGCTTTGAGTCATCGTGTAGGTTCGACTAGCGAAGCGTAATCGGACGATCGCGTAATCGAACAATCGCGTAATGGAATATCCGCACCATCACGACCCGCAAGCAGGCAAGGCTATGCTTGGCTTTTCGGCCTCAATGAGGGGAACAAGATGGCCAATTGGCGGCAGGCCACAAGCTCCCGTTTGGCTGCCAGCGAGGCAGTGAAAGATTCATGCCCATTCTGTTTGTTCAATCGCATGTAGATTCAAACCGATAGCTCCACTGGTTGTTTGAAAGATCATCATGCAGATCATTAATTCAGCATAGGGTTATTGAAACGGCTGATTAGTACCCCCATGATTTGGAAGTGATCAGTTCGAGTCTCATCTAGTTCCCAGATATGGAACTTATGTTGACAGCTCTCTAAGAGAGATAGTAATCTTTAGTTACCAAATGGGGAACTTTGATGCAGTTGTTAGGAAAAAAGCGTCTCTCCTCACTACTCGGACAGGATAAAACTGTCGATGTGTGGGTATCTGCTTGGGTTGCAGAGGTGAGCAATGCGAACTGGAAGACTCCAGATGAGCTGACTAGCGCGTTTCCACGAGCATGTTCTTGTGGTGATTGTGTGTATCTTTTTCCTGTGTGTGAAAGTGGCAATGGATTGAAGTTGCTCTTTTCCTTTGACAAGGGTATCGCCTTGATTCAAGAAGTGACTAAAAATGAATAACCAACAGCCTTTGAAGGTAATTAAAACTCCAGAGCAGTATCAGGCATATTTGTCTGAAATAGAGATGTTACTCTCTAAAGTGTTGGTTCCTGGCTCTCCAGAATCAGACAGATTAGATGTTCTTTCTGTGCTTATTGATAGCTATGAAAGATCAAATTTTCCGATTGAGCCTGTTTCTCCTATCGATGCAATAAAATTTAGAATGGGGGAAATGGGATTAAAACAAGTTGATTTAGCACCATATTTTGGTTCAAAAAGTAGAGTGTCAGAAGTGCTTTCTGGCAAAAGGCCCCTCACTGTTGCGATGATAAGGTCTTTGTCTATAGGTCTTGGGATTGCTCCTCAAACACTTCTTGGTCTAGAAAGTGAAGCGGATTATACACACTCAGATAAGAAGGAAGAGATTGATTGGGCAAAGTTCCCAATAAAAGAAATGGTAGCTAAAGGTTGGCTAGAACGGCTGCAATCAACAGCTATAAAAACAGTGGAAGAACAAGTTAAGTCTTTTATGGAAGGGCTCGATTTCGGTCGCACGGGCGCAGCGTTTAAGAGAACCTTGAGTGGTGATGCATACTCGCCATCAACGCAATATAAATTATATGCATGGCTCGCTCGAGTCGTGCAAAAAGCAAGAGAGCGGACAAATAATTTAACAGAGTACAATCCGAACTCAATAGATAAAAATTTCTTGAAGCAATTGGCAAATTTAAGTTGGTTAGAACATGGGCCTGTTCTTGCGATTGAAATGCTAGAGAAAAATGGTATTTGTGTCGTGATTGAACCAGCGTTAAAGGGGACATCTGTCGATGGTGCTGCATTAAAAGATAGTGATGGTCGGCCTATAATTGGTCTGACTTTAAGGCATGATCGATTGGATAATTTTTGGTTTACTCTGTTGCACGAAGTTGTCCACGTTTGGAAACATCTAGATGAGCCCGTAACATTTGTTGATGATACAGAGCATCAGGTAGATGGGAATAGCAAAATAGAAGCGGAGGCAAATCGAATTGCGCGCGATACCTTTATTCCAAGAGTTATTTGGAAGCGCAGTTCCGCATATTTAAATCCAAGTTCATCAACAATTGATTTGCTTTCTAGAGAACTAAGAATACATCCTTCAATAATCGCAGGGAGATTAAGAAGAGAGCTAGGTAAATATAATCAATTCTCAGACTTGGTCGGATATGGTGAGGTTCGTAAACTTTTCCCATCAAATGAGTGGTAGATTTTAAACGATAAGGTAACTGTATGATCCCTAAATATGTTCCAATCATGAAGGCTAAGAAAGGTGAACTCACCGCATATAGAAATCTTAGTGCGGAAACAAAAGCTCATACAGTTCCCTTGTTTGAGGTGGCTCAGGTACCAAAAGATAATAAGAGGTATTCTGAGTCAGCGCATCCAGTTCAGCTATATATAAGTGATGTTGCAGATCAGATAGCAGAGGTCGTTGGTAAAACATCAATACTAGTCGATATTTCTAGATGGGCACCTAATGCTACAACTGAAAATGGTGAGCATATACTAGGCGCTATCATTGATGAGCTAGAGTCTAAAGGGGTTGATGTAATTCCTGTTATTGGATACGAGAGATGGGAGGATCCGGAATACGCGACCCTGCTGAGCAGCATTAGTGAAATTAAAAAGAGTTTCTGTATTAGATTAGAGTCATACGCTTTTGAGGATATGATCGAAGAGAATCACTTTTATGATGTCCTGAATGACATTATTGATTCCCTTGATTTGGATTGCTCTAAGTGCATCGTTATGCTCGATTTTTCTGATGTAACAGATCAACCTATAACTGAGATTCAGGAAGTATCAAGTAGAGCAATAAGTACATTAAGTAAGTATGATTTTTTGTATGTAGTTTTAGCCGGATGCTCTATATATTCAGTAATCAACGATATGGTGCCAAAAGAAAGCTCTACGGGCTATGTTGTTAGGCGTGAGTGGATGGCATGGAAGATACTCAAGGAACTTCCACATAATAGTCATTTGGTGTTTGGTGATTATTGTATTACTAGTCCTCAACAGGCTGATGGAATAATTGCGCCAGATGCTAATGGGAAAATTAGATATACAATTAAAGACAAGTATTACGTAATCAGAGGCTATTCGAAAAGAAAGCTCTTAAAAGGAGCTCAGATGTACGCTCTATGCAAGGATTTAATTGGCAGTCCTCATTATAGAGGTACAAATTTTAGTTGGGGGGATATGAAGATAAATTCTTGTGCTAATGAAGAGTTTAAAGGCAATCCTACAGATTGGATTGCTATAGATACAAGTCATCATATCACTCATGTAGTCTTAGAGGTTGCAGAATTTGAACAAAATGCTGCGGCTAAAGCTGCTCAGGGTTTTAACTTTAGTGCTTTGATTAAAGGCACTTGATGTTAAATTAGCAGTCTTTATTTAATAAAACCAACCCGGCCTAAGCCGGGTTGATTGCATCAAAAGGCAGAGAAGTTACAACGCCTCAAGGCGGGCATACGCCGTCACCAACCACTTGGCGCCGACGTCGTCGAACTGGATCTGCACCCGGCTCTGCTGGCCGACCCCTTCGAAGTTGAGTACCACCCCTTCCCCGAATTTTGGATGGAGCACCCGCTGGCCGAGCTTGATGCCGCTGGCGTCAAAGCTCTGCTGCACCTCATTCTGGCTAAAGCGGCCGTACTGGGTGGGGCGGCTCACCTGAGTGCGCAGCCGGATCTCTTCCAGACACTCGGCGGGCATTTCGCGGATAAAGCGGCTCGGCTTGTGGAACATCTCGCGGCCGTAGATGCGGCGGCTCTCGGCATAACAGATGTAGAGCTTCTCCATGGCGCGGGTCATGCCGACGTAACAGAGGCGGCGCTCCTCCTCCAGCCGGCCCGACTCCTCGGTCGATTGCTGGCTGGGGAACATGCCCTCTTCGACGCCGACCAGCAGCACCAGCGGGAACTCCAAGCCCTTGGCGCTGTGCAGGGTCATCAGCTGCACCGCGTCGGCATATTCGTCCGCCTGATTCTCGCCGGATTCCAGCGCCGCGTGGGCGAGGAAGGCGGAGAGATCGCTCATATCCTCCAGCTCGTCCGGGCGCTGGTACTGGCGGCAGGCGGTGACCAGTTCGTCCAGGTTCTCTACCCGCGCCTGGGATTTCTCGCCTTTTTCCGCCAGATACATCGCCTTGAGGCCGGAGTTCTGGATGGCGATATCCGCCTGCTGGTGCAGCGGCAGCAGGGACACCTGCTCCTCCAGCGCGTCGATCAGCTCGACAAAGCCGCGCACCGCGTTGCCGGCGCGACCGGTCAGTACCTTGTCGTTGAGCAGCGCCTTGGCCGATTGCCACAGGTTGAGCCCCTGATCGCGGGCGTTGCCGCGCAGGATCTCGAGGGTGCGATCGCCGATGCCGCGGGTCGGGGTGTTGACCACCCGCTCGAAGCTGGCGTCGTCGCCACGATTGTTGATAAGCCGCAGGTAGGCCATGGCGTCCTTGATCTCTTGCCGCTCGAAGAAGCGCAGGCCGCCGTAGATGCGGTAAGGCATGGCGTCCTGCATCAGCGCCTCTTCCAGCACCCGCGACTGGGCGTTGGAGCGATAGAGGATGGCGCAGTCGGCCAACAGGCCGCCCTTTTCCTTCCAATCCTTGAGGCGGCCGACCACGAAGCGCGCTTCGTCCACCTCGTTGAAGGCGGCGTAGAGCGAAATCGGCTCGCCCTCGGCCCCTTCGGTCCACAGCTCCTTGCCAAGGCGCTCGGCGTTGTTGGCGATGACGCTGTTGGCGGCTTTGAGGATATTGGCGGTGGAGCGGTAGTTCTGCTCGAGGCGGATGGTCTCGGCCCCCTGATAGTCGGTCAGGAAGCGCTGGATGTTCTCGATCTTGGCGCCACGCCAGCCGTAGATGGACTGGTCATCGTCGCCGACGATCATCACCTTGCCGCTGTTGCCCGCCAGCATCCGCAACCAGGCGTACTGGATGCCGTTGGTATCCTGAAACTCGTCCACCAGGATGTTCTGAAAGCGGTCGCGGTAGTGCTCGAGGATGTGCGGCTTGTTGAGCCACAGTTCGTGGGCGCGCAGCAGCAGCTCGGCAAAGTCCACCAGACCGGAGCGATCGCAGGTCTCCTGATAGGTCTTGTAGATCTGCTGATAGGTGCGGGTGACGGGGTCGCCGTAGAGGTCGATGTCGCCGGGGCGCAGCCCCTCGTCCTTCTTGCCGTTGATGTAGCCCATCACGGCGCGCGGGGCCCAGTGCTTCTCGTCGAGGTTGAGCGCCTTGAGCACCCGGCGGATCAGCCGGTACTGGTCGTCGGAGTCGAGGATCTGGAAATCCTGCGGCAGGCCCGCATCCAGATGGTGGGCCCGCAGCAAGCGGTGAGCGATGCCGTGGAAGGTGCCGATCCACATGCCGCGCACGCCGTCGCCGATCACTTTCTCGACCCGGCCGCGCATCTCGGCCGCCGCCTTGTTGGTAAAGGTGACCGCGATGATGGAGAAGGGGGAACAGCGTTCCACCTGCATCAGCCAGGCGATACGGTGCACCAGCACCCGGGTCTTGCCCGAACCGGCACCGGCCAGCACCAGCAGGTTGCTGCGGGGCGCCGCAACGGCATCTCTTTGCTTGTCGTTGAGCCCGTCGAGCAGGGTTGAAACGTCCATCACCACTCCTGTTTATTTATACAGGCGGGGATTATACGGCCATCCCCCTGCCAGACCAAATCCAAACTCGGGGGGAGGGGCGAGATGGGCGGTTGCAGGGGCACCGGTGCGGCCATTTTTGGCTGGCGCAGAGAGAACGGGACGGGGAGGTATCCAGCTGTAGCCAACTCTTGCTCGCGCGGTTTGTGGGGATTTTGCGAGCCGGATCACGGGCTTGCCGGGGGGCTGGATGAATAAGAGGGGAAAACGGTTTACAGTAACTTGCTGAACAATAAGAGAAATGTCGTTTGGGTCTTTTGGTTGTTAGCATAAAAAACTGAAAAGTAGCTAAAAAACAACTGCTTATAAGGTTATTTGCTTAGAATTCAAACCGTTAACGCAAACGTTTTTCCCTTATCATTTGCTTGACCCGCATCGGGGCTGACTTAGAGTAAGCCTGCGTGCTAGATAGCCTGCTCTGACAGGCAAGCAAGTTCCCTCACTTAATAACAATCAAGGATACGATCGTGACTAAAGTGCTCAAGCTGGCCACTGTGGCCTCCCTCACTCTCGCTGCTCTCTCTGCTCAGGCTGCTTCCGAGCCAGCCGTCATTTATGACACCGCGGGCAAGTATGACAAATCATTCAACGAAGCCGTGTTCCGTAACGGCGTCGAGCTCTACAACAAGGACAAGGGCGTCAAGGTCAAAGAGTTTGAACCCCAGAACGAAGCCCAGCGCGAGCAGGGTCTGCGTCGTCTGGCCAGCCGTGGCAACGGCCCGATCGTGGCGGTCGGTTTCAACATGGGTTCTGCGGTAGAGAAGGTTGCGACCGAATTCCCGAAAACCCAGTTCACCATCATCGACATGGTGGTCGACAAGCCGAACGTCCAGTCCGTCATCTTCAAGGAGCATGAAGGTTCCTTCCTGGTGGGTGCGCTGGCTGCTATCGCTTCCAAGAGCGGCAAGGTCGGCTTCGTGGGCGGCATGGATATCCCGCTGATCCGCAAATTCCAGTGCGGTTACGAGCAGGGTGCCAAGTTCGTCAATCCGAAGATCGAAGTGTTCCAGAACATGGCGGGCTCTACCCCGGCCGCGTTTGCTGACCCGGCGAAAGGTGCCGAGTTGGCCAAGTCCCAGTTCGCCAAGGGCGCTGACGTGGTTTACGCCGCAGCTGGCGGTACCGGTATCGGTGTCTATCAGGCAGCCAAGGACAGCGGCAAGTTCGCCATTGGTGTGGACTCCAACCAGAACCACCTGCAACCGGGCACCATGCTGACCTCCATGGTCAAGTCTGTGGGTCTGGCCGCTTACCAGACCTGGGATGACGCTGCCAAAGGCGAGTGGAAGCCGGGTATCAAGAACCTGGGTCTGGCCGAAGGCGGTGTGGATTGGGCTCTCGACAAGGACAACGAGAAGCTGATCACCCCGGAAATGAAAGCCAAGGTAGATGCCATCAAGGCTGAAATCATCGCTGGCAAGGTCAAGGTTCATGACTACATGAGCGATAACACCTGCAAATACTAATTAGATAGCTGCTACGACTCTCAACGCACCACCGGCCCGCACGGGCCGGTTTTTAGTCTTATTTCATGAAACGCAGGGCTGCATCATGGACCAGACAGATCGCTATGCCATCGAATTAAGAGGTATCGATAAGCGGTTCGGCGAAGTGTACGCCAATAAGCTGATCGACCTTAAGGTTCGCAAAGGCAGTATCCACGGCATTGTCGGCGAAAATGGCGCCGGTAAGTCCACCCTGATGAGCATCATTTATGGTTTCTACCATGCCGACAAAGGCGAGATGCTGATCGACGGGAATCCTTTCAAACCCCATGGCTCACAAGATGCGATTGCCGCAGGGGTGGGCATGGTTCACCAGCACTTCATGCTGGTCAACAACTTCACCGTATTGGAAAACGTCATCCTCGGCGCTGAGAACGGCTGGCACCTTCAGCAGAGCGTGGCGTCAGCCGAAAAGCTGCTTGGTGAACTGGCGCGAGATTATGGCCTCGACGTGCCGCTGCACGAGAAGGTCGAAGATCTGCCGGTTGGCTTGCAACAGCGGGTCGAAATTCTCAAGGCGCTCTATCGCGGCGCTCGCATCCTGATCCTCGACGAGCCGACCGGGGTACTGACCCCGCAAGAGGCGGATCACCTGTTCGAGGTGCTGAAAAAGCTGCGGGATCAGGGGGCGACCATCATCCTTATCACCCACAAGCTGCGGGAGATCCTGGCCATTACCGACCAGGTCTCCATCATGCGCCGTGGCGAGATGGTGGCCCACGTCGCCACCAAGGATACCGACAAGGAGCAGCTGGCCGAGTTGATGGTGGGCCGCAAGGTGCGCCTCAAGGTCGACAAGGGGCCAACCCAGCCGGGTGAAGCCAAGCTGAAGATCGAAGGGCTCAGCTATTTCGATGCCAGCAAGGTGGAGCGGGTCAAGTCCGTCAGCTTCGAGGTGCGGGCCGGTGAAGTGGTCGGCATCGCAGGGGTCTCCGGCAACGGCCAGTCCGAACTGCTCAGCCTGCTTGGCGGCATTCTCAAGCCGAGCAAGGGGGGCTTCACCATCAGCAGCCGCAGCGGCGTGCACAAGGTGAGCGCGGAGCACCCGGCCGATCCGGAGCTGGTGCGCAACTACGGCCTCGGTCATGTGCCGGAAGATCGCCACAAGATGGGGCTGATCAACCGCTTCGAGGCGAAAGAGGCCTTTATTCTCGGTTATCACCGTCGCCCGCAATACAACAAGGGGTGGCTGCAGAACAAGGAAGCGATCCAGCAGGATTGTCAGGCCAAGATGGAGAAGTGGGACGTGCGCCCGCCCCATCCCGATCACAAGACCGCCAACTTCTCCGGTGGCAACCAGCAGAAGCTGGTGATCGCCCGTGAAGTGGAGCAGGACCCGGATGTGCTGTTGATCGGCCAGCCGACCCGCGGGGTCGACATCGGCGCCATCGAGTATATCCATCAGCAGATCATCGCCATGCGCGACAAGGGCAAGGCGGTGCTGCTGGTCTCGGTGGAGCTGGACGAGATCATGAGCCTCGCTGACCGGATTCTGGTGATTGCCGACGGTCGCATCGTCGGCGAGCTGGATGGTGCCAAGGCGGACGAGCGCACCATTGGTCTGATGATGGCGAACATAGTGCCGGACGAAGTTGCCAAGGAGGCCCACTGATGAGCCAAGTACGTATTCCTGCCTGGGTCTCCGTAGGCGTCTTGTCTGCGGTCAACATCCTGCTGGCCTTCCTGGTGTCGGCCATTCTGTTCTACTACCTCGACATCAATCCGGTCGATGCCGCCAAGATCATGTGGTACGGCGCGTTCGGCACAGGTGAAGGGGTCGGCTTCACCCTCTACTACGCAACCGGCTTTATCTTTACCGGTCTGTCGGTGGCGGTCGCCTTTCATGCCGGTCTGTTCAACATCGGTGGTGAAGGTCAGGCCTATATCGGCGGGCTCGGCGTGGGGCTGGTCTGTCTGATGCTCGGCGATGTGCTGCCGTTTGCCCTGCTGTTGCCGCTCTCCATCATTGCCGGTGGTCTGTTCGGTGCGGCCTGGGCCTTTATTCCGGCCTGGCTGCAAGCCAAGCGCGGCAGCCATATCGTGATCACTACCATCATGTTCAACTTCATCGCCGCCTCGCTGATGGCCTATCTGCTGGTGGAGGTGTTCAAGCCGCCCGGCTCGATGGCGACCGAGAGCAAGGTATTTGCCGAGGCAAGCTGGCTGCCCAAGATGAGCGGGCTGGCGAACCTGTTCGGGATGGAGATCCCCAACAGCCCGCTCAATATCAGCTTCTTCTGGGCGCTGATCTGTGCGGCGCTGGTGTGGGTCTTTATCTGGCACACCCGCTGGGGCTACGAGATCCGTTCGGTCGGCGCCAGCCAAAGCGCCTCCGCCTACGCCGGTATCTCCTATCCCAAGGTGGTGATCCTGGCCATGGTCATCTCCGGCATGCTGTCGGGCTTCTTCGCCCTCAACGTGCTGCAGGGTGAACTGCACCAGATCAAGCTCAACTTTGTGGAAGGGTTCGGCTTCACCGGTATCGCGGTGGCGCTGATGGGGCGCAACCATCCGGTCGGCGTCATCATCGCCAGCCTGCTGTTCGGTTTCCTCTATCAGGGGGGCGCCGAGCTCAGCTTCGAGTTCGGTGTCGACCGCAACATCGTAGTGGTGTTGCAGGGTCTGGTGATCCTATTCTGTGGCGCCCTTGAGCACATGATGCGTCCGCGCATCGAGCAGCTCTATCTGGCGTTTGCCAACCGCTCAGCCGCGCAAGCTAAAGGAGTCTGATCATGTTTGAAATTCTGATCCTGATGCTGGATGCGACCATTCGTACCGCGCCGCCCCTCATTCTCGCCGCCATGGCGGGCATGTTTTGCGAGCGCTCCGGGGTGGTCAACATCGCGCTGGAAGGCAAACTGCTGGCGGCGGCGTTCGCCAGTGGTGCGGCGGCGGCGGTCTCCGGTTCTGCCTGGATAGGTCTGGGGGCCGGGGTGGGTGTCTCCATCCTGTTTGCCCTGATGCACGGCTTTGCCACCATCACCCACCGAGGTGATCAGGTGGTGAGCGGCATGGCCATCAACATTCTGGCGGCCGGTCTGACCGTGACGCTGGGCCGTTACTGGTTCGATCAGGGTGGCCAGACGCCGGCGCTCTCCGGTGATGCCCGTTTCGCCCCCATCGATCTGCCCTATGCCAAGGAGCTGTGGGATGTGCCGGTGATCGGCCAGCTCTACAGCGAGCTGCTGAGCGGCCACTCCCTGCTGGAGTACGTGGCATTTGCCTGTGTGCCGCTGGCCTGGTGGGTGATGTTCCGTACCCGCTTCGGTCTGCGATTGCGGGCGGTGGGCGAGGCGCCGGCAGCGGTCGATACCGCTGGTATCTCTGTGGTGCGGATGCGCTACACCGCGCTCCTCATCGGCGGCCTGCTGGCCGGTATCGGTGGCACCTATCTGGCGGTGGCCCAGACGGCCCAGTTCATCCCCAACATGAGTGCGGGCAAGGGCTTTATGGCACTGGCGGCGCTGGTGTTCGGCAAGTGGCGCCCCTGGAATGCCATGGCCGCCTGTCTGCTGTTCGGCTTCCTCGATGCGGTCGCCATCCGGCTGCAAGGGGTCAGCATCGGTGGCTTCGCCATTCCGGTGCAGGCCATCGAGGCACTGCCCTACATCCTGACCGTGTTCCTTCTGGCCGGTTTTATCGGCCGCGCGGTGGCACCCAAGGCACTTGGTACACCTTATGTGAAGGAGCGGGAGTAGCGCCTTTTATTGCGATATTCCCGATCACACAGATAACAGCAGGCCCACTTCGGTGGGCCTGTTTTTTATGGTTTGAGTGGCTGATTACAGCAGGAACAGGGTCGCCAGCCCGAGGAAGATAAAGAAGCCGCCGGTGTCGGTGATGGCGGTGATCATCACGCTGGCTCCCACCGCTGGGTCGCGGCCGAGGCGGGTCATGGTCATGGGGATAATCACCCCCATCAACGCCGCCACCAGCAGGTTGAGCATCATGGCCAGGGTCATCACGGCGCCGAGCGCCGCATCCTGATAGAGCAGATAGGTGGCAATGCCCATGGTGCCGCCCCACACCAGCCCGTTGATAAAGGCGACGCCGAGTTCCCGTAGCAGCAGGAAGGAGAGGTTGCCCGCCTGAATGTGCTGCAGCGCCAGCGCCCGCACTATCATGGTGATGGTCTGGTTGCCGGTGTTGCCGCCGATCCCGGCGACGATGGGCATCAGGGCCGCCAGCGCCACCAGCTGGGAGATGGTGTGCTCGAACAGGCCGATCACCCGCGAGGCGACAAAGGCGGTGCAGAGATTGATGGCAAGCCAGGCCCAGCGGGTCTTGACCGCCTTGGAGACAGGGGCGAACACGTCTTCATCCTCGCTGATACCCCCCATCCGGCGCAGGTCGGTGTCACTCTCCTCATAGACCAGATCCACCACCTCTTCGACGGTGAGGCGGCCCATCAGCTTGCCCTTGCCATCCACCACGGCGGCGGAGAGCAGGTCATCCCGCTCGAAGGTGCGGGCGGCCGCTTCGTCGTTATCCTCCGGATCGAAGGTGACCGGATCCCGCTCCATCACGTCGCTCACCAGGGTGGCGGGCTTGTGCAGCAGTACTGTGGTGAGGGCCAGCTCCCCCAGCAGGTGGTTGCGCCGGTCGATGACGAACAGCTTGTCGGTGTTGGCGGGGATCTTGCCGCGCAGGCGCAGATAGCGCTGCACAGTGGCGAGCGTCACCTCGGGGCGGATGGTGATGATCTCGAAGTCCATCATGGCGCCGACGGTGTGCTTGCCGTAGCGGATCACCTCCCGCACCCGATCCCGGTCGGCGGGGGCCATATAGGTGAGCAGGCGCCCCATCAGGTTGCGGGGCAGGTACTGGCCCAGATAGATCTGGTCGTCGATATCCAGGGTGCGCAGGGCGTGCAGCAGCTCCTTGTCGCTCATCCCGCTGATCAGGCTGTCCCACACCGTCTCCGACGCTTCGACCAGTATCTGGCCGCGTTTCTCCTCCTCCACCAGTGCCCATAGGGCATGACGCTCATCGGGCGGCAGCGACTCCAGCGCATCGGCGACGTCGGCGGCGGGCAACCCGTTGACCAGCGCTGTGAGTTCGCTGGTCTGATCGCGCTGCTCGGCATCCTGCACCGCCTGCGGGTCGAGCAGGCTGTCGGTGAGGGCATCATCACGCAGCAGCAGGGTGAGAATGCGGGATCTGTCATCCGCGCGCTGCCGGGCGCTGTTCTTGATGGGAAGAGACATGGGATGAATTCCTGAGATGGTAGCCAAGGGCTCAATGCCCATAGGATACCAGACTTAAAACAACAGGTTATGACCGTGATGGGAGAAGAGGGAGGTAAAAGTGAGGCCACCTGCTGGTGGCCTCATGGTGAGTTGACGAGGAGCCCTCAGGCAAGGGCTCGCTGAGGCTGTGGTGCCGCGCCAAACCAGGCGAGCTGGTCGGCCAGCGTTACCACAGATCCCACCATGATCAGCGCCGGACTCTCGACCCCCACCGCCAGCGCGGGCAGCTCATCGAGGGTGCCGCGAATAACCCGTTGGCAGGGCTGGGTGCCGCGCTCGATCAGCGCCACCGGGGTGTCGCCCGCCTTGCCGTGGGCCAGCAATTGCTCGCGGATGGTGGCGCAGGAGGAGAGCCCCATATAGAACACCAGCGTCTGCTTGTCCTTCGCCAGCAGCGGCCAGTCGAGATCCCGGGCGCCCCCCTTGCCGTGGGCGGTGACGAAACGGACGCTCTGGGCGTGATCGCGGTGGGTCAGCGGAATGCCGGCGTAGGCGGCGCAGCCGCTGGCCGCTGTGATCCCCGGCACCACCTGAAAGCCGATGCCAGTGCCGACCAGCGTCTCCAGCTCCTCGCCGCCACGGCCGAAGATAAAGGGGTCGCCCCCCTTGAGCCGCACCACCCGCTGGCCCTTTTTCGCCTCCTCCAGCAAGAGCTGGTTGATCCCCTCCTGCGGCACGCAGTGATTGCCCGCTTGCTTGCCGACGAAGATCCGCTTGGCATCCCGGCGCACCAGAGCCATCACTTCGTCGGAGACCAGCCGGTCATAGACCACCACGTCCGCCTGCTGCATCTGGCGCAGGGCGTGCAGGGTGAGCAGGCCCGGATCGCCGGGGCCGGCTCCCACCAGCACCACCTCGCCTCCGGTCTGGCTTTCATCGGCAAACAGGCTGTCGGCCAGCTGGTTAGCAGAGGCGCAATCGCCCCGCGCCAGCGCCTGACCGAGCCGATCCGCCCCGAGCAGCCGCTCCCAGAAGCGGCGCCGCTCTCCCATGGTGGCGAATCGCGCCTTGACCCGCTCCCGCAGGCTGCCGGCGAAGGTCGCCACGGCCCCCAGATGTTGCGGCAGCAGGGCTTCCAGTTTTTCCCGCAACAGCCGGGCCAGCACCGGCGCCTTGCCGCCGGAGGAGATGGCCACCATCAGTGGCGAGCGGTCGATGATCGACGGCATGATGAAGCTGGAGCGTTTCGGGTCGTCCACCACGTTGGCAAAGATCCGCGCCTGATTGGCGCTCTGGTAAACCAGTGCATTCACCTCGCGCCGATCGGTGGCGGCCACCACCAGCCACTTGCCCGCCAGTTGTTCCGATGCGAATTCACCGGCCAGCCACTCGATGTTGCCGTTGGCAGCCAGTTCCGCCAGCTCGGGGTCGAGCTCGGGGGCGACTACTGTGAGCTGGGCACCGGCATCCAGCAGCAGGCGCGCCTTGCGCTCCGCCACCTCGCCGCCGCCGACCAGCAGCACGGGTTTGTTGTCGAGTCGGCAAAAGATGGGCAAGTAGTCCATGGGGCCTCCGGATCAGGCGGTTCGGGTCTGGTTGGCGGTGCTGGTGGTCTCGCTCACTGCAACCGGGCGTTCAGCTTTCGGGGTGGCATACCAGTAGCCGAGGCCCATAAAGAGGACGCCGGAGACGGTGTTGCCCAGGGTTACCCACAGCAGGTTGTGGCCGATGCCGCCCAGGGTGTAGGCATCGGAGTGGGCGCCAAACCAGGAGAGGGCGAACAGGGTCATGTTGGCGATGGAGTGCTCGTAGCCGGAGGCGATAAAGGCCAGCAGACACCACCAGATGGCGATGAAGCGGGCAGCCCCTTCGGTGCGCAGCGCCATCCAGATGGCGAGGCAGACCAGCCAGTTGCAGAGGATCCCCTTCATAAACAGGGTCAGCGCCGGTGCCTGGGTCTTGGCCAGCGCCACCTTGTGGGCCAGACTGCCTGCGTCCGGCAGCAGGCTGCCGCCGTAGGAGTAGATCAGCGCCACCACGATGGAGCCAATCAGATTGCCGGCCCAGGTTTGCGGCAGGATGCGCAGCAGGTCGGCCATGGTGATCTTGCCGGTTTTCACCCCGAAGGTGAGGAACATGGTGTGGCCGGTGAACAGCTCGGAGCCGGCGATGATGACGAGCGTCAGGGCGATGCCGAAGGTGGCCCCCATCACCAGCGGCCGGATGGCGGGATCCACCAGATTGCCGAGGGTGAAGATCAGGATGATGCCGAGGCCCACATAGGCCCCCGCCATGGCGGAGCTGAGCCAGAAGCCGAGCTTGTCGCTGCGCTCGAAGCGGTTGATGCGGGCCGCGTTGGCGGCGCACTTGTTGATGGTTTCCGTGTACATCTTGTGAGTCCTTGAAAGGGCTGCCCTCTGGCAGCCCGAAAGAGAGTGAATTTGGCGTTAGACGGCGACCCAGACCTGCTGATCGCGTACTTCAACGGGATAGCTCTGCACCGACATGGCGGGGTTGTCGAAACAGTGGCCATCGCTCAGGCGAAAGCGCTGCTTCTTGAGCGGGCTGGCGACCCAGAGCTCGCCGTCGTGCTCGCAGATCAGGCCCCGCGACAGCACATTGGCGGCGAAGAAGGGATCCCGGTTGTCGATGGCGAACACCTCGGCGGCTGCGCTCGGGCGGAACAGGGCGATCTGGCGACCATCAATGAGTGCGCAGACACCGGTTCCTGGCAGGATGTCGTTGAGTTGGCAGGCAAGTTTCATCATTTGGTTTCCACCTCGATCTGGTAGACGGGGATGCGCTCGGCCGGAGTGGCGGGTCTGTGCTGGTCGCGTTCGCTGACGAACTGGACGTCCGGGTCGCGCTTGTCGCTGTTGATGAAGTGGCTGAAACGCTTGAGTGCCTCCTCTTCGTTGAGGGTGCGCGACCATTCGCACTCGTAGCTGTCGATGAGGGTCTGGATATCGCGCTCCAGCGTCTCGGCCAGCCCCAGCTTGTCGTCGACGATCACCTCGCGCAGGTAGTCGACACCCCCTTCCAGATTGCCGAGCCAGACCGAGGTGCGCTGCAGTTTGTCGGCGCTGGTGACGTAGAACATCATAAAGCGGTCGATCAGCTTGATGAGGGTCTCGCGGTCGAGGTCAGACGCCAGCAGATCGGCGTGGCGCGGCTTCATGCCGCCGTTGCCGCCTACATAGAGGTTCCAGCCCGCGTCGGTGGCGATGATGCCGACATCCTTGCCCTGCGCTTCCGCACATTCGCGGGTACAGCCGGAGACGCCGAACTTCATCTTGTGCGGGGTGCGAATCCCCTTGTAGCGGTTCTCGAGGAAGACCCCGAGGCCAACGCTGTCCTGCACGCCGAAGCGGCACCAGGTGCTGCCGACACAGGTCTTGGCCATACGCAGCGCCTTGGCGTAGGCCTGACCTGTCTCGAATCCGGCTGCCAGCAGCTTGCGCCAGATGGCGGGCAGGTCATCCTTCTGAGCCCCGAACAGACCGATGCGCTGGGCGCCGGTGATCTTGGTGTAGAGCTTGTAGTCGCGGGCCACTTCGGCCACCGCCAGCAGCCCCTCCGGAGTCACTTCGCCACCGGCCATGCGCGGGATGACGGAGTAGCTGCCGTCCTTTTGCATGTTGCCGAGGAAGATGTCGTTGGTGTCCTGCAGCGGGATATTGCGCGGGCTCAGCACATGCTCGTTCCAGCAGGAGGCGAGGATGGAGCCGACAGTCGGTTTGCACACCTCGCAGCCATAGCCTTGGCCATGCTTGGCCAGCAGCTCGTCGAAGCTCTTGATCCCCTCCACCTTGACCAGATGGAACAGCTCCTGACGGGAGTGGGGGAAGTGGGCGCAGAGGTGGTTGTTGACCTCGATGCCCTGCTTCACCAGTTCGGCGTTGAGCACCTGACTGATGAGCGGCACACAGCCGCCGCAGCCGGTACCGGCCTTGGTCTGCTGCTTGATGGCGGCAAGGGTGGTGTGACCCTCGGTCACCGCTTTGGCGATGTCGCCCTTGGAGACGTCGAAGCAGGAGCAGATCTGGGCGCTTTCCGGCAAGGCATCCACCCCCAGCGTCGGCTTGGCACCGGCGTAGGCGGGCAGGATCAGGGTGTCCGGGTGGCTCGGCAGCGGCAGGGCGTTGAGCATCATCTGCAGCAGGTTGCCGTAATCTTCCACGTCACCCACCAGCACGGCGCCGAGCAGGCGGCTGTTGTCCTCGCTCACCACGATCTTCTTGTAGACGCCAGCTTGGTCATCCTGAAATACATAGCTGTGGCTGCCCGGGGTGCGGCCGTGGGCATCGCCGATGGAGCCGACGGAGACGCCGAGCAGCTTGAGCTTGGCGCTCATGTCTGCCCCTTCGAAGCGGCTGTCGCCGCCGAGCAGATGGTCGACGGTGATCTGGGCCATCTTGTAGCCCGGTGCCACCAGCCCGAAGAAGCGGCCCTGCCAGGCGGCGCACTCGCCGATGGCGTAGATGTCGGGGTCGGAGGTGAGGCAGTGATCGTCGATGACGATGCCGCCGCGCTCGGCGATGGCGAGATCACCATAACGGCCCAACGTATCTTGCGGGCGAATGCCGGTGGAGAAGACCACCACATCCACTTCCAGCTGGCTGCCGTCGGCAAAGGCGAGGCGGTGTTTCGCCTGCTCGCCGCCATGCATCAGGATCTCTCTGGTGCTCTTGCTGGTGTGTACCTGCACGCCCATGGATTCAATCTTGCGGCGCAGCAGCTGGCCGCCCTGACCGTCGAGCTGCTCGGCCATCAGCACCGGAGCAAACTCCACCACGTGGGTCTCGAGACCCAGTGCCTTGAGGGCGCCGGCGGCTTCGAGGCCAAGCAGACCGCCCCCGATCACCACCCCGCTCTTGCCGCTTCTGGCGGCGCTGCGGATGGCTTTCAGATCCTCGATGGTGCGATAGACGAAGCACTCGTGGTGCTGACTGCCCGCAATGGGCGGCACCCAGGGGTAGGAGCCGGTGGCCAGCACCAGCTTGTCGTACCCGACCACAGTGCCCTTGTTGGAGTGCACTTCGCGGTTGGCCCTGTCGATTTTTTTCACCGCTTCGCCGAGCAGCAGGCAGATGCCGTGCTTGTCGTAGAAGCCGGGTTTGACGAGGGAGAGATCTTCGCTGGTGTGATGGGAGAAGTAGGAGGAGAGATGGACGCGATCGTAGGCGGGACGGGGTTCTGCACCGAAGACGGTGATCTCGTAGCGGCCCGGGTCGGCCCGCTCGATCAACTCTTCGATGAAGCGGTGCCCCACCATGCCGTTGCCCACAACGACCAGTCTGACTTTGCTCATGATTGCCTCTAGTTTGGAGTAATAAAACATCATTCTGGGGCTAGGCTACCCAGTCAGTCGTGGCGGGCAATTGATGCAAATCAAGTGTCTATTTATATATCTCGTCAGGGGTAATTCGATAAAATTCAAAGATATACAAAATTAGGTATACCAGTTGATGATTTCTACGCTGGCTCGGGGTGAGGGATGGTGGAGGGAAAGCCCGGTTTAGCAACTGCCGGGGAGTGAAAACTTCTGGCGGAAAAAGCCGATCTCGCACTGGGCGAGACCGGCATCAGCCGAGCAAGGCGGCGTGTCAGGCGATATGGCGGCGGAACATGGCGAGCGCCAGCGACAGGGTGACGCCGGCGATGGCGAGCAGTGGCCAGAGCAGGGGCCAGGCGGCCGACCAGTCGAACCCCTTGAGGAAGACCCCCTTGAGCAGCACGATGAAGTGGGTGAGGGGGTCGATGGCCGCCAGCCACTGGAACACCTGCGGCATGTTCTCCACCGGCGAGATGTAGCCCGAGAGGATCACCGCCGGTACGGTGAAGGAGAAGACCCCGAGAAAGGCCTGCTGCTGGGTCGAGCAGAACGACGAGATGAAGAGCCCGATCCCGGCCAGTGCCAGCCCGTAGCAGACCATGCCCGCCATCAGCAGGCTGAGGCTGCCGGCAAAGGGGAGGTGGAAGACAAAACGGGCGGCCAGCGCGACTATGCACCCTTGCCCCACCGCCACCATGATGCCGGGCACCGCCTTGCCCGCCATGATCCAGCCTGCGGTGAGGGGGGAGACCAGCAGCTGATCGAAGGTGCCCTCTTCTCGCTCCCGCGCGACCGAGAGGGCGGTGACAATCAGGCAGCCGGTGGTGGTGATGATGGCCACCAGCGCCGGCAGGATATGCCAGTGGAACTCGACGTTGGGGTTGTAGAGGTTGCGCACCGCCAGCTCGGGTTGCCCCTTGCCCTCACTTTGCCAGCGGGCGATCACCTGACTGATGTAGCCCGCCGCCACCTGACCACCGTTGGAGCGGCGCCCGTCGATAATCAGCTGCACCTTGGCCGGTTCGCCCCGTGCCAATCGGCGGGAGAAATCCCCCGGAATAATCAGCCCGAGCAGTGCCTGTTGCCCGGTGATGGCCTCGGTCATGCCCGCCTCGCCCTGCACCGGGATGATGGTGGTGAAGGCGGGCATATGGGTGAGGCGCTCCAGCAGCTCGCGGCTCTGGGCTCCGCCATCCTGGTTGTAAATGGCCAGCGTGTTGCCGGTCACTTCCAAGGTGGCGGCGAACGGGAAGAGGGCGGTTTGCAGCAGCACCGGCATGATGAGCAGAAAGCGCCCCTGAGTATTGCCCATCAGGGCCTGCAGCTCTTTTCGGATCAGCCACCAGAGTCGGGTCAGCATGGGTTACTCCAGAGTGCGCCGCGTCTTGCGGGCGGTCAGGGCCAGCCAGAAACCCGCCAGCAGCAGCAGACAGAAACCGTTGACCAGCAGGATGGAAAAAACGCTGCCCGCCTGATAGAGGGTCTGCAGGGAGCTCGCGAAGTAGCGGGCCGGAATGAGGTGGGTGATGGCCCGCAGCAGTGGCGGCATGCTGGCGATCTCGAACACGAAACCCGACAGCATCACCGCGGGCAGAAACGCGGCGATCAGCGCCGCCTGCGCGGCGTTGAACTGGCTGCGCATCACGGTAGAGAGGAACAGCCCGAGCCCGAGGCCGCTGCCGAGAAAGACGCTGGTGACCAGAAAGAGCAGCAGCAGGGAGCCGCGCCACGGCACCGCCATCACCGCCACCGAGAAGAGCAGGCAGAGCAGCATGGCGATGATGCCGAGGCCATAGTAGGGCAGCAGCTTGGAGAGCAGCAGCTCCCCCTTGGTGACCGGGGTGGCGAGCAGTGCCTCCATGGTGCCGCGCTCCCACTCCCGCGCCACCACCAGCGAGGTGAGCAGGGCCCCTATGATGGTCATTACCACCGCAATGGAGCCCGGCACCAGAAAGTTGCGGCTCACCAGCGCCGGGTTGAACCAGGCGCGGCTCTCTATCGACACCGGCATGGCAACCCCCTCGCCAGCGAGCCACCCCTGCCAGATCCGCTGCACATAGTTGGTGACGAAGTTGGCGGTGTTGGGCTCGGAGCCATCGGTCAGCAGCAGCGCCTGCGGCGTACCATTGCCCTGACCGGCCATGGCGCGGGAGAAGCCGTCATCGATCACCAGCAGGCCGCGGATCTCGCCACGGGCCAGACTGGCGAGCAGGGACTCCTTGCTCGGGCCGCTGTGGATCTCCAGTGCGGTAGAGCCGCGCAGGGCCTGTTCCAGCCGCACCGCCGGGGCGCCGCTATCGGTACGCCAGATGCCGAGACGCAGATGGTCCACATCCAGATTGATGGCGTAACCCATCACTACCAGCAGTACCACCGGCATGATGAAGGCGATGAGGATGCTGCTCGGGTCACGGACGATTTGCAGCGTCTCCTTGCGGCAGAGGGCCAGCAGTCGCCGACGGTTGATGCTCATGCGTCCTCCTCGCTGGCCCGCTCGACCAGGGTGATAAAGGCCTCTTCCATGGTCGGCAAGGAGCCGGTTGGCAGAGAAGTCGCCGCCTCTTTGGCGGCCAGCCCCTTGAGATCGTCCGGGGTGCCGAGCGCCAGCAGCTTGCCGCGATAGATGAGGGCGATGCGGTCGCAATACTCCGCCTCATCCATAAAGTGGGTGGTGACCAGCACGGTGACGCCGTGGTCGGCCAGCGCGTTGATGTGCGACCAGAACTCGCGCCGGGTCACCGGATCGACCCCGGAGGTGGGCTCGTCGAGGAACAGCAGCGGCGGCTCGTGCAGCAGGGCGCAGGCCAGCGATAAGCGCTGGCGCAGGCCGAGCGGCAGGGATTCTGCCTTCTGATCGAGCCAGGGGGCGAGGGCAAAGGCAGTCACCATGGCGTCGATCCGCGTCTGCTGGTGGCGGCCGAACAGGCCGTAGATACCGGCGAAAAAGGAGAGGTTCTGCGCCACGGTAAGCTGCTTGTAGAGGGAGAACTTCTGCGCCATGTAGCCGAGGCGCTGGCGCGCCGCCGAGGGGCTGTGGGCCAGATCGATGCCGGTCACCAGCGCCTGCCCCTCGCTCGGACGCAGCAGGCCGCACTCCATTTTGAAGGTGGTGGACTTGCCCGCCCCGTTGGGGCCGAGCAGGCCGAAGATCTCGCCGCGGCGCACCGTAAAACTGACATCATCGGTGGCGGCAAAATCGCCGAAGCGTTTGGTGAGGTGGCGCGCCTCGATTACCGCCTCGGGGGAGACCCCCTGCGGCAGTTCCGCTTCCCGCATCCCCGCCGCCAGGCTCGACTCCCCGCCGGGGCCGCCGCCGAGCAGGTCGATAAAGGCATCTTCCAGCCGGGGCTGGGCCGGTTGAAAGGCGCCGTTGGCGAGATGCAGCTCCGGGAGCGGAGGGGGCGTCATGCCCGGGTGCAGCAGCAGACGAACCCGCTCCCCCGCCACCGCGCCATCCATCACTGCCGGGTGAGCCAGCGCCCGGCGCAGCAGGGCGCGCCGCTCGCGGCCATCCAGCTGCCCCGCCTCCAGCAGCCAGCAGCGGCTGGCCATGGCCCCCATCAGATCGGCTGGCGTGCCGCTGGTGCGCACCTCGCCATCCGCCATCAGCAGCACGTGGTCGCACAGCTCCGCCTCATCGAGATAGGCGGTACTCCAGAGCACCGTCATCCCCCCTTTTGCCAGCTCGCGCACCATCTGCCAGAGGGCGCGGCGGGAGATGGGATCGACCCCGACCCCGGGTTCGTCGAGCAGCAGCACATCCGGGGTGCCGAGCAGGGCGCAGGCCAGCCCGAGTTTCTGCTTCATCCCGCCAGAGAGCTTGCCTGCCGGTCGTGCGGTGAAGCGGGCAAGATCGGTGAAGGCGAGCAGCCGCGCGAAGGTGGGCGTGCGTTCGGGCTCCAGTACGCCGCGCAAGTCAGCGTAGAGGGTGAGGTTCTCCAGCACGCTGAGATCCTCGTAGAGGCCGAACTGCTGGGGCATGTAGCCGAGGCGCTGACGCAGCAGATCCCCCTCGCTCACCGGATCCAGCCCCAGCACCCGGATGGTGCCCGCTTCGGGGATCAGCAGACCGGCCAGCAGGCGTAGCAAAGTGCTCTTGCCGGCGCCGTCGGGGCCGACCAGCCCGGTGATGCCACCAGCCGGAATGGTGGCCGAGATGGTGTTGAGGGCGACCCGCTCGCCAAAGCGTTTGGTGAGCCCCTCAAGGGAGATGGCGCAGCTCATGGCGCCAGCCTGACGGTGACCGGCATCCCTTGGCGCAGGGCCGGGTCGGGGTCCTGCACCACGATGCGCAGCCGGTATACGAGGTGAGTGCGCAGGTCCGGCGTCTCCACCGATTTCGGGGTGAACTCGGCGGTCGGCGAGACAAAGCCCACCACCCCGTGATAGGGCTTGTCCGGCCGCGAGTCGGTGGTGAGGGTCACTTTGGCGCCGCTCGGGAAGTGGCCGAGCCAGGGCTCCTCCACATAGGCGCGCACCCAGACCGGCGCAGTCAGGGAGAGATTGAAGGCGGTCGCTCCGCTCTGCACCATGCTGCCGTTCTCGACGGCGCGGCTGATGATGATGCCGTCGCTGGGGGCGGTCAGGGTGGCATCTGCCAGCGCCAGTTCGGCACTGGCGAGCGTCGCTTTGGCTCCTTCCAGCTGGGCATCGGACTGGGCAATCTCTTCCGGGCGGTAGCCGGTTTCGAGCTGGGCGAGCTGTTCGCGTGCCGAGCGTACCTGCGCCTGGGTCTGATCCCGCTGGGAGCGGGCAGTATCGAGCTGACCGCGGGAGATGGCGCCGGTGGCCGCCAATGCGCTCTGGCGGCGCCACTGCTGGTCGGCTTCCAGTGCAGCGGCTTCGGCGGCGGCCAGTGCGGCCCGGGCGCGGTCGGTCTCTTCGCTGCGATAGCCTTTGTGGATCAAGGTGTTGGCGGCAGTGAGCGCGGCCAGATTGGCGCGGGCGCTGTCGCGGCTGTGGGTGAGGGGAACTGGATCGAGGCGGGCCAGCAGTTGACCGGCTTTTACCCTATCCCCCTCATCAACCAGCACCTGATCGACGCGGCCGCCGACCCGAAAGGCCAGATTGACGTCGCGAATATCGACATTGCCGTAGAGGATGGAGCCGTCGGCAGGGCGCCCCTGCCACCAGAGGTAGCCACCGATAACGGTTAGCAGCAGGGCTGCGATTGCAATGCGTTGTTTCATGCCGCTTCTCCTTCCTTCATGTCGGTGGGGCGCAGGCCGCGCAGGGCCCATACCAGCCGCTGTCTGGCGGCCTCGGGGCTGTCTATCTGGCTGAGAAAGGGGGCGGCCTCTTCGGGCAGCCAGCCGAGCTGGCGACCGCTGCCGGCGATCACCAGCGGCAGGCCGACCGACCCCATGATGAAGATCATCAGCTGGAGCGGGTGACCCGCGACCAGCGACCCTTCCGCCTGTGCCATCCGTACCTGCTCGATCAGCAACAGGGGATGACGGCGCGGCAGGCTGAGCAGAAAGCGCTGGGCCGCCCCTTCACCCGCCAGCGCATCGCCAAACAGGTGGTTGATAAAGCCGCGCTGGCGCGCCACCAGCCCGATCAGCGCCTCCATGGTGGCCTCGAACATGGCGATTGCGGAGGGGGAGGAGCCTTTGGCTGCCACCGCCTTGAGCTCGTCATAGAGGGGGGCGTACCAGAGCTCGACCAGCTCGTCGATAAAGGCATCGCGGTTGCCGAAGTGGTAGACGAAGGAGCCGAGGTTCACCTCGGCCGCCGCCGCCAGCTCGCGCACCGTCAGGCCGCGCAGCCCCTTCTCGGTGGCGATGGCGAGGCCGGTATCGAGCAGTTTTTGCCGGGTAGGATTCATCTGTCGGGTTCCTGTTGCGCAGATTTCGATCCGATTTATACGTATGTATAAATCAATCACACAGAAGTTGATAGATCTTTTTTTGAGCAGATTTCAGCAGGGATGAAAAACGGCGGGCGTTCGAAAGAGATGGTTTGAAAACGTCTTTTGATTGAATGGGTTGCCGCAGATAAGGGCCAGAGTCCGGGCGACGGAGACGGAATGAAATGGGCGGTGGAGAAATAAAAACGCCTCCACAAGGGAGGCGTTTTCAGGTCCATCGATCGCGCTTACAGAATAAAGCGGCTCAGATCCTCGTCTTCAATCAGCTTGCCGAGGTGGGCGTTGACGTAGTCGGTGTCGATGACAAAGGTCTCGCCGGACTTCTCGGAGGCGTCGTAGGAGATATCTTCCATCAGGCGCTCCATCACTGTGTGCAGGCGACGGGCACCGATATTCTCGGTACGCTCGTTGACCTGCCAGGCCGCTTCGGCCAGACGGCGGATGCCATCCTTGGTGAACTCGATGTTGACCCCTTCGGTGGCCATCAGCGCCTTGTACTGATCGGTCAGGGAGGCATTCGGTTCGGTCAGGATGCGCTCGAAGTCATCGGTGGTCAGCGCGGTCAGCTCGACCCGGATCGGCAGACGGCCCTGCAGCTCGGGGATGAGGTCAGACGGCTTGGCGATCTGGAAGGCGCCGGAGGCGACAAACAGGATGTGGTCGGTCTTGACCATGCCGTGCTTGGTGTTGACGGTGCAACCTTCAACCAGCGGCAGCAGGTCGCGCTGTACCCCTTCACGGGAGACATCGGGGCCCGAGCTCTCGCCGCGCTTGCAGATCTTGTCGATCTCGTCGAGGAAGACGATGCCGTTGTTCTCGACCGCGGCGATCGCTTTCTGCTTCAGCTCTTCCGGATTGACCAGACGGGCTGCTTCCTCTTCGATCAGCGCCTTCATGGCCTCTTTGACCTTGATCTTGCGCTTCTTCTTCTGGTTCTGGCCCAGATTCTGGAACAGCCCCTGCAGCTGGTTGGCCATCTCTTCCATGCCCGGCGGGGTCATGATTTCGACGCCCATCGGGGAGGCGGAGAGTTCCAGCTCGATCTCCTTGTCATCCAGCTGACCTTCCCGCAGTTTCTTGCGGAAGATCTGGCGGGTGTTGGAGTTGTCGGCTTTCTCTTCCTCACCCCAGGTGTTGCGCGGGTTGGGCAGCAGGGCGTCGAGGATGCGCTCTTCGGCGGCTTCCTCGGCGCGGTATTTCATCTTCTCCATCTCGGTTTCGCGCACCAGCTTGATGGCGGCATCGGTCAGATCGCGGATGATGCTGTCTACTTCCTTGCCGACATAGCCCACTTCGGTGAACTTGGTCGCTTCCACCTTGATGAAGGGGGCGTTGGCCAGCTTGGCCAGACGACGGGCGATCTCGGTCTTGCCGACACCGGTCGGGCCGATCATCAGGATGTTCTTCGGGGTCACTTCATGGCGCATCTCTTCGTTGAGTTGCATCCGGCGCCAGCGGTTGCGCAGGGCAACGGCAACGGCGCGCTTGGCATCGGCCTGACCAATGATGTGACGATCCAGCTCGTGGACGATTTCTCTAGGGGTCATCTCGGACATGATGGTGTTCCTGTATCCGGGGCGGGTAGTGCCCGCCCCTTGGGAAATTGGGTTTGGCTAGCGGCCTTATTTGGCTGCGTAGTCCAGCACTTCGATGGTGTGGTTGCCGTTGGTGAAGACGCAGATGTCGCCCGCAATCTTGAGGGACTTCTCGACAATGGTCCTGGCATCCAGCTCGGTGTTTTCCAGCAGCGCGATGGCGGCGGACTGGGCAAAGTTGCCGCCGCTGCCGATGGCGATGAGATCGTGCTCCGGCTGCACCACGTCACCGTTGCCGGTGATGATGAAGGATTTGTGTTCGTCGGCCACGGCCAGCAGCGCTTCGAGGCGGCGCAGGGCGCGATCGGTGCGCCAATCTTTGGCCAGCGCCACGGCGGCGCGCTCCAGATTACCCTGATGGGCCTGCAGTTTTGCTTCGAAACGTTCGAGCAGGGTGAAGGCGTCGGCGGTACCGCCAGCGAAACCGGCCAGCACCTTGCCGTTGTAGAGACGATGAACCTTGCGGGCGTTGCCCTTCATGACGGTGTTGCCAAGAGAGACCTGGCCATCGCCACCGATGACGACCTGACCGTTGCGGCGAACTGAAACTATGGTAGTCACTTTACTTACCTCGCTTGAGCCGAATGACGGCCTGACTGTGCATGGCAAGAAAGATGGGGATGGCAAACGGGCTTTTCAACCCTGCCTTTGGTCGGGATAAACGGGGTAGTAAAGAGCGTGGGTGCGAGTGACACCAAAAGAACAGGGCCGGGTGTTGCCACCCGGCCCTGCGTCATCGGTAAGCGGATTACCCTTTCTTGGGAATGCAGCCGCTGATGCCGGAGCTCTGCAGCTTGCTGTTGGCCGCGTCGGCGGCCGCCTTGCCGTTGAAGGGGCCGACCATCACCTTGTAGACGGTGCCGTTGGCGCCATTGATCACCTGCAGGCTGGAAGAGAGGCCGGCGGTGAAGGCGATACGCGCCTTGAGCGACTCTGCGGAATCCTGCGAGCGCAGGGCGGCGCACTGCATCATATAGCGACCGCTGTCGGCGGCTGCGGTCTGGGCTGGCGGAGTGGCCGCTTTGGCCTTGGCCGCTTCGGCCCGCTCCCGTTCCAGCTCGGCGCGGATCTCCCGCTCCATCCGTTCCCGTTCGGCCTTGCGGTCGATCACCTGCTCTTGCGCGCTGGCAACCGGTGCACCGGAGGTGGAAGGGGTGGTCGCCGGATTGGGCTGATAGGGCTTGGGCTGGCCGATGGGCGTTCCCGGTTGGGGAATGTCGGTCGGCACCGGTTGCGGCAGTTTCTCCGGTTGCAGGGTCATGGTATCTGCCGGTGGTGGCGGCAGCACACCCGGCTGGGTAGGCGGCTCTATGATATCGACCTGCTTGTTCTCAAGCCGTTCGATGTAGCTCCACTTCTCCTGAGGCAGCCCGTTATTCTGCGCTTTTGGCTTGTTGGCTTTTACCTGCTCCTCAATGGTGGGGGCATCGTTGCCCTTGCCATTGATCATGTAAAGGAAGCCACCAAAGCCTGCCAGCAGTGCCACGACCAGCAGCACTGGAATAACAGGAAAGCGGCGAGGGGCCGCTTTCTTGGTATTGCGGCCACCCGCCCGACGTCGCGGGCGGCTGCCGACATAATCCCGGGTTGCCATCTATTACATGCGCTCCAGGGTATGGATGCCCAGTACGCCGAGGCCCAGTTTCAGCACCTTGGCGGTGGCGGCGCACAGCAGCAGACGGCTCTGACGGGTTGCTTCGTCCACGCCATCCTTGTTGATCGGGCAGGCTTCATAGAAGGTCATGAAGTTGCCGGACAACTCGTACAGGTATGTACAGAGCAGGTGCGGCATGCCCTTGTCTGCCACGCCGTTGACCGCGTCGGAGAACTGGATCAGCTTCTGGGCCAGCACCTCTTCGGCCTCTTCGTTCAGGGTCACGTTGCCGATCAGCGTCTCGGCATCGATGTTGGCCTTGCGGAAGATGGACTGGATACGGGTGTAGGCGTACTGCAGGTAAGGGGCGGTGTTGCCTTCAAAAGAGAGCATCAGATCCCAGTCGAAGATGTAGTCGGTAGTACGGTTCTTGGAGAGATCCGCATACTTGACCGCGCCCATGGCGATGGCGTTGACCACGTTGGCCTTCTCTTCAGCAGAGAGGTCGCTGTTGCGGCTCTCCAGCAGCGCAGCGGCGCGCTCTTCGGCCTCGTTCAACAGATCAACCAGCTTGACGGTGCCACCGGAGCGGGTTTTGTAGGGACGACCATCCTTGCCCAGCATCATGCCGAAGGCGTGGTGCTCGAGGGGGACGGATTCCGGCACATAGCCCGCCTTGCGGGTGATGGTCCAGGCCTGCATCAGGTGCTGGTGCTGACGGGAGTCGATGAAGTACATGACACGGTCGGCGCCCAGGGTTTCATAACGGTATTTGGCACAGGCGATGTCGGTGGTGGTGTAGAGGAAACCGCCATCGCTCTTCTGGATGATGACGCCCATGGCCTCACCATCCTTGTTCTTGAACTCGTCCAGGAAGACAACGGTGGCGCCTTCGCTCTCGACCGCCAGCCCCTTGGCTTTCAGGTCGGCCACGATCTCCGGCAGCATGTCGTTGTACATGGACTCGCCCATGATGTCCTTGTTGGTCAGGGAGACATTCAGGCGGTCGTAGTTGATCTGGTTCTGTTCCATGGTCATGTCGACCAGCTTCTTCCACATGGTACGGCAGTACTCGTCGCCACCCTGCAGCTTGACCACGTAGTTACGGGCGCGCTCGGCGAAGGCTTCGTCTTCGTCGTAGCAACGCTTGGCCTGGGTATAGAAGGCTTCCAGATCCTTGAGCGCCATGTCGCTGGCGTGCTCGTTGGACATCTTCTCCAGATAGGCGATCAGCATGCCGAACTGGGTGCCCCAGTCACCGATGTGGTTGGCACGGATCACTTTGTGGCCGAGGAATTCCAGCGCGCGCGCAGCTACGTCACCGAGTACGGTGGAACGGATGTGGTGCACCGCCATCTCTTTGGCCACGTTGGGGGCGGAGTAGTCCACCACCACGGTTTGTGGCGCGGGCAACCGTACGTTGGCGTTGGCAGAGGTCACCATGGCCTCGACCTGACCGGCCAGCCAGCGCTGGTCAAAGAAGAAGTTGATGAAGCCGGGACCGGCGATCTCGACCTTGGCGATCAGGTCGGAGGCGGGCAGGTGCTCGATGATGGCCGCTGCCAGCTCACGGGGATTCTTGCGGGCCGGTTTGGCCAGCAGCATGGCCAGGTTGGTAGCCAGGTCGCCGTGAGCTTTTTCCTTGCATCGGTCTACTTGCACGCGGGCTTCCAGGTCCGCCGGCAGGACGCCTGCTGACTTGAGATTGGCTACCGTTTGTTCAAGTAGATGATGAATATGCTCTTTCATAACTGACCACCAAGGTTGCGCGTCGAAAAATGACTGATATATAAGGGCGTGAATTTTACCCGCATCGGCTCGAGAAAACTATAGGGATGACCCGCCGCTCGCTGTCGGGCGGATATTTCACTGCGTTTGGCGCCATATTCCAGAATATTGGGCGGAAATTACGGTGCTTATCCATTTCTACTGCATATCGAAGCGGCTTGTCCAGGCTATTTTCCCCTGATTGTTAAGGGTTTTTCCTTTCCGATGACGGGAATGATCTCCTCCCTCTGGCCCGGCGTATCAACAGAGGTTCCCAACCGAGGAGTTTGCGATGCGACTGGCGCTGTTTCCCCTATCTGCCCACCTGCTGCCCGGCGGCATCATGCCGCTGCGGATCTTCGAACCGAGATACCAGCGGATGATCGCCGAGGCGGGGGAGTCCGGCTTTGCCCTCTGCATGGTGGACCCTCGTCAGCCCGACGCCCTGCGCAACATGCTGCCCATCGCCACCCGGGTCACCATCATCGATTTCGACCGGCTGCCGGACGGCATGCTGGGGATCACGGTGCAGGGGATGGAGCGGGTGCAGATAGAGGATCTGTGGCAGGAGCAGGATGGCCTGCGTATCGGCGAGGTGACGCCGCTGACGGCCTGGCCGCCCCGCCGGCTCCATCCCGATCAGCAACCGCTGGTTGATGCGCTGCGGGAGGTGTTTGCCGACTATCCCGACTACGCCGCCCTCTATCCCGCCCCCCGCTGGGACGATGGCAACTGGGTGGCCCAGCGCTGGCTGGAGGTGCTGCCGATCCCCCCTGAACAGAAGCAGTTGTTGCTGGCCGCTGCCGACAATCAGCCCGCCATCGCCCTGCTCAAGGGGGTACTGGTGGCCAGCCACTGATTTTTTCTGACCCGCTGATCCGCCACTGCCGCAGCGCCGTACAAGTCATCACCACAGCATGTTCGACAGCACACCAAAGGGATGGCGCAATGGCATATACTGGCCAACCACACTCGACCATACGCAGGACCTCGCCCGTGATGGATAACCCGGATGGCGACCTCAAATCTCTGCTGATCAGGGTGGCAGAGCAGGCCGACAAGGCTGCTTTTGCTCGCCTGTTCCAACACTTTGCGCCGCGCATTCGCAGCTACGGGCTGCGCCATCTCGGCAGCGAGGCCAACGCCATGGAGCTGGTGCAGGAGACCATGCTGCTGGTATGGCAGAAGGCACGCCTCTACCACCCCGAGAAGGGGGCGCCGACCACCTGGATCTACACCGTGATGCGCAACCAGTGCTTCGACATGCTGCGCCGTCGTCGCGCCAGCAAGGAGGAGCTCTGTGCCGAGGAGCTGTGGCCCGTGCTGGAGTTTCAGGCCGAAGAGGAGCATCTGAGCGGGGGTGAGGATGCGGTGCTGACTCGTCAGATGGCCCACTATCTGGGCACCCTGCCGGAGCCGCAACAGCAGGTGGTGCGCGGCATCTATCTGCAGGAGTTCTCCCAGCAGGAGCTGGCGGAGCGACTTGGCGTGCCGCTCGGTACCATCAAGTCCCGCCTCCGGCTGGCGTTACAGAAACTGAAAGAGCAAGTGGAGCAAGGCCATGATTAAAGCCCATCCGACCGACCCTATGCTGCGCGCTTTCGCCGCCGACGAGCTTCCTCTGCCGCTGGCGGTGGGGCTCTCCGCCCACTGTGAACTCTGCCCCGATTGTGCTGCCCGACTGAAGACATTCGAAGAGGAGCTGGCGCAGCAATATCTTGCTTCGCCAGCAGAGCCCGAGCTGGACTCCCGCGATGAAGTAGCGCTGGATGCCGGATTCGACGCCATGCTGGCGGATATTCTGACGCAGCCGCTGGCTGAGCCCCTCTCCGAGCCGACACATGACCAGCCCCGAGCCCAGCCCGGCGAGCTGGAGGTGGCCGGTCACGCCTACCGTTTGCCACGGGTGCTGGCCCGCTATCGTTCGCCCAAGTGGCGCCATATCGGGGCTATTCGTCAGCAGAGTCTGCCGCTGGACGAGATGGGGGCGCGCGCCAGCCTGCTCCATATCGAAGCGGGCGGCCGCATCCCCGAGCACACCCATCAGGGTTATGAGCTGACCCTGCTGCTGGCGGGCAATATTCAGGATGGCGATACCCTTTACAAGGCGGGGGATTTCATCTGGCGTGATGCCAGCCACTCCCACAGCCCGCACACGCCCGATGGCTGCCTCTGCTACACGGTGCAGGATGCGCCGGTGCAGTTCACCAAGGGGCTGTCGCGGCTGCTGAACGGCATCAGCCAGCACCTCTACTGAGCACCATGACGCCATAGAAAAAGGGACCAAGTTGGTCCCTTTTGTCATTTGATTGCAGGCTGCCGATCAGGCGACAAACACCAGATAGACGGCGAATGCCACGATAAAGCGGTAGATGGCGAACGGGATAAAGTCGATGCGGCGGATCAATGTCAGGAAGGTCTTGATCGCAAACATCGCTACCACGAAGGCGGTGATAAAGCCCACTGCAAACATCGGGAAGTCGGCCATCGAGAGGAAATCGCGGCTCTTGTAGAGATCAAGCCCGCTGGCCGCCACCATCATGGGCACCGCCATGATGAAAGAGAACTCTGCGGCGGCGTGACGGCTGATCCCCATCAGCATGCCACCACTGATGGTGGCGCCGGAGCGGGAGAAGCCGGGCCACAGGGCCAGACACTGGAACAGACCGATACCGAACGCCTGCTTGTAGCTGATGTCATCCAGGGTTTCGGCTGTGACGGCCGGGCGGAACTTCTCGGCGATGATGAGCAGGATGCCCCCCGCGACCAGTGCGTACATGACGGTTTGTGGGCCAAACAGGTTGGCCTTGATCCAGCTGTGGATGGCCAGACCGACCACGATGGCGGGCATCATGCCGAGGATGACATGCACCAGCGACAGGGTGGCGTGATCCCGGGACGGCTTCTGGCCGAAGTGGATGCCAATCAGGCCAAACAGGCGGCGCCAGAAGACGGCGACCACGGCGAGGATGGAGCCAAGCTGGATCACCACTTCGAAGGTGGCGGCCTTGGGCCCTTCAAAGCCCAGCAGATGGCCGACGATAATCATGTGGCCGGTGGAGGAGACGGGGAGGAACTCGGTCAGCCCCTCGACGACGCCCAGAATAAAGGCGACCAGCAGGCTATAGGTGTCAGTCATCGAACAAACAATCCTTAACTTCGTTGATGTAAAACGCCCCGGGAGGGTCTCGGGGCGGCTTATCTTGCTCGATAGTGACTGCTGAGGCTATGTAAAAATCATGAAACCTTTAAGTCAGTCGCGGATAAAACGGTAGCGGGTCTGGTGGTGATAACGCCCGCCCGGCAGCAGCCAGGGGTTGCCCAGCTCGGGGCGATTGGGGCTGTCCGGTAGCTGTTGCGCCTCAAGACAGAAGCCGTCGTGATCCCGGTGCGACTGGCCGCTACGGTTCGGGGTATTGGCCAGCCAGTTGCCGGTGTAGAACTGTAGCGAGGGCTGGTTGGTATAGACCTCCATCGCCAGCTGCTTGTCGCCAGAGACTATCCGAGCGGCCCATTCTGATGTCGGGCCGTTGAGCACAAAGGCGTGATCGTACCCCTTGGCCTGTTGCTGCTGGGGATGGTTCAGCCAATCCTGGCCAATCAGGCGCTCGCGGCGCAGATCGAATGGCCCTTCCACCGGAGTGATGGCGATCGGCAAACCGCTCGGGTCGGTCGGCAGGAAGTGGTCGGCATTGATGCTGATGAGGTGGTCACGGACATCGCCGCCATCGGTTTGCCCATCGAGATTGAAGTAAGCGTGGCTGGTGAGGCTGACCGGCGTAGCGGCATCCGTGCTGGCGATGAAATCCACCACCAGATCGCTCTGCTCCAGCCGGTAATCCAGGGTGACCCGCAGATTGCCGGGAAAGCCCTGATCCCCCGCCTGGGAGAGCAACGCCAGCTTGACCCGATCCGCCTCCAGCTCCTTGATTTGCCACTGCTTGCGATGAAAGCCAGCCTGCCCGCCGTGCAGACAGTTGGGTGCCTGATTGGCATTCAGCGGCCAGTGCTGTCCATCACGCACCAGCTCGGCACCGCCGATGCGGTTGGCAAAGCGTCCTGCCACCGCGCCCAGCCACACCTGCTGGGTGGGATAGGCGTCGTCGGCACAGCCGAGCAGCACTTCACGCCGTTTGCCCGCCACCGGCAGGGTGAGGGAGGTGAGGGTGGCGCCGAAGTCGAGGCCGCGCAGCCGCAGCCCCTCTTCATTTTCCAGTTCGAACGGGGTCATGGCGCTGCTCATAGCTTGCCTGCACCGGCGCTGGCAGAGCAGATGTAGCAGTCGGCCTTGAGGCCCGAGATGGCCGGATACTCCGCCTCGACGGCGGCGATCACTTCGGCCACCTTGTCGGGGCGCAGCAGGGCGACCACACAGCCGCCGAAGCCGCCGCCGGTCATCCGCACGCCGCCATCTGTGCCGATTTTAGTCTTGATGATCTCCACCAGACCGTCGATGGCGGGCACTGTGATCTCGAAGTCATCGCGCATGGCGGCGTGCGACTCGGCCATCAGCTTGCCGAGGCGGGTCAGGTCGTGGCTCGCCAGCGCATCGGCCGCCGCCAGAGTGCGGGCATTTTCCCCAACGATGTGGCGGGCACGACGATAGCAAGCATCATCCAGCCCGGCCTTGCGCGCTTCCAGTCCGGCCAGATCGAGGTCGCGCAGCGCCTTGACCCCGTAGTGACGGGCGGCCGCTTCGCACTGCTGGCGACGGGTGTTGTATTCGCTGTCCACCAGGCCGCGGCGCACATTGGAGTTGACGATCAGCACCGCCAGATCCGCCGGCATGGGGATGAGGCGAGTCTCCAGCGAGCGGCAGTCGAGCAGCAGGGCATGATCCGTTTTGCCGCTGGCGGAGATCATCTGATCCATGATGCCGCAGTTGCAGCCGACGAACTTGTTCTCCGCCTGCTGGCCGTTGAGGGCGATCTCGGCCTGGCTGATGTCGAGCCCCAGCGCCTCTTTGAAGGCCTGACCGATGGCAACTTCCAGTGAGGCGGAGGAGGAGAGTCCTGCCCCCTGCGGTACGTTGCCGGAGACCACCAGATCAAGGCCGCGCAGGGCATAGCCGCGCGCTTGCAGATACTTCACCACGCCACGGATGTAGTCGCTCCAGCGCTGGTCGGCGTGGTGCTCGATGGGCTGGTCGAGGTCGAACTGGTCGCGCTGGTTGTCGTAGTCGGCGGCGATCACCTGCACTTGCCGGTCATCGCGCAGGCCGATGGCGACGCAGGTCTCGTAGTCGATGGCGCAGGGCAGCACAAAGCCGTCGTTGTAGTCGGTATGTTCACCGATGAGGTTGACGCGACCGGGGGCGCGCACCAGCAGATCGGGCGCTTTGGCAAATTGCTCGGCAAAAACGGTGCTGACGCGTTGGCTGGGGGTCATAGGGCCTCCTCATTGGTGTGGCGGGTCTGGTTGTAGTGAATGGGGCTCAGGGCACGCAGCCGTTCGGCAGCCTGCTCGGGGGTAAGGTCTCGCTGGGTCTCTGCCAGCATCTCGAAGCCGACCATGAATTTGCGCACGGTGGCTGAGCGCAGCAGCGGCGGATAGAAGTGGGCGTGCAACTGCCACGCCTCGGGGCAATCCGATTTGGGCGGCGCAAAGTGCCAGCCCATGGAGTAGGGGAAGCTGCACTCGAACAGGTTGTCGTAGCGGCTGGTGAGCTCCTTGAGCGCCACCGCCAGATCCTGTTGCTGGGCCTGGGTCAGATTGAGCATGGAGGGGACGTGCGCCTTGGGCAGCAGCAGGGTTTCGAACGGCCAGGCGGCCCAGAAGGGAACCACGGCGAGCCAGTGCTCGGTCTCCACCACGATGCGCGAGCGATCCGCCAGCTCCCGCTCCACATACTCCAGCAGCATGGGGCGGCCATGCTCGGCCAGCCAGTCACGCTGGTGCTGCTCTTCGCGGGCGATCTCGTTGGGCAGGAAGTCGCTGCCCCAGAGTTGGCCGTGGGGGTGCGGGTTGGAGCAGCCCATGACGGCACCTTTGTTTTCAAAGACCTGCACCCACTCCCACTGGGCCGACAGCTCGGCGACCTGATCCATCCAGGTGGTGATCACCCCCTCGATGGTGGGCAGCGGTAGTTCGGGCAGGGTCTTGCCGTGATCCGGCGAGAAGCAGATGACCCGGCTGGTGCCGCGGGCGGCTTCCAGCTTCAGCAGGGGATCGTTGGCGCTATTGGTGGCCGGGGTATCCTGCATCAGGGCGGCGAAGTCGTTGGTAAAGACGAAGGTGCCCTTATAGTCGGGGTTGATGTCGCCAGTGACCCGGGTGTTGCCGGCGCAGAGGAAGCAGTCGGGATCGTGGGCCTGCTTGGGGGCCTGACTCACCTTCTCCACCTGTCCCTGCCAGGGGCGTTTGGCCCGGTGGGGGGAGACCAGCACATACTGGCCGGTCAGCGGGTTGAAGCGGCGATGGGGATGATCGACGGGGTTGAACATCATCTCTCCTGAATAAGGTATTGAAAAATAAAGTCGTTTATTAACGGTGAGTAGGCTGGCCTACTCCTCGTAACCGTTCGGATTGGCAGATTGCCAGCGCCAGCTGTCGGCGCACATGGCGTCGATGTTGCGGGTCGCCTGCCAGCCCAGTTCACGCTGCGCCTTGGCCGGATCGGCCCAGCAGGCGGCGATATCGCCCGGGCGACGCGGCTCGATGCGAAATGGCAGCGGCTTGCCACAGGCAGCAGAGAAAGCGGCGACCAGCTGCAACACGCTCTGGCCCTGGCCGGTGCCCAGGTTGTAGGTGTGCACGCCACCCTTGCCGGCGCAGTGTTGCAGCGCCTTGACATGCCCTTCGGCGAGATCCATCACGTGGATGTAGTCGCGCACACCGGTGCCGTCCGGGGTGGGGTAATCGTTTCCAAAGACAGACAGGCAGTCGTGACGGCCGATGGCGACCTGGGTGATATAGGGCATCAGATTGTTGGGGATCCCCTGCGGGTCTTCACCCATGGTGCCCGATTCGTGGGCGCCGACCGGATTGAAGTAGCGCAGCAGGGTCATGCTCCAGTGGGGCTCGGCCAGCTGCAGATCCTCGAGGATCTCCTCGATGATCAGCTTGGAGCGACCGTAGGGGTTGGTAGCACTGCGGGGGAAATCCTCGCGGATCGGCAGATTGGCGGGATCGCCGTAGACGGTGGCCGAGGAGCTGAACACCAGATTGTGCACCCCGGCCCGTTTCATCGCCTGCAGCAGGGTGAGGGTGCCGCCGAGGTTGTTCTCGTAGTAATCCAGTGGAATGCGAGTCGACTCACCGACCGCCTTGAGGGCGGCAAAGTGGATCACTGCGTCGATCTGCTGTTCGGCGAAGATCCGCTCCAGCAGGGCGGCATCGCGAATATCCCCTTGATAGAACAGGGGGTGCTGGTCGCTGATAGCCGCGACTCGAGTCAATACGCTGCGCTTGCTGTTGCCGAGGTTGTCGACCACCACGGGATTCATACCTGCCGCTTGCAGGGCCAGACAGGTGTGGCTGCCGATATATCCGCAACCGCCGGTGACCAGAACGTTCATCTTGCTCTCCACTGAAAAGTGTCTGGAAGCAGTCTAGCCGAGGGTGTGGCGACCAAACTGTGAGCTTGCTTGCAAAACAGTGTAAACGATTACACTGTTTTTATGGTCATCCTGACGGCAGATATACGTTTCACCCCTGTTTTCAATGGGTTTGCTGGGTATAATGGCGCTCTATTGCACAGTGAAAGAAGTGAAAACAGCATGAGCACCATCAAGGATGTCGCCCGTTTGGCCAATGTGTCGGTGGCAACGGTTTCACGGGTGATGAACAACTCCCCCAAGGCCAGCGCTGCGTCTCGCGAAGTGGTGCAGAAGGCCATGGCCGAACTGGGCTACACCCCCAACGCCAACGCGCGGGCACTGGTTAGCCAGACTTGCGACACCATGGGGGTGGTGGTTGGTGATGTAGCCGATCCCTTCTTCGGTGCACTGGTGAAGGGGGTCTCCGGCGTGGCCGTCGAGCAGAACCTTCACCTGCTGATGGGTAACGGTTTTCACAAGGCGCGTCAGGAGCGTGAAGCGATCGAGCTGCTGATCGGCAAGCGTTGCGAGGCGCTGGTGGTGCACAGCAAGGCGCTGAGCGACGAGGAACTTTACGATTACGCCATGCGAGTGCCCGGCATGGTGCTGATCAACCGCGATATTCCGGCCCTCAAGGGACGCTGCATCGCCCTCAACAATCGGCTGGGTGCGGCTACGGCGACTCGCCACCTGATCGAACTGGGTCACCGCCATATCGCCTTTATCAGCTCGGATCACGCCATCGAGGATGCCACCTTGCGTCTGCAGGGCTATCAGGATGGATTGATGGAAGCCGGTCTGGCAGCCGATCCCGAGCTTATCGAGAGCGGCACGCCGAACGAGGAGGGGGGGGAGCGCGCCATGCTCAACCTGCTGGCCAAGGGGCTCAAGGTGACCGCCGTGGTGGCCTATAACGATGCCATGGCGGCGGGCGCCATCTCCGTGTTGGCGGACAACGGCCTGCGAGTGCCGGAGGAGGTCTCGGTGGTGGGCTTCGATGACATCATCTATGCCAGATATTTGCGCCCCAAGCTCTCCACCATGCGCTATCCCATCGAGCTGATGGCGGCCCAGGCGGCCAAGTTGGCCATTCAGCTGGCGGCGGGGGAGAGTGACGCGACCCAGAGCCGGATCTATACCCCCACCCTGATCAATCGCCACTCGGTGGCACCGGTTCGGGCCGGATAGCCCCCTTTTGCGGCCCTGTTCGGGGCCGTTTCTTGCACAGTTATTGTTTTACCTATTTTTAATTATTTTTACTCCGCTTTACTTAACAAAATTAGTGTAATCGTTTACATCTGTGTGAGCGAGATCGCCGTTCCCTGCGTCATACTTCTCTAGACTGAATACGTTTTCCAATCAGCAGGGAGAGAGTGAATGCTCAGGGAGATAGTGGCGCGTCAGGATTGGCAGACTCAGGCTATTACGTCGGTAAACCGGCTGGCAGCCCATACCCCCATGTTCAGCTGGCGCAGCGAAACGGATGCCAAGGGTGATCTGGCCTCTTCCTCCCGTCTCTTGCTCGATGGCGATTGGCGCTTCTCCTTCTTTGCTGCTCCCGAATTGGTGCCCGAGAGTTGGCTGGCGCGGGATCTGGCGGATGCCACTCCCATTACCGTGCCGGGCAACTGGCAGCTGGATGCCGCCTATCCGGCTGCGCGGCCGCTCACCGATGGCCCCATCTACACCAATATCAAGTACCCCTTTCCCTGCGATCCGCCGCGAGTGCCGGCAGAGAACCCCACCGGTTGCTACTCCCGCGAGTTCGATCTGCCTGCCGGCTGGCTGGCCAGCGGTCAGAGCCGGATCATCTTTGACGGGGTGAGCAGTGCCTTCCACCTCTTCTGCAACGGCCGCTGGGTCGGCTATTCCCAGGACAGCCGGCTGCCCGCCGAATTCGATCTGACTCCTTATCTGCAGAGCGGTCGCAACCGGCTGGCGGTGCTGGTGCTGCGCTGGTCCGATGGCTCCTATCTGGAAGATCAGGATATGTGGTGGCTATCGGGGATCTTCCGCTCCGTCAGCCTGCTGCACAAACCGTCCCGCCATCTGATGGATATGCGGGTGACCCCCGAGCTGGATGCCTGCTATCGTGATGGCCGTCTCAAAATTGCACTGCAAGTCGCCAATGGGGCTGGTCTGTCGGTAGAGGCCAATCTCTATGACGGTAGCGAGCGCGTCGCGACCCTGTGCCAGCCGATCGGCACCCAAGCCATTGATGAAAAAGGGGCGTATGACGATCGCGCCGAGTTCTGGCTCGACGTGGCTGCGCCGCGCAAGTGGAGCGCCGAGACGCCCCATCTCTATCGCCTGACCCTGACCTTGCTGGACGAACAGGGCCACGCCATCGAGAGTGAGGCATGTGATGTGGGTTTTCGGGTGGTGGAGATCCGTGGTGGCCTGCTGCGGGTCAACGGTCAGCCGCTGCTTATTCGTGGTGCCAACCGTCATGAACACCATCCCGCCAAGGGCTATGCCATCGATCGCGCCACCATGGAGCGGGATCTGCTGCTGATGAAGCGCCACAACTTCAATGCGGTGCGCTGCTCCCACTATCCCAACCACCCCGACTTCTATCGCCTCTGCGATCGGCTCGGCCTCTATGTGGTGGATGAGGCGAATCTGGAGACCCACGGCATGACCCCGATGGGGCGGCTGGCGCGGGATCCCGCCTGGAGCAACGCCTTTCTGGAGCGGGCGACCCGCATGGTGGCGCGGGATTTCAACCACCCCTCCATCATCATCTGGTCGCTCGGCAACGAGTCGGGTTACGGCCCGGCCCACGATGCCATGTATGGCTGGATCAAGCGCAGCGACCCGAGCCGCCCGGTGCAGTACGAGGGGGGCGGGGCGGATACCCCGGCCACCGACATCATCTGCCCCATGTATGCCAGAACCCATCAGGATCAACCCTTCCCGGCGGTGCCAAAGTGGGCGCTGGCCAAGTGGATCGGCCTGCCGGAAGAGACCCGGCCGTTGATCCTCTGCGAATATGCCCACGCCATGGGCAACAGTCTGGGGGGCTACGCCCACTACTGGCAGGCGTTTCGCGATCATCCACGCCTGCAAGGCGGGTTTGTCTGGGATTGGGTCGATCAGGGGCTCGATAAATACACCGCCGATGGCCGCCACTACTGGGGCTATGGCGGCGACTTCGGTGATGTGCAAAACGATCGCCAGTTCTGCTGCAACGGTCTGCTGTTCCCGGATCGCACCCCCCATCCCACCCTGTGCGAGGCAAAACGTGCCCAGCAGCCGTTCCGCTTCACCCTGCTTGAGCACACCCCGCTGCGGGTGAGGATCGAGAGCGAGTACCTGTTTCGGGAAACCGACAACGAGCTGCTTTGCTGGCAGCTGTGCGAGAACGGCCATGTGCAGCTGCAGGGGGAGATCTCCCTTGAGCTGGCGCCACAGGGAGTGGTCGAGTTGACCCTGAGCGAGGCGTTGCCTCCCTTTGCGGCAGGCTCACTGGCCTGGCTCGATCTGGCCATCGTTCAGCCGCAGGCTACCCCCTGGTCGCAGGCGGATCACAAGGTCGCCCGCCAGCAGTTCACCCTGCCGAGCCCCCTTGCCCTGCCAGCGCCAGTCACTGCCGCCACCCTGAGGGAGCAGCCGGATGGCTGGCGGATCACCGCCGCAAACAGCCAGTGGTGGCTCGACAAGCAGAGCGGTCGCATCACCAGTTGGCAAAAATCGGGGCAGGAGCAGCTGCTGGCGCCGATCATGGATCACTTCTACCGGGCGCCGCTCGACAACGACATTGGCACCAGCGAAGCGGATCACGCCGACCCCAACTCCTGGATTGCTCGCTGGCAGGGCTGTGGTCTGGGTCAGTGGCAACATCGCTGTTTGGGGATTGCGGTCGCTGGAGGGGATATTCGGGTCAGTCATGGCTACTTCCACCACGATGAGCTGCTGCTGGTGAGTCACTGGCATCACCGCTTTACCGACGATGGCGTCATGAGCCTGGAGATAGAGACCGAGCTGGCGCAAGCGCTGCCTTCGCTACCGCGGATCGGTCTGCTGCTCCATCTGGCCGAGGTGCCGGCGCGAGCCGAATGGCTGGGGCGTGGCCCTCACGAGAACTATCCGGATCGCCTGCTGGGCGCCGATCTGGGGCGCTGGAGCCTGCCGCTGGAGGCGATGCACACCCCTTACATCTTCCCGAGTGACAACGGCTTGCGCTGCGATACTCGTCAGCTGCAGCTGGGCAGCACGACGGTGAACGGCAGCTTCCATTTCAGTGCCAGCCGCTTCAGTCAGCAGCAGCTGGCCGCCGCCCGTCACCAGAGCGATCTGGTGGCCGAAGAGGGGCTGTGGGTCTGCCTCGATGGCGCCCATATGGGGGTGGGCGGGGATGACTCCTGGAGTCAGAGCGTGCGTCCCGAGTATCAACTGCTTGAACGCCGTTACCGTTGGAGCTGCACTCTCCGTTAAGCCAGCTATGGAGGCGACTGTCGAGCCAGTGCGCCATTTTGACAACAGACCAGTAACGACTAGCCTCAATGCTGTGGGAAAGATTGAGTCTCAAATCTGATTTTTATTTATATGTATTTGAAAAATAAATATAAAGTTTCAATGTAACAGAGTGTAAACGTTTTCATTTTGTCGTCATGATCACAGAAGAAATGACAACAAACTGATTACATTGATTGGCGCTTGCTCAATTGCTCGCCACCCTACAACACAGATAGACACATCGGAGCACACATAATGAAAAAACTGACCACAGTTGCCGCCCTGCTGATGGGCATGATGGCTGGAGCCAATGCCCAGGCTGACACCCGTATCGGGGTAACCGTCTACAAGTACGACGACAACTTCATGGCGGTCGTGCGCAAGGCCATCGAGAAGGAGGCGGCAGCCACTCCGGGGGTGGAACTGCTGATGAACGACTCCCAGAACGACCAGTCCAAGCAGAACGACCAGATCGACGTGCTGCTGGCCAAAGGGGTGAAGGCGCTGGCCATCAACCTGGTTGACCCGGCTGCGGCCCCGGTGGTGATTGAGAAAGCCCGTGGCGAAGATATCCCGGTGGTCTTCTACAACAAGGAGCCGAGCGCTACCGATCTGGCCAGCTACGACAAGGCCTACTACGTGGGTACCGACTCCAAGGAGTCAGGGATCATCCAGGGTCAGCTGATTGCCAAACACTGGAAAGCCCATCCGGAGTGGGATCTGAACAAGGATGGCGTGATCCAGTTCGTGCTGTTGAAAGGGGAGCCGGGCCACCCGGATGCCGAAGCGCGTACCTCCTACGTGGTCAAGACCCTGAACGATGGCGGCGTCAAGACCGAGCAACTGCACATGGATACCGGTATGTGGGATACCGCCATGGCGAAAGACAAGATGGACGCCTGGATCTCCGGCCCCAACGCCAACAAGATCGAAGTGGTCATCGCCAACAACGACGGCATGGCAATGGGCGCGGTCGAATCACTGAAAGCCCAGGGCAAGACTGCCATTCCGGTATTCGGCGTCGATGCGCTGCCGGAAGCGTTGGCCATGGTCAAGAGCGGTGCCATGGCGGGTACCGTGCTGAACGATGCGGCCAACCAGGCCAAAGCCACCTTCGAGCTGACCAAGAACCTGGCTGAAGGCAAACCGGCCGGTGAAGGCACCAAGTGGAATATCGTCGACAAGGTAGTACGTGTTGCCTACGTCGGTGTGGATAAAGACAACCTGTCCCAATTCGAGTAATTCCCTCCTCCAGGGCAAGGGAGATCCCCTTGCCCTTTTTTCAACCAGATGTGATGGCTGATATGACAACACAGCAACAATCAGAATGGCTGTTGGAGATGATTGACGTCAGTAAGAGCTTTCCTGGCGTCAAGGCACTCGATAATGTCAATTTACGGGTCCGTCCTCATTCTGTGCATGCGTTGATGGGCGAGAACGGAGCGGGAAAATCCACACTGCTCAAGTGCCTGTTCGGCATTTACGAGAAGGATCAGGGCAAGATCTTCTTCAAGGGGCAGGAGATCAACTTCACCTCCTCCAAAGAGGCGCTGGAAAATGGCGTCTCCATGGTGCATCAGGAGCTCAACCTGGTGTTGCAGCGTACCGTGATGGACAACATGTGGCTCGGCCGCTACCCCACCAAGGGGTGGTTTATCGACCACGGCAAGATGTATGACGATACCAAGCGCATCTTTGATGAGCTGGATATCGACATCGATCCCAAGGTCAAGGTCGCGACCCTGTCGGTCTCCCAGATGCAGATGATCGAGATCGCCAAGGCGTTCTCCTACGACGCCAAGATCGTCATCATGGACGAGCCCACCTCTTCCCTGACCGAGAAAGAGGTGAACCACCTCTTCAAGATCATCAACAAGTTGAAGGAGAAGGGGTGCGGCATCGTCTACATCTCTCACAAGATGGAAGAGATCTTCCAGCTCTGTGACGAGATCACCATATTGCGGGATGGCCAGTGGGTGGCAACCCAGCCGCTCAAGGGCATGACCATGGATCAGATCATCGGGATGATGGTCGGCCGTGAACTGACCCAGCGCTTCCCGGAAAAAACCAACCAGCCGAAAGAGGTGATCCTCGAGATCGAACACCTGACGGCGAAGAACCAGCCCTCCATTCAGGATGTGACCTTCAACCTGCACAAGGGGGAGATCCTCGGCATCGCCGGACTGGTGGGGGCCAAGCGCACCGATATCGTCGAGACCCTGTTCGGTATTCGTGATCGCAGTCAGGGCAGCATCAAGCTGCACGGCAAAGAGGTAGCCAACCACAACGCCCACGAAGCGATCCGCAACGGCTTTGCGCTGGTGACGGAAGAGCGCCGCTCCACCGGTATCTACTCGCGGCTCGATATCGCCTTCAACTCCCTGATCGCCAACATGGACAGCTACAAGGGCTCCATGGGGCTGCTCAGCGACAACAAGATGAAGAGCGATACCCAGTGGGTGATCGACTCCATGCGGGTCAAGACGCCGACCCAGCAGACCCAGATCGGTTCCCTCTCCGGGGGTAACCAGCAGAAGGTGATCATCGGTCGCTGGCTGCTGACCCAGCCGGAGATCCTGATGCTCGACGAGCCCACCCGCGGCATAGACGTCGGGGCCAAGTTCGAGATCTACCAGCTCATCCTGGAGCTGGCGAAGAAGGACAAGGGGATCATCATCATCTCGTCAGAGATGCCGGAATTGCTGGGGATCACCGACCGCATCATGGTGATGAGCAATGGCCGGGTCGCCGGGATCGTCAATACCAAAGAAACTGACCAGAGCGAGATACTGCGCCTGGCATCTCTGTACCTCTAGAGACAGGAAGACATTTATGGAGTCGGCTAAAAATTTCAATCTGATGCAGGCGCTCAAGGAAAACGCCATCTATCTGGTGCTGCTGGTGCTGCTCATGGTCATCGTGATCCAGGAGCCCTCCTTCCTGAGCCTCACCAACTTCAGCAACATCCTGACCCAGTCCTCGGTGCGGGTCATCATAGCACTGGGGGTGGCGGGCATCATCATCACCCAGGGGACGGATCTCTCGGCCGGTCGTCAGGTTGGTCTGGCGGCACTCATAGCAGCAACCATGTTGCAGGCGCTGACCAACGTCAACAAGGTGTTCCCGACGCTGGGGGAGGTGCCCATTCCGGCGGTGATCCTGCTGGTGTGTGTGGTGGGGGCGCTGATTGGTCTGGTCAACGGTCTCATTGTGGCCTACCTGAACGTTACCCCGTTCATTACCACCCTGGGCACCATGATCATCGTCTACGGTATCAACTCCCTCTACTTTGACTCGGTAGGGGCGTCGCCGGTGGCCGGGTTTGACCCCCGCTTCTCCAGCTTTGCGCAGGGCTTTATCCGGATAGGAGGATTCAAGCTCTCCTATCTCACCTTCTATGCAGCCATCGCCAGCGTCTTTGTCTGGGTGCTGTGGAACAAGACCCGCTTTGGCAAAAACATCTTCGCCATCGGCGGTAACCCCGAGGCGGCCAAGGTCTCCGGCGTCAACGTGGCGGTCAATCTGGTGATGATCTATGCGCTGGCAGGGGTCTTCTACGCCTTCGGCGGCATGCTGGAAGCGGGTCGTATCGGTAGCGCCACCAACAACCTCGGCTTCATGTACGAGCTGGATGCCATCGCGGCGTGCGTGGTGGGCGGCGTGTCGTTTGCCGGCGGGGTGGGAACGGTCGCGGGTGTGATCACCGGCGTACTTATCTTCACCCTGATCAACTATGGTTTGACCTATATCGGCGTCAGCCCTTACTGGCAGTTCATCATCAAGGGCGGCATCATCATTCTGGCGGTGGCATTGGACTCCATGAAGTACGCCAAGAAGAAATAACGATTGGCAGGGAGGGTTGGCGTTGCCAGCCCTCTCTTCTGGAGGGAACCCATGCCATTCAAGGTCAAGATTTACCTCTTGCTGCTACTGGCCATACTGGTCACCATCGGCACCGCCGGACTCAGCGTGAATCACTTCATCAGCGCCTACATCCGCACCCAGGCGACCAAGAACATCAACGAACAGATCACTCTGGTCAAAGAGAAGCTGGCCAGTGACATCAATCAGAAAATCCTGCTGGCCGCCAACCTCAACTTCGGGGTGACCAACGTCAAGAAGACCCTGCAAGAGACCGGCTTTCACAACATCGTCAAAGTGATCGGCGACATGGCGTTCGACGTGAGCGGTGTCATCAACGATACGGCCAAGGTCGATGCGCTGCGCAAGCTGATCCCCACCGCCAACAACCAGATCACCGTCAGCCCGCTGCAACAGGTGGATGGCAAGCCGGTTGTCACCATACTGGTGCCGCGCGGTGCCGATTCGGCCTATCTCTACTACCTCGACATGAGCGAGTTCAAAAGCCTGCTGGAGAAGATGAGTGGCGATGGCCGCTACTTCTCGCTGGTCGACGGCCAGGGCAATGAGCTCTACAGCAGCAAACCGCAGGGGGAGAGCGAAGCGCGCCCCAATCAGCTGGATATTCGTGGCAACAGCTGGACCCTGACCGGCTACATCGACCTCGACTACATCCAGGCGATGACCCGGGCACTCAACGGCCAGATCATCATGGCGCTGTTCGGCGTAGCGATCGTGGTGATGGTGCTGGCGATGCTGGCGCTCAACGTGGCCTATCGCCCCATTCTCTCGCTGCGGGATTTGGTGCTGGAGCTCTCTCGCGGCAGTGGTGATCTCACCCGCCGGCTGGCGGTGACCAGTACCGATGATCTGGGTCAGATTTCAGCCGGCATCAACCGCTTTATCGAGCGGCTGCAGGAGATGATGGGCGAGGTGCAGGAGGCGAGCGGTCAGCTCAACAGCGGCATTGCCGGATTGGCCAGCCAGACCGGCGCTGCCCAGTCCCTGCTGGCGGATCATGTGCGCGAGACCGAACAGGTGGTGACTGCCATCAACGAGATGAGCCGCACCGCGGTTTCTGTCTCCGAGAGTGCAGCCAGCACGGCCCGGCTCACCGGCCAGAGCCAGCAACTGGCGAGTCAGTCCCGGCAGGTGGTCGATCAGGCGATGGCCAGCGTGATGGCCCTGGTGGACGAGGTGGAGGAGACGGCCCGCTCCATCGAGGCGATGCAGCAGGATGTGCTGCAGATCGGCTCCGTGCTGGGGGTGATCGGCAGCATTGCCGAGCAGACCAACCTGCTGGCCCTCAACGCCGCTATCGAGGCGGCTCGTGCCGGCGAGCAGGGGCGTGGCTTTGCGGTGGTGGCCGACGAGGTTCGCTCCCTTGCCGCCCGCACCCAGCAGAGCACGGCGGAGATCCAGACCATGCTGGCCAGCCTGCAACGGGGCAGCCGCACCGTGGTGGAAGCGATGGAGAACACCAAGCAGAGCTGTCAGGGGGCGGCCGAGAACACTACCAGGGTCAACGAGTCGCTGGATCTAATGGCGGGAGAGGTGGTGGAGATCAACGATCTCATCAGCCATATCGCCACGGCGGCGGAGCAGCAGAGCGCGGTAGCCGAGGAGATCAACCGCAACATGAGCGCCATCGCCGAAGTGATCCGCCAGCTGACCCATAATGGCGAAGCGACTGTCGCCAGCTCTGCGGCGATGCAGCAGACCTACGACCGGCTGCGGGAGATCGTGGGTCACTTCCGGCTGGAGTGAGGCCGATGTTCAGTCAATAACAAAACAGGGCCATCCGGCCCTGTTGTTGTTTTCCTGTCTGCCTGAATCAACCGGCTTTGCGGCGCAGATAGACCCCGGCTTCCATGTGATGGGTCCAGGGGAACTGGTCGAACAGGGCGAAACGGGCGATCTCGTGGGTTTCGCCCAGCACGGCCATGTTGGCCTGCAGGGTATCAGGGTTGCAGGAGATGTAGAGGATGTTGTCGTACTCCTGCACCAGCTTGACGGTGGCATCGTCGAGACCGGCGCGGGGTGGGTCGACGAAGATGGTGTTGCACTGGTAGCTCTTGAGGTCGACCCCCTTGAGGCGGTTGAACTCCCGCTCGCCACGCATCGCCATGGTGAACTCCTCGGCTGACATGCGCAGGATGATCAGGTTGTCGACGCCGTTGGCGGCGATGTTGAACTGGGCGGAGTCGACGCTCGGCTTGGCGATCTCGGTGGCCAGCACCTTGCGGAAGTTCTGCGCCAGTGCGATGGAGAAGTTGCCGTTGCCGCAATAGAGCTCCAGCAGGTCCCCTTCGCTCCCCTTGGTCACATCCAGCGCCCAGGCCAGCATCTGCTCGTTGATGGCGGCGTTGGGCTGGGTGAAGCTGTTCTCCACCTGCTTGTAGATGAGCCGGCGACCCGCCACGTTGAGCTGTTCGATGACGAAGTCATCCCCCAGACAGATCTTCTGCTTGTGGGCGCGGCCAATCAATTGCAGCTCGAAACCTTTGGCGCGCAGATCGGCCTGCAGCGCCTCGGCGGCCTGCTGCCACTCGTTCTCCAGCTTGCGATGGTAGAGCAGGCTGACGATGATCTGGCCGGACTGGGTGGAGAGGTAGTCAATCTGGAACAGCTTGCGACGCAGCACCTGATGGGGACGCAGCCCCTCCAGCAGCACCGGCATCAGCTGGTTGATGAGGCGGCTGGCAGTGGGGAAGTGGTCGACCCGGATAATCTCTTTGGTCGCCGGGGCATACATGCAGTGGAAGAGGTCGTCCCCCTCGTGCCAGATGCGAAATTCGGCGCGCATCCGGTAGTACTCCGCCGGTGAGCTGTGCACCTCCAGCGCGGGAGGGTTGAAGCTGGCAAACAGCCCGGTGAGGCGCGCGCTCTTCTCATCGAGCTGGGCCTGATAGTCGGCCGGGGTTCTTGGCGCCGGAGCATCCGCAGAAGGCTGTTGGGACTGGGTCATAGATACCTCATGTGCACACCGGCCGGGCCGGGTCGAAATCGCGGGATGGCAACAGGCCACCCAAAGGGGCCCGATTTTAAAAGCCAGCCGCAGATTGTCCAGCATTTTGTGGTCAAGAAGTGTTCAGTCAGGCCGATAGCTGATCTACAGGCATGGTGGGAGGACACATTATGCAGATCGAAGGCGTGGGCGCAGCCCAACCCAAGGGAGTGGGTGTTTCTCCCAAATCGCCCCAACAGGCGGAGCAGAAACAGGTCAAGAGCGAGGAGGCGGTCTCCTTGCACAAGCCGCCCAAGTGGGCGCAGGTGCTGATCCAGCAGGCATTGCAGTTCTCGCTGGAGATCAACGGCCAGGGTTATCAGGCGCCGAAGGTGAAAGAGCCCGAAGAGATCACCCCTGAGACCCTGTTTGACTTCCAGTCGGTGGCGGATAACGTGCTGCAGTTCGTGACCGGGCGGCTTGGTGCCGCGCGGGCCGATGGCAAATCCGACGACGACCTGACCGGGATGATGGAGCAGGCCCGCAAGGGGGTCGACAAGGGCTTTGACGAGGCGAAGAAGCAGCTCGGCAAGTGGGCGACTGACAACGAGGATATCAAAACCGGTATCGATCAGAGCTACAAGCTGATCCAGAAAGGGCTCGAGGAGTTCGAGAAGGAGTTCTTCGGCAAGGTCTCTCCGACCGACATGGGGCAGGCCGAGATGGCCAGCCGCCAGCAGGGTTATCTGGAGATCCAGACCAAGGATGGCGACAAGGTGGTGCTGCGCTTCAACGATAGCTGGCAGACCAAGTCCCAGAGCAGCGAGAGCGGCAGCCAGTTCAGCCTCAAATCGAGCCAGAGCTTCAGCTTCTCGCTGGAGGGAGATCTCAGCAGCGACGAGATGGAGTCCATCGGCAAGTTGGTCAAGGGGATCGACGAGCTGGCGGGGAGCTTCTTCTCCGGCAACTTCGAGGATCTGCTGGACAAGGCGGGCGAGCTGAAACTGGATGACAGCCAGCTGGCCTCCTACTCCCTCAAGCTCAAGCAGAGCGTCAAGCTGAGCCAGACCTATCAGGGGGCGCACTCCCTGCAGGATCTGATCAAGCCGTTTGCCGACTACCTGCCGAAGCTGGATCAGGTGCAGAAACAGGCGGATAGCCTGCTGCCAGCATCCCAGCAACAGGCGCTGACCCCGGCCGTGCTGGCCGCGAGAGGAGAAGAGGAACCGGCGCAGGTCGATCGCTTCACCAGCTTCAACCAGCGGATGCTGGAGGCGTTGCGGATGATCAACCAGTTCCAGCCCTCCACCGAGCCCGCCAGTAAGAACGCCTGAGCCACAGCGCGTAACGCAAGTAATGGCCTGCCGTTTGCCAGCCCTTCCCGGGGCTGGCAAACTGGCCTTTTCTCCAATCCGGTTGCCCCATGAACCCCAAGAAGCCAAGAGACAAGCGCGAGCTCTGCTACCCCTTTATCTTCGAAACCTCGTTCAAATGTGATTTTGAAATCGCCACCGACGAGCTCTGCTGTCAGGTCGGGGCCGTGCTGTCACACCTTGCGCCGGATGCGGATACCGAGCCCATGCTGGCGGATCTCGCGGCGTTGCAGCGACTTATCTACAACCTAAACGGCTCGGTACGCGGCAAGCTGGGGATCTTCGATGCAGATCTTGAGTGGCTCAAGGCCCGTTACGACCACTACAACGAGGCGAGTCGCGGCAGCGTCACCGGTTTTGTGCTGCCACAGGGGCCGCAGCCCATTCCAACCCTCCATCTGTGCCGCTGCGGCAGCAAGAAGGTGGTGCGGCTGCTGGTCCGGCTGGAAGAGAGCGGGGTGGCCTTCGCTCCCATTCTCTATCGCTTCGCCAACCTGCTGGCCAACTTCTTCTTCGTGCTCACCGTCTACCTCAAGCAGCGCTGGCAGGTGCCGGAAGTGCCCTACGTCAGCATCAACTACTGATGGCGGCTGGTTAGGGGCCAGACGTCATGGTGGATTGAATGGAATAAAAAACCGGAGCCTTGGGCTCCGGTTTTGTTTTTCAGCGCGTCAGTCGCCCGCTCAGCTGGAGATCAGCACTCTCGCCGAGTTGGCGGGGATGGTGAGCTGCACCTCGCCCTGCACCACTTCAAACTTCTCACCGTTGAAGGCGTCGGTGAAGCGGCTGGCAGGGCTGGCGGTCTGCCACAGGGGCAGGCTGATGGTGCGCGGCTCGCTCGGGTGGCGGTTGCAGGCTACTACCACCTGATCGCTTTGCAGGGTACGTGCGAACACATAGCTGTGGGGCCCGGCGTAGAGGGTCTGGATATCGCCGCGGCGCAGGGAGGGGCGCTGGCGGCGGATCTGGATCAGCCGACGATAGTGGTCGTGCAGCACGTGATCCCAGTCTGTGGTATCCCACGGGAAGCAGCGGCGGCAGTCCGGGTCGTTGCCGCCGGAGAGCCCCACTTCATCGCCGTAGTAGATGGACGGCACACCGATATAGGTGAGCAGCAGGGTGGCGGCCAGCTGCATCCGCTGCTTGTCTTCACCCAGCAGGTGGAGGAAGCGGGCGGTGTCGTGGCTGTCCAGCAGGTTGAACTGGGCCAGCTGGTTCTTGAACGGGATGTGGGCCCGCGCCAGCTTGAGCCAGCGATCCAGCTCTTCGGCGCTGATCTTGATGGGGTGGTAGGCGATATCCTGCCCCGCCAGGAAGGCGCGGATCGGGTGGGCGAAGCCGTAGTAGTTCATGGCTCCGTCCTCCTGATCCCCTTGCAGCCACTGGCTCGCCTCGAAGAAGTGTTCGCCGAGCACATAGGCGTCTGGGTTCTCCTGCTTCACTGCCCCGCGAATGGCGCGCACGTGACTGCGATTGCCCTCGGCGGTGCCGCGCTCGCCCAGCATGTGGATGACGTCAAAGCGCCAGCCATCGATCTGGTAGGGGGCGCGCATCCAGTAACGGAGGATGGCGTCGTCGGCCCGATAGACGGCGTCTTGCACCTTCTCGCAGGAGAAGTCGAGCTTGGGCAGGCTGCGAATGCCCTTCCAGCTGACGTAATCCCCTTCTTTATCAAAGGTGTAGAAGCTGCGCCACGGCGAATCCGGGTTGCTCTGGGCGCCGAGTGGCGGGCAGAACCAGGGGTGCTGGGTCGAGGTGTGGTTGACCACAGCATCCAGAATGATCTTCATGCCGCGCTGGTGCAGATTGCGGGTCAGCTCGGCGAACTGCTCGTTGCTGCCGAGATGGGCATCCACCTTGAAGTAGTCCTGGGTGTCGTACTTGTGGTTGCTCGGCGAATCGAAGATGGGGTTGAGGTAGAGCGCCGTCACCCCGAGGGATTGCAGGTAGTGCAGCTTGGCATCGATCCCCGCCAGATCGCCGCCATAGAATTCGCAGGCGCCATGCCCCTCTTCGTGACGACTGACCGGCTCGCCCCACGCCTTGCTGATCACCGCTTTGCCACGGTACTCGTACTCGTGATGCTTGACGCTCAGCGACGGATCGCCGTTGCAGAAACGGTCGGGGAAGATCTGATAGAACACCTGATCCTGCACCCAGGCCGGTGGCTGGTGCAGGCTGTTGAAGCGAAAATGCTGTTCCCGTGGCGGCATGGACGCGCTGACGCCCGCCCCGTGCAGCCACCACTGCTCCTCGTCGGTGAGGCACTTGAAGCTGTAGAGGTGGATATCCTGTCCCTTGATGAGCGGCAGGGTCGCCTGCCACACCTGCAGCCGATCGCGGGTGGAGACCGCTGTCATCGGGATCAGGTACTCCTCGTTATCCGGCTCGTGGCGCAGCCACACCTCGCGGATCGGCGCATCAAGCTCGCTGAACAGGGTCAATTGCAGTGCGTCGGCGCTCTCTTTGAACCAGGGCGCCACCTGGGGATGAAACAGAAACGGATGGGTCATGATGCTTATTGAGTCAGAAGATCGGCGAGGGCATTACCCTGTTCATGCAATGTTTCGAGCTGGCCTGCCAGCGACTTGGGATCCAGTCCCAGCTGATCGGCGAGCGGTTTGGGGAAACGGGCGATGATGGCCTGGGCAGGCACGCCCGCGTTCCAGGCGAAGGAGATAAAGACCGCCAGACGGATCAGCACCGCCTCCTTGCTGACCGGATCGTGGGAGAGCGGGTCAAGCTGTTGGGAGATGGCATCGACGAAGGCCTCGGAGAGGTTCCAGCGCCGCGCCAGCTCGGCACCAAGCTGGGCATAGTCGTAGCCCAGCATCTCCCGCTGTGCCTCGACCCGGCTGCTGCCGTTCTGGATCGCCATGTTGATGAGCTCGGCCTCTTCCGGCAAGGTGCTCTGGATAAGCAGTTCGCCGATGTTGTGGATCAGAGCGCAGGTGAAGGCGGTCTCGGGATCCATCACCTTGGCCTCCTGGGCCAGGGTTTTGGCGATGGTGGCGACCTGGAAGGTCTCGGTCCAGAACTTGTTCTTGTCGAAGCTGGGCGGGGCCTTGAAGGTACCGATGATGCCAGAGGCGACCACCACGGAGCGCAGCCGGTTGAAGCCGAGCCGGATCACCGCCTGTTCGATGGAGGTCACTTCGTTGCCTCGGCGCAGGGCGGCCGAGTTGGCCATCCGCAGCACTTTGACGCTGATCACCTGATCCATGGCGATCTTGGCCGCAATCTCGTCGATGCGGGCATTCTCGTCGTTGAAGCTCTGCATCAACTCGTGCAGCAGCTTGGGAATAGTGGGGAGTTGTTTGATCTTGTCAAACAGGCGATCCATCGACATGGCTGAGGCAGCCTCCATTGCGAACTCTGCCTCATATTGTGCCACAGCCGGACAACATGTTCCTGTTTGTGATGCGGCTTTGTGAGCGCTAGAACACCCAGTCGCGCAAGGTGTATTCCAAACGGTGCTGTTTGCCCTGCAGGATCAGGTTCTGACTGGTGCCGCTCAAGGTCGCCCCCTCGGTAAGGGTGGTCAGTACGGCCTGTTCGATAGTGTCGAGCGGCGGCATACAGGCCATTTCGGTGCTGCCCAGACTGGTGACCCACAGCTTGTCATCTTCCAGATGGCCCTGACCGAAGTAACGGTTGCAACCGGCGATGCCGTTGACGATGAAGTGCTCGCCGATCTCGAAATCGGGGGGATTGTCGCGGGGGGCCTTGATCGGTTCGCCATCCAGTTTGCTCAGTACCCAGTGGTGGTGTTGCAGATCTTGCTGAACAAAGGCGGTCGAGCTGCAGCCAGCGAGCAGTAACAGGGGGATCAGCAAAAAGGGCAATCTGGGCATGAGGGGGCTCCGGTTGGGGGAGCGTCAAGAATACCCTTTTTGGGCAGTCGGGAGCAGGGCGGGAGAGGGGACGACCGACCGCTTCTGTCGCCCCTTGTCCCGCACGACTGTCGCTTAATGGCAACACACGGGTGATGTTGCCATCGATTTACGCTATCTCAGGGCTCAGTTGGCGAACAGCCGCTCAGCATAACGGGCAAGACCGGCAGCCACCGAGCCGAAGTCATCGCCACCCTCAAGCGGGATGGACGGGAGCTTCTGGCGGATAAAGCTGGCGATCAGCGGCGAGCGGGCGCTACCGCCGGTGACGAAGATGCGATCCGGCTGCACACCGGCAGCGGCAATCGCTTCGTCCATCAGCTCGCCAATCTTCTCCAGCAGCAGGGCCGAGGCGTTGGCCAGCTGTTCGCGGGTCAGCTCAGCTTCCAGCCCTTTTTCCAGCTCGGCTAGCGACTGGCGATTGAGCTCCTGCTCCGAGAGGGCGATCTTGCCCTGCTCGGCGCGCCACACCAGCTGGTGGCTCAGCTTGTGGGCCCGCAGGCTGGCCAGACGCCCCAGCTTGCTGCCGGGCTGGCTGTCGAGCTGCAGATCCTGCAGCTGGCGGGCGGTGTCGAGGCTGTAGAAGCGGCTCTGGGCGCTGACGTCGTTGATGGCGGCCGCATCCCAGAACAGCGGGTGGGGCAGCGGCTTGCCGGTCTTGAGGGTCTCGTGCATGCCGAGCAGCGGCATCATCCCCTCCACCGTCAGGCGGATATCGAAGTCGTTGCCGCCGATCCGCTGGCCGCTGTGGCCGAGCAGATCGCCGCTGCGATCCAGCTGATCTCGGTAGCTCGGGCCCATCCGCAGCATGGAGCAGTCGGTAGTACCGCCGCCGATATCCACCACCAGTACCACGGCGTCTTCGGTGAGGCGCGCCTCGAATTCAAACCCGGCGGCCACCGGCTCATAGAGGAACTCCACCTGCTCGAAACCGGCCAGACGGGCCGCCTCGGTCAGAATGGCGATAGCTTGCTGGTTACTCTCTTCCCCCGCCAGACCCTGGAAGTTGACCGGACGGCCGATCACCGCCTGGCGGATCGGGGCGCCGAGCTGCTGCTCCGCCTGCTGGCGGACATGGAGCATCATGGCGCAGACGATGTCTTCAAACAGGGCGATCTGGGGGGCCTTGAGGCCATAAGCGCCGAGGAAGGATTTCGGCGATTTGATGTAGTAGCCATCGTCCGGCTCTTCCAGGTAGCGCTCCAGTGCAGCGCCGCCAAAGCTCAGCTCGTCGATCAGTCCCTCTTCGCGCATCTGGCGGCGAACCATCTGGGCACGGGTGACCACGGGGCCACGCAGCTTGAGGTACTCCGCCTGCTGGGCGGGGGCTAGCCCTTCGGCCAACAGACCGGCGATAGCATCCCGGTGGGGGGCATGCAGGGTGGAGGGGAGATAGCGGGATGCGCCAAGATTCAGCAGCCTGGGGCTACCTTGTTCCATCACGGCCACGGCACAGTTGGAGGTGCCGTAATCAAATCCGATAAACATGGGCGCCAGACTCCTGAATAAAAAAGGGGGGCTAGCCTACCCGAAGGCGCCGGGTCTCACAACCCGGCGCGTGACGAAGAGAGGGCGAGCCCTTATTCCACTTCGTTGTCGCAGCGGCCCTGGCTCTCGATGGCGCGGATATTGCCGAGGGTGGTATCGGCGATGGCGTGCAGCGCCTCGCGGGTCAGGAACGCCTGATGGCCGGTGAACAGCACGTTGTGGCAGGCAGACAGACGGCGGAACACGTCATCGGTGATCACTTCGTTGGACTTGTCGGAGAAGAAGAGATCCTCTTCCTCTTCGTAGACGTCCAGCCCCAGCGCGCCGATACGGGAGGTCTTGAGTGCCTCGATGGCAGCGTTGGAGTCGAGCAGGCCGCCACGGCTGGTGTTGATGATCATCACCCCGTCCTTCATCTTGGCGAACGCCTCCTTGTTCAACAGGTGGTAGTTCTCTTTGAACAGCGGGCAGTGCAGGCTGATGATGTCGGATTGGCGGAACAGGGTATCGAGATCCACGTACTCGGCACCCAGCTCGATGGCTGCCGGATTCTGGTAAGGATCGTTCACCAGCAGGCGAACCCCGAAGCCCTTGAGGATGCGCAGGGCGGCCAGACCGATCTTGCCGGTGCCGATGACGCCGACGGTCTTGCCATGCATGTTGAAGCCGACCAGCCCTTCCAGCGAGAAGTTGGCGTCGCGGGTGCGCTGATAAGCCTTATGGATGCGGCGGTTGAGGCACATCATCATGCCGACGGCGTGTTCTGCGGTCGCCTCGGGGGAGTAGGCGGGCACCCGCACCACTTTCAGCCCCAGCTCTTTGGCTGCGGCCAGATCCACGTTGTTGTAACCGGCGCAGCGCAGGGCAATCACCTGGGTGCCGTTGGCAGCCAGTTCGGTCAATACCTCGCGGTCGGCATCGTCATTGACGAACAGACACACCACCGGGAAGCCGTGAGCCAGTCGGGCCGTTTTGGCCTCCAGCCGCACATCGAAAAACTCCAGGTCGAAGCCGTACTGGCTGTTGGCCTGGTTGAAATGCTCTTTGTCATAGCTCTTGGTACTGAATACGGCGACTTTCATGGTATGTGCTCCGCAGCGTGTGTGTCGTCAAATTACAACAAAATGGGTCAGCTATCACCGGACAAACCTGCTGGTTATTGTCCCCACGGCATAATGGGAACGGCGCTGACTGCACTTTTGTACGAACCATCCACCAGTTTGGTGCTGTAGGTCAGGTAAACCAGTGCATTGCGTTTCTTGTCGTAAAAACGCACCACTTTCTGCTCCTTGAACACCAGTGAAGTGCTGACATCGAACACCTCTTCTCCCGCCTTCAGCTTTTCGGGCAGGGTGATGGGGCCGATCTGGTGGCACGACAGGGAGGCGTGGGAGGGATCTTCCGCCAGTCCCAGCCCGCCTTTTACACCACCGGTCTTGGGGCGCGCCAGATAGCAGGCGACGCCGTCGATGCGCGGGTCGTCGAACGCTTCCACCAGGATCTTGTGGTTGGGGCCAAACAGCTTGAAGGCGGTGCTCACTTCACCGACCGGGTCGGCCTTGTCGGCCAGTGCCGGGCCGGCAAACAGGGCCCCCAGCAGCAGGGGCAGGGCGCGGCGCAGGGCATTATGTCGCGTGTGGTTATGTGTCATGGTCTCTCCTGTTGGCCCGGCACTCCTCAATAGGGAATGCCCAGGCGACGATAGAGGCTGGCAAGCACCCAGGCGGGGCCTATCAGCAGAAATTGCAGGTCGGCGAGGAAGGAGGGGCGCTTGCCCTCGATCTTGTGGCCGACAAACTGGGCTATCCAGAGAATCACGAACGCCGCCACGGCGGGCCACAACAGAGGCCCCTGCCATTGGTGGCAGATCCACAGTCCCAGCGCGGTCAGCCCGGCCATCCCCGCGAACAGCGAAAACGACAGTTGCAGATAGAACAGCAGCACCGGAATGGCTGCCACTGCCGCCCAGTTGAGGGGCTCTGGCAAGGGCCCGTGTGGCAGACACCAGAGCAGCGCCAGCGAGCAGAGATAGATGCCCGGCACTGCCAGTTTGTGGATGGTGACGTTTATCGGATGGCGATGGCTCTGGCCATACTCCGCAAACCACTCCTGGATTCCCTTCATGGCACCTCCCTGGCGCACTGTGTTCTCGCTGCCCGACCCTCATGGTCAGGCGCTCGGGATGATTATTCCTGCGGTGGATACTCCCAATATTGGGCCGGAATGGATTTTAGCAACGGGGTCATATCCGGATTGGGCAGGGCGATGGTGACCCGCTGATCGAGGTTGGCGCTGGCGAGCGCTTCGCGGATCTTGGGGTTGTCATTGAAGAACTTCATAAAGCTGCCATCGGCATAGGCCCGCTCCAGCCCGGTCTGAATCGCCTTGGCCAGCTTGGGGTATTCGGGGCTGACGAAGAAGAATTGGGCGAAGGGGTAGCGGATCAGCAGATGCTGCTCGATAGCGAGGTTGGGATACTGCGCCACCAGCTCGCTGCGCTCGGCGAAGATCTCCACCAGGGCGCGCGGGAAGAAGTCGATCTTGTCGCCGTCGTTGATAAGGCGAAACAGGCTGCTGTATCGGCCGGAGAAGGTCGGGATGCCCGCATTTTCCAGAATTTTGTTATCGGCCCAACCGACCCCTTGCGCCACCTTCAGCTGTTTGAGATCGGCCAGGGTATTGATCTGGTTGAACTTCTCCTGAGCGTCCGCGTGGATGAACGACAACCGCAATCCTTCCAGCCCGCGAAACAGCGGAATGGGGACGGCAATCAGGGAGGATTCGAGTGCGCTGGAGGTGCCCATCCAGAAGACGTTGATGGTCTTGCCCTTGCTCAGCTGCTGCTGGAGGGTGAACTGGTTGAGGTCGAGTTCGACAGGCTGGATGCGAAAGGGTTGCCCGGAGCGGGTCAGGGCCAGTTCCAGCAGCTTGTACTGGTACTCCTGGTCAAGATTGTTGACGGGACGGCTGGGGACCTTGACCGTCAGAACCTGTGCTTGTGCCAGCAGTGGCAGGCACAAACACAGCTTGATGAGCCATTTCACTCTCTGTTCTCCTGTAGATTCCGGAAGGTGTCCGGAGTCTAACAGAACTTGTCACCATCTTGCTGCGAGGCGTTGTGCAAGGTTTGAGCGCGGGGCCCTGCCTTGCTGGCGTCTGTTGCACCAGAATGGTGACGGTTCTTCGAAGAATCAGGCGACGCGACGGAACACGTGGGTATCGTTAAATTCCTTGGTGCTCTGGCATTCGACGCAGAAACGGGATTCCGGACGGGCATGCAGCCGCTTGAGGGAGATCTCGTCACCGCAAGATTCGCAGTAACCAAAATCCCCTTCGCTGATGCGCTTCAATGCGCCCCGCAGCTTGCGCAGGTGCAGCTTGTCGTGCTCGATGCGGTTCAGCTCCAGACGGCGGGCTTCCTCGATACTGGCACGGTCAATTTCATCAGCCATCTCGTTGGTGTCGGTGGCGATGGCCTGGCTGGCCTGGGAGTTCAGGCGCTCTTCGAGCTCGACGATCTGTCGCTCGATCTGCCCCTTGTAAAAGGCCAGTTGGTCTTCAGTCATGAAATCACACATACGATTAACTACCAGTCAGTTTACTAACCCAATTATCCCTGTTTATGGGGGCTGTCTGCCTACAGACCAAGCCCTTGTATCCCGATTTGCACCTGTTTCATGCAAGAGAGTGCAAATCAGGGCGGGCCTTGTACCAAAAAAATGCAGCCAAGCAAAGTAAATAGGATAAGGATTGTGCGCCCTTGCAAAAAAATGGTCCGTTCCTGCGGGGGATTGGCCGGGATCTGGCGTCCGCTTCACCCTCTGTTGGCATCGCCTTTGCAACGATGAGAAGGGTGGGCTTCGTACGGATTTGAGTGTTTAGTATTTGGTGCCGCCTTGGTCATTATATGCGCCGTTATTTATAGTTTTTTAAACACGCACGCTTGACATTGCCCTTGATGGCGGGCTTTTATGGTGATGTTGATTACAATTTTATAACAAGGGTGTTCCATATATTAGACACCCTTGCCAATGGCAACCGTAAAGTCGGGGTTTAACATGGACAGTATAAAAGGCTGGATGGAGAGCAATCGCATCACGGAAGTGGAGTGCCTGTTCCCGGATTTCACCGGCAACGCCCGGGGCAAGATCATCCCAGCCAACAAGTTTTTGCGCGAAGGGGGCATGCGTCTGCCCGAGGTGATTTTCACCCAGACGGTGACCGGCGAATATCCGGATGACGACAGCATGATCGACCCGCTGGAGCGGGACATGCAGCTCTATCCTGACCCCAACACCATCCGTTTTGTCCCCTGGGCGCTGGAGCCCACTGCACAGGTGATCCACGACTGTTTCGACGTCAACGGCAAGCTGATCGATATCGCGCCGCGCTCCGTGCTGCGTCGGGTTCTGTCATTTTACGAGAAGCAGGGCTGGAAGCCGGTGGTGGCGCCCGAGCTGGAATTCTATCTGGTCACCCGCAACGAGGACCCCGACTATCCGCTGGTGCCGCCGGTCGGTCGCAACGGCCGCCCTGAGACCGCCCGCCAGTCGTTCAGTATCGATGCGGTCAACGAGTTCGACCCCATCTTTGAAGACATGTATGACTACTGTGAGGCGCAGGAACTGGAAGTGGACACCCTGATCCACGAGTCGGGCGCCGCCCAGATGGAGATCAACTTCCTGCATGGTGATGCCATCGATCTGGCGGATCAGGTGTTCCTGTTCAAGCGCACCATGCGTGAAGCCGCTCACCGCCACGGCATCTATGCCACCTTCATGGCCAAGCCGATGAGCGACGAACCGGGGTCGGCCATGCACATCCACCAGAGTCTGGAAGATGTGAATGGCCACAACCTGTTCGGCACCCCGAGCGGCGGCAATAGCGAACAGTTCATGCACTTCATCGCCGGTTTGCAGAAATACACCCCGGCGGTGACCGCCCTGCTGGCCCCCAACGTCAACTCCTACCGCCGCCTCACCTTTGGCGAGAGCGCGCCGCGCAACGTCCAGTGGGGTGTCGAGAACCGCACTTGTGGCCTGCGGGTGCCCTTCTCCGACCCGAGCGCACGGCGGGTGGAGAACCGCTTCGCCGGTGCCGATGCCAACCCCTATCTGGCGCTGGCCGCCACTCTGGCTTGTGGCTATCTCGGCATGATGGAGAAGCTGGAGCCGCTGCCGGAGATGAAGTCGAGCGCCTATGACCTGCCCTACAGCCTGCCCCGCTCGCTGGAGGAGGCACTCAGCCATCTCGAACAGTGCGAGCCCATCAAGGAGATGCTGGGGGAGCGCTTCACCCGCGCCTTCGTCGCGGTCAAACGCAAAGAGTACGAGACCTACTTCGGGGTGATCAGTCGCTGGGAGCGGGAGTTCCTGCTGCTGAACGTCTGATCCCCCTGTAACGGGGAGGCCGGAGTCGGCCTCCCCGGCCCCTGTATCGAAGAGACCGGAACGCGAGTCAGGTGGCGGCTGCCACCTGTGAGTGGTTGTGGCTGCGAGCATGCAAGCCCGCCTGACTACCCACCTGACTGTTTGACGACTGAATCTTGCTAAATCGAAGGAACCGAGGAGCAACAAATGCAGCAGACAACCCGTGAGTGGCAACAGCTGGATGCCAGCCACCACCTGCACCCCTTTACCGACTTTCAGGCCCTGAACAAGAAGGGCTCGCGCATCATTACCAAAGCCAGCGGTGTCTATCTGGAAGATTCCGAGGGCAAAAGCATTCTCGACGGCATGGCGGGCCTGTGGTGCGTCAATATGGGCTATGGCCGCCAGGAGCTGGTGGATGCCGCTACCCGCCAGATGCAGCAGTTGCCCTACTACAACCTCTTCTTCCAGACCGCTCACCCGCCGGTGATCGAGCTGGCGACCCTGCTGGCCGAGGTGACGCCAGCCCATCTCAACCACGTCTTCTTCACCGGCTCCGGCTCCGAGTGCAACGACACCGTGCTGCGGATGGTGCGCCACTACTGGGCCAGCAAGGGTCAGCCTGACAAACAGGTGATCATCAGTCGCCACAACGCCTATCACGGATCCACCGTGGCGGGGGCGAGTCTGGGTGGCATGAAGGGGATGCATGCCCAGGGCGGCCTGCCCATTCCCGGCATAGTGCACATCGATCAGCCCTACCACTTCGGTGAGGGGCAGGGGATGAGTGCCCACGAGTTCGGGCTGGAGCGGGCCCGTCAGCTGGAGCAGAAGATTCTGGAGCTGGGGGTGGACAAGGTGGCAGCCTTTATCGGCGAGCCGATCCAGGGGGCGGGCGGCGTCATCATTCCGCCCGACAGCTACTGGCCGGAGATCCAGCGTATCTGCGATCAATACGGCATTCTGCTGATCGCTGACGAGGTGATCTGCGGCTTTGGCCGCACCGGCCACTGGTTTGCCAGCGAAGGGTTTGGCATCAAGCCGGACCTGATGTGTCTGGCCAAGGGGATCACCTCCGGTTATCTGCCGCTCGGCGCTGTGATGGTGAGTGACCGGGTTGCCAAGGGGCTGGTGGAGGAGGGGGGCGAGTTCAACCACGGCTTCACCTACTCGGGCCATCCGGTCTCTTGTGCCGTGGCGGTGGCCAACATCCAGCTTATGCAGAAAGAGAGCATAGTTAAGCGAGTGCATGATACTATCGGCCCCTATTTGCAGCGCCGCTGGGCGGAGCTGGCCGATCATCCGCTGGTGGGAGAAACCCGAGGCAAAGGATTGGTCGCCGCGCTGGAAATCGTTGAGGACAAGCAGACCAACCGGCGTTTCCCGGCCGAGGCAAATGCGGGGATGACTTGCCGGGAGTTCTGCTTTAACAATGGCTTGGTGATGAGGGCGGTAGGCGATACCATGATCATATCGCCCCCCTTGGTCATCACCGAGGAACAGGTTGATGAATTGGTCGATCTGGCCAGGCGCAGTCTGGATCTGACAGCCGCAAAGCTGAAGGGTTGAGGTGGGTCGGGCAGGTTGGCATGCGCATACAATTTGCTTAGGAGACAAGGATGATGTCTTTCAAAACAGGAGTGATCGCTGCCTCTGTGGCTCTGGTCATGGCAAGTGCCGGAGCAATGGCTGAAGAGAAGGTGCTGCACGTCTACAACTGGAGCGACTACATAGCGCCGGATACTCTGGATAACTTCCAGAAGGAGACGGGGATCAAGGTGGTCTATGACGTGTTCGACAGTAACGAGGTGCTGGAAGCCAAGTTGCTGGCGGGTAGTTCGGGCTACGACATCGTGGTACCATCCAACCCCTTCCTGGCCAAGCAGATCAAGGCGGGCGTGTTCCAGAAACTGGACAAGTCCAAGCTCTCCAACTGGCAAAACATGGATGTCGACCTGCTCAAGGCGCTCGAGCCGAGCGATCCGGGCAACCAGTACTCCATCCCCTATCTGTGGGGCACCATCGGCTATGCCTACAACGCCGAGAAAGTGAAAGCCGTGCTGGGGGCCGATGCCCCGGTCAACTCCTGGGATCTGGTGTTCAAGCCGGAGAACATGGCCAAGTTGAAAGAGTGTGGCGTCTCCTTCCTCGATTCACCGACCGAAATGCTGCCGGCGGCCCTGCAATATCTGGGCTTCAAACCGGATAGCCAGAAACCGGCCGAGCTGAAGAAGGCTGAGGAGCTGTTCCTCTCCATCCGTCCCTATACCGCCTATTTCCACTCCTCCAAGTACATCTCGGATCTGGCCAACGGCAACCTCTGCGTCGCGGTCGGTTACTCCGGTGACTTGCAGCAGTCCAAGGCGCGGGCAGCCGAGGCCAAGAATGGCGTAGCACTCACCTACACCATTCCGAAAGAGGGGGCAGGCAGCTTCTTTGACATGATCGCCATTCCGGCGGATGCCAAGAACGTCGAGGCGGCCCACACCTTCATCAACTACCTGATGAAGCCCGAGGTGATCGCCAATATCACCAACGTGGTGCAGTTCCCGAACGGCAACAAGGCGGCGACCCCGCTGGTGGATGAGGCGATCCGCACCGATCCGGGTATCTACCCTGATGCGGCAACCCTGCAGAAGATCTACACCTTCCCGGATCTGCCGGCCAAGGTGCAGCGTCTGATGACCCGCAGCTGGACCAAGATCAAGTCCGGCAAGTAAGTAACGAATGCCCCTCCCGGTCCGCAGTTCGGCCGGGAGGGTAGTGATGCCATCCATCCGGATGGGCCGCGCGAATGGATGCGCAGACGGTCAACCACTGAAACAGGAGAACTGACACCGTGAATACAACCAGATTGCTAACCATAGCGCTGACCATGGGATTGGCGAATGTGGCCCAGGCTGCCCCTGTGCTGCACTTCTACAACTGGTCTGACTATATCGGTGAGACCACCCTCAGCGATTTCCAGCAGGCGACCGGGATCAAGACCGTCTATGACGTGTTTGACTCCAACGAGACCCTGGAAGGCAAGTTGCTGACGGGGCGGACCGGTTACGATTTGGTGGTGCCCTCCAATAATTTCCTGGCCAAGCAGATCAAGGCGGGAGCCTTCCAGAAACTGGATAAATCCCTGCTGCCCAATCTGGCCAACCTGGACCCCGTGCTGCTCAAGCAGCTCGACAAGGTGGATCCGGGTCATCAGTACGCGGTGCCCTATCTGTGGGGGACCAACGGCATCGGCTACAACGTCGACAAAATCAAGGCGGTGCTGGGAGTCGACAAGATTGACTCCTGGGCCACCATCTTCGAACCGGAAAATATGGCGAAACTCTCTCGCTGCGGCGTCGCCTTCCTCGACTCTGCCGACGAGATGATCCCTGCTGCCCTCAACTACCTCGGGCTCGATCCCAACAGTCATGCGACGGGGGATATCAAGCAGGCCGAGGCGTTGCTGCTCAAGGTGCGGCCCTATGTGGCCTACTTCCACTCCTCCAAATACATCGGCGATCTCGCCAATGGCGACATCTGCGTGGCGGCCGGTTTTTCCGGCGACATCCTGCAAGCCGCTGCCCGCGCCGATGAAGCTGGCAAGGGGGTGAAAATTGCCTACAGCATTCCGAAAGAGGGGGGCAATCTCTGGTTCGACATGATGGCGATCCCGTCCGATGCCACCAATGTCAAAGAGGCGCACGCTCTCATCAACTACGTCCTGCAGCCCGAAGTGATCGCCAAGGTCAGCGACTATGTGGGCTACGCGAATCCCAACTCAAGGGCGGGCGAGTTTATGGATGAGGCGGTGCGCAACAATGAGGAGGTATATCCCCCTCAAGCCGTGCTGGAGCGACTCTATGTGCAGGAAGCACATCCCCGCTCGGTACAGCGTCTAATCACCCGGAGTTGGACCAAGATCAAGTCCGGTACCTAACCTTGGTGCCCGTTCGGGGGCGCCAAATCGCTTTTATGGATCGGCCGCAAGGCCGGTATCACGTTGGGGAGTTTGGTAATGGCGATAGCCTCCAGTGCCTACAAGAAAGCCCTCGAGGGCAGTCAGCAGCGCAAAGAAGTGCTGGTGAAAATTGATCGGGTAAGCAAGCAGTTCGACGAAACGCTGGCGGTCGATAACGTATCTCTCAATATTCACAAGGGGGAGATTTTCGCCCTGCTCGGCGGGTCCGGTTCCGGCAAATCGACCCTGCTGCGGATGCTGGCCGGTTTCGAGCGCCCGACCGAGGGGCGGCTGTTCCTCGACGGGGTCGACATCACCGACATGCCCCCCTATGAACGCCCCATCAACATGATGTTCCAGTCCTACGCCCTGTTCCCCCATATGACGGTGGCCCAGAACATCGCCTTTGGCCTCAAGCAGGATGGCCTGCCCAAGGCCGAGATCGATGCCCGGGTGGAGGAGATGCTCAAGCTGGTACAGATGACCCAGTATGCCCGTCGCAAACCGCATCAGCTCTCCGGTGGCCAGCGTCAGCGGGTGGCGTTGGCTCGTTCCCTGGCCAAGCGTCCCAAACTGTTGCTGCTGGATGAACCCATGGGGGCGCTCGACAAGAAGCTGCGTTCCAAGATGCAGTTGGAGCTGGTGGAGATCATCGAGCGGGTCGGGGTTACCTGCGTCATGGTGACCCACGATCAGGAAGAGGCCATGACTATGGCGGAGCGGATCGCCATCATGCACCTCGGCTGCATCGAGCAGATCGGCAGCCCGATGGATATCTACGAGACCCCGGCCAGTCGGCTGGTGTGCGAGTTCATCGGCAACGTCAACCTGTTTGACGGCCTGCTGGTGGAGGATGAGCAGGACCACGCCACCATCGCCTGCGCCGATCTGGAGCAGCCCATCTATGTGGGCCACGGCATCAGCTCCCGCGCCGAAAACAAGAAGGTGACCTACGCCCTGCGGCCGGAAAAACTGCTGATGAGTCTGCAAAAACCGGAGGAGATCGAGCACCCGGACTTCAACTGGACCAAGGGTGAGGTCTATGACATCGCTTATCTGGGCGGTCACTCGGTTTATCACATTCAGCTGCCCTCGGGCAAAATCGTTCAGGCTTTCATCGCCAATGCCGAACGCCACGGCAAGCGGCCAACCTGGGATGACCAGGTGTTCCTCTACTGGGAAGATGACAGCGGCGTGGTGCTGCAATCATGAAGTTCTTGCAACGACTGAAGCGGGTCGGGGGGCGCCGACTGGTGATTGGCATCCCCTTCTTCTGGCTGTTCCTCTTCTTCCTGCTGCCCTTCGTCATCGTGGTGAAGATCAGTTTTGCGGAAGCGGATGTGGCGATCCCGCCCTACACCGACGTGGTGAGCTGGGCCGACAATCAGCTCACCATCCTGCTCAACATGGGCAACTACCTGCTGCTGCAGGAGGATGAGCTCTATATCGCGGCCTATCTGGGCTCCCTCAAGATGGCCTTCGTCAGCACTTTGCTCTGCCTGCTGATTGGCTATCCGATGGCCTACTCCATCGCCCGGGCCAACAAGGAGACCCAGACCGTTCTGCTGCTGCTGATCATGATGCCGACCTGGACCGCCATTCTGATCCGGGTCTATGCGTGGATGGGGATCCTCAGTAACAACGGCCTGCTCAACAGCGTCTTGCTGGGGATCGGGGTGATCGACGAGCCGCTGCAGATCCTCAACACCAACCTGGCGGTCTATATCGGCATCGTTTACTCCTACCTGCCCTTCATGGTGCTGCCGCTCTACGCCAATCTGGTCAAGCATGACCAGAGCCTGCTGGAGGCTGCTTCCGATCTGGGGGCCCGCAACCTGACCCGTTTCTGGCAGATCACGGTGCCGCTCTCCAAGAACGGCATCATCGCTGGCTGCATGCTGGTGTTCATTCCGGTGGTGGGGGAGTTCGTTATTCCGGAAATGCTGGGCGGCCCGGAGACCCTGATGATCGGCAAGGTGCTGTGGCAGGAGTTCTTCAACAACCGCGACTGGCCGGTTGCCTCTGCGCTGGCGGTAGTGATGCTGGCGGTGCTGATCATTCCGATCATCCTCTTCAACCGTAACCAGGCCAAAGAGCTGGAGGGCAAGGCATGATGAGACGTTTCGGTTTTGCCAAACTGATGCTCTGGCTGGGGCTGCTGTTTATCTACCTGCCCATGATCATCATGGTGATCTACTCCTTCAACGCCTCCAAGCTGGTGACGGTGTGGGGTGGCTGGTCGCTCAAGTGGTACTTCGGCCTGCTCGACAACAAGCAGCTGATTGGATCCGTGTTCCGCTCGCTGGAGATCGCCTTCTACACCGCGATCGCCGCGGTGGCGCTTGGGACGGTGGCGGCCTTCGTGCTGACCCGAATTCCCCACTTCCGTGGTCGCACCCTGTTCGGCGGCATGGTGACGGCGCCGCTGGTGATGCCCGAGGTGATCACCGGTCTGTCGCTGTTGCTGCTGTTCGTGGCGATGGCCCAGCTGGTGGGCTGGCCCGCCGAGCGGGGCATGCTGACCATCTGGATCGCGCATACCACCTTCTGTACCGCCTATGTGGCGATTGTGGTGTCGGCGCGCTTGCGGGAGCTGGATCTCTCCATCGAGGAGGCGGCCATGGATCTTGGCGCCAAGCCGTGGAAGGTGTTCTTCCTGATCACCATCCCGATGATCGCCCCCTCGCTGGCGGCAGGTGGCATGATGTCGTTCGCCCTGTCGCTCGATGATCTGGTGCTGGCGAGCTTCGTCTCCGGCCCGGGCTCCACAACCTTGCCGATGGAGGTCTTCTCGGCGGTGCGGCTCGGGGTAAAACCCGAGATCAACGCGGTGGCCAGCCTGATCCTGCTGTCGGTATCGCTCTTTACCTTCGGCAGCTGGTATCTGATGGCCAGGGCGGAGAAGCGCCGTCGCGCCGAGATCGCCATGACCACCCAGATGCAGGCCGTCGTCTGATGGCATGATAAGATCCGCCTACTCTCGTCAACCTGGAGGATGAGTATGCGGATCTCCCTTTTTAGCGGTCGTGGCACCGAGCTGGTGCCCGGCCTCAACAGTGCCATTCACAAGCAACCGATCTCTTCACCAGTTCGCTGTACCTTTGCCGGTCTGGAAGGGGATGAGCAGTGTGACCTGCGCCACCACGGTGGCCCGGATCGGGCGCTCCACTACTATCCTGCCGATCACTATCTCTGGTGGCAGACCTGGCAAACCGCGCTGGGCTTGCCTGCGCCACGTACACCCTGGCAACCTGCCGCTTTTGGCGAGAATCTCTCCGGTATCGGGCTGACCGAGGCGCAAGCCTGCATTGGCGATGTCTATCGACTCGGTGAGGCGCTGATCCAGATCAGCCAGCCGAGATCCGCCTGTTTCAAGCTCAACCAGCGCTTTGGCTATGGCCAGATGTCCCAGGTGATGCAGCTAAATGGCCGTTGTGGCTGGCTGCTGCGGGTGCTGGAGGAGGGCATGATCGCGCCTGACACGGCCATGGAGCTGGCAGACAGACCCTATCCCGAACTGACGGTGAAGCGCACGGCGGATATCCTGTTCAATCAGGTGCGCAATGAAGCGGATCTGCTGATGTTGCTGGAGAATCCGGCCCTCTCCCCCAACTGGCGCCAGCATGCAGCCGACTGGCTGGAGCATGGCACTGTGGCTGACTGGCAGCGCCGTCTGTTGGGGCCCGCATCCCTGCGTCTGGCCTGACGTCCGGTTGCCGGAATGTCACCAGCTGGCTGCATCCCGGTAAACGGGTAAAAGGAGTGCTGAATAGTTGAGCAAATGGCACTTTTTTTCCTGCCAAATGCAAAAAAGGCTTGTGTCAGGTCGGGGCTTTCGGTAAATTTCCGTCCCGCAGACATCGGTGTGTAGCGCAGCTTGGTAGCGCACTTCGTTCGGGACGAAGGGGTCGGAGGTTCGAATCCTCTCACACCGACCAAATTTGAAAAGGCCGCTCAATAGAGCGGCCTTTTTGCATTTTCCTTCCAGTTACTCGGTTTTTCATTAGCTGCTGACCTGTTACCTGGCCAAGTGATCTGACTTGATGTATGCAGGGTCGAAGCAAGCCCACAGACATTAAAAGGGCCACCGCTCGGTGGCCCATCGGTGGAGTCTGATCCTGACTCCGGCACTCTAGATTGTGGCAATCTCGCTATGGGTCTTGTCTATGGTGCCCTCCTTGCGCGCCAGGCGCTTACTCAGATATGCCAGTGCTGATGCCGCAAAGCCTTGAAACTGTGTTGAGGCAGCAAGGCCGCGTGCTTGGGGTACTCACTAATGAAATGTTCTATTCCCTCCATCAGTTGTGCACGTAATGAAATCACGGGCTCATGCCAGGCTTGCAGGCATAGATGGCCGGGGATCAACTGCTCCTGATAATCTTCCAGCAGCTGTTCTGGCCAGGGTTCAATACCGGAATTGCGTTGCAGCAAATAGTGGGCGGCGGGTTCACGGGCATAAATGAACTGAATTTGGGCCAGATCGCGTTGGCATAGCGTTTGACTGTTGATGTGACAGGTCAAATATTTTCCCGTTTTCAGATCCAGAAAGTGACCGCGTTGCCGACAGGGAACGATGCGATACCAAGGCAGGGGTGAGGAGAGAGAATACCCCTCAAGCTCCTGTTCCAACCAGTGGCGACACTCGGGTGTCTGCACCTCGTCGAGCATGGACTCGAGCTGTGTCAACAAGGCTCTGGATGTTTTGATGGCCAGTTTCGCACTCATCGCCTGCAATCCTCCCTCTGCACACAATCCCGACTATCAGTATGGACCTTGTTCAGCCAGAGGGGGTAAGGAATCTAATGATTAAAAGTGGATTAGCCGCGTGGTTTTTATGCACTAACTTGGTTCAACCCACCAGATAGGTACCAGTGCCGAAGGCGATGTGGGTGCCCTCTTCGTTGTGCAGCTCCATCCGGGCGACGGCCACCTTGCTGCCTGCCCGGATGATGTGGGCGGTGGCGATAAACTCGTTGCCGCGCCCCGGGCGCAGGTAGTCCACCCGCAGATCTATGGTGCCGAGGCGAGCGAAGCGCTCCTTGAGATAGCTGGGGGAGAACTCCTCCAGCTCGTCGATGCAGGAAGCGGCGACGATCATGCCGCCCGCTACATCCAGCAGCGTGGCGGTGACGCCGCCGTGCAGGATGTTGTGGAAAGGGTTGCCGATTAGCTTGTCGTCCATCTTGATGCGCAGTTCCACCTTGTCGAAGTCGTAGTGGGTCACCTGCATGCCGATCAGCTTGTTGAACGGCATCTTCTCGGCAAACAGGTTGGCAATGCCACTGAGCGCCATCTTCTTGAGCATCTGTTTCATTCTCTGATCCCAATCCTTGTCATCAAAGCCGAGTAAAAACTCCAGCCAGTCTGCAACAGTTCCTTAACAGTCGCAATGGCAGGTTTATTGTGGGCGGCGGCTGCTTTAGAATGGCGACCCCAAAGGAGAGCCCATGACCGCGATTGCCGAAACCCTGCCAGATCCTCAGCCAGAGAGTCCGCTTGCCCTGCTGCAGGCGGTCTTCGGCTATCAGCAGTTTCGGCCGGGTCAGCTCGAGATCATCGAGCAGATCGTCGCGGGGCGCGATGCGCTGGTGCTCAAGCCCACCGGTGGCGGCAAGTCGCTCTGTTACCAGATCCCGGCACTGCTGCGGCCCGGGCTCGGTGTGGTGGTCTCTCCCCTTATTTCGCTGATGAAGGATCAGGTCGACAGCCTGCGCGCCAACGGCGTAGCGGCGGTCTACATCAACTCGGCCCTCAGTCGGGAGGAGATGATCCAGAACTTCGCCGCCATGCGCCGCGGCGAGATCAAGCTGGTCTATGTCTCCCCCGAGCGACTGTTGCAGCACGAGTTTATGGATCGGCTGGCCGAGCTGCCGCTCGGGCTGTTCGCCATCGACGAGGCGCACTGTGTCTCCCAGTGGGGCCACGATTTCCGGCCTGAGTATGCGGCGCTGGGGCGACTCAAGCAGTGGTTCCCGCAGGTGCCGGTGGTAGCGCTTACTGCCACCGCCGACGAGGCGACCCGCAGCGACATGCTGCACCGGTTGGAACTCAACGATCCCTTTATTCACACCGCCAGCTTTGATCGCCCCAATATCCGCTACAGCCTGGTGGAGAAGTTCAAGGCAGCCGAACAGCTGCTGCGCTACGTGCAGAGCCAGAAGGGCAACTGCGGCATCGTCTACTGCTCCAGCCGCAACCGGGTGGAGGAGGTGGCCGAGCGGCTATCCCGCCACGGCTGCAAGGCGGCTCCCTATCATGCGGGGCTGCCGCTCGAGCAGCGCCAGCAGACGCAGGATGCCTTCCTCAAGGATGACATCGAGATAGTAGTGGCGACGGTGGCGTTCGGCATGGGCATCGACAAGCCCAATGTGCGCTTCGTGGTGCACTACGACATCCCGAAGAACATCGAATCCTACTATCAGGAGACCGGCCGCGCCGGGCGCGATGGCACCCCCGCCGAGGCGCTGCTGCTCTACGATCCCGCCGACATCGGTCGGGTGCGCCGTCTGCTCGACAACATCGAGAATCCCCAGCAGTTGCAGGTGGAGCAGTACAAGCTCAACGTGATGGCCGCCTTTGCCGAAGCGCAGACCTGCCGCCGTCAGGTGCTGCTCAACTACTTCGGCGAGTACAACGACAAGCCGTGCGGCAACTGCGATATCTGCCTCGATCCGCCCAAAAGTTATGACGGCACCGAAGATGCCCAGAAGGCGCTCTCCTGCGTCTGGCGGGTGGGACAGAATTTCGGGGTGGGTTATGTAGTGGAGGTGCTGCGCGGGTCGCTGAACCAGCGCATCAAGGATCACGGCCACGATAAGCTGTCGACCTACGGCATCGGCAAGGATCAGAGCCACGAATACTGGATGAGCGTGATCCGCCAGCTGATCCACAAGGGGCTGCTGACCCAGAACATCACCCGCAATCTGGTGTTGCAGTTGACCGAGGCGGCCCGCCCCGTGCTGCGTGGTGAGGTGAAGCTGGAGCTGGCGGTGCCCCGCTTGCAGCCCATCTCCAGCCGCAAGGAGAAGCGCAATGGCCTGCTCGACAACGCCAACTACGACAAACGGCTGTTCAAGGAGCTGCGCGGCCTGCGCAAACAGATTGCCGAGGATGAAGAGGTGCCGCCCTACGTGGTGTTCAACGATGCGACCCTGGTGGAGATGGCTCAGCTGATGCCGATGACCGAAGACGAGATGCTGGCTATCAACGGCGTCGGTCACCGCAAACTGGAACGCTTCGGCGAAGCCTTTATGGACCTGATCATCGATTACTGCCGCCGGTAGGGTCGATTAGGCAGCCTAATCGACCACGGCAAGCACGGCTCGGAAGAACCTGGGTCAGACGCGAGGTTATTTCAGGCTGGCGTAGAAGGCCGCCAGATTGTCGATATCCACATCGGTCAGCGGCGCCATGAAGGGGTCCATCAAGGGCTCTTTGCGAGTGCCATCCTTGAACGCTTTCAACTGTTTCACCAGATAGGCGGCATTCTGACCCGCCAGATGGGGATAGTTGGGGATCATCGCCTTGCCTTCCACGCCGTGACAGGCGGCACAGACCGCCGCTTTGGCTTTGCCGGCTTCAATATCGGCAGCCTTGGCCTGATGACCCCACGCCAGTGCCAGCAAGGGCAGGGCATATACCCATTTTTGCATCTTCTTCTCCTTGAATTGAAAAATGATGGTTGCCAGTGAGCACAAGCATGGCTGACGGCAGTATAAAGAGTGACACGAGCATACGCAGGGACGAATGGCACAACCATGAAGTTGATCAACACTTTTGCGACCGAGTTGCCCTGGGCCTGTGAACCCGTGGTCCCCCAGCCGCTGCAGCAACCCCGGTTGCTTCATCTCAACCGGGCTTTGCTGGATGAGTTGGGGCTGGGAGGCGTCAGCGAGGCTGACTGGATCGCCTGTTGTGGCGAGGGAAAAGTGCTGCCCGGTATGCAGCCGGTAGCGCAGGTCTATGCCGGCCATCAGTTCGGGGGTTATAGCCCCCGGCTTGGGGATGGTCGTGCGCTGCTGTTGGGTGAGCAGCAGGCGCCGGATGGTCAGCGCTGGGATCTGCACCTGAAGGGGGCAGGAAAGACGCCGTTTTCCCGTTTTGGTGACGGTCGTGCCGTGCTGCGCTCCAGCATTCGCGAGTATCTCGCCTCCGAGGCGCTCCATGCCCTCGGCATCCCGACCACGCGGGCGCTGGTATTGGTGGGGAGTCAGGAGCCCGTTTACCGCGAGCAGGTGGAGACGGGAGCGACCGTGCTGCGCACCGCCCCCAGCCATCTGCGCTTCGGCCATATCGAGTATTTCGCCTGGAGCGGGCAGGGGGAGAAGATCCCGCATCTCATCGACTATCTGCTGCGCCACCACTTCCCCGAGCTGGAGAGTGGTGCCGAACTGTTTGCCGAAGTGGTGCGCCGCACCGCGCGGTTGATTGCCAAATGGCAGGCGGCGGGCTTCTGTCACGGGGTAATGAACACCGACAATATGTCGCTGCTCGGCTTGACGCTGGATTATGGCCCCTACGGCTTTATCGATGCCTACGTGCCCGATTTTGTCTGCAACCACTCGGACCCTGCGGGCCGCTACGCGCTGGATCAGCAGCCCGCGGTCGGTTACTGGAATCTGCAAAAGCTGGCGCAGGCGTTGGCTGGCCATGTAGACAGTGATGCGCTGGCTGCAGCGTTGGCCCAGTACGAGCAGCAGCTGATGCTGCACTACTCCGAGTTGATGCGGGCCAAGCTCGGGCTGGCGGTGTGGGAGGAGGATGACCCGGCGCTGTTCCGCGAGCTGTTCCGGTTGCTGGCGGCCCACAAGGTGGATTACCACCTGTTCCTGCGCCGTCTCGGTGAGGTGGCGCAAGAGGGGGCGTGGCCTGCATCTCTGCTGGCCCTGTTGCCTGAACCACGGGGTTGGCAGGCGTGGCTGGAGCGCTATCGGGTGCGGCTGATGCGCGAAGGCAGCGAGGATGCCGTGCGCAAGGTGCAGATGGATGCCATCAATCCCAAGTATGTACTGCGTAATGCGCTGGCCCAGCAGGTGATAGACGCCGCCGACGCAGGGGATATGCGGCCTTTCGAGCGGCTGTTCGCCGCCTTGCAGCGCCCCTATGATGAACAACCCGAATATGAGGATCTCGCCACCCCGACTCCGGCATGGTATTGCGGTGGTGAGCTCTCCTGCAGTAGCTGAGAGATTGGGCATGAGTTGGCAAATCAAACAGGTAGATAGCGAAGCTGGCGTAGTGACGCTGGATTGTCCGGCACTCGACTGGGACACGTTTCCGCTGTTGGCGCAGGCCTTGCTACGAGATTGGGAGCTGCAGCCGCTCGAGCAGGATGCGGGGGCCGACCGCCATAGCTGGTTGCTGGCGTTTGAAGAGAGTCAGTTTCGGCTGGAGTATGAACACTACAGCGGTTGCTGGCTGGAGGTGGTGTGCCCGGCGGATCGGGAGGCGCTGCTCTGGCTCGCCAGACAGCACAAGGTGTGACTATCGCCCACAAGGCCTGCTCTGCCGCTGGCCAACCTGGACAAGCGTAATCGCATAAAGATTGAACTATCGGTTTGGGGGCGTATAATCTCGCCCCTCGATTATCGCCAATGGTGGCGATATGGGTTCCCTAACCCCATTAACCAAAAAGGTCACAAGATGAATCTGACCCCTGCGCAGTACCAAACGGCGCTCGTTCGCCTGTCGTTGTTCCACATCCTGATCATTGCCAGCAGCAACTATCTGGTGCAGCTGCCGATCACCGTGTTTGGCTTCCATACCACCTGGGGGGCGTTCAGCTTCCCGTTTATCTTCCTGGCGACCGACCTGACGGTGCGGATCTTCGGTGCCGGTCTGGCGCGCAAGATTATCCAGACCGTGATGCTGCCAGCACTGGCGGTCTCCTATGCGCTCTCCGTACTCTTCTTTGAAGGGAGCTTCCAGGGCGTTGGTCATCTGGCCGAGTTCAACCTGTTCGTGGCGCGTATCGCGCTGGCCAGCTTTATGGCCTATCTGGTAGGGCAGTTCATGGATGTGGTGGTGTTCAACCGCCTGCGTCTGCTCAAGCAGTGGTGGATTGCGCCAGCGGCCTCCACCCTGTTCGGTAATCTGGTCGATACCATCGCTTTCTTCAGTGTGGCCTTCTGGCGCACCACAGATCCTTTCATGGCAGAGCACTGGGTCGAGATCGCAACCGTCGATTACGTATTCAAGTTGCTGATAAGCCTTGGTTTGTTCGTGCCGCTCTACGGTGTCTTGCTGCGCTACCTCAGCCGCAAACTGGTGGGCGAGGCCGGATTATCCAGCCTGCACACGGCCACCCGGCAAGCCTGACGAGATTGACCACCCTTCGCGATGGTCAATTTTTTTGCACTTTCTGCAAATAGCACTTGCCTAGTTAAATGAGAATGATTATTGTTAACTTGTTTTCCGGGAAAGACTTCATTCGTTCCAACGTGATGGACTTCTTGTGAAGGCACGACATTGCTCACATTGCTTCCAGTTAAGGGCCAGTTTATCTGGCCCTCTTTTTTTGTCATTTTTCAGCAAGTTGCAGACATAAAAAACGGGAGCCAAGGCTCCCGTCGTCACGCTGTCTGTGGCTTACTCGATATCGAGTGCCTCGGGGGAGAGGATTACCCCTGTGGTATCGGCGTAGAGGTGGTCGTCGGGCAGGAAGGTCACGCCACCGAAGTTGACCGGCAGATCGGTCTCCCCTACATCCTTGCTGTCGGCACCGACCGGAATGGCTGCCAGTGCCTGAATGCCGATATCCAGATCTTCCAGAATATCGACTTCGCGGACGCAGCCGTAGCAGACAATCCCTTCCCAATCGTTCTCGGCCGCCGTGGTGGCGATGTCGCTGTCGATCAGAGCGCGGCGCATGGAGCCACCGCCATCGATCAGCAAGACGCGTCCCAGTCCGTTCTCTTTGACGAGTTCACGGATAAGACCATTCGATTCGAAGCATTTGACGGTGGTGATGACGCCGCCGAAAGAGGCGCGGCCGCCGAAGGAGCAGAGCATGGGTTCAAGCACATCCACCATGTCCTGATAGATGTCGCACAGTTCAGAAGTATTGTATTCCATAGTGTCAAATCCACGGCTGGAAACAGGTGCAACCAGTATAAGGAGTGGGTGTGGCATTTCAATGAATATTCCTTGCACAGATCACCTGTCGCCGCTTTTCTGCATAAGCTCAATGCAGTTCACTGCCAGTTTGCGAGAGGTCCATCGTGCTTATCCGTCATAAGTTGATCCTGAATACCGTGCTGGTTGCCGTTGCCATGCTGGTACTGAGCGGCCTGTTTATCTACTCCAGCCAGGTGCACCGTCATCTGACCGAAGCCCAGCGTAATATCGACCAGCTGGAGATCGCCATGCTCAACCTGCGCCGGGCCGAGAAGGATTTTCTGATCCGCAAGGATATGGCCTTCGTCGAGCGCTTCAATCAGGGGCTGTCTGACTTTCACCAGCACAATCGGGAGCTGATGACCGATGACAATCTGGCGGCCGTCGAGGGGGAGCTGACCAGACTGGATCAGCAGATCAGCGGTTATGGCAAAGCCTTCAACGATCTGGTGGCCCAGCAGCAGAAGATTGGTCTGGGGCCGGAGGAGGGGCTCTATGGCAAGCTGCGGGCTGCGGTACATGAGGTGGAGAATGGGCTCAAGCAGCTGGATCAGCAGGGGTTGCTCATCACCATGCTGCAACTGAGGCGGGCGGAGAAGGACTTCATGCTGCGTTCCGATATCCAGTATCTGGAGCGTTTTGAAACCTTGCACAAGAGTTTTCAGGATAGCCTTGCCGCCTTGCCGGAGGCGGATCGCGGCAAGCTGGAGCAGGCCAGCAAGCAGTACCGGCAGGACTTTGTGGCGCTGGTGCAGGGGATGCAGATACTGGGGCTGAAAGAGGATGAGGGGCTGCGCAACCAGATGCGAGATCTGGTGCATCAGACCGAACAGGGGTTTGCCGCCGTCGATCAGCACATTGTCGCTGAGCTGGAGCGGCAGAGCGCTCGCCTCAACAGCCTGATGCTGGTCTGTGGCGGGGTGATTGTGGTGCTGATCGCCATCATGAGCGTGTTGCTGGGGCGCAGCATCGACCGTCCCATTACTCAGGTGAATGATACCGTCAACCGCATTCGCCAGGATAATGACCTGCGCCTGAAGATAGAGCTGCGCGGGGCAGATGAAATGTCCCAGCTGGCAGGTAATCTCGACGTGATGCTGGACGGGTTTCGCAACCTGATTGGCGATGTGAAGCAGAGCGTGCACACCCTGACCGAAGCGGCGGATCACCTCTCGGCCAACGTCAAGCGAACCAGTGAAGGGGCGGCGCGCCAGCTGCAGGAGACCGACATGGTGGCGACCGCGTCCACCGAGATGGGCTCCACCATCGAAGAGATCGCCCGCAACACCGAGCAGGCGGCCAACAATGCGCAGGCGACCAACAACAAGGCGATGGAGGGGCGGACTGCGGTCGAGAACACTGTCGAGCAGATCCGCTCGCTGGCGGGCAATCTGGAGAGTTCATCCCGTGAGGTGAGCCAGCTGCAAAAAGAGAGCGAGACCATCGGCTCCGTGCTCGACGTGATCCGTGGTATTGCCGAGCAGACCAACCTGCTGGCTCTCAACGCGGCCATCGAAGCAGCAAGGGCAGGGGATCAGGGACGTGGCTTTGCGGTAGTAGCCGATGAGGTGCGCAATCTGGCCATCCGTACCCAGAAATCGACCCAGGAGATCGCCGGCATCATCAGCTCGCTGCAGAAACAGACCGGCAGCATCGTCGAGGTGATGGCAACCTGCCGCGAGCAGGGCAACCGCAGCTCGGATCAGGCCAGTACCGCAGGGGAGTTGCTGGGGCAGATCACTCAGGATGTTACCAACATCATGGACATGAGCACCCAGATTGCTGCGGCTATCGAACAGCAGAGTCTGGTGGCCAACGAGGTGAACCGCAACGTCAACAACATCCGCGACATCGCCCAGGAGTCGAGCATCATGGCGGAGGAAAATGCGAGATCCAGCGAGGGCCTCAACGAGCAGGCCCAGCTGCTCAACAAGGCGGTGGCAAAATATCGGGTTTAGTGAGCGGACTGGCATCCTTGTGAGGTTTTTACACCAGAGTGGCAATGATTTGATCGTAATGGCTGTTATTGGGGAAATTCGCTCATATAATCGCCGCCACTATGATGATTCGGAAGGATTCGATGGCAAAGTTGCTGGTGGCCGCATTCGGGCTGCTCTGTTCCTGTCTGGTGTTGGCAGGATCGGCGCCTCAGGCTACCCCACTCAAGCCCGGCATGGAGCCGCTACTCAGCTGGTTCAACGGGGCCTTTACGAGCCGGGAGCAGGCTAGTTACGACAGCCGCTTTACCAGTGCCGAGCTGCGTCTGATGGAGATCTGGCCCGGCTATCAGGGCTATCGCTGGGTCTATGCCGAGCAGTACCTGAGTCTGCGCTCCGTCCGTCCCTTCCGCCAGCGCATCTATCGCTTCTCACCCGCCCCTGACGGGCGGATCCTGATGGCAGAGCTGACCATGCCCCGTGCCACCGATTTTGCCGGTGCCTGGCATGATCCCGCCCTGCTCGACAGTCTGACCCCGCAGCAGCTCTCCTTGCGCCACGGTTGCGAGATCTGGCTGACCCGTACCCCCTCCGGCGAATATGCCGGTCATACCCGGGTGGGCCATTGCTCCACCGATTTTGGTGGTGCCACGACGCTGGTGCAGCATATCTGGATTGGCCCCGATAGCGTCAGATTGCTGGATCGCGCCTATGACAACGCAGGGAGTCCGCGCTGGGGTAGCCCGGGTGAGGGGTATGTCTATTTGCGTCGTTCCAAAGGGTTTGGCCAGTAGGGGCGAGTGCATCTGGCTGCGGGAACATGAAGGATGAAAAACAGGGATCGTAAAAAAGGCGCCCATTGGGCGCCTTTTTCAGAATTCTTCAGAAGTAAAATTACTTCTTGGTGGTCATCGCACCGAAACGCTTGTTGAACTTGTCTACGCGGCCGCCGCTAGAAACTTCTTTCTGCTTGCCGGTGTAGAACGGGTGGCACTCGGAGCACACGTCCAGGTTCAGATCTTTACCGATGGTAGAGAAAGTGTTGATGACGTTACCGCAAGAGCACTTGGCGGTGATGGCTACGTAGTCAGGATGGATACCAGCTTTCATGGACAACCTCAATTAATAGGCCGTGTCGCCATCCGATCTCTTGTCGGACACCACACGATTGTTGAACACAGTTTCAAAGGCTGCGAATAATATAGGAAATGCCTGAGATCAGGCAAGTGGCTTCGCAGAAAAAATAGGCAACCCCTGGTGAATTCTTCCCAAACGCTGGATCTGGTTCGTGTCGCTGTCCCGGTACCGTTACGCCGTCACTTCGACTATCTCTCTCCCCTGCCGTTACCTGCCCCCGGTTGCCGGGTCGAGATCCCTTTCGGTCCCCAGACCCTGGTCGGGCTGGTCGTAGATCATCCGGTTGACAGCCAGGTGCCCCGCAACAAGCTCAAGCTCATCAAACGGGTATTGGACACGGCTCCGGTGCTGGGGCCGGATATTTTGGCGCTGATGAACTGGAGCGCCAGCTACTACCAGCATCCGCTGGGGGAAGTGCTGCCCCACGCCCTGCCGGTGCTGGTGCGCAAGGGGGAGCCTGCCGCCTATCGCGAACTGGAGTTCTGGTTTGCCACCGAGGCGGGCATGACTATCGACATCAACGAGCTCAAGCGGGCGGCCAAGCAGCAGCAAGCGCTCGCCCTGCTGCGCAAAGGGCCGCAGACCCCCTCCGCCCTCAAGCAGGAGGAGATCCAGAGCGCCGCTCTCACCGCGCTGGAGAAGAAGGGGCTGCTGGAGAAGCGCTCGCTGGAGCCGAGTCACGACGGCGATTGGGCTGCCCGTTTCGAGCCGGGGGAGGGGCTGCGTCTCAGCGGCGAGCAGGCGCTGGCCGTCTCTGCCGTTACCAGCCAGAGCGACAAGTTCGGTGCCTTTTTGCTGGATGGCATCACAGGTTCCGGCAAGACCGAGGTTTACCTGAGCATCCTCGAGCCGTTGCTCAAGGCGGGCAAGCAGGCGCTGGTGATGGTGCCGGAGATCGGTCTCACCCCGCAGACCATCAACCGCTTCCGGCGCCGCTTCAACGTGCCGGTGGTAGCGATGAACTCCGCCATGAACGATCGGGAACGGCTCGACGCCTGGCTCGCCTGCCGCGACGGCGGCGCCGCCATCCTGATCGGCACCCGCTCCGCGGTGTTCACCCCGTTTCACAACCTCGGCATCATCATCATCGACGAGGAGCACGACGGCTCTTTCAAGCAGCAGGACGGTTTTCGCTACCACGCACGGGATCTGGCGGTGATGCGGGCTCATCGTGCCGGTATCCCCATCCTGCTTGGCTCGGCCACCCCGTCGCTGGAGACGCTGCACAACGCCCGCACCGGCAAGTATCACCATCTCACCCTGACTCGCCGGGCTGGCAATGCCCAGACCGCCCGTCAGGTGATCCTGGATATCAAGAACGTGCGGTTGCAGGCCGGGCTCTCGCCCCAGCTGGAGCAGTTGATGGCGGAGCATCTGGCGGCGGGCAATCAGGTGATGCTGTTTCTCAACCGCCGTGGCTATGCCCCGGCTCTTATCTGCCACCAGTGTGGCTGGAGCGCCGCCTGCGAGCGTTGTGATGCCTGGTACACCTGGCATCAGGCCGGACGACGGCTGCACTGCCACCACTGTGACAGCGTGCGCCCGCTGCCCCACCACTGCCCCGAGTGCGGCAGCAACGAGCTGATCGGATCGGGAGTGGGCACCGAGCAGCTGGAGCAGCTGCTCACCACGGTGTTCCCGCAATATCCGGTGGTGCGCATCGATCGGGACAACACCCGCCGCAAGGGGGAGCTGGAGACCCATCTCGGCGACATCAAGGCGGGCAAGTACAAGATCCTGATCGGCACCCAGATGCTGGCCAAGGGCCACCACTTCCCGGATGTGACGCTCGTGGGTCTGCTGGATGTGGATGGTGCCCTGTTCAGCGCCGATTTTCGCGCGGCCGAGAAACTGGCCCAGCTCTACACCCAGGTGGCGGGCCGCGCCGGTCGCGCCAGCAAGCCCGGGCTGGTGGTGTTGCAGAGCCACCATCCGGAGCATGCCCTGCTGCAGGATCTGACCCAGAACGGTTACGGCCACTTCGCCGATACGGCGTTGAAAGAGCGCCGCCTGCTGGGGCTGCCGCCCTTCAGCTATCAGGGGCTGTTTCGGGCCGAGGCCAACGGCCGTGACGAGGTGCAGCTGTTCCTCGCCCGCCTCGCCGATACCCTGCGCAGCGCCCGCTATCCCCACGTTCAGGTGCTGGGGCCCATCAGCGGCTTTATGGAGCGCAAGGCGGGCAAGTTTCGCATGCAGTTGCTGGTGCAGGGGCCGAATCGGGCACCGCTGGCCCAACTGCTGGATTGGGCGGTGAAGGAGCTGGAAGGCTGGCCCGAGACCAAAAAGGTGCGCTGGAGTCTGGATATCGACCCCACCGAGCTGAGTTGATGGTGGCACCGGAGCCGGTCGCTGGCAGTTATCGTCAGCGACCGATGGGTGATTTCATTTCAAGGCTCAGACCCGCAGATCGATCTGCTGCACCCAGCCTCCTTTACCCTGTTCGGTGAGATAGAGGCCGGATTGGCGCAGCACCCCCTGATTGCCGCTCTCTCCCAGATGGTTGAAGGGGGTGTCGAGGGGGCGCAGCAGGATGGCGCCGATCCCCAGCTCCACCAGAGCGATGGGGGCGTGATCCGGATGCCAGAACTGCAGGGCTGAAAACTGGCTATCCCCCTCATCCAGCACCCCGTTGCCATCCTCATCCAGGGTGGCCAGCTCGCCGAAGCCATTGCCGGAGCGAGCACCAAACAGCTCGCCCCCATCGTCTATGGTGCCGTTGCCATTGCGATCCAGCGCCACAAAGCCGCTGCCTTCACTCAAGCCCGGCAGGCTATCCTCCTTGCCATCCTGATCGATATCGAAAGTGACCCGTGCCTCGGTCAGATCGGCAATCTTGCCATCCAGACTCAGCACCAGCGGATCTTTGAGGGCATTGAGGGTGGTGCGCCGCTGGCTTACCTCCAGCTGGCGCCAGTCGAGCACAAAGCCGAGATCGAGCTGAATAGTCTGACCATCCCGAGTCGCTACGCTGGCCGATGCCACCACGTTGAGCTGCTCCTGTTGCAGCAGGGTGTCAGTCACCTCCACCAGTTGATCCGGTTCGGCGGCTTGAGCCGCGGCGTTTCCTTGGGTCACTCCATAGCCTCCCTCTTCGGAGGGGTTGATCGGCTTGGGCAGCTCGATTTCGTGGCCCAGCATCGCCTCGATCATCAGCTTGATCAGTCGCTGGCGGTTATCCAGCCCATCATCGGGAATACCATCCTGCTCTTTGCCGACGTCCGCTGCGGGCGGGGCGGGAGGTGTTGCCGCTTGCTGGCTGGCGGCGGATTGCCTTGCGGTTTGCAGCGTCAGGGCGCTGGTGAGGGTCAGAGTGCTGCTGCGTTCGCCGGCTGCAGCCGTGTTGTTGCCCTCCGGTGGATTGACGACGGGTGGCACTGGCCCGAGGTTGCGCACTTTGCGGCTCTGGGCCTGTTGTTGCCGGTATTGCACCTCCCCCTGGAGGTCGTAGTGATCGATGCGCATACGTTCGCCCTCGGCGCTATACATTTGGTCAGTTATCGACCAGCGAATGAGCAGGGCTTAACACCAAATCGGACTAATCAGGGAGGTGGTTAGTACTAGGTTGCAAGGTGGTGGCGTGGCAGGATGGCAAGAGACTGGATGGTGGCGCTGTAGTTGAACATTTTCAGGTAACGCGGCGCACTCTGGCTGACAAGCGGCATCGGTGAGGATAGGGAGAATTACATGAGAAATTGTCTGGTGATGGACGTGGCGGACTATGGTGGATTCCTGTCTGGCGCCCCTTGCATCAATGATGCTGAGGGCTGCACTCATGCGTAACTGTCTGGTGATGGGAGCGGCAGGCTATATCGGTTCCTATCTGGTGCCCCACCTGCAAACGCTGGGCTACAAGGTGATTGCCGGGGCGCGCCGTCCCTGCCGCTTGCCTGAGGGGGTCGAGTTTCGCCTCGCCGATAGCCTCAAGCCGATCACCTTGCTGCCTGCGCTGGCGGGCATCGATACCGTCTTCTATCTGGTGCATGCCATGGGGGCGGGGGCCGATTTTCACCGGCTGGAGCAGCAGGGGGTAAAGAACTTCGCTGCCGCCGCTCGTGCTGCCGGGGTGCGCCGCATCATCTATCTCGGGGCGATCCAGCCGGAGCAGTGCAACAGCCGTCATCTCAACTCCCGCCGCCACTGTGGCGAGTTGTTTCGTGACTCCGGCGTGCCGACGGTGGAGCTGCGCGCCGGTATCATCATCGGGCCCGGTTCGGCGGCGTTCGAGGTGATGCGGGATCTGGTGTTCAACCTGCCGATGATGGTGACGCCCAAATGGGTGCGCTCGCGCACGCCCCCCATAGCCCTCTCCAACCTGCTGCACTATCTGGGCGGGCTGGTGGAAGCCGACGAGGTGGATGGCCGCATCTTCAATGCGGTCGGCCCCGAGCTGCTCAGCTACCAACAGCAGTTGCAGAAGTTCGCCGCTCATATCGGCAAGCGCTGCCCCATCATTCCCATCCCGTTTCTGAGTCCGCGCCTCTCTGCCTGGTGGCTGCAGTTTGTCACCTCTGTGCCGCAGCCGGTGGCCAAGGCGCTGGTGGGCGGTCTCAAGCACGATATTCCGGCGGATGACGGCCCGCTGCGTGCCCTGCTGCCGCAGACTCTGCTCAGCTTCGACGAGGCGCTGGCGGAGAGTCTGGCGCTGGAGCAGAAGCTGGGGGCCGAACAGCAGGGGCAGGAGACGCCGCTTGGCCTGCGCTGGCGCCATCCCGAATATGGCTTCTACGACCGCACCGCCAGCGGCGAGGCCATCTGTCTCGCCTCGCCCGAGGTGGTGTGGCAGGTTTTGCAGCAGCTGGGGGGTGAGCAGCGCTACTTCTACATGAACCAGCTGTGGGTGGTGCGCGAATGGATGGATCACCTGATTGGCGGCCCGGCCCGCACCCGTGGTCGCACCAATCCGGATCGCTTCGTGAAGGGTGACATGCTCGACTCTTGGCAGATCCTCGGGGTGGATGAGGGGCGCAGGCTCGATCTGTTGTTCAACATGAAGGCCCCGGGCGTCGGGCGGCTGGAGTTCAACATCCTGCCGGAGGAGTCCGGGTTGACCCGCATCCGGGTCACCGCTCACTGGCACCCGCAGGGCGCCTGGGGGCTGGCCTACTGGCTCGCCATGCTGCCGTTCCACCTCTTTATCTTTCAGGGGATGACCGAGGCCATCGCCCGTCAGGCTGAGGCGAGGGCAGGTATCCCGGTGATGGATTAACCCCTATTCACACCATCCCCGCTGATAGAGTGCCCCGTTCGGGGCACTTTTTATGCGGCGGCCATGCCCGGTTATGGCAGATAGTGGTAGGCGTCTCATGGCAAAGGCTGGCATCATGCCGCGGTCTTGTTTACCGCGGATAGATAATCAGTCAGAAAAAGAAGGGATTATGAAGAAAAAACCGTCAATTTTGGGGGGCGCCTGCATCATTGCCAGCGTCTGCGTGGGAGCTGGCATGCTCGGTCTGCCGAGTTCGGGGGCGGGGGCCTGGACCCTCTGGTCGGTGCTGGCGCTGACCGTCACCATGGTGATGATGACCCTCTCCGGCTGGATGTTGCTGGAATCCTTCCAGCACCACGACATGCGGGTCTCCTTCAATACAGTGACTCGCGAGCTGCTGGGGGAGAAGCTCAATCTCCTCAACAACCTCTCGGTCTACTTTGTTGGCGGCATTCTGCTCTACGCCTATATCACCTCCTCCGGTGCCATCCTGCAGGGCATTCTGGGGATCGACAGCAAGCTCGCGTCCGTGCTGTTCGTGGCGCTCTTCTCTGCGGTGGTGTGGCACTCGACTCGCGCTGTTGACCGTATTTCGGTGGTACTGATCGCCTTCATGATCCTCAGTTTCGCCCTCGGGGTGGCCGGGCTGCTCGGCAGTATCAAGCTGCCGACCCTGCTCGATCTGGCGGGCAGCGAGAGTCGCTACGCCCCCTATGCCATGGCGATGCTGCCGGTGGCGCTCACCTCGTTTGGTTATCACCACTCGGTGGCCTCCCTGCGTGCCTACTACCAGAACGAGCAGCAGGCCAGATGGGCCATTCTGGGGGGAACCCTGATCGCGCTGGCGCTCTACGTACTCTGGCTGTTGGGGATCTTCGGCAACCTGCCCCGTCAGGATTTTGCTCCGGTGATTGCCAAGGGGGGTGACGTGAGTGTGCTGCTCTCCGCGCTTTCAGGGGTGATCGAATCGGAGAAGGTGGCCAGCGCCATCAACGGCTTCTCCATGGCGGCGATCCTCTCCTCCTTTATCGGGGTGGGGCTCGGGGTGTTCGACTATCTGGCTGATCTGTTCAAGTTCGACAACAGCCGCGCCGGTCGCTGCAAGACCTGGGCGGTCACCTTCCTGCCGCCGTTGGTGCTCTCCCTGCTCTTCCCGTTCGGCTTCCTGCTGGCCATCGGCTATGCCGGTGCCGCCGCCACCATCTGGACCTGCATCATCCCGGCATTGCTGGTGCTGCGCACCCGGGCGCGGGCCGAGAGGGGCGAAGTGACACCCCACTTCGTCACCCCCGGCGGCAAGCTGATGGCCTGGCTGCTGATCCTGTTCGGATTGGCGACCGCGCTGTTCCACTTCCTGTCGATGGCAAATCTGTTGCCAGTCTATCTGGGCAACTGAGTCAGGTCTACAGCACTGACAGAAAGGGCGGCAAGGCCAACTTGCCGCCCTTTTTGCTCCATTTTCATCCCATGCGGCAGAATCTATAACTAAAGTGGTATGTGTGGGTGGGGTAAGGTGCTGAAATAACTGGTCTGATCTGGCTGATGGCAGCATGATCTGCTGGGCATGCCCACCGCTTTCTTTTATGATCCCCGCCCTTCTGCGTGCCCCCTGTCGGCACCTCATTTGCACCAACCACATCGGGGTCCCCCATGTCCGATCTGCGTCAAGAAGCACTCGATTACCACGCCCAGCCCGTACCGGGCAAAATTGCCATCGCCCTGACCAAGCCTGCCGAAACCGCCCGTGATCTGGCGCTGGCCTACAGCCCGGGTGTTGCCGAGCCGGTGCGCGAGATCGCCGCCAACCCGGCCGATGCCTATCGCTATACCGGCAAGGGCAATCTGGTGGCCGTCATCTCCAACGGCACCGCCATTCTGGGGCTGGGTAATCTGGGGCCGCTGGCCTCCAAGCCGGTGATGGAGGGCAAGGCCCTGCTGTTCAAGCGCTTCGCCGGTATCGACGCCATCGACATCGAGGTGAAGCACGAGACCAGCCAGCAGTTCATCGACACGGTGGCGGCTATCGCCGATACCTTCGGCGGCATCAATCTGGAAGATATCAAGGCACCTGAGTGCTTCGAGATCGAGCAGGCGTTGATCGAGCGCTGCGATATTCCGGTGTTCCATGATGACCAGCACGGCACCGCCATCGTCACCGCCGCCGGCCTGCTCAACGCGCTGGAAGTGCAGGGCAAGCAGATCAGCGACAGCCGCATCGTCTGCATGGGAGCGGGGGCTGCCGCCACCGCCTGCATGGATCTGCTGATCAAGTGTGGCGCCAGGGCGCACAACATCTTCATGCTGGATCGTCAGGGTGTCATCCATACCGGCCGCAGCGATCTCAACAAGTACAAGCAGCGCTTCGCCAACGAGACCCCGCTGCGCACCTTGATGGATGTCATCGAAGGGGCGGATGTGTTTGTCGGTGTTTCCGGCCCCGATGTGCTGCCCGCCGAGGCGGTCGCCCTGATGGCGCCCAACCCGGTGATCTTCGCCTGTTCCAACCCGGATCCGGAGATCAAGCCTGAGCTGGCCCACGGGGTGCGCAGCGACCTCATCATGGGGACCGGTCGCTCCGACTACCCGAACCAGATCAACAACGTGCTCTGCTTCCCCTTCATCTTCCGCGGTGCCCTCGATGCCCGCGCCAGCCGCATCAACGATGCCATGAAGATTGCTGCGGTCGAGGCGATCCGCGCGCTGGCCAAGGAGCCGGTGCCGGCCGAAGTGCTGACCGCCGCCGGGGTGAGCGAGCTGGCCTTCGGCAAGGATTACGTCATTCCCAAGCCGATGGATGCCCGTCTGCTGCCGCGCGTAGCCCGCGCCGTGGCGCTGGCGGCGGTGGCCTCCGGCGTTGCCCGCATCGAGCTGCCCGCGGACTACATGCTGTAATCCGGCGTTGCAAACGGCCCCATAGCGGGGCCGTTGTTATTTCTGCCTCTCGCGACAGCCAGAGGCGCAACCCGGGTGACAGGCGGGGTGATAAGAGGGCAAATCGGGTTCAAAGGTGGTCAAACAGCGCTCTCCTCTGACACAATATTGCCACTATGACGCTAACGAGAATCAAGATGCAGCAGCCTGTCAGCGGCCGTGTGGCCCACGCCCTCTCCTTCTTGCGCCATGATGGTCGCCACTTTGCCCAGTTTGTCTGGGGCCGTTTCCAGCAGGACAGATTGACGGTAACCGCCGGCTATCTGGCCTATGTCACCCTGCTTTCGCTGGTGCCGATGATCGCCGTGGTCTTTGGCATGATGTCCGCCTTCCCGGTGTTCCAGAGCCTCAAGCAGGCGATGGAGCAGTTCGTCTACCACAACTTCGTGCCGACGGCGGGGGAGGTGCTCAAGGAGTACATCGATGGCTTCGTAGCCAATGCCACCAACACCACGGCGGTGGGGATCGGGGCGCTGGTGGTGGTGGCGCTGATGCTGATCTCCGCCATCGACAAGAACCTCAACTACATCTGGCGTTCGACTCAGGGCCGCCCACTGGCGCAGGCGTTTGCCATGTACTGGATGATCCTGACCCTGGGGCCCGTGCTTATCGGGGCCAGCATCGCCATCTCCTCCTACATCTTCTCGCTGCGGCTGTTTGGCGCCGAGAGCCTGTTCGGCATCGGCTATCTGCTGCTGCGCGGCTTGCCGTTCCTCTTCTCGGTGCTCACCTTCCTGCTGGTCTATACCGTGGTACCGAACTGCAAGGTGCGGCTGGCCCACGCCTTTATCGGCGCGCTGGTGGCGGCGACCCTGTTCGAGCTGGCCAAGCGCGGCTTTGCCATCTACATCACCAGCTTCCCCTCCTATCAGGCCATCTACGGCGCGCTGGCCACCATCCCGATCCTGTTTGTCTGGGTCTATTTGAGTTGGCTGGTGGTGCTGCTTGGTGCGGAGACTACCGCCTGCCTCGGCGAGTACGAGAAGCCGGCGAGCGAGGAGCTTGGCTAAGCCATCGCCTTGGCCACCGGTTTATTGGTAGCATCGACGACCGCCCCTGCAATCGAGCCGGGGCGGTCGTTCTGTTTTGAGAGGAGAGGGATGTGATTGCACTGATTCAGCGGGTCTCCGAGGCCAGCGTGACCGTCGAGGGGGAGGTGACCGGCGCCATCGGTCAGGGGCTGCTGGTGCTGCTCGGGGTGGAGCAGGGGGATGACGAGGCCAAGGCCGACAAGCTGCTGCACAAGGTGAGCGGCTATCGGGTCTTCTCCGACGAGAATGGCAAGATGAACCTCAATGTCAGCCAGATCGGCGGCAGTCTGCTGGTGGTCTCCCAGTTTACCCTGGCGGCCGATACCAAGAGCGGGATGCGCCCCAGCTTCTCCTGCGGTGCCCACCCGAGCGAGGCCGAACGCCTCTATGACTACTTCGTGGCGAAGGCTGCTGCCAGCGGCATCCCGACCGCAACCGGGCGTTTTGCCGCCGACATGAAGGTGGCGCTGGTCAACGACGGCCCGGTTACCTTCTGGCTACAGGTCTGAGGATGCCTGATCCCGCGGTATGACGTGGACGATCACGTTGATGAGCCCTGCGACCGGATAGGGGGTAGCCGGGCCAATCCACTGCTCGATCAGCGTCAGGGCGTGGGTTAGCTCCAGTTCGGTGCGCGGCAACAGGTTGATGACCAGAGTGCCGTTCAGCCGGGGTGCCAGCGCCCGGTAGAGCTGCTCCTGAAACAGCAGCAGCGGGTTGCCATCCTGACTGAAGAGATCGAGCAGGATGAGGTCGTACTGCTGCTCGCTCTGCTCCAGAAAGACGAGGGCATCAGCCTGATGGAGTGTCGGAACGGCTTGCCCATCGTGCTCCTGATGCTGGAAAAACTGCTGATAAACGGTCAGCACCTCTTCGTCGAGGTCGACGCACTCGTGGCGAGCATCTGGCCAGCGTTGGCAGAGATGGCGGGTGAGATCGCCGCCACCCAGACCCAGTTCTAGGATCCGGGTGGCCTGCTCCGGCAGCAGGCAGGCGATGACACGTTGATGGGGCAGACAGAGGGTCGCGGGGTCGGCGAGCGACATGGCGGATTGCACCACGCCGTCTATCTCCAGCCAGCGGTGCTGGTCATTTTCCTGTACCGTGAGGCGGCGCTGGGGTTTGACGCTGAGGTGCAACAAGTGATCGGCTTGGTACGCTTGCAGATTGAAGTCCATGAATTTGCACGGCAAGATGGTTTCCGACCAGTGTAACTCAAGGATGAAACTATGTACCGGGTAGTCACCCCTCAGACAGTCGCCGAGCTGGATGCCTACTACCAGTTGCGCTGGGAACTTCTGCGTAAACCCTTCAATCTGCCCGTCGGTTCCGAGCGGGACGAATACGACACGGTCGCCATTCACCGACTGATGCTGGCACCCGATGGCACCCCTATTGCGGTGGGGCGCCTCTTTATCGGCGGTGACGAGGCGCAGATCCGCTTTATGGCGCTGCGTCCCGAATATCGCGGCCAGGGGCTGGGCGCCCGAATGGTGGAGGATCTCGAGCAGCTGGCCCGCAGCGAGAAGGTGAAACGGCTGGTGATGAACGCTCGTCAGGAGGCGGTGGAGTTCTATCGCAAGTGCGGCTTTCTCGAAGTGGGGGGCGGCCCCGTCTCCTTCGGCCGCATTCCCCATCGCCAGATGATCAAATCCCTGAGCCCGTTGCAGACTATCCAGTATCGGCCGGAGTGGTGTCAGGATCTCACCACCCGTTGGTCGCGCGGGGTACCCATCAGCGAGAAGATGGGGATGCACATCAGCCACTACGACGGCCAGACCTTCCATCTCAAGGCCAATCTGGCGGCCAATTTCAACGTGCATGGCAGCATGTTCGCCGGCAGTGTCTACAGCCAGTGCGTGCTGGCGGGCTGGGGGCTGATCTGGCTGCAGCTTAAAGAGGAGGGGCTGGTGGGCGAGCCGGTGCTGGCCGAGAGCACCATCAAATATCATGGCCCGGTCGATGAGGAGCCCGAGGCGCGAGTGGCCCGCGAGGGGATGCCCGCCGTGCTGCAGCCGCTCAAACGGGGGGAGCCTGCCACCTTCAGCCTCAAGATCCAGCTGTTCAGCGGCGGCAAGCTGGCGGCGGAGTTCTGCGGTCACTACGTGGTGCAGCCGCCCCGCCGTCCGGGCCAGTAACCGCGCCATTTCCCCATCAAACAACAAGGCCTCATCATGAGGCCTTGTCTGTTTTTACCCTTGCTGGCTGTCGCTTGTCTGCCCGGCTTTGGTCTGCACTTGGGCCTGGTTTTGGGCTTTCGTTGCGGGAGCCGGTCGCCAGAGCGGGGCGCTGTTGCCTTGCGGCGGATAGCGTACTCCTACTTCCCAGCCGCAGGCGTCCTGCTTCTGCGGGAAGCTCCAGGCCAGTGTGGGTTCCGTCAGCGGCCCGCGCCACTGGCCGAGCAGCTCGGCGCAGCGGTTGCCATTGAGCACTCCCAGATCGAGCTGCCACTGTTCGTTGACCAGATCGATCCCCCCTTGCAGCGCCAGCAGATGAGTGATAGTGGAGGCGCCAGCCTGCTCGACTTGTAGTTGCCCCTTGTCGATCTTGCCCTGCAGCTTGATGCGGTAGAAGGGGGTGTCACCCTCCTGCATCGCCTGCCACAGCTGATCCGGCGTCAGGGTGGGCGGGGTCGCCCCCTTGAACCACTCATCCAGCAGCGGATCTATCTTTACCTTGTCCCAGAATGGCTCGTCGGCATCGAGGGCAAAGCTGCCCTGCAGGGTCTGGCGCCACTCGCCCGCCGTTTTGCCGTGTTCGGCTTGCAGGTCGGCGCTCACGTCCGCCTTGCCGGCAAAGGAGACCGGGGAGTGGAATAGCTTGCCCCATTGCTGTAGATCCAGCTTGGTCGCCTGCAGTTGGAGGCGGCTGCTCTGGCCCGGTTCGCGGCCCCACTGGCCACTCAGGCTGAGGGAGCCCTCATCCGGCAGCGAGCTGGTGAGCTTGCCCAGTTGCCAGGAGCTGGGGGTCAGCTCCCCATCCAGCTCGCCGTTGCGGGCGCTGAGGCCATCCCACACCAGCTCGAACCACTTGCTCTCGATACGAGCACGGCCGAGCAGCGGGCCGGGTTGGTTATCGCGCAGGGCGAGATCGCTCAGATAGAGCTGCCAGCCGGTCAGCGACAGGGGCAGGGTATCGTCGAAGGAGAGCACCTTGAGCTTGTCGAACGCCAGCTTGCGGATATCGACCTGCTGCGGGCGCCAGCTCTGCCAATCCTGCCACCACCCTTGCTGTAGGCTGATATCCATGCCGCTCAGCGCCACGTCTTTCAGGGTCAGCTTCTGCTGCTGGCTATCGAGGGAGAGCTCGACATTGAACTCCCCTTCATAGGCCTTGCCCTGCAGTTCGCCGTCGATCTGCTGGGGCGAGAAGGCGAGCTTGCCCTTGATCTCCTCCAGCTGGAACAGGCCACGGCCCATGTCGCCCAGGGTGCCGCTCAGATAGCCGGTGGGCTGGCTGCCCGCCTGCCAGTTGAAGGCGGTGAGCTGGCCGCTGAAGTTGTTGAAGGAGAGTTCCTGATTGATGTCGTTGAGGCTGACGCCGTCCAGCTGACCACGATCCAGCGATACGCTTTGCAACGGGAAGCGCTGCGGGAAGCCTTGCTGTGTCAGATCCCCCAGCTCGACCCGCATGCCGCGCGCCTTGAGGTCATGCAGTTGCAGGGTGCGAGCGGGCCAGTCCAGCACCATGCCGGTCTCCAGCAGACCATCAAACAGGTTGGTCACCAGCTTGTCGGTGCGCAGCACTTCTCCTTCCAGCCGTCCTTGCAGGTTGAGACGGGCGAAGGTGAACTGCGGAGTCTCCAGCTGGCCGATATTGAGGCTCAGGTTGGCCTGTGGTTGCCGTTTCGGGTCGATCAGCTCCCAGTCACTCAGGGTGGCATTGAGTCCACGCAGGGTCAGCTCGGGGCTCTCCAGACTGAGCCTGTCTATGGTGCTGTCGCTGATGGTGAGGGAGTGCACCGGCAGGCTAGGTAGCTGGTTGGGCAGCGGCAGCTTGATGGCGGGGCGAATGAGATCGAGATGGGCGATGCGCACGTCGCGGCTCAGCCAGTCGATGCTCTCGACCTCCAGATAGATCTTGTCTAGGGAGACCGCATCGCCGTAACGCACCTGCTCCGCCAGCAGGGTGTAGGGGTGCAGCGGGTTGAACACCAGTCGCCCTATGGTGACCGGCACGCCGGTCTGCTGGCTGATCCAGCTGGCGATGGGGCCTTTGGCGCGCTCGGCGTCGAACAGGCCGAGGGCAACCCAGACAAACAGCAGCAGGAAGGCGAAGGTGTAGAGCAGGCCGCGTAGCCAGGAATTCATGGGTGCTTTCCTCCTGTTTTGGGATGTGTTGTCAGGCGTTTGAGTAGTGGTCTCGCAGACCGAGCCAACGGCGAATCAAGGGTTCGACATGGCTTGGATGCCTATCCATGAGGACATGTGTCCATTTTCTGCATCTACCTCGATCAGGCATTGGAATAGTGATCCCGTAAGCCGAGCCAGCGCCGTATCAAGGGTTCGACATGACTCGGATGCCTATCCATCAGGAAGCGCGCCATTTTTTGCACCTGTGGAATAAGCGGCTGATCCCGCACCAGATCAGCGATCTTGAGGTCGGCCAGACCGGTCTGGCGGGTGCCGAGCAGTTCCCCCGGGCCGCGCAGTTCCAGATCGCGCTGGGCGATGAGGAAGCCGTCGTTGGTTTCCCGCAGCACCCCGAGCCGGCTCTGGGCCGTCTTGGACAAGGGGGCATGATAGAGCAGCACGCAGTGTGAGGCCACCGCTCCCCGGCCAACCCGACCGCGCAGCTGGTGCAACTGCGCCAGCCCGAGCCGTTCCGGGTTCTCGATGATCATCAGGCTGGCGTTGGGCACATCCACCCCCACCTCGATGACGGTGGTGGCGACCAGCAGTTGCAGTATGCCTGCCTTGAACTCCTCCATCACCCGCTGTTTCTCCACCGGCCGCATCCGGCCGTGTACCAGCCCGATATGCAGGCCGGGCAGCAGGTTTTGCAGCTCGGCGGCGGTATCCTCGGCGGCCTGACACTCCAGCACCTCCGACTCCTCGATCAGGGTGCAGACCCAGTAGGCCTGCTTGCCCTCGGTGCAGGCGAGTTTGACCCGCTCGATCACGTCGCCGCGACGGCTGTCGGGCAGCGCGACTGTGGTGATGGGGGTGCGGCCCGGCGGCAGTTCGTCGATCACCGAGGTGTCGAGGTCGGCATAAGCTGTCATCGCCAGGGTGCGGGGGATGGGGGTGGCGGTCATGATGAGTTGATGGGGATGCACCCCCTCACGTTCCCCTTTCTCGCGCAGGGCGAGGCGCTGATGCACCCCGAATCTGTGCTGTTCATCGATGATGACCAGCGCCAGACGCTGGAACACCACCTGCTCCTGAAAGATGGCGTGGGTGCCCACCACCATCTTGACGCTGCCATCTTTGATCGCGGCCAGCGCCTCCTCCCGTGCCTTGCCTTTCTGTTTGCCCGCCAGCCAGCCGACTCCGATGCCGAGCGGCTCCAGCCACTTGGCGAAGTTGATGGCGTGTTGTTCGGCCAGCAGCTCGGTCGGCGCCATCAAGCCCACCTGACAGCCGTTGCCGATAGCCTGCAGGGCAGCCAGCGCCGCGACCAGGGTCTTGCCGGAGCCCACATCCCCCTGCACCAGCCGCATCATGGGGTGGCTTTGTTGCAGATCCTTGCTTATCTCCGCTACTACCCTGCTCTGGGCGCCGGTGGGTTTGAACGGCAGAGCGCCGAGCAGTTGTTCAACCAGCTCGGGCGCCGGTTTGAGAGCGCGAGCCAGCTGGGTTTGTGCCTGAGCACGCACCTTGAGTACCGAGAGGTTGTGCGCCAGCAGCTCCTCCAGTACCAGTCGCTGCTGGGCCGGATGTTGGCCGCTTTCCAGCAGCGGCAGCGCCACCGAGGGAGGCGGGCGATGCAGCAGCTTCAGGGCGGCGGCCAGTTCAATCTGATGGGGATAGAGTCCGGCGGGCAGCAGCTCCTCCACGCCGTAGAGGTCGAGCTGGGCCAGCGCCTGATCGGTGAGATTGCGCAGGGTGAGCTGGCGCAGCCCTTCGGTAGTCGGGTAGACAGGGGTGAGCGCCTCTTCGGTCTGACCAGCTTGCTCCTCACCGAGCAGCTTGTACTCGGGGTGGGCCATCTCCAGCCCGTATTTGCCGGGACGCACCTCGCCAAAGCAGCGGATCAGACGGCCTGCCGCCAGACTGTTTTTCTGGGCGGCGGTGAAGTTGAAAAAGCGCAAGGTGAGGGTGCCGGTACCGTCGCTGATGCGACAGACCATCATGCGGCGGCGCCCCATCACCAGCTGAGTGTCCTGGATTTCGCCCTCGACAGCGCCGTGCAGCCCGGGCGGCAGATCGCCGATGGGCCACACCTGGGTGCGGTCCTCGTAGCGCAGGGGAAGGTGGAACAGCAGATCCTGTACCGTGGCCAGCCCCAGCCGCTCGAGCTTCTCCAGCATCTTGCTGCCGACACCCTTGAGGCTATCGAGAGGAATTTTATCCAATTTCATCAATTAGATGCCCGAAAACACTGTAAATATGTCCAGATGATAGGGGGTGTTGAGGGGCCGATGCAAGCCGAGTTGCTGCTGGCTGGGCCGCCAAGGCGGGGGAAACGGCGGATATAACAAAGGCCTGCCGAAAACGGGAGGCCTTTGTGCGGCTGCCAACAGGCAAGGTGCGGGCGCATGGCGCCCAAGGTCAGATAATCCGCTTGAGCAGCAGATGGGCCTTGACCCGGTGGATCCGTCCCAGCAGCTTGCGCACCTGTTCCGGGTAGTCCTGGATCTGTTCCACCTGATCGAAGTGACTGATCCGCTTGGTGTTGGTCAGGATGTTCTCCCGCTCCGCGTTGAACTGGGGACGCAGCAGGTGGCGACGATCGTGTACCAGCAGGCCATTCTCCAGATCCAGCGCCCAGGCGCGGGGGTTGAGGTTGTTGCCGGTGAGCAGGGCCCACTCGTCATCCACGAAGATCCCCTTGAGATGGTAGGAGTTGCGCTCGCAACACCAGAGCATCAGGTTGAGGCGACCGTCGTCGATGTGGCGCTGGTTACGCTCGGCAAACTTGCGCAGGTTGGTCTCGTAGAGATAGGGCAGGCCACCGATGGTGGAGAACTTCTCTTCCGGCGGAATGAAGAAGTCGTTGGCGGTCTTGTCGCCCACTACGATGGTCACCTTGCAACCGCGCTGCAGCAGATCCTCGATATCCTTGCTCAACTCCTTGGGCGGGTTGAAGTAAGGGGTGCAGATGAAGATCTCCCGCTCGGTGGCACGCACCAGATTGCGGATCATCAGGTTGAGCTGATTGTTGCGCTTACCCAGACCCACCATGGGGGTGACGGCCACCTCCTGAGTGTTGACCGGCATGGTGCTGAAGCGGTACTGGCTCTGGCGCAGGCTCTGCTTGAAGCGGCGGATCGGCCCCTTCAGCTGCTTGGCGCTGGGGATATCGCTGTGATCCAGTCGCTGCACCGCGTCGCTCTTCACGAACAGGTCATCCACATAGTTGACCATGCTGCGGGCCAGCTCCGGGCTGGTGATCTGGTGATAGCGATCGAAGCGGTAGCGATCCTGCTGGTGCAGGTAGATGTCGTTGAGGCTGGCACCGGAGTAGAGCACCACATCATCGAAGATGAAGCCCTTGAGGTGGAGCACGCCGAGCAGCTCGCGCCCCTTGACCGGCACGCCGTAGATTTCGATCTGGTGCTCGTGTTCGGCAGCCATGGCCTGATACATCAGGTGGTTGCCGCCCTGCTTGCCCTTGCCGATCAGGCCGCGCTGGGCACGGTGGAAGTCGACGAACAGCTTGATGTCGAGGGCCGGATTGCGCTGCTTGGCGGCGTAGAGGGCGGAGAGGATCTCCCGGCCTGCTTCGTCATCCTGCAGATAGAGCGCGACCAGATAGATGCGCCGGGTGGCACTGGCGATAAGCGCAAGAATGCGGCGTTTGAAATCCTGGGCGCTGTAGAGCACTTCAAACTGATCCGCTGCGACGGCGATCTGGGGCAGGCGCGCCAGCAGTTGTCGATAATGGGCCGATGAATGCATAGATAAACCTGAAATCACGGGGTTAAGCGTTCCACTCGGAGCGATGAATAGGCGATTCTAGCAATCTCGCCCTCTCAGCCAAAGAAAGAATCATCAGAAAGATGAAAAAGGCCTCACGAGTGAGGCCTTTTTGTCAGCATTTCGCCCTTGTCAGAGGAAGCTGTAGATGATCATCGCCATCACGCCGCCAGTGGTGCCGATGATGGTTTCCATCACGGTCCAGGTCTGCAGGGTCTGCTTCTCGGTCAGGCCGAGGTAGCGGTTGGCCAGCCAGAAACCGGAGTCGTTGACGTGGGAGAGCACGATGGCACCGCCGCCGATGGCGATGGTGACGGCCGCCAGCTGGGCACCGTTCAGGCCGAGCGGCTCCAGCATCGGCAGCACCAGACCGCAGGCGGTCAGCATGGCGACGGTGGCAGAGCCCTGAATCACCCGTACCGCAGCGGCCAGAATGAAGGCCAGCGCGACGATGGGCAGACCGGAGTCGGCCAGCATGTTGCCAAGGGCGGCACCCACGCCGGAATCAACCAGCACCTGCTTGAACACGCCACCGGCACCGGTAACCAGAATGATGACGCCCGCCGGCTGGATGGCGCTGTTGCAGACGCTCATCACCTCGTCACGGGACATGCCGCGGCGAATACCCAGCAGATAGAAGGCGGCCAGACAGGCGACCATGATGGCGGTGAAGGGGTGACCGATGAACTCCAGCCAGTTGTGCAGGGTAGAGCCCGCCTCGACGAAGCGGCCGACGATGGTCTTGAGGCCGATCATCAGCAGCGGCAGGCTGATGAGACCCATGGCCAGCCCGAAGGAGGGCAGGGATTTGCTGTCATCGTGGACGCTGTTCTGGGCATCGGCAGGCAGCGGCACATCGACGATCTTGCTGATGAAGTCACCGAACAGCGGGCCAGCCAGGATCAGCGCCGGTACGGCGGCGATCAGGCCGAACAGGATCATGTAGCCGAAGTCGGCACCCAGCTGGGATGCCACCAGGATCGGGCCCGGCGCCGGAATAAGGAAGGCCTGGCAAGTCGCGATACCGGCCAGCAGAGCGATACCGATCTTCACCACGCTGCCGCCGCCACGACGGACGATGGCGAAGGCGACGCCGATCAGCAGCACCACGGCCACGTCAAAGAAGAGCGGCAGGGCGCAGACAAAGCCGGTCAGGGCCATGGCCCAGTTGGCGCGCTTGACGCCGAACTTGCCGAGCAGGGTGTGGGCTACCCGGTCGAGAGCACCGGTCACTTCCATCACCTTGCCGAACATGGCGCCCAGCGCCACCACCACCGCGACGAAACCGAGGGTGCCACCCATCCCTTTCTGGATGGTGTTGGCGATATCGGCCGGGTTCATGCCAGCGGCGAGACCCGCCACCATGGAGACCAGGATCAGGGCTACCACGGCGTGGAGCCGGGCCTTCATCACCAGGAAGAGCAGCAGCACAATCGAGCCGGCTGCTGTCATGATCAGGGAGAGGTCAGACATTGTTATGCGTTCCTTTTTCCAAGTTCAGTCGTGACACCTTGCCGATCCGTCGGCAAACCATATCTTTATGATTTATTTAGATTTATGGCAAGGGCTCAACATCATATGCCCAGGTGACTATGGGTTTGCTCAGTCTGTGGCAGACTTCACATTTTCAATCGTTACCGGTAACATGTTACCGGTAACGTGTTAGATTAGAACCCATCAACAGCTGGTTTTTTGAAAAGTGGGACAGAGGTCAAATTATGGCGGGTAAGTGCATTATCGTGATGGGTGTGTGTGGTAGCGGCAAATCCAGCGTGGGTCTGAAAGTGGCCGAAGCGCTGGGCGCCAAGTTCATCGATGGTGATGACCTGCACCCCAAGGCCAACATCCAGAAGATGGCTGGCGGCAACCCCCTCAACGATGAGGATCGTGCCCCCTGGCTGGAGCGGATCCGCGACGCCGCCTACAGTCTCGAGCAGAAGAACGAGACCGGCATCATTGTCTGTTCCGCCCTCAAAAAGAAGTACCGCGACCAGATCCGCGAAGGCAACGAGTCGGTCAGCTTCATCTTCCTCGATGGCAGCCAGCCGCTGATCCTCGAGCGGATGCGTGCCCGCAAGGGCCACTTCATGCGTGAAAGCATGGTACAAAGTCAGTTCGATACTCTGGAGCGCCCGGATGGCGAAGCCGGTGTATTCCACATTGATATAGACGGCACCTTCGAACAGGTGGTTGACCGCGCCGTCACAGCATTGGAGCAAGCCCAATGATTCATCAGGTAATTTCCGACGTCACCGCCCGCATCCGTGAGCGCAGTGTCGCCCGTCGTCAGGCATTTCTGGCCCGCATCCAGCGTCAGGCAGAGCAGGGTAAGACCCGCGCCGCGCTGGCCTGTGGCAACCTGGCTCACGCCGTGGCCGCCTGCAGCAGTGACGAGAAGGGTCGCATTCTCGATATGACCCGCGCCAACGTCGGCATCGTCACCGCCTACAACGATATGCTGAGCGCCCATCAGCCCTATCAGGGCTATCCGGATCAGATCAAGGCAGTGCTGGCCGAACTGGGCCACAGTGCTCAGGTTGCCGGTGGCGTTCCCGCCATGTGCGACGGCGTGACTCAGGGTCAGCCGGGGATGGACATGTCCCTCTTCTCCCGCGACCTGATCGCCCAAGCAACCGCGCTGTCGCTCTCTCACAACACCTTTGATGCGACCCTGCTGCTCGGTATCTGCGACAAGATAGCTCCGGGTCAGATCATGGGGGCCCTCTCCCACGCTCACCTGCCGACTGCATTTGTTCCTGCTGGCCCCATGGCGAGCGGCATCAGCAATGACGAGAAGGTGAAGGTGCGTCAGAAGTACGCTGCCGGTGAAGTGGGTCGCGATGCCCTGCTGGAGATGGAGTGCAGCGCCTACCACGCGGCAGGCACCTGCACCTTCTACGGCACCGCCAACACCAACCAGCTGGTATTCGAGGCTATGGGCCTGATGCTGCCGGGCTCCGCCTTTGTGCACCCGCATAGCGAGTTGCGCCGCGCCCTGACCGCCGAAGCGGCCCGCCGCATCAGCGCCATGATCCCGGGTTCCCCGGCCTATCGCCCGTTGAGCGAGGTGCTGGATGAGCGCTCGCTGGTCAACGGTCTGGTGGCCCTGCTCGCCTCCGGCGGCAGCACCAACCACAGCATCCACATGGTGGCACTGGCCCGCGCGGCCGGTCTGGTACTGACCTGGGATGACATCAGCGATCTATCCGACGTGGTGCCGCTGCTGGTTCGCATGTACCCGAACGGCCCGGCCGACGTCAACGCCTTCGAACAGGCAGGCGGCGTGCCCGGCCTGATGCGCCGTCTGGCGCAAGAGGGGCTGATCCACATGGACGCTACTCCGGTCTTTGGCGAGATGCAGGATTACCTCAGCCGTCCGGCACTGGTCGATGGCCAGCTGGTATGGCAGCCGGTGGGCGAGAGCGGCGATGCGAGCGTGTTGTCGCCTTCCGGCAGCGTATTCCAGGCCACCGGCGGTACCAAGTTGCTGGCGGGCAATCTGGGCCGCGCCGTGGTCAAGGTCTCCGCCGTGGCTCCCGAGTATCGGGTGATTGAAGCCCCGGCGCGGGTTTTCTCCTCCCAGCATGCGGTGGAAGCGGCCTACAAGGCGGGCGATCTCAATCAGGATGCCGTGATCGTGGTGCGCCACAATGGTCCGGCCGCCAACGGCATGCCGGAGCTGCACAAGCTGATGCCGGTGCTCGGCAACCTGCAGAAGGCTGGTTACAAGGTGGCGCTGGTCACCGATGGCCGCCTCTCCGGTGCCTCCGGCAAGATCCCGGCCGCCATCCATGTCACTCCGGAAGCGCTGCACGGCGGGGCCATCGGCCTGCTTGCTGACGGCGACCTGCTGCGGGTTGACGCGGTAAACGGCAGCCTCGACTGTCTGACCGATTTGAGTGGCCGTACCCAGGCCGAGATTGACCTCACTCTGGAACAAGAGGGGTGGGGCCGTGAACTGTTCAGCGTGATGCGTCGCGCGGTATCGAGCGCCGAGTGTGGCGCTACCATCTTTGACTAAGGAAGAGCTATGCAGAACTGGAAAGTGACCCCGGCCGAGGTGTTTGCCGCCTCCCCGCTGGTACCCGTGATGGTTATCAACGAGCTGGATCAGGCCCTGCCGATGGCCAAGGCGCTGCTCGACGGCGGCATCTCTGTCTTCGAAATCACCTTGCGCACCCCGGTGGCGCTCGATGCCATCGCCCTCATCGCCAAGGCGATGCCGGATGCCATGGTCGGTGCCGGTACCGTGCTCAACTGCGAGCAGTTTGACGCAGCCGTTGCCGCCGGTGCCCGCTTCGTCATCTCCCCGGGGATGACGCCGGCCCTGCTGGCTCACGCTGCCAACAGCACCGCGCCGCTGATCCCGGGCGTTGCTACTCCGTCTGAAGTGATGCAGGCGCTGGAAGCAGGCTATGACCATCTGAAGTTCTTCCCGGCCGAAGCGAACGGCGGTACCAAGGCACTCTCCGCCATTGCCGCCCCACTGCCCCGGGTGAAGTTCTGCCCCACCGGTGGTATCGGCCCGAAAAACGTGGCCGACTATCTGGCGCTCAAGTGCGTCGCCACCGTCGGCGGCTCCTGGATGCTGCCGGCCGATGCGGTCAAGAGCGGCAACTGGGAAGAGGTGACTCGCCTTTCCCGCGAAGCGGTTGAGCTGGTTAAACGCTAAGCGTCAGTTGTGCAGAAAACCAAACAGGCCACCCTCGGGTGGCCTGTTTGCTATCAGCGTGACTTAAGTGGGTGAGGGAAGGGATTACCCCAGACTCTCCCCGACATAGAGGGAGAAGCCGATATCCTTGCGGGTGTCGGGTTGGGATTGGCCGTTGAGACGCGCCAGCAGCATGGTGGCCGCCTCCCGACCGATCGCTTCCCGCGGGGTGGCGATACTGGCCAGCTTGGGGGTCATGGCGTGGCCGATGTCGAGAGCGTTGCAACCGGCGATAGCGATCTGCTGGGGCACCGGGATCCACTTGGCCTGACACTGCAGCAGGGCGCCCACCGCCAGGTCATCGTTGGTGCAGAACAGGCCGTCGAGGTCGGGATAGCGCACCAGCGCCTGATCCAGCAGCTCGCCGCCCAGAGTGAAACTGGAGGATTGTTCGGTCAGCAGATGCTGGCCGGTGAGGCCGAAGTCGGTCATCGCCTGATAGTAGCCCTCCATCCGCAGCTGGGTACGCACGTCGAGCCGCGCTCCCAGATAGACCACCTTGCGTCGGCCCCGGTGCAGCATCTCTGTTACCATGGCCCGGGCCGCGGCTCTATGGTCCATGCCGACCACCATGTCGATGGGGGTTTGCGGCAGATCCATGGTCTCCACCACCGGAATGCCGGCGGTGGCGATCATTTTGCGGGTGCGTTCGGTGTGCTGGCTGTCGGAGAGGATCAGCCCATCCACGTGATAGGAGAGCAGGGACGCGACCTGCTCTTCCTCCCGCTCCGGGCTGTAGCCGTAGTGGGCCAGCAGGGTCTGGTAACCGGCCGGTCGGGTCACCGACTCGATGCCGTGGATCACCGCCGAGAAAACCTGGTTGGAGAGGGAGGGGATCAGGATGCCGATCGCCTTGCTGGTCGCGTTGGAGAGAATATCCGGCGCCCGGTTGGGGATATAACCCAGCTCTTCCACCACAGCCGCGATCCGCTCGCGGGTCCCCTCCGCCACGGTCTGCGGGTCGCGCAGATAGCGGCTGACAGTCATCTTGGTCACGCCGGTCTGGTCGGCGATATCTTGCAGGGTGGGGCGGCGCTTGCGGGTGGGGCTCATAGGGGTGTCCAGCGTGGATGTTACATGTAACATTACCGTTTTTGGCGGATAAAGTCAGCATATGAAGCCGTTTTTGCAGGAGTTTTCCGATGATCAGAGGCAAGCAGTTCGTGGATGTCCGGTTCGAGCAACAGGATGTGGAGGGGGAGCAGTTCTCGGAGTGCCGCTTTATCGGCTGCAACTTCTCCTGGCTGGATTTGAGCGATAGTCGCTTCATTGACTGCAGCTTCTACGATCGGGAGAGTGAACGGGGCTGCCTGTTGCAGGGTTGTGATCTGCGCGAGGCCAGCTTTCTGCGCTGCGATCTCACCATGGCCGATTGCAGCCGCAGCCAGTGTCTGGGGTTGGAGATGCGCGACTGTCAGGCGGTCGGTATCAACTTCAGCCATGCCAGCTTCGCCAACCAGATCACCGCTAAAAGCTACTTCTGCGAGGCCCATCTGACCGGCAACAACTTCAGCTACGCCAGCTTCGAGGGTTGCCTGCTGGAGAAGTGCGAGCTGACCGGCAACCGCTGGCAGGGGGCCAACCTGTTTGGTGCCTCGCTGGCGGGTTCCGATCTCAGCGGTTCCGAGTTTGGCCAGATCGACTGGACCAGCTTCAAGCTGCAGGCCTGCGATCTGCGCCAGTGCGATCTGCTGGGGCTGGATCTGCGCCGGGTTGATCTGCAAGGGGTGCAGATCAACGAGGATCAGCAGCAGACCTTGCTGGAGCAGATAGGTCTGGTTATCTTCCCCTGAGCCGAGCGAAAAATTAGGTAATTTTTCATCAAATGGGCGCGACATTGAGGGGCGATGCTTCTGAAATGACAAAAGCCTGCGTGATGCAGGCTTTTGCTAGTGAGTGTGTGACGCGTTTGTCGGCCGGGTTGACTCAACCCTTGGCCAGCCATTTGGTCGGGTTGATCGCCTCGCCCTGATAGCGAATTTCGAAGTAGAGGCCCGGTCTGTCCTGACCGCCACTGTCACCGACCAGCGCCACCGGTTCACCCTGTTCCACGTTCTGGCCAACCTGACGCAGCAGCGACTGATTATGACCGTAGAGGCTCATATAGCCTTTACCGTGGTCGATCACCAGCAGCATACCGAAGCCGTCGAGCCAGTCGGCGTAGACCACTTGTCCCGGTGCAACCGCCTTGACCTGGGTTCCTTCGCTGGCGCCGATCAGGGTGCCTTTCCACTTGAGCTGGGCGGTACGGGGCGAGCCATAGGAGATGAGGATCGGTCCCTGCACCGGCCAGCGCAGGCTGCCATTGGTCTTGAGACCACTGTAGTGACCGGCACTGCTGATGCCCGAGCCGCGCTCCGGCTTGGTGCTGGCTACCTCTTCAACCGGTTCTACCGGTTTGACGGTTTTATTCTGCTGGGCGGCGAGTCGTTGCTGCTCGGCACGGCGCTGTTCGGCCAGCTTGCGCTGACGCTCCTGTTCCGCTTTCAGCTTGGCCAGCCGCTCCCGCTCGGCCCGTTCACGGCGCTCCTGCTCTTCACGCTTGCGACGCAGCTCTTCCAGCCGCGCTTTCAGCGCTTTCTCGGCCTTGACCAGCTTGGTGAGCTTCTGTTCGTCATCCTGTACCGACTGCTGCAACTGGTTGCGCACCTTGGCCCGGCTCTGCTGGCTGGCCAGCAGGGTCTGGTGATGCTCCTGCTGTTCGCTCAGCAGGGTCTGCAGTCTGGTTTCGGTCTCTTTGGTTGCCTGCTGGTTTTTCGCCAGCTTGTCGCGGGTGGCGCGCAGGGCGTCGATGGCCTCGATACGGGCCTTGTTGAGGTAGTCGTAGTAGTCGAGTGAGCGGCTCAGTTTGGCCGGATCCTGCTGATTGAGCAGCAGTTTGAGGTAGTCGTGGTTGCCCGCTTGAAAGGCGCTCTCCGCCTGTTTGGCCAGCAACTGCTTTTGATGTTTGGCTTGAACTTCCAGCGCCAGCTTGTCTTTTTGTAGGGCCGCCAGCGTCTGCTGGTTCTGCTTCAACTGCTGCTTGGTCTGGTTGAGTTTGGCGGCGGCGGCCGAGATGGCCTGCTCGTCAGCCTTGAGCTGGGTATTGAGCTTGGCAAGCTCCTGCTTGCTGAGCTTGATGGTCTGCTGTTGTTCCTTGATCTGGGACTGCATGGTCCCCAGCTGTTGATTGGCGGCCAAAGCCGGTTTGCTGGCGCCAATCGACAGGCAAAAAAACAGCGCGCCGGCCAACAGGCCGACGCGACTGGTTTTCTGTGAAATAACTTCGCATCCCCGCATGGGGAAGGATTATTTCAGAATCATCAGGGGCTTGCCAGTCATTTCCGGCGGCACCGGCAGACCCATCAGGGTCAGCATGGTGGGGGCCAGATCGGACAGTTTGCCACCTTCAACTACCTCGGCTTTGCGACCGAAATAGATGAGCGGAACCGGCAGATTGGTGTGGGCGGTGTGGGCCTGACCAGTCTCTTCGTCCAGCATCTTCTCGGCGTTACCGTGGTCGGCAGTGATCAGGCACTCGCCACCCACTTCGGCCAGGGCGTCGGTGACGCGACCGATGCAGTGGTCAACGGCTTCACACGCTTTGACGGCGGCATCGAATACACCGGTGTGACCAACCATGTCGCCATTCGGGTAGTTACAGATGATGACGTCGTACTTGCCGCTCTTGATGGCCGCAACCAGCTTGTCGGTCAGCTCTTCGGAGCTCATCTCTGGCTGCAGGTCATAGGTCGCCACTTTCGGACTGGCCACGATCTCGCGATCTTCGCCGGTGAAGCAGGACTCCTCGCCACCGTTGAAGAAGAAGGTGACGTGAGCGTACTTCTCGGTTTCGGAGATCCGCAGCTGGGTCTTGCCCTGCTTGGCCAGCCACTCACCCAGGGTGTTGACCAGAGCGGTCGGCGGGTAGGCACAGGCAGTTTTGATGTCGGCCGCGTATTCGGTCAGCATCACGAAGTTCAGCTTCGGCTCGACTGCACGGGCGAAGCCGGTGAAGTCGGTGTCAACGAAGGCGCGGGTGATTTCACGGGCACGGTCGGCACGGAAGTTCATGAAAATCAGCGCATCGCCATCTTCCATCGGTGCAGCTTCGCCGATGCGGGTCGCTTTGACGAACTCGTCGTTCTCGTCGCGAGCATAGGCGGCAGCCAGCGCTTCGGTGGCGCTATTGGCGGTGAACTCGCCCTTGCCCTGGGTCATCAGGTCATAGGCTTGCTGCACGCGATCCCAGCGGTTGTCACGGTCCATGGCGAAGTAACGACCGATCATGGAGGCGAAACGACCCTTGCCGAGCTTGGCGAACAGGGCGTCGAACAGCTCGATGGAGGACTGGGCGGAGCGCGGCGGAACGTCACGGCCATCCAGGAAGGCGTGCAGGTAGATCTTCTCGGCGCCACGCTTGGCCGCCATTTCGATCATGCCCATGATGTGCTCTTCGTGGCTGTGTACGCCACCCGGGGACATCAGGCCCATGATGTGAACGGCTTTGCCGTTGGTCACGGCAGCGTCAACAGCCTTGGCCAGCTCGACGTTCTGGAAGAATTCGCCGTCCTGGATGTCTTTGGAGATGCGGGTCAGCTCCTGATAGACGATGCGACCGGCACCGATGTTGACGTGGCCCACTTCGGAGTTGCCCATCTGGCCATCCGGCAGACCGACGTCCAGGCCGGAGCCGGAGATCAGGGTGCTGGTGTAGTCACGGGCCAGACGATCGAGGTTGGGAGTCTTGGCTGCAGCGACGGCGTTGTGCTCTTGCTTGGTGCTGTAGCCCCAACCGTCCATGATGACCAGAACCAAAGGTTTCTTAGCTGTTGACATAAGACTATGTCCTCTCGGATTGGAAAAAATGCGGGAAATGAAACTAGCGTAATATTACTACATCTGCCGAAATAGTCACCTGATAGCCAAGGGGCGCTCCTGCGGCCCCGCAAGCCATGCCTTTCCTGCCATGCTCGCAGCCCAATGAGGATGGGAGCCTGCTCGCGCTTTGCCGCCAAGATGGCTGATCTTATCAATACCCCCATGTATACTCGGGCCCTTGTCTTGGTCCCTGGATAGTAGAAGATGCAAGAGTATTTGGATTTTGCGGCCCGTAACCCGCTGCTGACCGCAGCCTGGTTGGGTCTGGCTGGCACCCTGGTTTACACCACTGTGCGTGCCCGTTTGTCTCCGGTAAAAACCGTCAACAATCACACCGCGACCCTGCTGATCAACCGCGAGAATGCCACCGTGGTGGATATTCGCAGTCAGGAAGAGTACGCCAAGGGCCATCTGGCCGGTGCCCAGCACCTGCCGCTGACCCAGATCCAGAGCAATAATCTGGGCCCGGTTGAAAAGCATAAAGATGCCCCCATCATAGTGGTGTGCGAGTCGGGAATGACTGCGGGCGGCGCGGGCCGTCAGCTGAGCAAAGCTGGCTTCAAGCAGGTTTATGTGCTCGGCGGTGGCATGGCCCAATGGCGTGCAGAAAATCTGCCGGTAACCAAGAAACGCTGATTTAAGCAGGGCCTGAGCCCACTTATCCATATAACAAGGAATCAAACGAAATGGCTGACGAGATCAACAACCAGGAAGTACAACCGGAATTCCACATCCAGCGTGTTTACACCAAGGATGTCTCTTTCGAAGCGCCGAACACCCCGCACATCTTCCAGAAAGAGTGGCAGCCGGACGTCAAGCTGGATATGGATACCAAGACCAACATCCTGGCTGAGAACGTGTACGAGGTTGTCCTGACCCTGACCGTAACTTGCAAACTGGAAACCGAAACCGCCTTCCTGTGCGAAGTACAGCAAGCCGGTATCTTCACCATCGGTAACCTGCCGGAGCCGCAACTGGCTCACTGCCTGGCTGCCTTCTGCCCGAACATCCTGTTCCCGTATGCCCGCGAAGCCGTGGCCAACATGGTGAGCAAGGGTTCCTTCCCGCAGCTGAACCTGGCACCGGTCAACTTCGATGCCCTGTTTGCCCAGCACATGGCGCAAGCACAGGCCCAGCAGGCGACTGCGGAAGCCTGATAATGGCTGACCAGATCGCTATCTCGGTCTTGGGGGCGGGGTCTTATGGCTCCGCCCTTGCCATTTCTCTGGCGCGCAATGGTCATCCGACCCTGTTGTGGGGTCACGACCCCGCTCATGTCGCCGAGTTGGAACAAGACCGCTGCAACAAGGCATTTTTGCCTGATGTCCCTTTTCCCGCCGATCTGCAGCTGACTGCGGATCTGCAACGTGCGGTACAAGCGGCTCCCGTGCTGCTGCTGGTCGTGCCGAGCCATGTATTTGGCGATGTGCTGATCCGGATCAAACCCTTCCTGCGCCCCGATACCCGTATCGCCTGGGCCACCAAGGGTCTGGAGCCGGACAGTGGCCGTCTGCTGCAGGACGTGGCCCGTGAAGTGCTGGGTGACGAGATACCGCTGGCGGTGATCTCCGGTCCCACCTTCGCCAAGGAGCTGGCTGCCGGTCTGCCGACCGCCATCTCGGTCGCCTCGACTCACGATGAGTTCGCCGACGATCTCTCCCATCTGCTGCACTGTGGCCGCTCGTTCCGGGTCTATACCAATCCGGACTTCGTCGGTCTGCAGCTGGGCGGGGCGGTGAAGAACGTCATCGCCATCGGTGCCGGTCTTTCCGATGGGCTAGGGTTTGGCGCGAATGCCAGAACCGCGCTCATCACCCGGGGTCTGGTGGAGATGCAGCGTCTGGGTGCGGCGCTGGGTGCCGATGCCAAAACCTTTATGGGGATGGCGGGGCTCGGGGATCTGGTGCTCACCTGTACCGACAACCAGTCGCGCAACCGTCGCTTCGGGCTGGCCCTCGGGGCTGGCAAGGATGTGAACACCGCCATGACCGAGATCGGTCAGGTGGTGGAGGGGTATCGCAACACCAAAGAGGTGCATCTGCTGGCGGCCCGCTGCGGCGTCGAGATGCCCATCTGCGAGCAGATCTTCAAGGTGCTCTACGAGGGTAAGAACCCGAAAGAGGCGGCCATCGCCCTGCTGTCGCGAGACAAGAAGGACGAGTAATCTGCCGATTGCCCATGCAAAAGGCCCCGCCAGATGGCGGGGCCTTTTCTTTGCTGCAAGGGCTGCAAATCAGTAGTAGGAGTGGTCGCCGCGCTGGTGCTCGGTGGCGTCTTTCACACCGTTGAGTTCGCCCGGGAACTTCTCCAGCAGCTGCTTCTCGATCCCCTCTTTCAGGGTGTAATCGACCATGGAGCAACCGTTGCAACCACCGCCAAACTGCAGGATGGCCAGTTTGTCTTCAGTCAGCTCGACCAGGGTGACCTTGCCACCGTGACCGGCCAGCATGGGGTTCACTTCGGACATCAGCACGTACTCGATGCGCTCGATCAGTGGCGCGTCATCGGCCACTTTACGCATCTTGGCGTTCGGTGCCTTCAGGGTGAGCTGGGAGCCCATCTGATCGGTCACGAAGTCGATGGTGGCATCCACCAGGAAGGGGGCGCTCAGGGGATCGACCATGCAGTCGAAGCCGCTGAAGGGCAGGTGTTGATCTTCCGGGTCCACGGCATCGGGCGGGCAATACGATACGCCACACTCGGCATTCTGGGTTCCCGGATTGACCACAAACACCCGGATATTGGTGCCATCAGGCTGTTTTTCCAGCAGTTTACGGAAATGGGCCTGGGCGGCGTCGGAAATGCTGATCATCACTATCCTCATAAACCTGAGTGTACGACTAGGGTATTCATGATAACGCGGTTATTAATGCTTGGGTAGCATGCCGATGGCTACTTGCTGTGCCGCAGGGTTCGACAGATTGCCCACACTTCTACCTTTGTGATGCCGCTCTCATGGAGCAAACGGCTGAGCTGCCCAGCGGTGGCGCCTGTGGTCACGACGTCATCGAGCAGGGCGACATGGCGATAGTGGTGGGGGCGGATCCGGAATGCCCCGCGCAGATTGCGCCGCCGTTGCCCGGCGCTCAGGGTTGTTTGTTGCGGGGTCGCCTTGATGCGCTGCAACAAAGTGTTGTCGCAGGGAATGTCGGTGAACTCGCCAAGGGCTTGCGCGATCTCCTCCGCCTGATTGAACCCTCGCCGCCACTGCCGCCACCAGTGCAGGGGAACCGGAATGATCGCCTCCGGCGGCTCGCGGCCATCCAGATGATCGGCCAAGAGGCGTGCCAGTAGCGGCGCCAGCAGGATCTGGCCGGAATATTTAAGCCGGGGGATCAGCATGGGGTAGGGGATTTGGTAGTCGCCGATCACCTGCAACCGCTCCCAGGGGGGAGGTCTGCGCTGGCAGCGACCACAGACCGGTATGCTCTCTTCTATATAGTCAGCCAGCGGTGCGGCGCAGAGGCGGCATCTCGGCTGTGACTGGTGCAGCGCCTGTCGACACCAGCTGCAGAGCAGGGGCTCGTTGTCGCAAGGCTGATGACAGAGCAGGCAACTCCCTTGCCAGTCGCCGTGGTTGCCGAGCAGCGGGCTTGCTTTAGCGAGCAGTCGCTTTAACATGCTGACCCCAAGAGCATGAACAGGGATCTTGAGTCTAGATGAGCATATCGGTAGAGCAGTTTGGCCAGGGGCCCGATCTGGTGCTGTTGCACGGTTGGGGGATGAACGGTGCGGTCTGGCATGGTATTGCCCAACAGTTGGCGCCCCACTATCGGGTTCATCTGGTAGATTTGCCCGGTTTTGGCAACAGCCTGCTGGCAGACGAGGTGGATTACAGCCTGCCCTGGCTTGCCGAGCAGGTGGCCGCCATCTTGCCGCAGAAGTGCCATCTGCTTGGCTGGTCGCTCGGCGCTCTGGTGGCAAGCCAGTTGGCGCTGACGCATCCCGATCGGTTGCACTCCCTGATCACGGTAGCCAGCTCTCCCTGCTTTATGGCGCGGGACGAGTGGCCCGGAATTGCCCCCAAGGTACTGACCGGCTTCAACCAGATGTTGGCGGGGGATTTTCGCCAGACCATAGAGCGCTTTCTGGCGATCCAGGCGATGGGCAGCGAACATGCCCGAGATGATATCCGTCAGTTGCGCCACTGGCTGGCCGAGCGCCCGGCGCCCCAGTTTGCCGCACTTGAGGCCGGGCTGACGCTGTTGGCCGAGATTGACCTGCGCGAACCGCTGCGGGAGCTGGATCTGCCCTGGTTGCGGATCTATGGCCGACTGGATTCATTGGTGCCCAAGGCGGCCATTCCCCTGCTGGATGATCTCTACCCTGCCAGCCGCAGCGTGACTCTCAATAAGGCCTCACACGCACCTTTTATCTCCCACCCTGACGAATTCATTGAAATCGTTCGAGATTTTGTTGGCTAAAAAACAGCCTGCAAGCTTCATTAATCCTCTGGTCTGGCGGATAATTAAGCTGTGACCAGAGGAGTAACACCATGCGTATTGATTCTGCTTTCAACAGCGGGGTACAGGGATTTCAGCGAGCCGAGCAGATTGCCGACAAGGCATCCAGTCAGATCGCCCGCCTCAACACCCCCAGCGGGGATCAGGTGCAAGTGACCGATGAGCTTGTCAATCTCAAGGTGGCCGAGCAACAGGCTGGGGCTTCCGCCAAGGTAGTGCAGACTGCCAGCGATATGATGGGAACCCTGATCGACATCCGGGTGTGAGATGAACATCAATGTCAGTCTGCCTCCCCTTATCCCGACACAGCTGCAACCCCAGGTGGAAGCGGCGAGGACGGATAATCGCCGGGCAGAACTGATCCCGCAGGCCCGAGCGGGTCAAGCCTCCGTTGCCGAATCCGAAGTCGGCTCCCAGAAAGAGAAATCCAAAGCCGGTCAGACCTCCAGCAATCAGACCTCCCAGAACAGCCGTGAAACCGGGCAACCGGCGCCGACGACACTGCCAGATAATCGCTTTGTCGAGGCAACCGGTGAGGATGGTCAGCGCAAGCAGCAGGATCCCAAACAGCAGGAGCAGCAACAGCGGCAAGAGCAGCAGGTTCAGGATCTTGTCGAGCGTGACAAGGAGGTGCGCACTCACGAGCAGGCGCACCAGTCTGCGGGTGGAGAGTACGCCAGCTCGCCCACCTATCAGTTTACGCAAGGGCCGGATGGCAAGCGTTATGCGACGGGTGGCGAAGTCCAGATCGATACCAGTGTCGTACCCGGTGACCCTGCCGCTACCATCGCCAAGATGCAGCAGATCCGCTCTGCAGCGCTGGCGCCTGCCGAGCCTTCCGCGCAAGATCTGGCCGTCGCGCGCAGCGCCGCCGCCAGTGAAGCCAAGGCGCGCAAAGAGCTGATGGCCGAGCAGAGCGCAAAATCGGGCGGCGTGCTGAGTGTCTATATGGACAAGCGCAACAGCGTCATCGCGGGCCACTATCGACAGGCTGTCAGCCCGGCCTCGACCCAGTCCCTCAGTCTGCATATCTGAATCCCCCTCACCAAACTTTCAGCTGCTTTGCCTGTTTTGCAACTAACCTGAAGATCAGGCCCATTCCAATTTCACAGGAGCTGTCATGCATTTCGATGAAGTCAAAGCGGAAGATTTCACCACCTTCTCCCGTGTACCGCCCCCCCACCTGCAGATGGAGCAATTTCTGATGCAGCTCGGAGGAGGGGGAACTGAAGGAACCAGTTTCAAGAAGAAAGTGATGCTGGCGGCTGGCTGGAGCCACACCGGCGTCGTCTCTTACGGCAAGTATCCGCAAGAGGCCTGCAAGGCATTCAACCGACTGCGGGAGGTGCTGGCCCAGCATGGAGAGCCCGAGAGCATTCTTGCTGCCCTGGCGCAGTGATCCTGAGCTTCGCGTGTAAAAAAGCCCCTTGCGGGGCTTTTTGCATTCAGAGGTGTTCTGGAAGGTGTCGTTACTTTTTCGCTTTGGAGAGCGCCGCCGCGAAGGCGTTGCCCATGGCACCACCCATATGGGGGCTTTGGCGCGGCTCATTTCTTGGCTTGGTGTTGCCAGCACTGCTGTTGCGCGCTTCAGCCGGCTTGCGGGCGGGCTGCCCTGCCTTTTCGTCGAGGCGCATAGTGAGGCTGATCCGCTTGCGCGGGGCGTCCACTTCCAGCACCTTGACCCGCACAATGTCGCCCGCCTTGACCACCTCACGGGGATCCTTGACGAAACGGTCGGTCAGGGAGGAGATGTGCACCAGACCGTCCTGATGAACACCGATATCGACGAAGGCGCCGAAGTTGGTGACGTTGGTGACCACCCCTTCCAGTACCATCTCTGGCACCAGGTCGCTGATCTGCTCCACCCCTTCCTTGAAGGTCGCGGTTTTGAACTCGGGGCGCGGGTCGCGGCCCGGCTTGTCCAGCTCGCCGATGATGTCGGTGACGGTAGGTACGCCGAATTGCTCATCGGTGTAATCGGCCGGTTTCAGGCTGCGCAGCAGGCTGCTGTTGCCGAGCAGGCTCTCAACTGTCTGCTCCAGCTTGGCGAGGATCCGCTCCACCACCGGATAGGACTCGGGGTGGACCGCCGAGCTGTCGAGGGGATTGCTGCTGCCGCGAATGCGCAGGAAGCCGGCGCACTGTTCGAAGGCTTTGGGGCCGAGCCGGCTCACTTTCAGCAACTGCTGGCGGCTCTTGAAGGCTCCGTGCTCATCCCGGTAGGCGACGATGTTCTGGGCCAACGTCTGGGAGAGGCCGGAAACCCGATTGAGCAGGGCGACCGAGGCGGTGTTCACATCGACCCCGACCGCGTTCACGCAATCCTCGACCACGGCATCCAGTCGGCGGGCCAGCTGGCTCTGGCCGACGTCGTGCTGATACTGACCTACCCCGATACTCTTGGGGTCGATCTTGACCAACTCGGCCAACGGGTCTTGCAGGCGGCGGGCGATGGAGACGGCGCCACGGATCGAGACGTCGAGATCCGGGAACTCCTGGGAGGCGAGTTCGGAAGCGGAGTAGACAGAGGCTCCCGCTTCGCTCACCACTATCTTCTGCGCTTTGGCGGCGGGGTAGCGCTCGAACAGATCGCTGACCAGCCGGTCGGTCTCCCGCGAGGCGGTGCCGTTGCCGATGCTGATGAGCTCGACCTTGTGTTTCTGACACAGCTCGCTCAGGGTCTTGAGGCTCTGATCAATCTGGCGTTTTGGTTCGAACGGATAGATGGTGGCGTGATCGACCAGCTTGCCGGTTGCATCCACCACGGCCACCTTGACCCCGGTGCGGATGCCCGGATCCAGCCCCATGGTGCAGCGCATGCCGGCCGGGGCCGCCATCAGCAGATCCTTGAGGTTCATGGCGAACACCTTGATCGCCTCCTCCTCTGCCGACTCGCGGATGCGGCCGATCAGCTCGGTCTCCATCTGAAGCGACAACTTGATCTTCCAGGTCCAGCTCACCACCCCTTGCAGCCATTTGTCGGCCGGGCGGTTCTGCAGATTGAGCTTGAGGTGGTGGGCAATGATCCCTTCGCAGGGGCTGGCACTCTCATCGTCACCGGTGACCAGCGCCAGATTGAGGATCCCCTCATTGCGACCGCGCAACATGGCCAGTACCCGGTGGGAGGGGGCCTTGTGCAGGGGTTCGTCGTGTTCGAAATAGTCCTTGAACTTGGCCCCTTCCTGCTCCTTGCCTGCCACCACGCGGGCGCGCAGGGTGGCATTTTGCCACAGGTAGTCGCGCAACTTCTCCAGCAGGTCGGCCTGCTCGGCGAAGCGCTCCATCAGGATATAGCGGGCGCCGTCGAGGGCAGCCTTGCTGTCGGCAATGCCCTGTTCGGGATTGAGGAAGGCGGCCGCCGCTTGCTCGGGATCCTGCATCGGGTCGCTGAGCAGCAGGTTGGCAAGCGGCTCCAACCCGGCTTCGATCGCCATCTGCCCCTTGGTGCGGCGCTTGGGCTTGTAGGGGAGGTAGAGGTCTTCCAGTCGGGTCTTGCTGTCGGCGCCATTCAATTCGCGGGCCAGCTCGGGGGTCAGTTTGCCCTGCTCTTCGATGGAGCGAATGATCACCTGACGGCGATCTTCCAGTTCACGCAGATAGCCGAGGCGGCTCTCCAGAGTACGTAGCTGGCTGTCGTCCAGACCGCCGGTCACCTCTTTACGGTAACGGGCGATAAAGGGCACGGTCGAGCCTTCATCCAGCAGGCGCACTGCGGCCTGCACCTGCTCCGGGCGAGCATTGAGCTCACCGGCAATCTGTCTCTCTATGGTTTGCATCATGATGTTGTTGAGGGCCTCTGTGGTCGAGTCCGCGCCATCAGGCGCCAAGTGTGAGCACTATATGGGGTCGTGTTGCGGGATGCCACCCTGCGCCGGGGTCTGCACCCGTCAGACTGATAAAGTCGCAGGGGAGGGCGTTTATCTTGCCATTGCACCTGTGACTCAGGATGTGCCTGTGGCAAGCAGCTCGCCAGCAGTCCGGCTATTTGGGGTAGCTGATCTCGTTGATATACCAGCAGACGTCACCAACTGGCGTACGGACGATGGCCTCATCACCGACCTCTTTCTTGAGCAGGGCGCGGGCCATGGGGGAGTCGATGGAGATGTAATCCTTGCGCTCGAAGATCTCGTCATAGCCGACGATGCGAAAGCGCTTGGTCTCGCCCTCATCGTTTTCCACCTCGACCCAGGCGCCGAAGAAGACCTTGCCCTCCTGTGCGGGGGCATAGTCGACGATCCCCAGCTCTTCGAGGCATTTGCGCAGGTAGCGCACCCGCCGGTCGATCTCCCGCAGCCGCTTCTTGTTGTACTGATAGTCGGCATTTTCGCTGCGATCCCCCAGGCTGGCGGCCCATGCCACCTTCCTGGTGACCTCGGGGCGCTCCTGACGCCAGAGGAAATCGAGCTCTTCTTTCAGCTTGTTGTAGCCTTCGCGGGTGATCAGCTTTGTCTTCATGGTGATGCGGACCTGGTCAAAGAGGGGTATTCATCGCTAACTGCTCGGGAATATTAGCTTTTGTCCTCTTGCTGTCGAGGGAAATCGTGATGGCTCGGCTGGCGCCATTCAGGGAGTAGCTGGCCAGCGCAGTGACTTGATGGTCGTCACGCTCTCGGGATGGGTAATAACCGGTAACATATTTGTGCTTTGCTCCCGCTATATCCCCCCCTAGTATTGGGGGCAGCTAAAGAATGAAGAGGCAAAGCAATGAGTCAGCAGCAATACAAGGTCCTGGTCGTGGACGATGACCTGAAATTACGTTCCCTGTTGGAACGCTATCTCACCGAGCAGGGATTCGTAGTGCGCGGCGTGGCCAATGGCGAGCAGGCCGATCGCTTGCTGACTCGTGAAAACTTCAGCCTGATGGTGCTCGACCTGATGTTGCCGGGGGAGGATGGGCTCTCCATCTGCCGCCGTCTGCGGGAAGCGGGTAACCAGATCCCGGTGTTGATGCTCACCGCCAAGGGGGATGAAGTGGATCGCATCGTCGGGCTCGAGATGGGGGCTGATGACTATCTGCCCAAGCCGTTTAACCCCCGCGAACTGCTGGCGCGGATCCGTGCCGTGCTGCGCCGCCATACCGTCGAGCTGCCGGGGGCCCCTTCTGCTGCAGAGAAGGTGGTCAACTTCGGCGCCTTTCAACTCAATCTGGCGACCCGCGAGCTGAGCCGGGATGGTGAGCCGATGGCGCTCACCAGCGGTGAATTTGCTGTGCTCAAGGTACTGGTCAGCCATCCGCGCGAGCCGCTCTCCCGCGACAAGCTGATGAATCTGGCCCGTGGCCGTGAATACACCGCCACCGAGCGCAGCATCGACGTGCAGGTTTCCCGCCTGCGCCGCCTGCTGGAACAGGATCCGGCCCAGCCCCGCTATCTGCAGACCGTCTGGGGTCTGGGGTATGTGTTCGTGCCAGATGGTGACGGTGCATGAAAAAGGTCGGCAGCATGTTCTCGCGCATGCTCTGGTTTCTGGCTGCCGTTCTGGTGGTCTATCAAGCAGTCTCCTACGTCACCTTCTATAACTATCTGCTGGCGCCAACCGTCAAGCAGATCAGTCACTTGCTGGCCAATCAGGTCAAGCTGATCTTTCCGGTCAACACTGAACAACTGGCGCTGAGCGAAGATGCCGAGGCGCTGGTCTATGTGACGACCGGTACCGACATCTATACCCAGAGCGAGGCGGTGCAGCATGGCTTCAACGATGCCAAGCCGTACCCCTATCTGGAGGAGAACATCAGTCGCGAACTGGGTGGCCCGGCCAAGGTGCGGGTCGAGATCCAGGATCACTACATCATCTGGATCCAGCCGCCGCAGGCCAGCAAAATCTGGGTGCGGATCCCGCTGACCGAGATCGAAGATGACGATATCGAACCCCTCATCATCTATCTGAGCGTGCTGTTGGTGATCACCCTGTTTGCGGCCTGGCGCTTTGCCCGGCAGCTGGTGCGCCCGCTCGAGGATCTCGAGGCTGGTGCCGTTGCTGTTGCCAGGGGTCATTTCCCCGAGGCGCTGGGGGAGCTGGGCTCAAGGGAGGTGCGGCGGCTGACCCGCACCTTCAACCATATGTCGCACTCCATCAAGAGCCTGATCGAAGAGCGTAACCTGATGATGGCGGGGGTCTCCCATGATCTGCGTACCCCGCTGACCCGCATCCGGCTGGCCACCGAGATGATGTCCTCCGGTGACGAGTACCTCAAGGAGAGCATCAACGCCGACATCGATGAGTCCAATGCCATCATCGATCAGTTCATCGACTACATCCGCCCGGACGAGGGGCAGGATCTGGAGCCTATCGACCTGACCCAGCTGGTGCACGATACCTTGCTGATCTACTCGGAGCAGGGATTGGAAGTTGATCTGGCGCTGCCGCAAGAGGCGGTGCGGGTGGCCTGCAATCCGGTCAGTATCCGGCGGGTGTTGAACAACCTCTCAAGCAACTCGCAGCGTTATGGGGCGAGCCGTTTGCATGCCGAGCTGAAGGACGATGGGCACTGGGTGCGCTTGCGCCTCTCCGATGATGGCCCCGGCATTCCGGAGCAGGACTATTCCCGGGTGCTCAAGCCGTTTACTCAGGGGAATGTGGCGCGGACCGTCGGCGGCAGTGGGCTGGGGTTGGCCATCGTGGCCAAGATAGTCGCCCAGCACCACGGCACTATCCGGTTGGGAAGCTCGGATCTCGGCGGCCTGCTAGTCGAGATGCGGCTGCCGAAACATCAGCCACAGGAGTGGATGGATTGAGAGAAGGGCGTATCCGTGGATACGCCCTTCTGCATGGTCAGCTCTTTGTTTCGACTGATGCTCGATAGCGTTTGCCGTACTTGAGCTGCTGGATCAGCAGGGCGGCAACGATGAGCGCTAACCCGATGGGAGTGGCTGGATGGATGGCTTCGCCGATCAACAGGTTGAGCAGCACCAGTGAGGCAAACGGCGAGATAAAGATGAGGTTGCTGATGGGGGCCGTGTTGGTGGCATGGCGCAGCGCCATCAGCCAGAGCACGAAACCGAAACCCATTTCGAACAGTCCCACATAGATGGCACCAGCCCATCCCTGCCAAGCGGTCATGGCAAAATCGGAGAGCAACCAGGTCGCCACGACAATAAAAGGCAGGCTGATCATAAAGCCGAGCAACAGGCTGACAATGGGATCGCCCTGATTGCGGGTGTTGAGGATCCAGTAGCTGGCCCAGATGAGGGTCGAGACCAGCGCCAGCGTCACGCCGAGGGGGCTGTCGAACTGGAGGCCGAATACATCCCCTCTGGTGGCGATCACCAGCGCGCCAAAATACCCCAGCACGATAGCGACGCCATCACGCCGACGCAGCTTCTGGCCGAGGAAGGGGACGGCCAGCAGACTGAGGGTAATGGCCCAGGTGTAGTTGAGGGTCTGTGCCTGCTGGGCAGGCAGCAGATCATAGGCTTTGAACAGCAACAGATAATAGAGAAAGGGATTCAGCACGCCCAGAGTCAGATAGTAGAAAGGGCGGGCCTTGATGTAGCTCCCCAGCTGCGGCAGTTTGCCCTGTTTGGCGACGACGGCTGTCAGCGTGAGAGTCGAGGTGAAGGCGGCCACAAGCAACAGTTGCACAGGTTCGAAATAGGCGAGGGAGATCTTGAAGGCGGTGGCGACCGTCGACCAGAGGGCAACGGCGCAAAGGCCATACTGATAGGCTTTCTTTTGATCTTTGAGCATGGGATGTCGTTCCACTGACAGAGGCAAGCGCACAGTCTACCAGTCTGCTTGTAACATTGTCGTTACCTGGGTGTCGGCAGCAGAGTGTGTTGCCGCAGGCGAGATCCATCTGTCACATAAAACTGCGCATAATCTGTTCGCTCTCCCTTGCGCAAATTTGAAAAATCCGTATAATCCCCACCGCTTACCCATGAGGTAAGCCAGACGATATGTCTGCTGCTGAGTTTCCTGTTTACAGGAGCCAGCCATACAGTCCTCCCGATATGGGGGGAAACGTGAAAAGTCACACCTCTGGCGGGAGAAATCTCGGTCGGGCGGTGTTGATTTATGTTCTTTTATCTATTGGAGCTCTGTCAATGCAGAACCAAAGAATCCGTATCCGCCTGAAGGCTTTTGATCATCGCCTGATTGATCAATCCACTGCGGAAATCGTTGAAACTGCTAAGCGCACTGGCGCGCAGGTTCGCGGTCCTATTCCGCTGCCGACTCGCAAAGAGCGCTTCACCGTCCTGATCTCCCCGCACGTCAACAAAGATGCGCGTGATCAGTACGAGATCCGCACTCACAAGCGTCTGGTAGACATCGTTGAGCCGACTGACAAGACCGTAGACGCCCTGATGCGTCTGGATCTGGCAGCTGGTGTAGACGTCCAGATCAGCCTGGGTTAATTACGGAAAGAGGTTGATAACAATGACAATCGGTCTTGTAGGTCGCAAAGTGGGTATGACTCGCATCTTCACTGAAGATGGCGTTTCTATCCCGGTGACTGTTATCGAAGTTGAAGCTAACCGTGTAACTCAGGTCAAATCTGTAGAAACCGACGGCTACAACGCTATTCAGGTTACCACTGGCGCCAAGAAAGCCAGCCGTGTGACCAAGCCGGAAGCTGGCCACTTCGCCAAAGCTGGTGTAGAAGCCGGTCGCGGTCTGTGGGAATTCCGCCTGAACAACGGTGAAACTTTCACTGTTGGTAGCGAGCTGAAAGTAGATCTTCTCGCTGACGTTAAGCTGGTAGACGTTACCGGCACATCCAAAGGTAAGGGCTTTGCTGGTACTGTTAAGCGCCACAACTTCCGCACCCAGGATATGACCCACGGTAACTCCTTGTCTCACCGCGTTCCGGGTTCTATCGGTCAGAACCAGACTCCGGGTCGTGTATTCAAGGGCAAAAAGATGGCTGGTCACATGGGTGCTGAGCGTGTAACGACTCAGAACCTGGAACTGGTTCGTGTTGACGCTGAACGCAACCTGCTGCTCATCAAAGGTGCAGTACCGGGTGCAACCAACGGCAACGTGATCGTCAAACCTGCCGTCAAAGCGTAACGTCTGAGGAGATAGTAATGGAATTGGTAATGAAAGACGCCAAGAGCGCTCTTGAAGTTTCCGAGACTACCTTCGGGCGCGAATTCAACGAAGCTCTGGTTCACCAGGTCGTCGTTGCATATGCCGCTGGTGCCCGTCAGGGTACTCGTGCGCAGCTGACTCGCTCTGAAGTGTCTGGTGGCGGCAAAAAGCCGTGGCGTCAGAAGGGTACTGGTCGTGCCCGTGCTGGCTCCATCCGTTCGCCCATCTGGCGTTCCGGTGGTGTGACTTTTGCTGCTAAGCCGCAAGATCACAGCCAGAAAGTAAACAAGAAGATGTACCGCGGCGCTATCCGTAGCATTCTGTCCGAGCTGGTACGTCAAGAGCGCCTGATCGTTGTTGAGAAGTTCGGCATCGAAGCTCCGAAGACCAAAGAACTGATCGCCAAGCTGAAAGAAATGGAACTGACTGACGTTCTGATCGTGACTGCTGAAGTCGATGAGAACCTGTTCCTGGCTGCTCGCAACCTGTACAAAGTTGACGTGCGTGACGTTGCCGGTATCGACCCGGTCAGCCTGATCGCTTTCGACAAGGTTCTGATGACTGCTGACGCAGTTAAGCAAATCGAGGAGATGCTGGCATGATCCGTGAAGAGCGTCTGCTGAAAGTTCTGAAGGCTCCGCACATCTCTGAAAAGAGCACCATGGTTGCAGAAAAGCAGAACACTATCGTGTTCAAAGTTGCTGTTGATGCTACCAAGGCGGAAGTCAAAGCTGCAGTTGCGAAACTGTTCGAGGTCGAAGTTGAGACCGTCCGTACCCTGAACATGAAGGGTAAGACCAAGCGCGCAGGTGCACGCGTAGGCCGTCGTTCCGATTGGAAAAAGGCTTATGTGACCCTGAAAGCTGGTCAGGACATCGACTTCATGGGCGCAGCCGAGTAAGAGGAGTTCTCAAAAATGGCAATCGTTAAGTGCAAGCCTACTTCTCCGGGCCGCCGCCACGTCGTCAAGATCGTCAATCAAGAGCTGTACAAGGGCAAGCCCTTCGCCGCTCTGCTGGACAGCAAAAGCAAGTCCGGTGGTCGTAACAACAACGGCCGTATCACTACCCGTCATATCGGTGGTGGTCACAAGCAGCACTACCGTATCGTCGACTTCAAGCGCGACAAAGACGGTATCCCGGCTAAAGTAGAGCGCCTGGAATACGATCCGAACCGTACCGCTAACATCGCTCTGGTGTTGTATGCAGACGGTGAGCGTCGTTACATCCTGGCTCCGAAAGGCCTGAAAGCTGGTGACGCGATCGCTTCTGGTGCTGATGCAGCCATCAAGGTAGGTAACGCCCTGCCGATGCGCAACATCCCGGTTGGTTCTACCGTTCACGCTGTAGAGATGAAGCCTGGTAAAGGTGCCCAGCTGGCTCGTTCCGCTGGTACTTTCATCCAGATCCTGGCTCGTGAAGGTAACTATGTAACTCTGCGTCTGCGTTCCGGCGAAGTACGTAAAGTTCTGGCCGAGTGCCGCGCTACCATCGGTGAAGTCGGTAACTCCGAGCACATGTTGCGTCAACTGGGTAAAGCCGGTGCAAACCGCTGGCGTGGTATTCGTCCGACCGTTCGCGGTATGGCGATGAACCCGGTTGACCACCCGCACGGTGGTGGTGAGGGTCGTAACAAGGGCATGCAGCCTGTGTCCCCATGGGGCCAGAAGGCTAAAGGCTTCAAGACCCGTAAGAACAAGCGTACCGACAAGTACATCGTACGTCGTCGTAACAAGTAATTGTTAACATAGAGGAATCACCATGCCACGTTCTCTCAAGAAGGGTCCATTTATTGACCTGCACTTGCTGAAGAAGGTAGAGAAAGCGGTGGAAAGCGGGGATAAAAAGCCGGTTAAAACCTGGTCCCGTCGTTCAATGATCATCCCGAACATGATCGGTTTGACCATCGCTGTCCATAATGGTCGTCAGCACGTTCCGGTTTTCGTTACCGAAGAAATGATCGGTCACAAACTGGGTGAATTCGCACCGACTCGTACTTATCGCGGCCATGCTGCTGATAAGAAGGCTAAGAAGCGCTAAGGGATAAATGATGGAAGCTATCGCTAAACACCGTTATGCCCGTACTTCTGCCCAGAAAGCTCGTCTGGTAGCCGATCAAGTACGTGGTCTGTCCGTAGACAAGGCTCTGAATATCCTGACCTTCAGCCCGAAAAAGGCTGCAGTGCTGGTTAAGAAAGTGCTGGAATCTGCCATTGCAAACGCTGAGCACAACGAAGGCGCCGATATCGACGCGCTGCGTGTTGCTACTATCATGGTCGACGAAGGTCCCTCCATGAAGCGCATCCGTCCGCGTGCCAAAGGTCGTGCGGATCGTATCCTCAAGCGTACCGCTCACATCACTGTAGTGGTATCCGACGCTAAGGCTGGGAGATAAGCAATGGGTCAGAAAGTACATCCTAATGGCATTCGCCTGGGTATTACCAAGCCTTGGAATTCTACCTGGTTCGCGAACACCAAAGACTTCGCTGACAACCTGTACAGCGATTTTCAAGTACGCCAGTTCCTGACCAAGGAACTGAAAAACGCGTCCTTGTCCAAGATCACCATTGAGCGTCCGGCCAAGAGCATCCGTGTGACCATTCACACCGCTCGTCCGGGTGTTGTAATCGGTAAGAAAGGCGAAGACGTTGAGAAGCTGCGCAAAGCTGTAGCCACTATTGCTGGCGTGCCTGCTCAGATCAACATTTCCGAAGTCCGCAAGCCGGAGCTGGATGGCAAACTCGTTGCCGACAGCATCACTTCCCAGCTGGAGCGTCGTGTAATGTTCCGTCGTGCTATGAAGCGCGCCGTACAGAACGCAATGCGCCTGGGTGCCAAGGGCATCAAAGTGGAAGTTTCCGGTCGTCTGGGCGGCGCTGAAATCGCGCGTACCGAATGGTACCGTGAAGGTCGTGTGCCGTTGCACACCCTGCGTGCCGACATCGACTACGCAACTTCTGAAGCCCACACCACTTACGGTGTGATCGGCGTTAAAGTTTGGATCTTCAAGGGCGAAGTTCTGGGCGGTCTGGCTGCTGTTAACGCTGCCGCTGCTCAAGAGCAAGCTCCTGCAAAGCCCAAGCGTGACAACAAGCGCCGCGCTGCTAAGTAAGGAGATTCGGTAAATGTTGCAACCTAAGCGTACTAAATTCCGCAAGACCCACAAGGGTCGTAACCGCGGTCTGGCCACCTCTGGTAACGAAGTATCCTTCGGTACCTTTGGCCTGAAGGCGACATCCCGTGGTCAACTGACTGCTCGTCAAATCGAAGCAGCTCGTCGTGCCATGACCCGTCACGTTAAGCGTCAAGGTAAGATCTGGATCCGTGTGTTCCCGGACAAGCCCATCACCGAAAAGCCCCTCGAAGTTCGTATGGGTAAAGGTAAGGGTAACGTGGAATACTGGGTTTGCCCGATCCAGCCTGGCAAGGTTCTGTACGAGATGGACGGTGTACCTGAGGCTCTGGCGCGTGAAGCGTTTGCCCTGGCCGCAGCTAAGCTGTCTGTTCAGACCACTTTCGTAATTAAGACGGTGATGTGATGAAAGCCCAAGATCTGCGTCAAAAGAGCGTCGAAGAACTGAACCAGGAGCTGCTGGGCCTGCTGCGCGAGCAATTCAACATGCGCATGCAAGCGTCCACCGGCCAGCTGGCTCAGACTCACACTCTGAAACAAGTGCGTCGTGACGTCGCACGTATCAAGACTGTACTGACTGAGAAGGCAGGTGCGTAATGACTGACAAGATCCGTACTCTGCAAGGTCGTGTAATCAGCGACAAGATGGACAAGTCCATCACTGTTGCTATCGAGCGCAAGGTAAAGCACCCGATCTACGGTAAGATCATCAAGCGCACTACCAAGCTGCACGTGCATGACGAAAACAACGAGTGCAAAGCTGGCGACCTCGTGGAAATCCGCGAATGCCGCCCGCTGTCCAAGACCAAGTCCTGGACCCTGGTTGCCGTTGTAGAAAAGGCCTAATCGGTACTTTGTAGTCCAAGCGGCCCCTTTCAGGGGCCGTTTGTTTTTTAGGCTACCTTTTCTGAAAATCCTGTGTTATAGTTTCGCGCCTTTTGAAGGCAGCCAGATCCCATTAGGGATAAGAAGTAAACAAAGCGGAGCACTAAGATGATCCAGATGCAAAGTATGCTGGGTGTTGCCGACAACTCCGGCGCTCGCAGTGTAATGTGTATTAAGGTTCTGGGTGGCTCGCACCGCCGTTACGCCGGCATCGGCGACATCATCAAGGTTTCCATCAAGGAAGCCATTCCTCGCGGTAAAGTGAAGAAAGGTGATGTGTATAACGCGGTGGTCGTACGCACCCGTAAAGGCGTTCGTCGTCCGGACGGCTCTGTCATCCGTTTCGACAACAATGCGGCTGTGTTGCTTAACAACAACCAACAGCCAATCGGTACTCGTATTTTTGGCCCGGTGACCCGTGAACTGCGTAATGAGAAGTTCATGAAGATTGTGTCCCTGGCACCCGAAGTACTGTAAGGAGTCGAACGATGGCAGCTAAAATCCGTCGCGAAGACGAAGTGATTGTTCTTACCGGCAAAGACAAGGGCAAGCGTGGCAAAGTCACTCAAGTCCTGATTGCAAAAGGTAAGGTAATCGTGGAAGGCATCAACCAGGTGAAGAAACACCAGAAGCCGGTACCCGCACTGGGTCAGGCTGGCGGTATCGTCACCAAAGAAGCCCCCATCGATGTATCAAACGTAGCGCTGTTCAACTCTGCCACTGGCAAAGCTGACCGCGTTGGTTTCCGGATTGAAGACGGCAAAAAAGTCCGTTTCTTCAAATCCACCGGCGAACTTGTGAAGTAATTGGAGTTTAACGATGGCGAAACTGCATGATTACTACAAATCCGATGTAGTAAATGAACTGTCCAAGCAGTTCGGTTACAAGACTATCATGCAAGTCCCTCGGATCGAGAAAATCACCCTGAACATGGGTGTTGGTGAAGCGATCTCTGACAAGAAATTGCTGGAAAATGCTGCTGCCGATATGGCTGCCATTTCCGGTCAGAAGCCGCTGATCACCAAAGCTCGCAAATCTGTTGCGGGCTTCAAGATTCGTGAAGGCTACCCGATAGGTTGTAAAGTAACCCTGCGTGGCGAGCGTATGTGGGAGTTCCTGGAACGGCTGATCTGCATCTCCGTACCGCGTATCCGTGACTTCCGTGGCCTGAACGCTAAAGCGTTCGATGGTCGTGGTAACTACTCCATGGGCGTGCGTGAGCAGATCATCTTCCCGGAAATCGACTATGACAAAGTCGATCGCGTCCGTGGTCTGGATATCACCATCACCACTTCCGCGAATACCGATGAAGAAGGCCGTGCTCTGCTGGCTGCCTTTAACTTCCCATTCCGCAAGTAAGGTTAGGGTTATGGCTAAAACATCCATGAAAGCGCGCGAAGCAAAGCGTGCCAAGCTGGTAGCCAAGTACGCGACCAAGCGTGCCGAGCTGAAAGCTATCATCGTTGACATGAACGCTTCTGAAGAAGCGCGTTGGGATGCTGTACTGCAACTGCAACAGCTGCCCCGTGATTCCAGTCCGTCCCGCCAGCGTAACCGTTGCAATATTACTGGTCGTCCGCACGGTTTCCTGCGCAAGTTTGGCCTGTCTCGCATCAAGGTGCGTGAGCATGCCATGAAGGGCGAAATTCCGGGCCTGAAGAAGGCTTCTTGGTAACGAATCTCGGGAGTTAGACTTATGAGCATGCAAGATCCGATCGCGGATATGCTGACCCGCATCCGTAACGGTCAGGCGGCGAGCAAAGTTGCGGTTTCCATGCCTTCTTCCAAGCTGAAAGTGGCTATCGCCAAAGTGCTGAAAGAAGAAGGTTACATCGCTGGCTACTCCGTAGCTGGTGACGTGAAGCCGGAACTGGAAATTGAACTGAAATATTTCCAGGGCAAGCCAGTTGTAGAACTGATCCAACGCGTAAGCCGTCCAGGCCTGCGTATTTACAAGCGCACTACTGATCTGCCGAAAGTTATGGGCGGTCTCGGTGTTGCTATCGTGTCCACGTCTAAAGGTGTGATGACTGACCGTGCTGCTCGCAAAGCAAGCATGGGCGGTGAGATCATCTGCTACGTCGCTTAATAGGAGGTAGGAAATGTCTCGTGTTGCTAAGGCACCCGTCACTATTCCTGCTGGCGTAGAGGTGACTCTGAACGGCCAGGAACTGACCATCAAAGGTGGTAAAGGTTCTCTGGTTCGCTCTATTCACGCCGGTGTAGAAGTGACCAAAGAAGACAATGTACTGAAGTTCGCCCCGCGCGGCAGCATCGCTGGTGCTGACGCTCAGGCCGGTACTGCCCGTGCATTGGTCAACAACATGGTAATCGGTGTTACCCAAGGCTTCGAGCGCAAGCTGCAGCTGGTTGGTGTAGGTTATAAAGCCTCCATCAAGGGCAATGCTGTTGCGCTGGCTCTGGGCTTCTCTCACCCGGTAGAGCATGCGCTGCCGGCTGGTGTGACCGCTGAGTGCCCGACTGCTACAGAAATCGTTCTGCGTGGCGTCGACAAGCAGCTGGTTGGCCAAGTCGCCGCCGATATCCGTGCTTACCGCGCTCCGGAGCCCTACAAGGGCAAGGGTGTACGCTATGCCAACGAGCAAGTGCGTACTAAAGAAGCTAAGAAGAAGTAAGGTAACACTATGGACAAGAAAGCAGCTCGTCTCCGTCGTGCTACTCGTGCTCGGAAAAAGATGCAGGAACTGGGAGCTACCCGTCTGGTTGTTCACCGTACCCCGCGTCATATCTATGCGCAGGTTATTGCAGCCAACGGTTCCGAAGTTCTGGCCTCTGCTTCCACAGTAGAGAAAGCCATCAGTGAAGCTCTGAAATACACCGGTAACGCAGATGCTGCTACCGCTGTAGGTAAGGCTATCGCTGAGCGTGCTATTGCCAAAGGCGTTCAGAACGTATCTTTCGATCGTTCCGGTTTCAAGTATCACGGTCGCATCGCTGCCCTGGCAGCTGCCGCACGCGACGCTGGTCTTCAGTTCTAAGCTAGGAGTCGAAGATGGCTAAAGTCGAATCTCAAGCCGGCGAACTGCAAGAAAAGCTCATTGCAGTAAACCGTGTTTCGAAAACTGTTAAAGGTGGTCGTATCATGTCCTTCACCGCGTTGACCGTGGTGGGTGATGGTAACGGCCGTGTAGGTTACGGTTACGGTAAAGCCCGTGAAGTTCCGGCTGCTATTCAAAAAGCAATGGAACAGGCTAAGCGTAACCTGAACAAGGTTGAGCTGAACAACGGCACTCTGCACCACCCGGTGCGTGGTGTTCACTCTGGCTCCACCGTGTTCATGAAGCCGGCCTCCCAAGGTACTGGTATCATTGCAGGCGGCGCTATGCGTGCTGTTCTGGAAGTTGCCGGTATCCACAACGTGCTGGCCAAGACCTACGGTTCCACCAACCCAATCAACGTTGTTCGCGCTACTGTAGACGCTCTGGTTCACGGTCAATCACCGGAACAGATCGCTGCCAAGCGTGGTCTGCGCGTTGAAGAAATTCTGGGGTAATGCGACATGGCTAACACTGTAAAAGTAACTCAAACTCGCAGCTCTATCGGCCGTCTGCCAAAGCACAAGGCGACTCTGCGTGGTCTGGGTCTGCGTCGCATTGGTCACACCGTTGAGCTGGAAGATACTCCTTGCGTACGCGGCATGATCAACCAGGTTTATTACATGGTTAAGGTGGAGGGCTAAGCATGCGTCTGAACACTCTGTCTCCGGCCGCTGGTTCCAAGCCTGAAAAACAACGTCGTGGTCGTGGTATCGGCTCCGGCCTGGGCAAGACTGGTGGTCGTGGTGTTAAAGGCCAAACCTCTCGTTCCGGTGGCGGTAAAGTCCGCAACGGTTTCGAAGGCGGCCAGATGCCTTTGAAAATCCGTCTGCCGAAGTTCGGTTTCTTCTCTCGCAAATCTTTGGTTTCTGCCGAAGTGCGTCTGAACGAAATCGCCCTGGTAGAAGGTGATGTGGTCGACCTGAGCACTCTGAAGCAAGCCGGTGTTGTTACTAAGAACATCGTGTTCGCTAAAGTTGTTCTGTCAGGCAACATTGACCGTGCTGTGACCGTTCGTGGTCTGTCCGTCACCAAAGGTGCACGCGCAGCCATCGAGGCCGCTGGCGGTAAAATCGAGGAATAATCAGTACAATGGCTAAGAAACCAGGATTGGATGTTAAAGCACAGGGTGGTCTGAGTGAACTGAAGAGTCGTCTGCTCTTCGTTCTCGGGGCGATTATCGTTTTCCGTGCAGGCTCTTATGTGCCGATTCCTGGTATTGACGCCGCCGTACTGGCCGAGTTGTTCCAGCAACAGAAGGGCACCATCATTGAGATGTTCAACATGTTCAGTGGTGGTGCACTCTCGCGTGCTTCTATTCTTGCGTTGGGGATCATGCCGTACATTTCGGCGTCGATCATTATCCAGCTGCTGACAGTGGTTCACCCCGCTCTTGCTGAACTCAAGAAAGAAGGTGAATCCGGCCGTCGCAAGATTAGCCAATATACCCGTTGGGGCACGCTGGTTTTGGGAACTTTCCAGGCCATTGGTATTGCAACCGGTCTGCCGAATATGATGCATGGACTCGTGACTAATCCGGGTCTGGGCTTCTATTTCACAGCGGTTGTGAGTCTGGTCACCGGTACCATGTTTTTGATGTGGTTGGGTGAACAGATTACCGAGCGTGGGATTGGTAATGGTATCTCGTTGATTATTTTCACAGGTATCGTTGCTGGTCTGCCGCATGCCATTGGCGCTACGGCCGAACAGGCACGTCAAGGGGAATTGCACATCCTGCTGTTGTTGTTGCTGGGCTTGATTGTTTTCGCAGTGACTTACTTTGTGGTGTTCGTGGAGCGTGGTCAGCGTCGTATCGTCGTTAACTATGCCAAGCGTCAACAAGGCCGCCAGGTATTTGCCGCGCAAAGCACACACCTGCCGTTGAAAGTGAATATGGCTGGTGTGATTCCTGCGATTTTCGCATCCAGTATCATCCTCTTCCCGGGGACCATTACCTCTTGGTTTGGTCAGGGCGAGGGTAAAGTAGCTGATATCCTGCAACAGGTCTCTATGGTCCTGCAGCCGGGTCAACCGCTTTACGAGATGCTGTATGCAGCAGCCATTATCTTCTTCTGCTTCTTCTATACCGCGCTGGTGTTCAACCCCCGCGAGACAGCAGATAATCTGAAGAAGAGTGGAGCCTTTATCCCGGGGATTCGCCCGGGCGAGCAGACAGCACGTTACATCGATAAGGTTATGACTCGCCTGACATTGGCAGGTGCGCTCTATATAACCTTTATCTGTCTGGTACCCCAGTTCTTGATGACTGCCTGGAACGTACAGTTCTACTTCGGTGGCACTTCGCTGCTGATTATTGTGGTAGTTATCATGGACTTCATGGCTCAGGTACAAACCCATATGATGTCTCATCAATATGGCGATGTCCTGAGGAAGGCCAACCTGAAGGGCTACGGCCGCTAAAGGTCGGCGTAGTTACGGAGTTAAGCAATGAAAGTTCGTGCTTCCGTTAAGGCAATCTGCCGTAACTGCAAAATCATCAAGCGTCACGGTGTGGTGCGTGTGATTTGCAGCGAGCCAAAGCATAAACAGCGCCAAGGCTAATTTTTTACGGTTAGTACTTGCAACAAATAGTTGTGCTGGCTAATATAGCCAGCCAACTTTTGTTGTGTATTGGTTGACCGCCACGTATCCGCTCACGGGCTTTGTGGTGGTCGTAATCTACTATATGTAGGAGTGAATAGTGGCCCGTATCGCTGGCATTAACATTCCTGACCATAAGCATGCAGTCATCGCTTTGACTGCTATTTATGGCGTCGGTCGTACCCGCTCCAAGGCCATCTGTGCCGCAGCCGGTATCGCTGAGAATGTGAAAATTAAAGACCTGGACGAAGCTCAGATCGAGAGTCTGCGTGAACAAGTAGGTAAATTCACCGTTGAAGGTGACCTGCGTCGTCAGATTTCCATGAACATCAAGCGATTGATGGATCTGGGTTGCTACCGTGGTTTGCGTCACCGTCGTAGCCTGCCTGTTCGTGGTCAACGTACCAAGACCAACGCTCGTACCCGTAAGGGTCCGCGCAAGGCTATCAAGAAGTAACGGGAAGGTAGAAAATGGCTAAAACTCCGACTCGTGCTCGCAAGCGCGTTAAAAAGCAAGTGAGCGACGGTATTGCGCACGTTCATGCATCTTTCAACAACACAATCGTGACCATTACTGACCGTCAGGGCAATGCTCTGTCTTGGGCTACTTCTGGTGGTTCCGGTTTCCGTGGTTCTCGTAAGTCCACCCCGTTCGCTGCTCAGGTAGCTGCCGAGCGCGCTGGTGAGATGGCCAAAGAATATGGCGTCAAGAACCTGGAAGTCATGGTCAAAGGTCCGGGTCCCGGTCGTGAGTCTTCCATCCGCGCCCTGAACGCGGCTGGTTTCCGCATCACTAACATTACTGATGTGACTCCGATCCCGCACAACGGTTGTCGTCCTCCCAAGAAGCGCCGCGTATAACGCTGTAGCTACTTGGTCTAGGATTGTTGGAGAAAGAAGATGGCAAGATATATCGGTCCTAAGCTTAAGCTTAGCCGTCGTGAGGGCACCGACCTCTTCCTGAAGTCAGGTGTTCGTGCGATTGATTCTAAGTGCAAGATTGACACCGCCCCTGGTCAGCACGGTGCGCGTAAAGCGCGTCTGTCCGACTACGGTGTTCAGCTGCGCGAGAAACAAAAAGTTCGTCGTATCTACGGCGTATTGGAAAAACAGTTCCGCAACTACTACCGCGACGCTGCCCGTCAAAAGGGTAACACCGGTGAAAACCTGTTGCAGCTGCTGGAAGGTCGTTTGGACAACGTTGTTTACCGTATGGGCTTCGGCGCTACCCGTGCTGAATCTCGTCAGCTGGTGAGCCACAAGGCCATCATGGTAAACGGTCGCGTTGTGAACATTCCTTCTTTCCAGGTTTCCCCTGAGGACGTGATCTGCGTTCGTGAGAAGGCTAAGAAGCAAGCGCGTATCAAAGCTTCCCTGGAAGTTGCTGGTCAGCGTGAGAAGCCGACTTGGGTAGAGGTTGACGCCGCTAAAATGGAAGGTGCTTTCAAGCGTCTGCCAGAGCGTTCTGACCTGTCTGCCGACATTAACGAACAGCTGATCGTCGAGCTTTACTCCAAGTAAAGCTAGCTTCTAAAGAGAGGACACAATGCTGGGTTCTGTAACAGATTTTCTTAAACCGCGGCTAGTTGACATCGAGCAAGTTAGCCCGACTCATGCGAAAGTGACTCTTGAGCCACTCGAGCGTGGCTTTGGTCACACGCTGGGCAACGCCCTGCGTCGTATTTTGCTGTCATCTATGCCCGGTTGTGCAGTTACTGAAGTCGAAATTGACGGGGTACTGCATGAGTACAGCAGCAAAGAAGGTGTACAGGAAGACATTCTTGAAATCCTGCTCAACCTGAAAGGTATCGCTGTGAAGCTGGAAGGCAAGGACGAGGTAACTCTGTCCCTGACCAAGTCTGGAACAGGCCCCGTTACCGCTGGTGATATCACTCACGGTGATGAAGTCGAGATCGTAAACCCGGAGCACGTAATCTGCCACCTGACAGGTGCCAATGCTGAAATCAGCATGCGCCTGAAAGTTCAGCGCGGTCGTGGTTATGTGCCTGCTTCTGCTCGTGTTCACAACGATGATGAAGAGCGTCCTATTGGTCGCCTGCTGTTGGACTCCGCATTCAGCCCCATCGTTCGTATTGCCTACAATGTTGAGGCAGCACGTGTGGAACAGCGTACCGACTTGGACAAGCTGGTCATCGACATGGAGACCAATGGTACCCTAGATCCTGAAGAAGCCATCCGTCGTTCTGCCACTATTCTGGCCGAGCAACTGGAAGCCTTCGTGGATCTGCGCGATGTCAGCGTGCCCGAGAAGAAAGAAGAGAAACCCGAGTTTGATCCGATTCTGCTACGTCCTGTCGATGATTTGGAGCTGACAGTTCGTTCTGCGAACTGTCTGAAGGCAGAAGCTATCCACTATATTGGTGATCTGGTACAGCGTACCGAAGTTGAGTTGCTTAAGACTCCTAACCTCGGTAAGAAGTCCCTGACTGAGATCAAGGACGTGTTGGCCTCCCGTGGTCTGTCTCTTGGCATGCGCCTTGAGAACTGGCCGCCCGCCAGCATCGCTGACGAGTAATCCAGATTACGGGTTTCACAGATTTAGTTAGAAGGATAAGGTCATGCGCCATCGTTTGAGTGGTCGTCAACTGAACCGGAACAGCAGCCATCGTCAGGCAATGTTCCGCAACATGGCCAGCTCCCTGGTTCGTCATGAGATCATCAAGACGACTCTGCCTAAGGCAAAAGAGCTGCGTCGTGTAGTTGAACCGCTGATCACCCTTGCCAAGACTGATAGCGTTGCTAATCGTCGCCTGGCATTTGCCCGTACTCGCGATAACGCGATCGTGGCTAAGCTGTTCAATGAACTGGGCCCGCGCTACCTGGAGCGCGCCGGCGGTTATACTCGCATTCTGAAATGCGGTTTCCGTGCAGGCGACAACGCCCCTATGGCTTATATTGAGCTGGTAGACCGCCCGGCTGCTGCTGAAGCAGCTGCTGAGTGATAAAGAAAAAGCCGGGCTTGTCCCGGCTTTTTTTTAATCCATTCTGATACTGCCTCAACTGCCTCAACTGCCTCAACTGCCTCAACTGCCTCAACTGCCTCAACTGCCTCAACTGCCTCAACTGCCTCAACTGCCTCAA